>FWPV01011542.1_pt1 | contig 14019 bp, 8 predicted proteins | sample 2228371 | NCBI WGS metagenome assembly FWPV01 (sample SAMEA103939776, study PRJEB20133) | metagenome
CAGCCAAAAGCTCCTTCACGGGAGGCCCGCCCAGAGGCTCGCTTTCGGGATCGGGCAGCACCGACGGCCACCAGCACCGCCGACACTGCCCCTCCTCATCTCCCTCCCCATCGACGTCCTGCCGCCGGTAGCCTCGCCTTGCCCGCGGATCGGCCACCAGCACCACCACCTCCTCCGATTCGTAGAGGTTGTACGCCCCACTGGTGGGATCCTCCGCACGCCGCCGCAAGGTGACAGAAACCTCCACCTCCGGCCACCCAGGACCCCCAGGCACCGCCACCGCCTTGCCCACGTCCTCCGAGCCCAACCACCTCCCCTCCGGCAAGGCCCGCAGGCTTTGCACCTTCGCCGACAACCGCTCCCCCAACGCCCCAGGCAACGCCACCCGCACCCGAAAGGCCGCCGTGTGCGCCTCCTCATTGGCAAACCGCCGCGCCTCTTCCTCCTGCACCGTGAGCTCAAGGGGAATCCCCAAGGGCACGAACCGGCCCACAGACCGCACCTCCGCCACCACCCGCTCCCCCGCCCCCTCCGGCCGGTACAGCCCCGCAAAGACACAGGCCGGCGCGGCAAAGGGAACGGCCACGGCGCCTCGCCCGCCGTCCCAGGTAAGGAGCAAGCCGTCGTCGTCCACCGCCAGGTGGTTGGTGGTCCAGGGCGCGGCCAGCACCGCCAGGGGCTGGGGCACGAAGGAGGTGCCCGGGGCCCCGTTGATGAGCCTCAGATCCCAGACCTGGATGACCGGCGCGCCCGCGGCGTCGCTGCCGCCGGCCAACAGCACGCCCCGCGCCTCATCCACCTGCAGCCGGTAGATGGCGTGCCCGGCAACCGAAAGCCGCCCGATGGGGAGGAGCTGCCGGTCGGACACGTCGAAGACGAAGATGCCGGCCGGCCCCAGGGAGGCAAAGAGGGCGTCCCCGTGCCGCAGGCCGTGCCGATCCACGGCGCTGTCCCTGCGCCGACCCTCGTTGGGCTCGAAGACCCCCTCGAGACTCCCCACCAGCCCCGCCTCGTACCAGGCGATGTCGTTGGCAAGGCGCACATCCCGAAGCTGGACCGGCACACCGGCCACCTGGGTGAGACACCCGGCCACCTCGGCAAAGGTGACACTGCCCGGCCGGTCGAGGGGGGACGCAGCGCCAATAACCCCCACGTGGAGGCGCGGCGCGTACAGGTCGACCCCCGCCCCTCGCCAGCACACACCAGCCTCGCAGCCCGTCGGGCCGTGGACCGCCACCGACGACACCAGGCTCAACCCGCCCAGAATCCAGCCGTTCGCCACGTCCCCGCCGGGCACGGCGCAGGAGGGCCATGCAATGTCCTGCCCTTCGTACACCCCAAGGCGCCGCCCGCACTGGGATTGCTGGTTGCCACCGCCCGAGGCGGGCAACCCGTAGAAACGATTGAGGTCCACCACAGTGATCCCCGAGCCCAGGAAGGCCACATAGCCCAAGGCGCGAAGGTTGTAGCGCACCTGCAGCCGATCCCCCGTCCGCGCCCGCACCCGGACAGTGCCCCGCCCGTTGCCGCCGTTCCCGAGCCAGGGGTTCTCCAGGTCCACCGAGAAGCTCTCGCCGGTGGTGAGGTTGGCCACGGTGACCCGCTGGTAGCGATCGTGGGCCTCCTCCCCCGGGCAGGGGTTGGAACGCCAGGGGAAGGTGGCATCGGGTGGCGAGGCGGTCGCCGGGTCGAGGCTGGGTTCCACCTGGCGGGCCTGGGCCCGGACGTAGGTGGAGATGAGCGGCACCTCGAATTCGACGAAGCCCCTCGCGTCGGCGGTCACGCCTTCCAGGTCGCGACCGGTGTACGCACGGTAGAAGTCGGCGAGGGGGAGGGCTCGACCCTCTTCATCGGTGGTCAGGACCTGGAAATCCACCGGCGTCCCGCTCGGCAATGTCTCGAACGCCAGCCACTCAGAGGCCGTGAGGCCGCTCCCTTGGGAGAGGGCGAACCCGACACGCACGCCGCCCACCGCCGGGTCGAAACACCGCAACCCAGCAGCCCAGCCTGGCTGCCCGCTGCACGCCGCCGAGGCGCTCCTAGCGTCTTCCACCCGCACGGTGCGCACAGCCCAGGTGGCACCGTTCAGCGCGTGGTAAAAAAGCCGGTTGTGCCCATCCGTGGCCATGGCCCGCACCTGCTCCTGGGCGCCGTTGGCAACGGCGTGCAGGCGGAACTTGCCAGGCCCCACAGGATCGGAGGTGTCCACCGCCACGAGTTTGCCGGTGGCCGACGCCACCAGGAGCAGGTTGCCGAAGCGCAGGAGGTCGCGGGCTTGGTTGGTGTCGCCGAGAAATGGCGCGCCCTCGGCGCTGCTCCCCACCGCCTGCCCCCGCAGGGCGCGCGTGGCGAAGACAAACTCCCGCGGTGCGGTTTCCCAGTACGCGAGCTCGCTGCCGTCGGCCTGGCGCACCATGAGCGCGCTGGCCTTCAGCTCCAGGCGGAAGCGGTGTCCCGCCGCCAGTCGGCCCCGGGGGTGCACGAGGAGACGGGTCCGACCACGGGTTTGCTCCACGAGCACCGGCACGTCGCACCCTGCCTGACCGCAGGAAAGATCCGTGAGGGTGACCACCTCGCCGGGGTCCCGCTGGGAAACGTCCTCGAGCGCCCGGTCGAACTGGAACTCGAAGGCAGCCAGATCGTCAGGGTCCACATCGGTCGGGGACACCACGAGGAACAGCTCGTCGCTGCCAGCAAACGCGGGGGTGGCGAAGCTGCCGCCCCTGACGGTGGCGACCGCCACCAGCCTGGGCGGTGCCGGCGGCGTGGCCGTGGGGTCCTCCGGCAACGCCGGGGCAAAGTCGTACACCTCGACCCTGCTCCCGTCGGGCAGGGGGAACCCCGCCACAGAACGAACGGTGATGCGCCCTTGGGCATCGGCCTCGGCCTCCACTTCCAGACGCAACTGCTGGGGCACACCCGCTGGCGGGGTGCGGAAGCGGGTGACGGCGAAGGGCCGCGCCCCGAGGAGCAGCGGACGGCTGGCGGGCGCACCCGGCAAGAGCCCCAGCTCCACCAGGCCGCCGGGGTCCGCGGTGATGGGGGAGTACAGCTTCTCGGCCACCACCCAGCCGGTGGCCACGTCCCGCTGCACGACCTTGAGCTCGCTCCCCACCATCACGGGCAGGACGTAGTGGCCACTCCAGTTGTGGGGCATGGGGAGGTAGATCCAGGTGTCGGCGAAGGCGTTGTACACGGCAGCGTACTGGGACGCCTGCACGAGGGACACGCTGCCGGCGAGCAGGGCGAACTCCGCCCCCAGCTGGGTGAACCACGCTGCGGTGGTGCGCGCCGAGAACTCCATGAACACCGTCTCGAAGAAGCACTTGCTCAGGCCTTGCTGCTTGGCCTGGGCGCAGGTGCCTTGCGAGGCGGCGAGGATTCGTGCGCCACCCTGGCCCGACGGCCGCGCCGGTTCCGGCTGGGTGTCGGGGTCGTTGGTCAGGTAAAGCTGGCCATCTACCGCCTTCACCGCCCCCACGGTCACGAGACGCAGCTTGCGCCCCCACGGCACGTCGTAGGGGGCGCCGACGAACACCTTGCTCCCGGCCACCACTCCTGGCGGCGCCGGCACTCGCAGGCGCAAGGTCTCCCGGGCCTCGCCGGGGAAGTCCACCTGAATGTACCGCGCCAGCGCCATGCCGGCAGGCACCTCCACCCCCAACGCCTCGGGGGAGAGGGTGGTGATGGTGACCGGCGTGGCTTCGGCAAAGGCGCCTGCGGGCACCTCGACGGTGATACCGTCGGCGGTCGTGAAGGTGACGCCTTCCCCGGCCGGCGCCACGAACCCCTGGCCATCGGGCGTGGCGAAAGGTCCCACCCGGAAACGGGCCGCCACCGCTCCCGTCGAGTCGAACACCGTCACCCACACCCGGCTCGCCATGGTCACGGGAAAGTCGGGAGGATGGCCGACGGTCCCGCGGAAGGAGCCGTCGGCAGCGGCCAGAAAGGTGTCCCGCACCGGATCGGCGCGCGGTCCTTCTATCTCCGGCGACACCGCCCAGGGGGGTTCCCCAGGCGCGGCCACCGGCAAGGCCCCAGCCTCGCCCCAGAGCTCGGCGACCCCGTCCACCGGGACGCGAAGGTGGAACTTCTCCGGATGGACCCGCCCGCCGGGCGCCACGGTGGTGGCGGTGGTGAACCGCCACACGACGGGGACCGCCCCGGCGTAGGGGGTACCACCGAGATCCCGCACCCCACCTGCGAAACGGGCCAGATAGGTGCGGCCGGGAGCCAGGGGGTAGGTGGGGGTCAGGACCACCTGCAGCCCGTCGCCCGACAGGGCGACACGCCCCACCACCGAGGCGCCCGTCGGGTTGCCGCGGGTGTCGGCCAGTTGCAGGGAAAGGGTGGACGCGGTGACGCTGCCCGGATCCAGAGGCTCGGAGAAGAGCACGGAAATCACACTGCCCACGGGCTGATTCACCGCCCCCGGTGCCGGCGCCAGAGAGAGCACGGCTGGGCCCGACGGCTCGACCAGGATGTCCACGGCCGTCACCGAGCCCGGCACCACGTTGGCCAGGCTGGCGGTGCCTCGCTCATCGAGCGTCGGGTGGAGGGCCACGAGGACGCGGCTGCTCCCAGCCGGCACCACCAGGCTGTAGCGCCCGCCGTCCCGGGACAGGGCAGCAAGGCCGAGCCCTTCCGCCCAGGTCCGGGCGTCTGCCAAGGGTAAGGCGCTGGCCCCGCGCACGAAGCCAGTCGCAAAACCCATGGGCTCCTGGGCGGCGAGCACCAGATAGATGCCCTCGCGGCGGATCCCGTCGAGGGGCAAGGGCGATCCCGGGGGTTCCGGCGCCGCCACCACGCGCTCGCCGAAGCCGGCAGCACCCACCGTCACGGAGCCCCGCGCCACCAGCCTGGCCAAGGTCCCACGCCCGTCGAGGGGGTCGAGGACGAGTTCCGCCACCACCAAGCGCGGGTCACCTGCGACCACGGGGGGGGCACCGGGGGGCGTGGGCAAGGAGAGGGTCGCCGCCCGTTCCAGCGTCTGTCCCCCGAGGTCCAGGCGCAGGGCTGCCAGGGTGGTGAAGCCAGTCACCGGGGGCAGTTCGGCCAGTTCCTGTGCCGTGAGGCGCTGAGCCCTGACCACCGTCGTGCGGGCAAGGGCGCCTTCGGGGATGTTGAGCTCCACCCCGTCGGAGGCGTGCACCGTCCCGCCGTACGGACCCACCGTCTGGCCACGCTCCAGTGGCTCGGGGAAGGGTGCCTCACGAAAGGATCTACTCGCAGGCCTGGAGTGGCGGCGTGCTCCGTGATGGCGAGCGACGATGGCGCTGCACGGCTGGACCGTCGACGCGCGCCGGGCGTGGCCAGGGCGGCCAGGCTGCACGCGCGCCGAGATCCTTCGCTTCGCTCAGGGTGACGGGCGGCGCCGGCCGCCCCTCATCCTGAGGCCGCGAAGCGGCCGAAGGATCCCGTCGCATACGAGGATTTCGACGCGCGCGTAGGCCACGATCCAGTCGCATACGAGGACTTGGACGCGCGCGCAGGCCACGATCCAGTCGTGTACGAGGTGTTCGCGGAGCGGGCAGCGGCCGAAGCGTCTCGTGGCGTTCGAGGATGGCGAGGCACGCAGGCGCGCTCCCTCCGAGGCGCACGTGCTCAGGAGGCAACGTACCACCGCTCGCGGCAACGCTACGTGAGGCACCAGGGCCCCCCGCTCCCGCCGTGGGCCGTGGGATCAGGAATAGACCCGTGGCTCGCCATGTCCTATACTCCGAATGGCTCTCGAAGCGGGAGTCGACACGAAAGGGGGGGATCATGAAGAAGCTTTTCCTGTCTGTCATTGCCCTGACGCTCGTCGCCAGTGTACCTGTCCTGGCGGGGGGCCACGGTCAGGCCGCCTGCTGCGCCGGCATGGCTGGCGTGGAGCGCACCGTCGCCAAGCTCGACAACGGCGTCCGCATCACCCTGCTCGCCAAGGATCAGGCGACGGTGACGAAGCTGCAGGCGCAGGGAGGTGCCTGTCCGGCAGAGCACTGCCGTTGCCCCATCCACGCCGAGGGTGTGCATCGGGTGGTTGAGCGCGTGGAGGGTGGCGTGGTGATCACCGCCACGGCGAGCGAGAAGGCCCTGGTGACCTCGCTCCACACCATGGCCGCCGCCAGCTGCCCGGCGAAGTCCTCGGCGTCCAAGGGCGAGTGCTGCAAGCCGAAGGCGGCGCACGCCTCCTGCCAGGGGGGCGCCACCACGTAAGGGTCGTTGGGGCACACGAGCGAGGCCCACGGCCGCGGTCGTGGGCCTTTTCGTTGGCTAGAACCGAGCCACCTCGCGCATCCCGGCGAGGATATCCGCCACCTGCGGGAGGATGGTCTCCTCGAGACTCGGCGCATAGGCGACGAAGGAGTCCTTGGCCGCCACCCGCTTGACCGGCGCGTCGAGGTCGAGGAACAGCTCGTCGGCAATGCGTGCGGCGATTTCCGCCCCGAACCCGAACGATAGGGTGTCCTCGTGCACCACGAGCGCCCGCCCCGTACGCCTGACCGAGGCGGCAATGGCCTCCCAGTCCACCGGCGAAAGCCAGCGCAGGTCGAGGATCTCGGCCCGCGCGCCGTTTTCCGCCTCCAGCCGGCGGGCCGCCTGCACCGCCCGGACCACGGTGGCGCCGTAGGTGATGACGGTCAACCGGTCCCCCTCGACCACGGTGGCCGCCTTGCCCATGGGCACGACGAACTCGCTGCCCGGGTACGGGGCCTTGTTGTGGGTCTGGCGGTAGAGGTGCTTGTGTTCGAGGAAGATCACCGGGTCCTCGCCGCGGATGGCCGCGCGCAACATGCCGTTGGCGTCGAGGGCGTTGGACGGCATGGCCACCCGCAGTCCTGGGATATGGGTGAACAGCACCTCGCCCGATTGCGAGTGGTACGGGCCACCGCCCTTGAGGTACCCGCCGCACGGCACCCGCACCACCACCGGGCACGACCACTGCCCCCCCGACCGCCAGCGGATGTTCGCCAACTCGTTGCGGATCTGCTGGTACGCTGGCCAGATGTAGTCGAGGAACTGGATCTCGACCACTGGCCGGAGGCCGCGCAGCGCCATGCCGATGGCCCGTCCGACGATGTTGGCCTCGGCCAAGGGCGAGTTGAACACCCGCCGGGAGCCGAACTGCCGCTGCAGGCCGTGGGTGACCTTGAACACCCCGCCCTTGCCCTTCACCTCCGCGAGTTTCTCCTCGTGGGAGGCGTCGGCGACGTCCTCGCCGAAGACGACGATGCGCTCGTCCCGCGCCATCTCGTCCCGCAGGCAGGCGTTGAGCAGATCCACCATGGTCTTCGGGGCGTCATCGACCCACACCGGGACGTCGCTGCCAGCGCTGCGGATCGAGCTGTCGTCGGCGTAGATGCAGTCGGCCCACGAGTGGGGGTCAGGCTGCGGCTCGGCCAGGGCTCGCTCGGCGGCCTCGTTGACCTCGGCCTCCACCTCGTGCTCCATGGCCGCCAGTTCCTCGTCGCTCATCCCGTAGCTTTCCCGCAACAAGGCCGCCATGCGCCGGAGGGGGTCGCGGCGCGCCTCCGCCTCCCGCTCGGCGGCGGTCTTGTACAGGCGCTCGTCGTCGGAGAGGGAGTGGGAGTACGGGCGGACCACGTGGGCGTGCACCAGCACCGGCCCGCCGCCACGGCGGATGTGCGCCACTGCGTCGCCCAGTACCGCATAGGAGGCCAGAAAGTCGCAGCCGTCCACCTCGAACACGGTCAGGTTGGGGAAACCGCTGACCAGCCGGGAGATGGAGCCGCCCGGCATCTGGACGTCCACGGGGACGGAGATGGCGTAGCCGTTGTCCTCCACCACGATGAGGAGGGGCAGCTCAAGGTTGCAGGCAGTGTTGAGGGACTCCCAGAACTCCCCTTCCGAGGTGGTACCGTCCCCTAAGGAGACCCACACCACTTCGTCGCTCCGCGCCTCGCCCGCAAAGCGGTCACCGAGCGACAGCAGATACCGCCCCGCCTCGGCAAAGCCAACTGCCTGCAAGCACTGGGTGCCGGTGGGCGAGGAGGGAGGTGCCAGGTGCAGGCGCCGCTGACCGAAGTGGTTGGGCATCTGTCGGCCCTTCGAGTCGGGGCCGGCGGCAGCGCCCACCGCGCCCAGGAAGATCTCGTAGGGGGTCATCCCCAGCGCCAGGACCAGGGCACGGTCGCGGTAGTAGGTGAAGAACCAGTCGCGGCTCGGGTCGAGGTGCTGCGCCGCCGCCACCTGCACCGCCTCGTGGCCCGCGCCGTTGATCTGGAAGAACACGAGGTTCTGTTGCTTGAGCTGGATCTCCTTGTCGTCCACGCGGCGCGCCAGGAGCATGGTGCGGTAGGCGGCGCGGACACTCTCCTTCGGCAAGGTTTCCGGTGTGACCCGACCCACGGTTCCCCCTCCTCGCGGAGCCGCCCAACCAGGGACGTCCCACTGTTGGCAAAGCGTTTCCCGCGCCCAGGCATTCCACCGCCTTGCCGTTCGGCCGGCACGGCCCTAGGTTGCTTGCAGACGGGGCGGCTGCGGCAGCCGAGGTGGCGGGGACCGAAAGTGAGGGAGCGAGCGGCAGCGAGGGGAGGACGCCATGTTCAAGCACCTCCTGGTCGCCGTGGATGGTTCCACATACGCGGAATCGGCGCATTCCCTGGCGATCCACCTGGCGAAACGGCTCGGCGCCGTGTTGCACGGCGTCCACGTGGTAGACGCCACCTTTCTCGAAGGGGCGTTCGTCAGCGACGTTTCGGGCGCCCTCGGGTTCGAGCCGTTTCTCAACATGCAGGCGCAGGTGCGCACCGCGCTTGAGGAGCTCGCCACGACCCTCGAGGCGCGTTTCGTGCGCCACAGCCAGGAGGCGGAGATCCCCTACCAGTTCCACCTGGAGCGGGGCAGTGTCGTGCATGGCCTGCTGGACGCCTGCCGCCTCGCCGATCTCCTCGTCGTGGGTCAGCGCGGCGTCAACGCTCGCTTCCACCCGGACCTGCTGGGCTCCGCCACCGCGGCCATGCTGCGACGCTCGCCCATCCCCGTGCTGGTGGTGCCCGAGGACCCCCCCACCCCGCGCACCATCCTGGTCGCCTACGACGGCAGCCCGAAATCGGTGGGGGCGCTGCGCCACGGCATTGCCCTGGCGAACGCCCTGGGCGCGGCGCTGGTCGTCGCCTCGGTGGCGCCGCGGCTCGACCAGGCCCGCGCGCGCCTGGAGGAGGCGGCTGCCTACCTCGCCCCCTTCGGGCTCCCCTTCGAGCTGCGTCCGGCGACCGGCGAGGCCGTCGAGGAGGTGCTGCTGGGTTTTGCCGTGGAGGGGCAGGCGGACGCCCTGGTCCTCGGCTCGCACGGCCATCGTCGCATCGTCGAACTCGTGCTAGGCTCCACCAGCGAGTACCTGGCGCGGCGGGCGCCGGTGCCGGTCTGTTGCGTCACCCGCGCCTAGGGCTTGAGGCACTGGAGGAGACGGTGAGCGAACTCGAACGAGCCGCCCTGATTGCCGTTCGCGACTGCCTGGGGCTGCACGACAACGAAACCCTGCTGGTGGTGACGGACCCGCCCCTCGCCAACCTGGCGCGGGCGCTCGTCGACGCGGCCCGCCCCCTGGCGCGGGAGGTCCTGCTCCTCGAGTACGGCACGCGCCAGGTGAACGGCGAGGAACCGCCCGACCCGACGCCGGCGGCCATGGCAGCCGTGGACGCGGTCCTGGCGGTGACCACCCGTTCCCTGACCCACACGGCGGCTCGCCGCGCGGCGACGGCGGCGGGCGCGCGGGTCGCCACCATGCCGGGCATCACCGAGGAGTGCCTAATCCGCACCATGAACGCCGACTACCGCGCCATTGCCGCCCGCACGGAACGGGTAGCAGCGCTGCTCACCGCCGCCACCGTGGCCCGGGTGACCACCGCCCTCGGCACCGACGTGACCTTGCCCGTGGCCAACATCGCGGCCATCGCCTCCACCGGCCTGATCCTGCGCCCCGGCCAGTGGGGCAACCTGCCGTCGGGGGAGGCGTACCTGCACCCCGAGGAGGGCAAGAGCGAGGGGGTCGTCGTCGTGGACGGTTCCCTCGCCGGCATCGGCAAGGTCAAGGAAGGTGTGCGCATCACCGTCAAGGGCGGCCTGGCCGTCCAGGTGGAAGGGGGGCGGGAGGCGCGCCGTTTCGCCGAACAGCTGGAGGCGGCAGGTCCCCTCGCCCGCAACGTGGCCGAGCTGGGGGTGGGGACCAACGACCGGGCCGTGGTCACGGGGCACATCCTCGAAGACGAGAAGATCCTCGGCACCGTGCACATCGCCTTCGGCAACAACGTGTCCATGGGGGGCACGGTCGACGTGCCGTTCCATGTGGACGGCATCATCATGAAGCCGACCCTGACCCTCGACGGCACGGTGGTCATCGAGGAGGGGCGGCCCCTCTTCGACTGAGCATGGCCACGATGCCGCCATCGGCGGGCGGCATCGGCAAGCGCGCCATGTCGGCAGGGGTAAACCACCCCACGGCCTGCCCCTCGGCGCCGTGCGGCTCGCCGTCGACCTCCGCTCGGTAAAACAGTAGCAGGACACGGTGGGTGGCGTCCTCGTGCACCGAAAAGGTCAAGGGTTCGGCGACCCGCACCGTCACGCCGAGCTCCTCCTGGATTTCCCTGGCGAGGGCGTCGGGCGGGCTTTCCTCCCCGTCCACCCCTCCCCCCGGGAACTCCCACAACCCCTCGAGGTGGCTCCCCGGACGGCGCCGCGCCAACAGGAAGGTCCCCTCGCGCTCGATGACGGCCGCCACCACGACGCGAAACCCATGCTTCCCGGCGTTCACGGGTGTCGCGGCGCGCTGCTCGGCGCCTCGTGCTTCTTCACGAGCTCCTGGAGCTTGGGATCGAGGATCTCGACGGTGGCGGCCTCGCGGATCGGTCCGAGCACCGCCGCCAGCCGTTCCTGCAGCCGGCGAGCCCTGAGGGTCTGGAGGAACTGCTCGCCGATCTCCTCCCAGGGGTAGCGGCCGGGACCGCGCCGCGCCTCGACCCGGAAGACGTGGAAGCCACGCTCACTCGGAAGAACCTCGGACACCTGGCCGGGCTGGAGGGCGAAGACGGCCGCTTCGAGCTCCGGATAGAGCATCCCCCCCCGTACCCAGCCGATCTCGCCGCCACGGCTCTTGGACGGGTCGTCGGACAGCTCCCGCGCCACGGCGGCGAACTCCTCGCCGGTCATCACCCGCGCCCGCGCCTGCGCCGCCCTAGCCCGGGCCGCCGTCCGTTGCTCCTCGCTGGCGCCCTTGCCCACCGCCGCCATGATCATCCTGAGCTTCACCTGCTCGGGGTGCTCGAACTCCTGCGGATTGGCCTCGTAGTAAGCCTTGGCGTCCGCTTCCGTCACCGTCACGGAGGGGGCAACCTTTTCCTGGACGAACTTGTCCGCCAGGAGCATCTCCTCCTCGAGGGCCACCAGGTCGGCCTCACTGCCGTCAAGCTCCGCGATGATCTTGTCGATGACCTCGGGGTGAGCGAGCTGGTTTCGCTTTTCCTTGACCCGCTCGGCCACCTCGGCGGGGGAGACAGCAAGCCCCGCCTTGCGCGCTTCCTGGGCCAGGAGGGTGCGCAGGATGGACTGTTGCACGGTGAGGAGCAGGACGCTTTCCTGCTGACCCGGGCCCGGGGGCACTGCCCGCACCGCGTACCGCATGGCCAGGTTGAGGGAGACGTCGTTGATCTCCTTGCCGTTGACCCGCAAGACAGGCTTTGCCGCCACCGCCAGAGAACCTGCCAGCACGACCATCGCCACCCCTGCTGCTGCCGTCACCCGTGACATCACGATCCCCCCTTCGCCTCGGCCGGCAGCTCGACGCCCGTCGGACCCTCGCCCGGGGTCTGCCGCTCGTTCCGTTTCACCTCTTCCCACAGGAGGTCGAGTTCGGCCAGAGAGAGGTCTCCGAGTCGAACCCCCCGCGTCCCGGCCAGCGCCTCCATGCCGGCAAACCGCCTGGCGAACTTCCGGTTGGCGGCTTGCAGGGCGATCTCGGGATTCACCCCGAGCTGACGGGCCAGATTGGCGATGACGAACAGCACATCGCCCAGCTCGTCCTCGATCCGCTGCTGCCGACTGGGCTCCTGCGCCGCGTCCAGTTCGGCGACCAGCTCGGCCACTTCCTCTCGCAACTTCAGGCCGACGTCGGTGACCCGCTCCCAGTCGAACCCGATGGCTGCTGCCTTCTCGGTCATCCGCACCGCTTTCAAGAGCGCCGGCAGGTGCTTCGGAACCCCGTGGAGGGTGCCGTTGGCGCCCACCTCTTTCTGCTTGATGGCCTCCCAGTTGCGCACCACTTGGGAGGCACCCTCGACCTCGACGTCGCCGAAGACGTGGGGGTGCCGGCGCACCATCTTGCGGTGCACGGTGCGGCACACCTCGGCAATATCGAACCACCCCTTTTCCCGGGCCAGGTCGGCGATGAACAGCACGTGGAACAGCAGGTCGCCGAGCTCGCCGCGCAGCTTCTCCGGATCCCCCTCCTCCATGGCCTCGACGACCTCGTAGCTCTCCTCGATGAGGTACGGCTCGAGGGTCTTCAGGGTCTGCTCGCGGTCCCAGGGGCACCCGCCGGGGCCGCGCAGTCTGGCGCACAGGGCCACCAGCTCGTCGAAGGGCGAACGATCGCTCACGGCGGGACAGTATAGACCCTCGGTCGTCCGCGCTTGTCGCGAAGAAGAAAGGCGCGTACCATACGGCAATGTTCGGCGATGGGAGGGCCTTTGAGCGACAATCCCCCTGAAAGGAAGGTTCGGGTCATCGATCGGCGCAGCTTCACCGCCGAGGGTGAACTCAAGCCGGAGACCGAACTGCCGCCGCCGGAGCGACCCGCCGCACCGCCCACGACCGCCACACCCCCCGCGGAGGAGGCACGGAGCACTCCTCCCCAGGGACGCGGGCCGGGGTTCTTCGAACTGGTGGACTTCTTCGCCCAGCAGGTCGTGCTCCTGCTTTCCGAGCAGGCCCAGAGCCGCGGCGCGGACCGGGACGCGGCCCGCTACCTCATCGATCTCCTGGCGGTGGTGGAGGAGAAGGCCCGAGGCCAGCTGTCGGCCGAGGAGAAACGCTACATTGACGACGCGCTCTACCAGCTCCGCACCCTCTTCGTGGCTGCGATTCGCTAGCGCCCTCCTCTCCCTCGCCTGGGCGGTGGCAGCGCAGGCGGTCGAGCTGCGCGACGTGCCCGGCAGCGAGCTGGAGCGCGCCTGGTTCAAGGTGGCGGGTGCCGTGGAGGCGAGGGACGCCGCGGCTCTGGGCGAGCGCTGCGGCGAGCTGCTCCTCCTGGCACAGCGTGCTGGGATTCGTCGGCTGACCCCGTTCAGCCTCGCCTTGGTGGTCTCGTCGCGCAGCGCTGAGGGTGCGTTTCGCGAGGCGCTCCTCGAACAGGCGGTGGCCCTCGACCCGCGCTCCCCGGAGGCCAACGTGGCCGCGGGCTCCCTCGCCCTGCGGGGCGGGCGCCTCGCCGTCGGCGCGACGCGGCTGGTTCGAGGGCTGTGGTACAGCACCAGCGACGCCCGCACCGCGACCCCCATCTGGAGCGGCGCGGTGCTGGCCGGCACCTTCGTCTCGCTGTTCGGCTTTGCCGTGTGGGCGCTCGCCGGGATTCGCCGCACCCTCCCGCGGCTGTGGCACGACCTATCGGAGTTCTCCTCCTCCCTCGGCCTGGGCGTCAACGGTGCGGTACTGGCCGTCTTCCTCCTCGCCCTGCCGCTGGTGGCCGCCGGCGACCCCGCCTGGCTGCTGCTCTGGATCTTCGCCCTCGCCTGGGCCTACTTTGGCAGCATCGACAAGGTGGCGGGGATCGTCGGCCTGGTGCTCGTGGCCGCCGCGCCGCTCCTCGTCAGCCTCGCCTGGCGCGGGATGACGCAGCGAGCGGACCCCATCACCAGAGCCGCCGCCGTCCTCCGCGAAGCTCGTTACGATCCGCTGGCCGTCCAGGAACTGGCCGGGGTCGCCGAGGTGTTCGGCGATGAGCCGGCGTTCCTCCGCCTCGAGGGCGATCTCTACCGCCAGTTCGGTCTCCTCGACGAGGCCGCCCTCGCCTACCAGGAGGGG
>FWPV01005465.1_pt1 | contig 14018 bp, 15 predicted proteins | sample 2228371 | NCBI WGS metagenome assembly FWPV01 (sample SAMEA103939776, study PRJEB20133) | metagenome
AAGTCCGGTGAGTGCCTGCAATCAGGTCGCGATCCCGGCGCTGCCCCCGCAACGGTAAGCGAGTCGTAGCGATCCAATCAGCCACTGTGCGCCATGCATGGGAAGACGGATCGCACATTTCCCTCGTGAGCCCGGAGACCGGCCTGGCGCATGGGTCTTTGACCCGACGACCGATGGCTGCGGTGGGCGGCCTGGGGCGCATGCGTTCGCTCGGCCGTGTTGCGGCCGTCATATCCGTTCCTGTGCGTTTCTCGCGCGGCCTGCCGTGCGCCATCGGATTTTCTGCACTTCGCCGGCGGGTGATGCCGGCACTGCACGGAGGTCTGCATGCGCACCACACTTTCCACCCTCATCGCCCTGTCCGGCTTCGCGCTGGCGGGTTCCGCACACGCCGGGCCGTTCGCGCCGGCGGCCGGCAGCGCCGGCTCCACCGCCATCCACAAGGACAGCGCTGCCTTCGTCCAGTGGGCCACCGGCTACTCGGACTACCAGCCCGGCCCGAACGTCGACGCCGCCTGGAAGAACCCGGCCGAAGGCCTGGGCAAGGCCGAAGGCACCTCGACTGACGTCGTCGTGCTGGGCGACGGCGGCCGCATCACGCTCACTTTCGACGGCTACATCACGAATGGCGCCGGCGCCGATTTCGCGGTGTTCGAGAACAGCTTCAGCAATACCTTCCTCGAACTGGCCTTCGTCGAGGTGTCTTCCAACGGCACCGATTTCTTCCGCTTCCCGAACTACTCCTTCACACCCAGCCCGGTGTCCGGCTTCGGCACCATCGACCCGACCAATATCGACGGCCTGGCCGGCAAGTACCGCGCCGGCTATGGCACGCCCTTCGATCTCGACCTGCTGAGCGGCATCGCCGGCCTGGACGTGAACAACGTGCAGTACGTGCGCCTGATCGACGTGGTCGGCAATGGCTCGACCTTCGACAGCTACCCGGCGGCCTACGGCGGCCCGCACCCGATCTACGACCCGTACCCGACCAGCGGCAGCAGCGGCTTCGACCTCGACGCGGTCGGCGTCATCCACTACGCCGCCTTCAGCACGACACCGCCGGTGCCCGAGCCTTCGCAGTGGGCGATGTATGCCGCCGCGCTCGGCCTGCTGTCCGTCATCGTCCGTCGCAACCGCGCCTGATCGGCGCCGCACAAGGAATCCCGCAGATGAACATCCGCACGCTTGCACTCGCCACGCTCGTCAGCTCGGGCGCGCTTGCCCTTAGCCAGCCGGCCGCCGCCGCCAACGTATCGACCTTCGACGACCTGGCGCTGGCGCCCGACAGCTACTTCTTCCCGAAGACCAGCACCACCTTTACCAGTGGCGCGGCCACCTTCAACCACAGCTTCAACGACTGGGGTGGCGACTGCTGCCACACCGACTGGGTCTACTCCAACCTGACCGACACCACCACCGAGGGCTACCTGAACCAGCACAGCGCCATCGCCGGTGGTGGTGCCGAAGGCTCGGCCAACTACGCGGTGGCCAATATCGGTGCGCCGGTGGCGAGCTTCGTCGCACCGGTCAGCGTGCTCGGAGCCTGGTTCACCAACAGCACCTACGCCGCGCTGTCGATGCTGAATGGCGACGGTTTCGCCAAGCAGTTCGGTGGCGCCAGCGGCAGCGATGCCGACTGGTTCATGCTCACCATCACCGGCCTGGACAGCTTCGGCCAGAGCACCGGCAGCGTGGACTTCATGCTTGCCGATTACCGCTTCGCCGACAGCGCCGACGACTACATCGTCACCGACTGGCGCTGGGTGGACCTGAGCGCGCTGGGCACGGTGAGCAGCCTGCAGTTCGCGCTCGCGTCGAGCGACAACGGGGCATTCGGCATGAATACGCCGGCCTATTTCGCGATGGACAACCTCGCGGTCGCCGCCGTGCCGGAACCCGAACAGGCGGCGCTGCTGCTTGCCGGTCTGGCGCTGGTCGGCGCCGTCGCCCGCCGTCGGATGGCCTGAAGCACGGCCTGAGTCATGTCCTGAGGCATGCCCGGCTCCGCCCGAGTGGCGGGGCCGGCGCGAAGAGGCGATATCCATGAACATCTCTTTCCGGCGTGCGCTGGCGAGCGTGCTGTGCCTGCTCGCCTTGCGGGCCTACGCCGACGAGGCATTCCGACTCGACGAAATCGTCATCAGCGCGCCGTCGGCCGACGACACGCTGCGCGCGGTGCCGCACGGCGTGTCGGTCATCACTGCCGACGACATCGAGCGCGCCGGTGCGCAGGGCATGGGCGAGCTGCTCAGCCGCGAAGCCGGCCTCAACCTGCAGAGCTATTTCGGCCGCGACAAGGGCGCCACCGTCGACATGCGTGGCCTGGGCGCGACGGCGGTCAGCAATGTGCTGGTGCTGGTCGACGGGGTGCGTCTGAATGCCGACGATCTGTCGGGCGCGGACCTGTCGTCGGTCTCGCTGTCGCAGGTCGAGCGCATCGAGGTGCTGCGCGGCGGCGGCGCCGTGCGCTACGGTGACGGCGCTGTGGGCGGCATCATCCACGTACTGACAAGGCGTCCGCGCAGCGGGCCGCTGAAGGGCGAATTCGAGGCGCGCACCGCTTCGTACGACACGCATGAACTGCGTTTCAGCGCGTCCGGCGGCGCAGGGCCACTGTCCGGCCGCATCGATGTCGGGCGGCTCGACGGCAACGGCTACCGGGACAACGACGAACAGCGCCGGCGCGATACCGCAGCCGAACTGCGCATCACTCCGGACGGGGCGCTGTCCTTCATGGACGTGCTGCTGCGCGTGTCGCGCCACACCGATGAATACAAGCTGCCCGGTCCGGTGTCGCGCGAACGCTTCCTGTCCGGCAGTGCGGCGCTGCGTCGGTCGAGCACCGCGTCGCCGCTGGATGGCGGCAGTACCGACGACCGCAAGTTCGGCACGCTGTGGCGCTTCGATCTGGGTGATTTCGGTCTGGTCGAATTCCAGACCGACCACCGTACGCGCGACAATCCTTACCTGATCGGCGTCAATCCGGCGCAGCCGCTGAGCGATCAGCAATACATGATCGAATCGACGCGGCGCGACGTGCAGTTGCGCTACGACCTCGACTACAGCGCCTTCGGCCGCATCCATTCCTTCGGTGCCGGCTTTGTCACGCAATCGTCCGACTATCTGCGGCGCGACGTCGGCCGCACCGTGATCGACCAGTCAAGGCTGCGCACCGGCGACCTGAACGGTCAGGCCTGGTATGCCGAGACGGTGTTCCGCGCGACCGATGCGCTGCGCCTGAACGCCGGCTGGCGCAGCGATGACACGAAAAGCCGTACCGAAGTGTCCACCTACCGGCGCACCTGCCAGTTCCAGAACGTGTTCATTCCCGGCCTGGGCTTCATTCCGGTGGAAATTCCGGGCAGTTGCGTCACCGGCTTCGAAAATGACAGCCGTTACGCGTCGAGCACGAAGAGCCATGCTGCGGAGCTGGGCCTGAGCTGGCAGCCGGTGAAGGCGCTGGTCGCGTTTGCCAGCGTGTCGCGCAACTTCCGCACCCCGAACATCGACGAACTGGCGCTGGCGTCGTCCGACCTGCGCGCGCAGCGCGGTCGCACGATCGAAGCCGGTGTGCGCCTGCAGCCCGACGACAGTCTTTCGTTCGGACTGACGCTGTTCCGACTGCGCAACCAGGATGAAATCTACTTCGACAGCACCGGCGTGCCGAGCGTGAACCGCAACTACGACCTGCCGACCCAACGCACCGGCGTGGAGCTGGAAACGCGCTGGCAGCCGTCGGCCGCCTGGCTGTTCGCTGCCAACGCCGGGTATGTGCAGCCACGCTTCAAGGGTACCGATGCCGACATTCCGCTGGTGCCGCGCTGGACCGCGAATGCGCGTGCGGAGTGGCTGCAGACGCCGTCGCTGCGCTGGATCGTCGCGGCGCGCCACGCCGGTCGGCGCTTCGACGGCAACGACCTCGACAACAGGAGCTTCGCCGAACTGCCGTCCTACACGGTGTTCGATCTTGCGTTGCGCCTCGATCTGGGCGGCGGCGCGCAACTGGCGGCCGGCATCAACAATGTGTTCGACAAGGTGTATTCGACCATCGCCTTTTCGGAAACCTACTACCCGATGCCCGAACGCAATGGCTACGCCAGCCTGCGCTGGCGCTTCTAGCTCAGTTCCGGTGCAGCACCCGCGTGCTGCGCTGCGCGAAATAGAACCACTCGTTGCCCGGTGTCGAGGTCGGGTTCGGAAACACGATGTAGCCATCCTGCGGTGCGATGACCGGCGTGCCGTCATGGCGGGTGCCGATCGCGTCGCCGGCGCTGACCGGGTCGAAGCTGCACCAGGTGCGTGCGAACTGATCGTCGGGGTGCAGCCGGTCGATCACTTCCGTCAGGCGCAGCAGTTCGAAGCTGTCGCGCGCCGCCGGCGCGGGCGCTTCGACCAGCTTCAGGTGGGCCAGCGTGTTGCGGATGGCGCGCCAGGCGAACTCAGGCGCGGCCGGATCGTCGTGCTGGCCGCATTCCAGCGTCACTGCATAGCCACCCATGCGGCGCATGTATTCGGTGGTGCCGATGCCGTAGTCCGGATCGGTCGACAACAGGTGGGCGCGTTCGGTGGGCGCGGTGCGCGCCAGTCGCTTGCGTACGCCGGTCGCGTAGGTGTCGAGCCAGCCCTCGACCAGACGGCGCGCACCGAGGCGCAGCGCCAGCGCCTCTTCGGCGGCCGCGTGCGAAAAGGCTTCCAGCGTGCCGTCATTGTCCTGCGGCCCCAGCATGGCGAACGGTTCGCCGCCGGTGTGGAAGGAATGCAGGTCGAGCAGCACGTCGTGCGCGGCGAGCAGCGGGCACAGCACGTTGGCGATGCGGTCCTCGTAGTCCTGCGGTTCGGCGACCGGGCGCAGATTGCGGTTCAGGTTGCGGTCGCCGGCGCGCCGTTTCAGCGTCCAGGCGAGCGGATTCGTGATCGGCACGAAGGTGACGCTGCCTCGCACGACGACGAGGTCGCCGCGCGCCAGTTCGTCGAGCACGCGCTCGATCCCGCGCGTGCCGCCGATTTCGTTGCCGTGGACGGCGCCGAGGACAATCAGGCGCGGTCCGGGTTCGAGGCCGTGGAAGGTGTGTGAGGTGAGGCTGTGCGTGGATGGATTCATCGGGGTGGAAGGCGGTTCATGAACTGCAGGACAGGGCGGAACAGCCGGGCTTGTTGCGCGCCCATTCGGGGCGGCGGCCGGCCAGATCGTTGAATTCGGGTTGTTCGTCGTACGGCCGCTGCATCATCTTCAGCAGGCGCTCGATCATCGCGGTGTCGCCGGCGCCCGCATCGTCGATGGCGCGCTGCGCCAGCCAGTTGCGCACGATGTATTTCGGGTTGGTCGCGTTCATGCGCGCGATGCGCGCCGTGTCCGCTTCGCCGCGGGCCGTGACGCGCTGCGCCCAGCCCTGCAGCCACGCACGCAGCGCGCGACCATGTTCGGCGGAAGGGCCGTCACCGCTGTAGAAGGCTTCGTGCAGCGGCGCCAGTGCCGCCGCATCGCCTGCGAGGGCGGTCGCCACAGGAACCTCTGCCAGCGCGCGGAAAAAGATCGTGAAGTCGCATTCCTCCGCCTGCAGCAGCTGGAACAGTTCGCTGCGCATGCCCTGTTCCGCTTCGTCCGCGGCCGCCGGCAAGCCGAGCTTGTCGGCCAGCATGCGTGTCCAGCGGTCGGAGAAGGTCTGTTCGTAGCCTTCGAGTGCGGCATCGATCGCCGCCTGATCGTCGATCAGCGGCGACAGCGCGGCAGCCAGCCGTGTCAGGTTCCAGTAGCCGATCTGCGGTTGGCGCCCGTAGCAGTAGCGTCGGCCCTGGGCGTCGGTCGTGTTCGGCGTCCACATCATGTCGACGCCTTCGAGCCAGCCGTACGGGCCGTAGTCGATCGTCAGGCCGAGGATGGACATGTTGTCGGTGTTCATCACGCCATGCACGAAGCCGACGCGCATCCACTCGACCATCAGCACCGCCGTGCGGCGGCAGATTTCGGCGAACCAGTCGGCCGGCGACGTGATGCCGGGGAAGTGGTGCGTGATCACCCAGTCGGCAAGCCGGCGCTGCAGTTCGAGCTCCTCATGCGACGCGAGGATTTCGAAGTGGCCGAAGCGCACGAAGCTGGGGGCCACGCGACACACGATGGCGCCCGGCTCGTATTCGGGATGCCCGTCGTAGAACATGTCGCGCACCACCCGGTCGCCGGTCGCGACCAGACTGAGCGCGCGCGTGGTCGGAATGCCGAGGTGGAACATGGCTTCGCTGCACAGGAATTCCCGCACCGACGAGCGCAGCACGGCACGGCCATCGGCACGCCGCGAGTAGGGTGTCGGGCCGGCGCCCTTGAGCTGCAGTTCCTGCCGCTGACCCGCGGTGTCGATCATTTCGCCCAGCGTGATGGCGCGGCCGTCGCCGAGCTGGCCGGCCCAGTTGCCGAACTGGTGGCCGCCGTAACGCGCCGCGTCGGGCTGCATGCCGGGCAGGATGCGGTTGCCGGCCAGCGCCTCCACCGCCACATCGACGCGCGCCGGGCGGCGCAGCCCGAGCTGGTCGCCCAGTACGTCCGACCAGGCGAGCAGCTCGGGTGCCGCGACCGGTGTCGGCGACGTCAGCGTGTAGGACGCATCGATGACCGGGCGCGAACGCATGTCGGCCGAAGGATCGGCGGGCAGGCTGCGCACGAACAGGTTGTCGAACTCGATTTCATCGAGCCGTCGGGCGGCAATGGACATGGGTGATGGACTCAGGCGAGGCAGGGCGTACGCAAGACCCTATTGTGAGCGATGTGTGCGGCTGCAGGTTCAATCGCGCCCGAGCAGCGCCACATATTCGCGCAGTGCTTCGGTGGCGATGCCGCGCGTGATGAACACGATGGTCGATCCACGGTGCGCGTCAGGCCAGCCGGGCAGCGGCGTCGGCGGATGCAGGGTGTGCTGCACGCCGTGTACCGCCACCGGCCCGGTGTGCCCCTCGACATCGAACAGCGCCTTCATGCGCAGCAGGCCCGGGCCGGCGATGTCCGGCCAGCCGGCGAGCCAGGCGTCCAGTCGCCCGGCGGCGATCGGCCGGTCGACGGCAAAGCTGTCCGCGCGAGTGGCGTGGGGTACGTCCGTCATCACCGGCCGGAAGCGTGTCGGCCGGGGCGAAGGCGCGTCGAGCAGCGCCATCAGTTCTGCGCCGTCGCGCGTCGCCTGAAGATCGGTTTGCGGCGCGAAGGGATTGATGCGCTCGAGTTGCATACCCAGCGCGCCGAGCGCGTCGGCTTCGGTCAGATCCGACTTGCTGATCAGCAGGCGGTCGGCGGCGGCGATCTGGCGTACGGCTTCATCCTGTGTCGCCAGCGTGCCCGCGGCGTGCAGCGCGTCCACCACGGTCAGCGTGCAGCGCAGGCGGTAGCGCGCGGCGATGCGGGCGTCCTGCGTCAGCGTGCGCAGGATGGGCGCCGGGTCGGCGAGACCGGTCGTTTCGATGACGATCCGTTCGAAGTGCCTGCGTCCGGCGCGCGCGAAGCGCCAGTGCGCGTCGCGCAGCGTCTGCGCCAGGTCGCCGCGCAGGCTGCAGCAGACGCAACCGCCGGGCAGCTCGACCACGGGCTGTTCCGCCGAATGGATCACCAGCAGATGGTCGAGCGAGGCATCGCCATACTCGTTGATGACGACCAGCGTATCTGACATGCCGGGTGAGGCGAGCAGGCGGTTCAGCAGCGTGGTCTTTCCGCTGCCCAGAAAACCGGTCAGCAGGATGATCGGAAGCGGGCTGTCGTTCATGCGGGCACACCTTCGAGCAGTGCGGTGCGGGTACGCGCGCTCGCCAGTTGCTGCAGCCACCAGTCGAGCGCGCGACCGCGTGGGCCGCTGCGCCAGGCGATCGAAAAGCGGGCGACCTTCGTTTCGCCGGTGTCCTTCGCCACCAGTCGCCCGGCCGCGATGTGCGCGCGCACCCGGCTTTCCGGCAGGAAACCGCAGCCCAGACCGCGCAGCTGTGCGTCGATCTTCATGTCGAGCGTCGGCACCGTGAGTACATCCTGTCCACGCTGCAGGTTGCGCGACACTGGCGACAGCTTCAGCGCGCTGTCGGCGATTGCGACGGCGCGATGCATGCGGATGACGGCCGGTGTCAGCACCGCATCGATGCGCGCCAGCGGATGCTTCGGGGCGACGACGAACACGAAGGGAACGTCGCCCAGCGGTTCGATCTGCACGCCGCTGACCCGGCTGTCGTCGGCATCGACACCGATCGCCAGGTCGGCCGTGCCGGTCAGCAGGGCCTCCCAGGTGCCGGACAGCACCTCCTGGCGCAAGCGGATGCGCGTGGGTGGCGGCAGGCGGGCGGTGTCGCGCTGGCTGTAGAAGGCGTCCACCAGGTCGAGCAGGGTGTGCGGACACAGCAGCGCATTGGCGGCGATCGCGAGCTGACCTTCCCAGCCACTGGCGACCCGCTTCACCCGGCTCGCGACGGCATCCATCTCGATCAACAGGCGACGCCCTTCCGACAGCAGTTCGCGACCGGCCGGCGTCAGCACGGCGCTGCGGCTGGCGCGATCGAACAGCAGCACGTCGAGCGCGTCTTCCAGCTGACGCACGCTGTAGCTGAGCGCCGACGGCACCTTGCCGAGCACGCGCGCCGCGGCGGCAAAGCTGCCGGCTTCATCGATGGTGGCGAGCAGGCGGATCGCTTCCGGGGTCAGCGGGTGGTCGTGGTCGCTCATGGGGCGCTCGATGTGCGAGGCGGGGAAGCAGGTTGTCGAAGTGAGGTGTGCTCAAGGTCAAAAAATTTGAATGATGATATCAGCGCCATGCGGACAACCCATGGTTCGGGACAAGCACAATTCTTCCATCGATCAACGAATCAAGGAGATGGGCCATGATCAGTCTGCGCAAATCTTCAGAACGCGGTTTCGACGACCACGGCTGGGGACAGTCGCATTTCAGCTTTTCGTTCGCGGATTATCACGATCCGGATCACATGGGTTTCGGCGTGCTGCGTGCGCTGATGGAAGACACGATCGCGCCCGGCGGCGGCTTCGGCACCCATCCGCATCGCGACATGGAAATCGTCACCGTCGTGCTGGCGGGCGAGCTGACCCATCGCGATTCGATGGGACATACCGGCGTGCTGCGCGCCGGCGATGTGCAGCGGATGAGCGCCGGCCAGGGCGTGCTGCACAGCGAATGGAATCACGGCCGCGATGACACCGTACGCATGCTGCAGATCTGGCTGCTGCCGGAAGCACGCGGTATCGCGCCGGATTATGCACAGGCCCATTTTACGGCGGCGGCCCAACGCGGGCGGTTGCAGACCCTGGTCCATCCGCCGGCACGCGATGGCGCGCTGGGCATCCATTCCGATGTGGCCCTGCTCGCCATGCGGCTCGACGCCGGCGATGCGTCGGTCAGCCACCCGCTGGCCCGCGGCCGCAAGGCCTATGTGCATCTGGTGGATGGCGCGCTGACCGTCAATGGGCAGCGGCTGCAGGGCGGCGACGCTTTGAAGCTGGATGATGAAACGGAAGTGAAGTTTGAACACGGGCAGGGCGCACATGTGCTGCTGTTCGACCTTGGCAACCCCGCATCTTGATGAAGGAGTCCGACATGACACAGGTAGCGATCGTTTATCACAGTGGCTACGGCCACACCCGCCGCATGGCCCAGGCTGTCGCCGACGGCGCAGCGCAGGCGGCCGAAGTCCATGCCATAGAAGTCGATGCAGACGGCAATGTGCCCGATGCAGCATGGGACACGCTGGCCACCGCCGATGCCATCGTGTTCGGCAGCCCGACGTACATGGGCACCGTGTCGTGGCAGTTCAAGAAATTCGCCGACGCGAGTTCGAAGCCGTGGTTCGGCCAGAAATGGAAGGACAAGCTGGCGGCCGGCTTCACCAATTCTGCGTCGATGAATGGCGACAAGCATTCGACGCTGCACTACCTGATGACGCTGGCGATGCAGCACAGCATGCTGTGGGTCGGCACCGGCCTGATGCCGAGCAACAGCAAGGCGGCCACGCGCAACGACATCAACTACGTGGCGTCCTTCGCCGGCGCGATGGCCTCGACGCCGTCCGACGCATCGGTCGACGAAATGCTTGATGGGGATCTGCAGACTGCGCGGCTGTTCGGCCAGCGGGTGGCGGAGCAGGCGGCGCGGCTGGCTGCTGGCTGAGGAGCGCGGCGGCGGGCGGCGGGTGTCACCCATCACCCGTCGTGCCGCTCAGTACAGTTCCGGGAACCGTTCCAGCCAGCCCCAGGCGATGAAAAGCACGATCGACACCACACCGGTCCAGGTACCGGTCACGAAACAGCAGGCGGCCGGAATGACCAGGCCGGCTGCGTCATCGAAGAAGTGACCGAAGGTGAAGAAGAACGCCGTGAATACCAGCCACTTCAGGATGAAGCCCGGCAGGTAGCGTCGCATCGAGCGGTTGTGGCGGTAGCTCTGCACGCGCTCCAGCCAGCTGCCGCGCGTGCAGTCACGGAAATACAGGAAAGGCCAGACGAAACGCCACCAGACGCGCCAGAAAGGCTCGACCGGAGCGGTCAGCGGATCACCCGACTCGACGCCGGGTTCGGGTGCTTCGCGAGACATTTCGCGTCCTCCTTCTTCATCTCATCCGTCCGCTTTAACGGCTCGATGACACGCAGGTTGAGGTGAGCGCACCCGGGACCGGACGCAGCTTTATTTGACCGAAGCCTTCTGGCGAAGTTCGTTCACGTGAGCGGCAATGGTCTGCTGCTCGAGCCGCTGGGCGATCTGCGCCTTGGCTTCTTCGAACGGCGGCACCGTCAGGTCGCGCACATCTTCGAGCTTGATCACGTGGTAGCCGAAGTCGGTGCGGATCGGCTGCGGCGTGAACTTGCCCTTCTCGAGCTTGGTGAGCGCTTCGGAGAACGGCTTCACGTATTGCGCCGGGGCGCTCCAGCCGAGGTCGCCACCGCGGTCCTTCGAACCCGGGTCTTCCGAGTCCTTGGCCAGATCTTCGAACTTTTCACCGACCTGCAGCTTGCCGATGATTTCCTTCGCCTTGTCCTCGGTCTTCACGAGGATGTGGCGTGCCTTGTATTCCTTGTCGCCGAGACCGGCCTTCACCTTGTCGTACTCGGCCTTGACCGTCGCTTCGCTGACCGGGTTGGCGCGCACGTATTCCTGCAGATAAGCCTGGATCAGCACGGCCTGGCGGGCCAGATCCGCCTGATGCATCAGGGCGGCGTTCTTGTCCAGCCCCTTGGTCGCGGCGGCCTGCGTCAGCACTTCGCGGCGGATCAGCTCTTCGCGCACGGCGTTGCGCAGCTGCTCGCCGTCCTGCTGGCCCTGGGCAATCTGATTGCGCACCATGATGTCGGCGCGGCCCTGCGGGATGGTCTTGCCGTTGACCGTGGCGAGCACGCCCTCGGCCGAAGCGGCAGCCGGCTTTTCCTTCGCCTTCTGCTGCGCCACCGCCGGTGCGGCGAAGGCAGTCATGACGGCGAGGGACAGAATCGAGAACGTGTGTTTCATCGGGTTACCTTTCTGGGTGAATGCCAGGTACTGCAAATGAACGGAGAGTCGATCAAACCGGATCCGCATCGCCGGGGGCGCGCGCCGTAATCGACAGGGCGTGAATGTCGTGCTGCATCAGGTCGCCCAGTGCAACGTAGATGAGGCGGTGGCGTTCCATCAGCCGTCGACCCGTGAAGCGGGCCGATTCGATGGACAACCGGTAGTGCCGTCCGCCGGAACGCGCACCCGCGTGTCCGGCGTGCAGATGCGATTCGTCGACCAGATCGAGCGCCAGCGGTTCAAGCGCGGCAAGCCGCTCGCGGATGGCGGATTCGACAGTCATGGCCTGATTCAAGACGGAAAGACCTTGCGGAAGGGTTTGATCGTGACGCGCTCGAACACGCCCTGAACAGTGTAGGGGTCTTCGTCGGCCCAGTCCCGCGCGTCGTCGAGCGAATCGAATTCGGCGATGATCAGGCTGCCGCTGAAACCGGCGTCGCCGGGATCGACCGCGTCGATCGCCGGCATCGGACCGGCCAGCAGAAGGCGCCCTTCGTCCTGCAGCAGTTGCAGGCGGTGCAGGTGGTCAGGTCGTGCAGCGAGTCGCTTCGGCAGGCTGCCCGGTGCATCTTCGCCCATCAGAACATAAAACATCGTCACCTCTGTGCAATCGGCAATGTGGGGGACAGGATCGGGCAGTCTGGATCGGAAATGTCGCGGATCTGACGGAATCAGGAATTTTTCTCGTCAACGTGACGCGACAGCATCGCTCCCTGTGCAAGCACGAACAGGAACATGAGACCCATGCCGCCGTAGAGCTTGAAATCCACCCAGGTTTCCTCGCTGAAGCTGAAGGCAACATAGAGATTCAGCACGCCCATGACGGCGAAGAACCCGATCCATGACAGGTTGAGCCGCGTCCATACGGCTTCGGGCAGTTCGATCTGTGCCTGCATCAGGCTGCGGATCAGGTTGCGTTTCAGGAACAGCGCTGCACCGGCCAGCGTACCCGCGAACAACCAGTACAACACGGTCGGTTTCCATTTGATGAAGGTCGCGTCGTGAAACAGCAGGGTCGCACCGCCGAACACGACGATGATGCCCAGACTGACCCAGAGCATGATTTCGACCTTGCGCCCGCGCGCCATGAGCCACAGCACCTGCCCTATCGTCGCGATGATCGCGACGGCGGTGGCGATCAGTATCGGACCCTGGGTGACGGCGATGCCGTCGCCCAGCACCAGGGTGACCAGCGAATGCGACGCCTCGGGCGACGCGTTGGCGAATTTGTAGGCTGCAAAGAACAGCAGGACCGGCAGCAGATCGAACAGAAATTTCATGGTCGCGGATTATGCCCCTCGGGCACCCGGGTGTCCAACCGGATCGGCGTGTGCAGGCCAAACCCGGCATGGAACTGGCTTGGCGAAGAAAAAGTCGCTGCAGGGCGCGCAAATTCATGAAGAAAGTCTGCATGGCCGCTTGTGGAGCGCGCTGCGCCTCACTATCATCGCTGCAGGTTTTCCCGCGCGCATTTGCGTATAACGAAGAAGGAGACTTAGATGAACAAAGCAGAACTGATCGAAGCACTCGCCAAGAAAGCTGACGTTTCCAAAGCCGCAGCAGGTCGTCTGCTCGACGGTTTCCTTGAATCCGTCACGACCGAACTGAAGAAGGGTGGGAAAGTGACCCTGGTCGGTTTCGGTACCTTTGCCACCGGCAAGCGTGCCGCCCGCACTGGCCGTAATCCGCGCACTGGCGCCACGATCAAGATTCCTGCTGCCAAGACTGCGAAGTTCACCGCAGGCGCCGCGCTCAAGAAGTCGATCAACAAGAAGTAACCGGTTTCCTTTCCCGGGGCCGCGGCGAATCCGCAGCCCCGGACGAACTGTCCGGCATGACCCAGAAAGTGCATGCTTGCCCGGCAGGAACAACGGAGGTGTCCGCAATGCGGCGCCTCCGTTTTCATTGGGCGTCCCACCTGACGCGGAGCGCGGCCGGCGGGCCCCTGCCGACGCGCCGGGATTCGACGACCACGCTACCATCACGGGATCAATACTGTCTGCGTCACGCCCATGATCATCGTCCTGTCTCCCGCCAAATCGCTCGACTACGAATCTCCCTTGCCCGCTGCTCATGCAACGCGGCCCGATTTCCTGGATCGATCGGCTGTGCTGGTGGATATCCTGAAGCGCAGAAGTCCGGCCGACATCGCATCGCTGATGAGCATTTCCGATCCGCTGGCCGCGCTGAATGCCGCGCGCTATGCCGACTGGACACCGGACTACGACGCTCCGCGCGCCCGCCCGGCCGCGCTGGCGTTCAACGGCGACGTCTACGACGGACTCGACGCCCGCTCGCTCGACCCGGCCGGACTTGACTGGCTGCAGCAGCATGTACGCATCCTGTCCGGCCTGTACGGGGTGCTGCGCCCGCTCGACCTGATGCTGCCCTACCGGCTGGAAATGGGGACCCGGCTGGTCAATCCGTCGGGCAGGGATCTGTATGCGTTCTGGGGCGATCTGCCTGCGCAGGCGCTCAACGCCCTGCTGGAGAACGATTCGCGGCCGGTAC
>FWPV01011543.1_pt1 | contig 14015 bp, 9 predicted proteins | sample 2228371 | NCBI WGS metagenome assembly FWPV01 (sample SAMEA103939776, study PRJEB20133) | metagenome
GCCATCGTCGCCGCCATGCGCAAGCTCCTGCTCCACATCCAAGCCCTGCTCAAAAAACATGCATTCGCGACTTGATTTGGACACAGTTGCTAACGGTCGCGGCGGCGCTCCGCGCCTGCGCGCCGCGGCTGCAAGGCCGTACTCGCCCACAACAGCCACGGTCTTCGCGCGTGAACGCGCTACTCGAAGGCGTCGCGGAAACGCCCCGGTCCTCGCGCGGGAACGCGCTACTCGAAGGCGCCGCGGAAACGCCCCGGTCCTCGCGCGTGAACGCGCTACTCGAAGGCGGCGGGGGGAGGCGCCGCGGCTACGCCGCGTCGCGCTTGAAGCGGAGGCGGGGCTTGGCCTTGCCGGCGACGACGGCGGCGGTGATGACGACCTCCTCGACGTCCTTGTAGTCGGGCAGTTGATACATGACGTCGAGCATGATGCCCTCCATGATGGCGCGCAGGGCGCGGGCGCCGGTCTTGAGGGCGAGGGCCTTCTCGGCGACGGCGCGCACGGCGTCGCGGCGGAAGGAGAGCTTGACCCCCTCCATGGCGAACAGCTTGGCGTACTGCTTGACGAGGGCGTTGCGGGTGCGGGTGAGGATGTGCTCGAGCTGGTGCAGGTCGAGCTCGTGGAGGACGGAGACGACCGGCAGGCGGCCGATGAACTCGGGGATCAGGCCGTAGCGGACGAGGTCCTCGGGGGCCAGCTCGGCGAACACCCGGTCGCCGGACCACTCGCGGTGCTCGGCCTCGTGCCAGCCGATGCTGCCCTTGCCGAGGCGGCGGCGGATGATGTCCTCGAGCCCGACAAAGGCGCCGCCGCAGATGAACAGGATGTTGGTGGTGTTGACCTGGATGTACTCCTGGTTGGGGTGTTTGCGGCCGCCCTGCGGCGGCACGTTGCACACGGTCCCCTCCAGAATCTTGAGCAGCGCCTGCTGGACCCCCTCGCCGGACACGTCGCGGGTGATCGAGACGTTCTCGGTCTTGCGCCCGATCTTGTCGATCTCGTCGACGTAAATGATGCCGCACTCGGCCTTGGCGACGTCGTAGTTGGCCGCCTGCAACAGGCGCAGGACGATGTTCTCGACGTCCTCGCCGACGTAGCCGGCCTCGGTGAGCGTGGTGGCGTCGGCCATCGCGAAGGGCACCTCGAGCAGCTCGGCGAGGCTGCGGGCCAGCAGGGTCTTGCCGCTGCCGGTCGGCCCGACCAGCAGCACGTTGCTTTTCTCGATGCGCACCTCGCGCGCCTCCCCGGCCTGGTCCGCCGCCGGGCGCGGGGCCGCGGCCGCGGCGCTCTCCGCCTGCAGGCGCTTGTAGTGGTTGTAGACCGCGACGGCGAGGACCTTCTTGGCGTGCTCCTGGCCGACCACGTCGAGGTCGAGCTGGGCCTTGATTTCGGCGGGCCTGACCAGCTTGAAGCGGCGCTGGGCGGGGACACGCGCGCCGCCGGGCTCGCGCAGCTCGCGGTCGATGATGGTCTTGCAGACGTCGACGCAGGAATCGCAGATGTAGACCCCGGCCGGGCCGGCGATGATCTTGCGCACCTCCGCCTGGGATTTGCCGCAGAAGCTGCAGAAGGTCATCTTGGAGGGTCTGGCCATGGCGAAAGGTTCAGGAAGCGGACTTGCCCTTATCCTTGAACTGGATCACGTGGTCGACAAGCCCATAATCACGGGCCTCCTCGGCGGTCATGTAGAAGTCGCGGTCGGAGTCCTTCTCGATCTTCTCGACGGGCTGCTTGGAGTGCTCGGCGAGCACCTCGTTGAGGATGCGCCGCCAGCGCAGGATTTCGCGGGCGGCGATGGAGATGTCGGCGGCCTGGCCGGTGGCCCCGCCGGTGGGCTGGTGGATCATCACCCGGCTGTGCGGCAGCGCGTAGCGCTTGCCGGGCGTGCCGGCGGCCAGCAGCACCGTCGCCATGCTGGCGGCCTGCCCCATGCAGTAGGTCTTGATGTCGCAGCTCAGGAAGCGCATCGTGTCGTAGATCGCCATGCCGTCGGTGACGCTGCCCCCCGGCGAGTTGATGTACAACTGGATGTCCTTCTTCGGGTCCTCCATCTGCAGCAGCAGCATCTGGGCGATGACCGCGTTGGCCACGAAGTCGTCGATCGGCGTGCCGATGAAGATGATGCGGTCCTTCAGCAGCCGGCTGTAGATGTCCCAGCTCTTTTCGGTGCGCCCGTCGCTCTCCACGACGTGCGGCAGGGGAAGATAATAACTCATGTTCCAAGGAGGTAGGAGCCTTTCCCACCCTGTCAAAGCCAACCGCAGGAAATTCACCCGAACGGGCGGCGGCAGCGCCGCGAAACGCCGCCGGGCTGCGCGCGTGAACGCGCCACTCGAAGGCGCGGCCCATGGTAGCGGCGGCGCTCCCGCCGCGGCCCCTACGAACGAAAAGCCCCGCCGGGGGGCCGGCGGGGCTGTTGGTCGGGGGTTGCCTCCGTTGGGTTGGGTCGGGGGGCCAAAGGCTCAGGCCGCGCGCCGGCGGTACAGCACGACGCCCAGCGCCGCCAAGCCCAGAAGCGCCGCGATGGCCGCGGGCTCGGGGACGGCATTGAGTTGCAAGTTGTCGATCCGATTGTTGCCCGAATTACCGGTGGCGCCGGACAAAGTGTAGCGCAGGAATGCGGTCGCGGCATTGTCCAAGGCGGAGGTGCTGAATTGGACAACTTCGAAGGTTGTGTTACGCGTGGCAGTGTTGGGGCCGAAGTTCGTGAAGGTAATGCCATCCGTGCTCCAGGACCATTGGCCGGTGTCAAAACCTGTGGATGTTCCCCGGGTGGCAAAACTGATCTCCAAGCTCTGCAATCCTGTCATGGAGAAAGAGAGCTGGATATAAGATCCATTTCCGGGGTAAGGCCCGCCGCTTGGGCCGCCGGAAATCAAGGACAACGATTCTTCCGCAGGATCACCGAACAGCGCATTCAACGTGGTGCCCGCGAAATCATCAACGGTACCCGCCCAGCCTGCCAGAGAAAGGGTGCCGGAACCGGAATTTGCCGCGATCGTTAGCGGCACACCGCCGGAGCCGGGAACAGAAGCGGTCGATATCGACAGCTCATTGAAGTTCCAGTAGGCCACAAGGCTTGCTTGGGCCGCGGTGGCCAGCCCCAGCGCGGCGGCGAGGACGAGAGATTTGAGGACGCTTTTCATGGTGTCAGGTGTTTATGGTTGCGTGTGGTTGGTGAGTTGGTGGTGAGAAGTGGTTTGGCTATTCGGCGAGGATGCCGACGCGGTAGAAGATCTTGCCACCGGGGAAGGCGGTTGGAACCGGAGCCAAAAAGACGAGATCGGCGCCCGTGCCGGGCTGCGGCGAACCGTAGTTGGCCCATGCGGAGAGCCCGCTGGATATCTGGAGCTGGTAGCGGTAGCCGGTGGCGCTCGGGCAGGTGATCTGGAAGTCACTGCCGACAATCTCTCCCGCCAGCTCCGGGATCGGGGCGCCGGGCACCGCCGCCTGGGTGGCGGTCAGCCGGATGTTGTCGAAGCGGTTGTTGCCGCTGTTGGAAGTCGCTCCCGTCAAGGTGACGCGCAGGTAGGCGGTGTCGACGCCATCGAGGGCATTCAAAGCATCCAGCGTGATGAGGCCGAAGCTGGTCGGAATGGAGGTGATTGTCTGGAACGGTGTGAAGTCGACCCCGTCGGTGCTCCACGACCATTGCTGGCTGTTGAATCCGGTGTTGGTGCGCTGGGTGGCGTAGCTGACAACGAGGTCCTTGTAGCCCTTCATGGAGAAAGCGAACTGGATGTAGCAGCCGTTGTTGCCGTTGCTGGTGCCGCCCTGAATCGCGATGCTGCCACCTGAGAGATCGCCGAGGAGGCTGTTCACGTTAGCGCCGGTAAAGGATTGAACCCAGCGGTAGACCAGATCGCCGTTCGCGTTGGTTGTGGTTTCGGTGACAATTCCGCCACCAACTGTGATGCTTCCATTGCCCAAGTCCGCCGCCTGCGGGAAGGCGTCCGGATCGGCCAAGAACCCGAACACGCCACCCGGCAGGGCATTGCTGTTCTCGTTCCAATAGGCGATGACAGTCTGGCCCTGAAGGGCGGCGGTGCAAAGCAGCGCGGCGGCTGCGGCGAGGGTGCGCATTTTCATGGTGTGAGGGTGGTTGATGGTTGGTTGAGAGCGGTTCGATTGAGATGGTGGGAGATTCGCAAGCACAGGGAAAAATTGCAATCCCGGCCGGGTGACGATTGGGTGAAAAGAGGAAAATTTATGGGCGTCAGAAGCGGGGACATCGGGGCCGGTTAGGGGCCGAGGATGGCACCGGTCCCGGTGGTGTAGTCATAAAGGTAAACGCTGGCGGGGCCGAGGACATAGGCGAAGGCCCAGCGCCCGCCGGCGAGGTCGCGGAGGATCGGGAAGGCGGCTTCGTCGGACCAGACCCAACCGTGCAGGGCCCAGCTATAGAGCACGAGGGCGTTGTTGGGGACGGCGTGGCCGGTGTACAGCCAGCCGAGGGTGGCGTGCTCGATCCAGCCGGTGCCGGCGAGCGGGACATAGCGGCCGAACCACGGGGAGACCATGGCCCCGGCGCCGTCCGGCTCGGCGCCGACCAGTTCCTCGAAGGTTTTGGGGAGCGGCGGCTCGGCGGGGGTGCCGGTCACAAGGATGTTGTCGAAGCGGTTGTTGCCGTTGGTGGACGAGGCGCCGTCGAGGGTGATGCGCAGGACGACGTTCGGGTTGTGGTTGAGCGCGGCGACGGAGGAAAGGTCGTAGGAGACCACGGACCAGACGTCGGTCAGGACGCCGGTGTTGACGTCGAACAGGGTGAAGGAGGCGCCGCCGTCGGCCGAGTAGGAAAAGCCGCGCCAGATGAATCCGGTGGCGGTGCCGCGCTGGGCCCAACTGACGGCGATGTTCTCGAAGCCGACGGTGCTGATGTGGAGGTTGATGTGCATGCCGTTGTTGCCGGTGTCGGGGCCGCCCTGCGGGCTGAGCGAGCCGCCGGCCGGGAAGCCCGGCAGCGCGTTGAGGGCATTGCCGGAAAAGCTCTGGATGGTGGTGTAGGCGCCGGTGTCCGGATCGACGGTGGCGAGGAAGTTGGCCAGCGTCAGGGTGCCCTCGCCCACGTCGGCCGGTTGCGGAAACGAGGCCGGCGTGAAGCCGAACCCGCCCCCCGGCAGGTTGTTGGAATTCTGCGCCCAGTAGCTGATGACGGTCTGCGCGGGCGCCGCGGCGGCCAGCAGCAGGGCGATGGTGATGAGGATGCGGTGTTTCATTGCGGTATGGCTTGGATGGACGGATTGGTTGATTGGTTGGTTGGAGGTTGCTGCCTTAGAAGGAATAGCGCAGGCCGGCCTGCATGGCCCAGCGCGAGGACAAGCCCTGGGGATGCTCATAGAACAGGGCCTCCGAGGCCCGCGCGTTCTCCGGATAGCGGTAGACGTAGTAGCCGTACTCGTTGCCTTTGCCGCGCTGGGCGATCGGAACAAAGCTGGGGGCAACCAGATTGACGCCGCGGCCGTAGCTGCCGCGCGGGCGCTTCTCGAGGCCCCATTCGGAGTTGATCAGGTTGCCGATGTTCTGGATGCTGAAGATGAACTCGACCTTGTGGCCCTTCCAGACCATGAGCTGGTGGGTGATGTTGAGGTCGAACTGGTGCACCCACGGGGCGCGGCCGGTGTTGCGCGGGACGATCTGCCCCTTGTAGGGGCTGAGCCCCGGCGTGGCGTCGACGAACGCCATGAAGGCCACCCCCTCGGTGTCGCGGAACTGGTTGCGGTCGCCCCACGAGACCAGCGGGTCGTCAATGCCGGTGGGGACGTAGAGCAAGTCGTTGCCCTGGTTGCCGTCGCGGTTGATGTCGGTGTTGATGCCGCCGAACAGGTAGCTGAACGGGCGGCCGCTCTTGCAGTCGTAGACCAGGCTGATGGTGGTGCGGTTGGACTTCGACCAGACGAGCTGGTAGCCGGCCTGGCCGACGAACCGGTGGCGCGTCTCGAAGCTGGAGGTGCCGAGCGCCTCGTCGTTGGGATTGGGGGCGACGTTGGCGGCCCAGTTCGTGTAGGCGGACGGACTCGATCCGTCATTGACCGTGTTGTTGACGGTGTAGGTGTAGCCGAAGCGGTACGACCAGCGGTTCTGCATCGGTCGCTGCAGCTCCACGGTGAAGGCGTAGCCGTCGCCCTTCTTGGTGTTGCGCAGCTCGAACACGTCGCGGTAGCCGCGCTCGCGCCAGCGGTCGTCCCCGATGCCGGTGTTGGTGTACAGCTCCCGGCCGTCCGGCAGGTAGCCCTTCTCGAACCCGGTGGTGTCCAGGTTCAGGTTGCGGTTGACGTAATGGATGTCGTAGGCGGTCCAGGAGCGCTGGTACTCGACCGTCAATACCGAGTCGAACAGCCGCGGCAGCTTCTGGTCGATGGCGAGGTTGGCCTTCCAGTCGGTGGGCATCTTGAAGCCCTCGGCGATGTAGTTGACCGAGACGGACGTGGCCTCCTGGCTGCCGTAGCGGTCGATGATCCACTCGATCGCCTCGCGCGGGTCGAGGGTGAAGGGTGGGCTCACCTGGCTGGTGTTGGTCGAGTAGAACACCTTGGAGATGCCGTTCTCGACATAGGCGTTGGAGAGCCAGACATGGGGGGCTGTCCCGAAAAACAGGCCGGCCCCGCCGCGAATCTGCGTGGCGGAGTTGTCGCGGGGCCGGAAATTGAAACCGACGCGCGGCTGGATGACATAGTTGCCGTCCACCGTGTGGGTGTTCTTGGTGCCAAACACCTCCTCGAAGGTGCGCGGGTTGGGACCGAGGGAGCCGCGCGCCTCGGCGGGCGCGTCCGGAACGATCGGGTAATCGATGCGCAGGCCGAGGGTCAGGTTGAGCCGCGACCCGATCGCCCAGTCGTCCTGCAGGAAGGCGCCGACGATGGCCATTTTCCAGTCGGCGGCGCCGGTGCTGCCGGGGGCCGGCACCTGAACACTGAAATTGGACGCTTGGCCGACGGGCGGCAGGCCGCCGGTGCCGGCGCCGACAGCCTGCAAAAAAGCCGGTTCGGCGCGAAACAGCCAGTTGCCGCTGGGCGAGGTCAGGAACAGTTGGTAGTTGCGGTACTGTTCCACCTGCAGCCCGGTCGAGATGGTGTGGCGGGTCCCGAACCAGGTCGCCTTGAAATGGCCGATCAGGGTGTCGACTTGGAGGTCGTTCAGGGTGGCCTGGCCGAAGGTCACGGTACGTGCGCCCTCGGGGTTCTCGTCGGCGTCGGCGATGCCTTGAATGTCGACCCTTGGCAGGCTGGAGCGCCACTCCTCCTTGCGGGTCTGCCGCTTGAAGGAGGCGCGCGCCTCGGTGGAAAAATCCGACGACCAGTTGCTGAACAGCTCGACCACATAGTCGTCGAGGCCGTAGGCGACGTCGAAAAAGGCCGAATTGAAGGTGGTGCCGCGGTCGCCGAAGCGCGGGTCCGAGCCCGGCGTGGAGTTGTAGCGCGCGCTCAGGCGGTGCTTCGGGCTGATGTTCCAATCGAGTTTGAGCAGCAGCTTGCTGTCGGTCAGGGCGTAGGAATCGGGGTCGGCGATGATGCCCGGATCGAAGGGGTCCTTGAACCCGAGGGAGGCATCGCGGATGCGCGCGATGGCCTTGGGGTCGGCGAGGTAGCGGGCGATCTCGCGCACGCGGGTCTCCTCCACCCGCTCGACCAAGGCGAAGAAGAACAGCTTGTCGCGGATGATCGGCCCACCCAGGGAGCCGCCAAGCGTGTACTCCTGGAAATCGTTGAACGGAATGAGAATGTCGGAAGCGACCTCATAGAGGTCGCCGACCATGCTGTCGTCGCGGTAGAAGCCGAACACCGAGCCGCGGAAGTCGTTGGTGCCGGACTTGGTGACGGCCGAGATGGCGGCGCCGGTGAAGCCGGCGTTCTGGACGCTGTAGGGGGACAGCTCGATGGTCACTTCGGAAAGCGCCTCCAGCGACATCGGCTGCTTGAGGGCGGGCAGGCCGCTTTCGCTCAGCCCGAAGGAGTCGTTGGTCGGCACGCCGTCGATCAGCAGGGAGTTGTAGCGGGTGTTCTTGCCGCTGGCCGAGACCTGGCCGCTGTCGCGGTCGAACACCGCCACGCGCGAGTCGAGGCGGGTGATGTCGCTGATCGAGCGCTGGATGGTGGGCAGCGTGCGCAGGAGCTGCTCGCCGATGGTGGTCGAGGAACCCTGCATGGTTTCGCTGAAGCGGACATCGTCGGCGGTGGCTTGCACCAGCAACTCATCGAGGTCGAACACATCCCCGGCAAGGTCCAGGCGCACGTTCAAGGTGCGTTCGACGGCCAGTTGCAGGAACACGCCCTCAAAGCGCCGGGTGGCGTAGCCGGCCGCCGAGACGGTGACCTCGTAGGGGCCGCCGACGCGCAGGCCGCGGGCGGCGAACCGTCCGGCCTCGTTGCTGGTGGCCACCACCAGCGATTCGGTCGGGATGTGCAGGATGCGGATCAGGGCGCCGGGGACCGGCCGGCCGTCGGCGTCCTCGACAATTCCGCCAAGCGCGGAGGAGGTGGTGCCCTGCCCGCTGGCAAGGGAAGCCGCAAGGCACCACATCCCGACCAACGGCCACCACCGGCAGCGGGCGAGTAGGATGGAACACAAGCGCGGCATGGGGAAAGGGCGGGCGGACCCGCTTGGGTCCGCCCGCATGGGAAAGGCTCGTGTCAGTCGTTATCGGCGTTGCGCCATTCGCCGCCCGTGGCGGTGAATTGGTAATAATAGGGGAAAACAGCGGCGCTGCTCCACACCCACACGTCCGGTTCGATCAAGTAGGCATAGGCGCTGGCGTCAGTGGAGAGGGGGGCAAAATAGTTCCAGCCACCGCCGCCGGACGACCATTCGTAGTGGAAAGGCGCATGGGCGGCATAGACCAGGCCGATCCATGTGTTGAACCAGCCGTCGCCCAGAGCGACGGCGGAACTCCACAGCGGCGGCGGGGCCGGCACCGTCACCAGAAAGTCGTGCACCTGGTAGGTGGCGCCCTGCCCGGAATCAGGGCCGATCGAGGTGTAGCGGAACGCCACCCGGACCGTCTGGCCGGCATAGGCGGACAAGTCGACCGGCCCGGAGGGTGTCTGGAGGTAATTGGGCGTGTCCGGGGCAAGCGTGGCGGTCAGGTTTGCCCATGTGGAACCCTCGACCGTGCCGTCGAAATTGGTGGAAATTTTGACCTCCAAGTCGGGCCCGGCGAACCGGCGCGCGGTGGTGAACTGCAACACCGGGTTGGCCACCCCGGACAAGTCGATGGCGGGCGAGATCAGCCAGTCGTCGCTGGCCGCATCGGCGCCGAAGCCGCTCATTTCGGCGAAGCCCTGGCCGTTGAAGGTGCGGGCGCGCCACGTGTAGTTGCTGGCCACGGAAATCTGGGTGAAGCCGCCCAGGCCGGTCTCGAAGTCCTCGCGCAGGAGGATGGTCACATCGGCCGGAATGATGGTGAGCGGGGCGGCGGCCTCCGCCGTGCCGGCGGCATTCGTGAAGGCCAGCCTGTCGCCGGTGGCGGCGCCCGCGGGAATCCGCACCGTCATGCGGGTGTCGCCGGCCGCGGTGAAGGAGGTGACAATGCCGCCGACCGTGACTTCCGTGACGGCCGCGAGGCGCACCCCGGTGACCGTCACCGTCTCGCCCACCTTGGCGAGGGTCGGCGTGTAGTAGGTGATGCCCGGCACAAGCACGGGCGGCGGGCTGTCGGGATTGGGGCGGCCGGGCGTGTCCTTGGCGTTCGGATGCAGGGCCGTTCCGGAGGCGTCGAGCAGCGTGAACGGGCCGATGTTCCATTGGTTGTCGTTGGCGCCACGATAGACATGGCCGGGAGTGAAATTGCCGTCCGGGCCGATGTCGGTGAAGCCCAGCGCCGTGCCGTAGACAAATTCCTCGACGGCTGGGTCCACTTGGCTGTTCGGAATCTTCACGATGCCGATGGCGTCGATCGTCTCGTCCCACGGCAGCGGGCTGATCAGCGTGCCGTTGTTGTCCGGGTCGATGTCGACGGCGAGTTCGCCCCACTGGTCGGACGGCTGGGTGACCTCGGAGCCCTTGTAGCCGCGCACCAGCAGGTGGGTGACATTGTCGGTGTTCTCGAAAATGATGGAGGAAACCAGATAGTCGACGTCGCTGGGCTGCAGCCCGAACACATCGATCTGCAGGTTGCCGCGCGCGATCAGGAACAGGCCGTCCTCGGGGATGGTGAACCCGGTCAGGTCGATGGCGTACTCGACCACGCCGCTCCGATAGTTGGGAAGGCTCGCCTCGTTGGGGGCGCCGAAGTTGCTGTGGTCGCCGATGACCAGATACCACACATCATCGAGCGAGGTGCCGGGGGCGCCTTTCAGTTCGACATACTCGTTGACGTCGGTGCCCGGCTCGTCGATGCGGATCTCGTTGATCCAAAGCGCGCCCGCCGGGAGCGGCCAGAGCGCGGCGAGTGCGGCGGCGGTGAGGGTGGCGGATGTCCGTTTCATGCTGCTTATGGGTGGATGTGGTGGTTGGGTTGGTTGGTTGAAATGGCTTCAGGGCCGGTTCCACTGCGCGGTGGCGAAGTCGTACAGCCGGAGGTCGCCAAACGCCTGCGACAGGACGGTCCATGCGCCGGTCGCCGGCCGGTAGGCGATCGGGAAGAGGTCGGTTGTGGTGAGCAGCCATCCCGCCTCGGGATGCCACAGGCGGACGGACGCGCGGGAACTGTCGGCGAAAAACAGCCAGCCGGCGGCGCTGTAGACAAACGGAAAGGCGGCATCCACATGCCGGCCAAGCCACCCGGAAAGCTGCCAGTCGGCGGAGCGGAAGGGCTCGGCGAGGGCCTCGCCGGGATTGTTGAGCGGCCAGTGGCGCACCACCCGCAACCGCAGCCAATAGGGATCGGCGGACGGCGGCAGGAGGTAATCCCCGGCGCTGACCAGATCGGTCAGCTCGCCGGGAGCGATTTGCAGGTCCTCGTCGGTGTAGGCGATGGGCGCCCACTCGCGCTCGAGCAAGGGATCGCGGGTGTGCTCGATGCGGTACTCGAGGCCGGAATCGGCGTAGTGGCGCAGACGGCGGAAACTGAGGAAAGCCGACCCGTCCGCCGCCCGGAAAAAGCGCGGAAGGCCGTTCACGGTAACGGTCCGCGGATCGAGGTTGGCGGAAAACTCGATGAGATTGGGCACGCCGTCGCCGTCCGGGTCGGCAAGGTCCCCGGAAATGGCGGGGTCCTGCAGCTCCGCGAAGGAGAAGTGGCGCCAGCGCCATGTGCCGTAGGTGACGGTGCTGGCCGGCAGGTAGATGGCGTCGACCCACTCCGGCGCGTCGATGAAGGGGTTGCGGTTGCCTTGGCGGTAGACGATGTTGCCGACCCGCGCGCCGTCGAAGATCAGGTGGTTGCGGCGGCGCTCGCGCTCGTCCGGCGCGAACATGCGGTTCCATGCCAGCAGCGCGTCAAGGTACGCGAAGGTCTTGGTGGTGGAGGTGCTGCTGGGCCAGTTGGACAGGAGGAAGTTGTAGGAATTGGGATCGCGCCCGTCATAGCGCGTGGCCATGTAGAACATCGCCCGCGCCACCCGGCCCTTGTCGGCGTCGCGCGGCTCGAAGGTGCGCCGCACGGGGTCATACGTGGACCCCGGCGCAAGGTCCTGGCCATTCCACAAGACCCGGCTGAGGTTGGCCGGATCGGTCCAGTCAAAAAAATAGTTGCTGCGCTTCTCGTTCACCTCGCCGTTGCACGGGAAGATGTGGTGGATGTCCGAATTGGCGGCGCCGATGTCCGCCCCCCACGATTGCGGCCAGAGGTGCTCGCGATTCCAGACCGTGGCGCCGCTGGTGCCGAGCGCGCTGGTCGGCATGCTCTGGCCGGAATAAATCATGATCAGGTTGGAGGGGTTGTCGGGATCCACGTCGGTGGCCCGAAACGCTTGGGTCAGGCTGGAGTAGAGAATGATTTCGTGGTTGCGGATGCGCTCGTGGAGCGCGTCGCGCAGGGCCGTGCCGCTGAGCCCCTCGACCGCGAGATAGTACCCCGGCGGCGGCGCGTACGCATCCGCCCCAAGGCCCATAACGGCGGGCACCACCAGCGCCAGCGCAACCCCTCCCAGAAAAGCGATTTTCCTTTGCCCAAACTCCATCACGTGCCCGATACCCCCAAGGAGGTAGGAGCCTTTCCCACCCTGTCAAAGCCAACCGCAGGAATTTCACCCGAACGTCACACGGCGCCGCCGCCAAACGCCGCCGGGCTGCGCGCGTGAACGCGCCACTCGAAGGCGCCGGTCGCTCCTCCGAGTCGCGGCTTCAGCCGCGAGGACCGTCCTTCCCGCCGCCGCGAAACGCCGCCGGGCTGCGCGCGTGAACGCGCCACTCGAAGGCGCGCGAAAAATGAAAAGCGGCCCGGCTCCTTGCGGAACCGGGCCGGAAATCTCTCCCTTAGATTTTTAAAGCCTTACGAGTGCCTTAGCGGCGGCGGCGCCACAGCACGAACCCGAGGCCCAGCAGGCCAAGGAGCATGGCATAATGAGCTGGTTCGGGAACGGGAGCGATCTGAAGCATAATAAGTGATCCCGCCGCACCAGCTTTAATTCGATTGAACGCGCCACCAACACCACTACCAACACCGGTAATGTTTATGGTCACAGCCCCAAGGGGCGGAACTGGAACATTTGCACCAACAAAGGCAATCCAGTCGCCGACCTGGAGATCGGCTATGGGCGCTGTTGACAGAATCATAATCGGAATTTTCCCCGCATCTTCAGCGGCAAAGATACGAGGCTGATTCCACCAATTGGCAGTTGTAACGGGACCGGTAGCGAGAGGAACCTGTTGCAATGGGGCAGCAAGGGAAAGATTCAACAGTTCAGACTTGAGCAAATCTAGGTCCTCGGCCGGAATAGTGGTTACTCCACTCCACCTATCAGTAAAGGCATCAAAATTTGCCGCTGTCATCAAAGCGGATTGAACGAGTGCTCCTGGAATATCTGGTGTAAATTCCTCAGAAATTCCTGCCAAGAACGTTGAACCTTTTTCAACTCGGAAATTAACAGCCTGACCAAAAGAAAGGCTGCTGATGATTAAACCTAGAACAAGGAGAGTTAGCTTTTTCATTGTTAATAATATTTGTTTGGATTTTTTGTCGGAAATAATTAATAAGCGGCTGCGTGTGCGACTGCTGATGGTGTTGGGCTTTGGTAGACTACTGCATTACCAGTGCCAACCAAGGTACTGTCAATTATTAAATCATTAACAGCATCATACCATCCAAACCCGGTGTAAAATTCAGCAATCGTAGTAGCTTGGAGCTGCCCACCGCTTGAAGTATAGATCGTTAACAAATCTCCGTCGCTAGCATAAGGAAAAAGAGAGCCGAGGGACTGGCCTGCGACTGGATTAAGTGTGCCAACCACATTGACTCTCCCGGAACCTGCGGTGGTCTGAAGAGCAGTGTTTGCAGATACGGTTCCGTAATAGATTGCAGTTCTTGCACTGGCAGCACCCAAAACAACCCCTTCACCAGGTTGAACTGGCAAATCATCAATGATCATGTCATTGGCTGCATCGTACCACCCGAAACCAGTGTAGAACTCACCTACGGTTAAGCTTCCATCCAAGTTGTAGACAGTTACCAAGTCTCCATCTGTGGCTTGGACATAATTCGCAACATCACCCAATGTCACATGAGCCCTTATAGCAACTATGTCGCCAACTGTGAGGCCCGTTATGGGAGCTTGAACAGTAACAGAGGAGGCATTGTAAGAAGATATAGTTGCCACCACGCCTTCCGCCGTTCCAGTCAACACCTGAACATAGGCGATATCGGGAAGAGTTGGCACATTGACCAAGCCAATGGTCGGTCCACTAACGGAAGCGACAGCACCTTGATAGCTGATGGGCTTCTGGAACGGAACTGAGATCAACTGGCTACCCGCCACAATATTCTGCGCCACGGCGCCGACGGGGACGGTGGTGGCGGCGTTCAGGGAAACAGCGGCCAGCAAAGCCGCGTAAGATAGAGCTGGGGAGAGATGATGTAGTTTCATACGGACAGGATTCTTGCCGTGCGTTCGGGGTGGTGTAAAGCCAATTCTTCGGGAAAA
>FWPV01010023.1_pt1 | contig 14011 bp, 9 predicted proteins | sample 2228371 | NCBI WGS metagenome assembly FWPV01 (sample SAMEA103939776, study PRJEB20133) | metagenome
AAAAAATCTACAGGGAACCTTTTCTCTATATAATCTATACTCCTCACCGAAATGTTTAATTAATTCTCTTTCTTCGAGAGGTATAATAACCGTATTGACGATAATAAAATCAATTAGAGTAACAATACCCATAACAACTGCTCCTGATAAAAGAAATACTCCTAAAAAAATTAATGTGTGTGCAAAATATGTAGGATGACGCATCTTTGAAAAAAGGCCTTTTGTTATCAACTCCCTTCTTACTTTCGATGATATTTCAGGTACACCTATTATTCCCCATAACCCCAATAATCTTGCAGTGAATATGTGCAAGATTGAGCCTATGACTAAGAGCACAGCACCTACTAAATTGATTATTAATGGAAGGGGAATCTTTAATTGGAAAATATATGCTTTATTTGTATAAACATAGAATGCGAGAGGTACCCATATTAATAGTGGCATCAAGTATGTAAAAAGACCTATTTTTTTAAAGAAATTCGTTAAACCATGGATAGGTATCCAAAAAATCGGGATAATAAGCCAAAATAAAAGGGTTACAATTACAAGAAAATCAATTAACATTAATCTTTAAAGGTTTTTTCCCAAAATTTTTAAAACTTCTCTATCCGAAAGATCATACCAGTTTATATATGCGTCAGCCACAGCAAAGGGGGATCCACTCCTGACATTGAGACAGACAATTTCGTCAACTTTGTTCAGCAGAAAATTTACTGTTTTTTGAGAAGCCGTTGGCACAGAGATAATGATTTTTTTAGGATCTTTTCTTTTGATAAAATTGACTGCTGCAAGCATTGTGTATCCCGAGGCAAGCCCATCATCTACTACAATTACATATTTATCTTTCAGCAGAGGATAAGGGTTCCCTTGCCTGAATAGAATATTTCTCTGTTCAATAATCTCCTTTGTTTTTTTGATCTGGTCATTTATTTCCTCTTTCGTCAATGCCAGTTGACCTAATAATCTCTCATTGAAAATTACTTCCCCATCGGGGGAAATTGCTCCGAAGCCTGCTTCTGGATTATAGGGTATCTGTATCTTTCTTACGATTATAAGATCAATTGGGATTTCAAGTCCTTTTGATATCTCAGCGGCCACAGGAACTCCCCCCGAGGGAATCGCAAAAATTATGCTTTCGGTTCCTTTAAATTTTATTAACTTATTTGTTAGAAGCTTGCCCGCTTCTGTTCTGTCCTTAAATATATAAAGTCTATTTCGGAGGGCAATTTCCTCAATTAATTTGCTCATAAAAAAGAATATCATAAACTTAATAAAAAAATGCATTATTTGGTCTGATGATATTGAGTGCTATATTATCCTTGCAATATTTTCGAAATGTTGATACATGATATTATTCAAAAAAGGCTCCTACAAAATAAGGATTTTTTAAACAGAGGGTAAAATGAATCAGAAAAAAGTTAAACCGTTTAAAATCAGGAATCCCAGGCCTTGATGAAATTTTAAATGGAGGATTAATTCCTGAAAGAAGTTATCTTTTAATTGGATAAACAGGAACAGGCAAAACCATATTTTCTTTGCCATGGTTACTGTATGGGTTAAAACAAGGAGAAAAAGGGATGTTCATTACCCTATCTGAATTGAGTGAGGATATAGAATTCAATTTAAAAGGGTTTGAATGGGACATTCGAGAATTGGTGATAATTGATCTTTCTCTGAAGGCGATCTTTTGCTCGGTGGGGGTATTGAGTCAGGAACTACAACATTGATAACCGGACAACTAGGAGTGGGTAACTCCTCGCTTGCTTCACGATTTCTTATTCACGCATCAAAAAACGGAAAAAAGAGCGTTATATTTTCATTTGAAGAATCTTTCTTTTGATAATAGATCGATGCAAGGAAAAAGTATTTGGTAGGGCAGATAAATCCGGCGTTTACAATTTAGCATTTAAAAGAGGAAAGCCAATTTCTTCCCTCTGTTTTAGGTAAGCTTTAGCACAGAGCCTTGCAAGGTTTCTTACACGTGCAATATATCCTGTCCTTTCTGTAACAGATATTGCTCCTCTCGCATCGAGTAGATTAAAAGTATGTGAACATTTAAGACAGAATTCATAAGATGGGAGTACAAGACCCAATTTATTAAGTCTTTTTGATTCCTTTTCATATGCATCAAACTGTTTCATCAAAAGTTCTGTATCAGCAAAGTCAAAATTATATTTCGAAAATTCTACCTCGCCCTGATGGTGTATTTCGCCATATTTGATCCCTTTACACCATTCGAGGTTGAAAACATTGTCAATCTCCTGTAAGTACATCGCAATACGTTCAAGCCCGTATGTCAACTCAAGAGAAACGGGTTTAAGTTCTATTCCTCCTACTTGTTGAAAGTATGTAAATTGTGTTATTTCCATACCATCAAGCCACACCTCCCATCCCAATCCCCATGCCCCGAGGGTTGGAGATTCCCAATCGTCTTCAACGAATCTTATATCATGTTTGAGGGGGTCGATACCTAAATAAGACAGACTTTCAAGGTAAACCTCCTGGCTATCAGGAGGGGAAGGTTTTATTATGACCTGATATTGATAGTAGTGTTGAAGTCTGTTAGGATTCTCGCCGTATCTACCGTCCGTAGGTCTTCTTGATGGTTCAACATATGCTGTCTTCCACGGTTCTGGCCCCAATACCCTGAAAAAGGTGGCAGGATGGAAGGTTCCTGCGCCGACCTCTAAATCATAGGGTTGTAATAATATACAGCCCTTTTTAGACCAGAATTCATGAAGTTTTAAAATTAGGTCCTGAAAATACATTTTCAAATAATAATATTCTAATACTTTGAAATAAAAAAAAATCATAAAGTAATTATTCGTAATTTGTCAAACATCCAATGCCTGTACATATAGAAAAATATATTAGCATATGCTATATTTTAATAGTGATGAAAAAGATATCCTCCATAATGTCTAAAGATTTAGTTACCCTCGGACAAAGAGAAACCTTGATCTCAGCCATCCAAAAAATGAGTCTTAAAAACGTAAGCTCAGTAGTTGTAATAAAAAAGAAGACACCGGTTGGGATAGTTACAGAGAGAGACATTGTTTATCTTATCGCTAAAAAAATAGATGTGAACACTGTTAGACTTCAGAATGTTATGAAATCACCTATAATTGCAATTCCTGAAGAGACTGATATTTCAGAGGCAGCGACTCTAATGGTTCTTAATAATCTAAGGAGGCTCCTCGTTCTGGATATTTCGCATAATGTGGTGGGTATAGTAACCCAGACGGATATAATAAAAAGTTTGCACGCGGATTCATTTATAAATCTTAAAAAAGTCTCAGATGTAATGAGTAAAGAGATAATATCAGTAAGTCCCGATGATTCTGTTTCAAAGGCTGTTTCATTAATGTCGAAATTTCGGAAGAGCTGTGTTTTAGTTCTCCAAGAAAATAAACCTATTGGTATAATTACCGAAAGAAATATTACAAAAGCTATTGTTAATGACTCATTAAACAAAAGTGCTAAAGAGGTTATGACCCCTTCTTCAATCGCAATAAAAAGAGATATAAATCTTTATGAAGCCTCAAAACTTATGGATAAAAATTATCTAAGGAGTCTCCCTATAATCGATGAAAGAGGCGATGCAATAGGTGTAATCACGATGACTGATATAATAACGAATTTACGTTTTGATTATATAGAGACATTGAGAAACATGATGAAAGAGAGAGATCGATTTTTAACGGAGTCGGAAGCTAAATTTAAGACTTTAATCGAACAATCACTTGAAGGAGTTATTATTGTTCAAGATGAAATAATAAAATTTGTAAACCCAACGTTATTAAAGTTTTTAGGCTATAATGAAAATGAAATAATTAATAATGAGATATTTAAATTTCTTTATCCTGAAAGTAGAGAACTGTTATTAGAGTGTTTTAAGAAAATGCAAAGAAATGAAGTTATATCAACCCCAATTGAATTACACATGATGCAGAAGAATAATGAGGAAATTTATATGGAGTCTTTTTTAAATTTAATAGAATATGAGGGCCAACCTTCTGTAATTATGACTACAAGGGATATTAGTGATAGAAAGATTTATGAGTCTGAATTGAAAAGGCTTGTAATTACAGATGATTTAACAGGTTTATACAATCAGAGATTTTTTCTTACCGAAATAATTAAAGAAATTGAGAGGGCAAAACGTCATAAAAGGAAACTCTCGCTGTTGTTTATTGATATAGATGATTTTAAAAGTTTCAATGATTCCTATGGTCATTGGGAAGGAGATTATGTTTTAAAAAAATTTGCAGAATTAATTAAAAAAAATGTGAGAGACATTGATATGGTATGTAGATATGGTGGAGAAGAATTCGTGATATTGTTGCCAGAAACATCTAAAATAGAGGCATTTGACGTCGCCGAAAGGATTAGGGCTACTGTAGGACGACATAATTTCCATACATACACACTGGATGGTTCGCCAGCTGAGGATACTCGTACAGTTAGTATTGGAGTTGCGGAATTGGAAGCCAATGATAATATGGAAACTTTTTTGAAAAGAGCAGATAGGGCAATGTTTCAGGCAAAGATGGCAGGAAAAAATAAAGTTGTTTGCATTTAACCCTCAATACCCTTAAGTCTCTTTTTTTATTTCTTAAATTTAGATAGCATGTTTCAAAAGATTAAAGGAAGCATAAACAATTTCGTGATATATAAGTCAGGAGAATTGTCCTTTCGCTCAATCCATAATTATTCATAAAAATTTTCATCCCGGAAAAGTGATGCTTACAAGATTAAAAAAACTCTTTACCTGACAAGTAGTTTTATGTTATTGTTTTAATCCATAAAACACTAATTATTTATATTTATAAAGAAAACTTAAGTTTTTAATGGAGTAAAATCGGAGGGGCGATTATATATATCGCCCCTCCGATTCAGAAAGGGGTATTCATAAATGTTGATTATCGGCGAAAAGCTCAGCATTATGTCTAAAAGAGTAAGAGATGCTATGATGAAAAAAGATAAAGGACCTATCCAGGAGATTGCTATTTCTCAATGGAAAGCAGGAGCAGGGATGATAGATGCTAACATAGGACCGGCGGAAGACGGCGGAGAAGATTTAATGGAGTGGATGGTTACAACGATTCAGGAAGTTGTTCAACTTCCTGTGTGTCTCGATACAACTAATTATAAAGCTATCGAAGCAGGACTCAAGGTTCATAATAATCAGTGGGGAAGAGCGTTGATAAATTCTACATCAAATGACCCGGAAAGGTTCTCCATATTGGAGCTTGCTGCTAAATACAATTGTCAGATAATAGGGTTAACAGTGGGGAAAGGCGGTTTGCCTGCTGATGCTGAAGAAAGGACGGGTATTGCAGCAGAAATCATGGCGAGGGCATCGGAGTATGGAGTTCCTCTTGAGGACTTATATCTCGATCCACTTGTATTGCAGATATCAACATCGCAGGATCATGCTTTAAAGGTTATACAAGCTATAAAGATGTTTCAGGAATTGAATGACCCACCTATGAAGACGGTTGTAGGACTGAGTAATATTTCCAATGGATGTCCCAAGCATTTAAGGCCTATTATTAATAATCATTTTTTGTCTTTATTAGTGTATGAAGGGCTGACCGCTGCCATTGCCGATCCAGCTGAGGTGATTCCAACTGTAAAGACAATAAATGTTATTCTTGGTAAGACACTGTATGCTCACTCATATTTAGAAATAGCTTAGATAATTTTATTGCTGTTTATATTTTAAATTGAGAGGGATTATTATCTTTAAAATTTAGTTAGATTAGGTGCTTAAATTTTTGGGAATGTTTGCTTCGGATATCCAAAAATAAAAGGAAGGGGCAATAATTTTAAAATAAATTATATAATAAATATATTATTTGTTTCTGATTAAAAAATTTATTTGGAGGCAGAGATGGCTTTCACACCACCAAAAGAATCCTATCCAGGAAAGATTTATACTGTAGAGATTGGCTTACCACCTAATACCGTGACCTTTGGAGGTGAAAATGTTTTACCATTCCACAGATTTGAAGGGATGACACCTAATCCACCTGTAATAGCATATGAGGTTCAGGACATTCCACCTGATGACTGGCCAGAAACTGTGAGAAAACCATTTCAGGATGTTTCGGGAGATACTGTATCTTGGGCTAAATACTGCCAGGATGATCTAAGGGCAAAGGTTATTGCGCTGAGACTTATCGGTACACATCCTGATGGAAAAAATAAATCTCCAGAAGAGGCCGCAAAGTGTGTTAAAGAAGTAGTTGAAGCGATTGATGTTCCTTTGATTATTCTTGGAAGTAACCATGCTGAAAAGGACGCAGCGGTTTTGATTGCTGCTGCTGAGGCTGCAAAAGATAAAAACTGTATCATAGGTAAGGCTCAGGAATCTAATTATAAGACGATCGCTGCTGCTGCAATGGCAAATAATCATAAATTAATTGCTATGTCAGAGCTCGATATAAATTTGTCAAAACAACTTAACATCCTGATAACTCAGATGGGGTTTGATAAAGAGAGAATAATAATAGATCCGATGTGTTCAGCACTTGGTTATGGGATAGAGTATACTTATTCGGTAATGGAAAGGATTAGATTAGCTGCACTTGTTCAGAATGATGCGACTATGCAACAGCCCATATTGGGTGATATAGGCATCTATGTATGGAAGGTAAAAGAGACACAAGCAAAGGAAGAAGACGTGCCTCAGTGGGGCTCTTTGGAAGAAAGAGGAATTGCATGGGAAGCTGTTACTGCAATGGCTTTGATGTTGGCGGGTGCTAATCTTCTTATAATGAGACATCCTAAAGCTATAGAGGCAGTGGAGAAAGTTATAAATGAACTGATATAAAAAATTATATAAGGTTAAGTAGGTTTACTTGATTGATAACAAACCAATTAAACCAGTAAACCGATTAAACTATGTAAACATGAGATTTTGGAGGTTCAAGAATGGCTTTAACAGGTGTTGAAATATTTAAACTTCTTCCAAAGACGAATTGTAAGAAGTGCGGATTTCCTACATGTCTTGCATTCGCAATGAAACTTGCCCAAAGACAGGCATCTTTAGATTTATGTCCTGATGTTTCAGAAGAGGCAAAACAGAAACTCGGTGAAGCATCTGCCCCTCCAATAAGACCAATTACTTTTGGCGCTGGTGACAGGTCAATAAAGTTGGGAGAGGAAACGGTCCTTTTCAGGCATGATAAGAGATTTGTTAATCCATGCGCCTTTGCACTTGAAATAAAGGATACACTCTCTGATTCGGAAATAGAGAGCAAGGTGGAAGAAGTTTTAAACTCTGAGATAGAGAGGGTAGGCCAAAAATTAAGAGTTGATGCAATTGCCATTACTAACGAGTCGAATGATGCAAAAAGATTTGAAGACATTGCAAAACTTATATTTACAAAGGCGCCTGATATACCTTTAATTATATACACCTCGAATCCCGATGCTGCAGAAAATATACTAAAGTTGTACGCTGGTAAAAATCCCATATTATACGGAGTAAATTCTGAAAATTTAGAACAAATGTCAAATATTGCCAAGAAATCCAATGCAATATTGGGGATTAAACCATTTAAAGCTGGGGATCTTGAAGAACTCTCAACCCTCACAGAAAAGGTAAAATCAATGGGCGTTGCGGACATGGTAATTGATTCTGGTGGAAGAACAGCAAAGGAAATACTTGAACACAATACCTTAATAAGAAGGGCAGCAATAAAGAAAAATTTTAAACCGTTGGGTTATCCAATTGTAACATTTACGCAGAGAGATGAGAGTCTTATCGAAACCCTTTTAGCTTCTATAGGAATTGCAAAATACTCTTCTATCATTATACTTAGCAGTATTGAAAGGTGGAAAAATATTGTCCTTTTCACTCTAAGACAAAATATTTATACAGACCCGCAGGTTCCCATGCAGGTAGAACAGAAGATATATAAAATTGGTGAACCAACAGCAGATTCTCCGTTACTTATTACCACGAATTTTTCACTTACATACTTTATCGTTTCTGGCGAAATCGAAAACAGTAAGGTACCAAGTTATCTTGCTGTAATGGATTGCGAAGGTCTTTCGGTACTTACGGCGTGGGCTGCTGGCAAATTTACAGCGGCTAAGATTGCACAATTTATAAAGGAAAGTGGCATAGAAAGTGAGATCAAGCACAAAGAATTAATAATACCCGGATACGTAGCTATTCTCAGTGGCGCAATAGAGGATAAGCTCGAGGGCTGGAAAATAACCGTAGGACCTCGCGAAGCGAATGGTATACCTGCGTTCTTAAGAACAAGGGTAGCATGAATATGAAATAATCAATGGTCATTCGTCAACAGTCAATAAAACCAAATGCCTAATGACTATATGACTAATGGCTATTGATTAAAGTAGAGGAGGATAAGATGTCAAAGTTAATTGCTTCGGCTGCTATAAGAGGAGCTCATACTCTTGTAAAAAAAGCAGAAGAAATGCTTGAAAATACCATTAGTGAAAAAGGCGAAAATCTAAATTTTGAATTTCCTGATACTGCATATTATCTTCCCATGATATATGCTATGACAGGTTTTGCTGTAAAAAATTTGTCAGATATGAGGGTAGCATTGGGGATGGCGAAAGAGATGCTGCATGACGAACCTGAAGAAAATTTATGGAAGCCCTATCTTGGAGAAGCTCTCGATTCGGGCATGGCTACTCTTTTTGCTGAAGAAATAATAATGGCTCTCCGCTATATTAATGGACTTGAGCCAGCAGTGGACGCCGAGACGGGATATGTTTACAATGGATTTATAACTGATACGATACAAAGGAATTTAGGAATACAACTTGTTGATGGCACTATGCCTGGTTTTGCAGCTGTTATCGGTGCTGCGCCCGATGATGATACAGCGGTAAAGATTATTAGGGAACTTCAAGAAAAAAATATACTTATTTTTCTATCAGGACATGTTAATGGTAACAGTGTTACGAAACAGCTTTTGAGAAAAGGTGTTGAATTAGGATGGGAAACTCGTATAGTTCCAGTCGGTCCAGATACAGAACATACCATATACCCACTTGATTGGTCAGTAAGGGCATCGTTAATTTTTGGCGGTAAAAAGCCCGGCGACTTCAAAGCACATTTAAAATACACGAAAGACAGGGTATTTGCCTTTGCATTAGTATTAGGTGAACTTGATGATATCAAGTGGACTACAGGTGCAGGTGCCATAAATATGGGTTATCCTGCGATATGTGATACAGATGTACCTGTTATACATCCTACAGGGGTATGTACTTACGAAGAGGTTGATAAAGAACTGGATCATGGCAAAATCGTTCAGAAGGCAATTGAAGTGAGAGGACTAAAGATCATCGTTGAAAAGCCTCCTATCCCTGTAGCATATGGACCTGCTTTTGAAGGTGAGAGGATAAGAAAAGAAGATATGTTTATAGAGTTTGGAGGGGCTCGAACTCCATCATTTGAGTGGGTTCGAATGCGAGAGATGGAAGAAATAGAGGATGGGAAGGTTCTAATTGTAGGAAATGACTGGCAGGAAAGATACGAAAAAGGTGGACAGATGCCACTCGGAATTGTTATAGATGTGGCGGGAAGAAAAATGCAGAAGGATTTTGAATCAGTTATTGAAAGAAAGATACACAGTAATATCAATGAGGCACAGGGTGTATGGCATATGGGACAACGGGATATAAACTGGATTAGGATAAGCCATAATGCAAAGAAAAGCGGATTTACACTCGAGCATCTTGGCATAATCAATGTAACTATGACTCATCAGAGATTTAGAACAATAGTGGATAAGGTTCAGGTTACGATCTATACTGACGAGGAAGACGTGCTGAGAATCCAGGAAGAAGCACGCCATTCTTATAAAGAAAGGGATCAAAGGCTCGGTGGCCTTGTTGATGAGGCAGTGGATACCTTTTATTCATGCCTTCTTTGTCAATCATTTGCGCCGAGTCACGTTTGCGTAATCAGCCCTGAAAGACTTGGACTCTGTGGTGCTTACAATTGGCTTGACTGTAAAGCCGCATATGAGATAGACCCAACAGGAGGGAATCAACCTATCCTAAAGGGAGAACTCATAGACGCGAGATATGGAAGATATTCAGGTATTGATGAATATTTAAAGAAGGCATCAGGTGGAGCAGTTGAAACTTTGAATCTTTATACAATTATGGAAAATCCCATGACGTCATGCGGATGTTTTGAATGTATTGTAGCAATTATCCCTGAGGCGAATGGTGTAATGATCGTTCAAAGGGGTCATACGGGTATGACACCTATAGGGATGAAGTTTTCAACACTGGCAGGTACTGTTGGAGGAGGGACGCAAAACCCTGGCTTTATGGGTATAGGTAGAAATTTTATTGTCAGCAGAAAGTTTCTTGCAGGAGATGGCGGTATCAAACGAATCGTCTGGATGACGAAAAATCTAAAAGAAAGCCTCAAAGAGGCATTCGAAAAGAGGGCTGCTGAGGAAGGAGTACCTGACCTCCTCGAAAAAATTGCAGACGAATCAATATGTGAGGATTCTGAAAAACTACTGGAGTTTCTTACAAGTGTTGGGCATCCTGCACTTGAAATGGAGCCAATGCTATGAATAACTCATCAGTCAACGTCATTAGTCAAGTGATCAATGACTAAATATATGGAGGATGTAATGAATAAAATTATTAAAAGTGCTAACGAATCTTCTCAAAAAATAATAGAATGGAGTGAATCCCATAAGATAGAGACCTGTTTTGATAGGGCTCAAAAAATGAAACCCTGCCCTATCGGTGAATCAGGGGCATGTTGTAAGATTTGCCACATGGGGCCTTGCAGGTTTGTTGGAACAAATGCCGAGGAAGAGTCACGGGGGGTTTGTGGTGCTACACTTCCAACCGTTGCTTCAAGGAATCTACTTAGAATGGCGGTTTCTGGTACAGCGGCTCACTCTGATCATGCGAGGGACATGGCGTTTATTTTACTTGCTGTTGCCAATGGAGAAACCAATGACTTCAGGATTACCGATGTTAAAAAACTTTATAGGGTTGCTGGGATATTAGGGATAGAATTTGAAGGCAGGCCAGTAAATGACGTTGCTCGTGATGTGGCAAACACCCTTTTACAAGACTTCGGACGACAGAAGGGTGAACTTAATTATATCAAGAGGGCTCCAAGAAAGACACAGGAAAGATGGAGAAAATGGGGGATTGTTCCAAGAGGGGTTGACAGGGAAATAACAGAGGCGATGCATCGGACACATATGGGTGTTGACCATGACCCAGACAGTCTTCTTCTAAGCGCTTTAAAGGTTTCACTTGCTGATGGATGGGGTGGTAGTATGATTTCAACTGATATAACCGATATTCTTTTTGGGACACCGAGGCCTGTCAGGTCTGAAGCGAGTTTCGGTATTTTTAAAGAGAAAGAGGTTAATCTTATTGTTCATGGTCATGAGCCCTCGCTTGCAGAGATAATTGTGGATGTTGTAAATGAACCTGATATTTTGGAGTACGCAAAATCGAAAGGTGCTGAGGGAATAAATCTTGGTGGTATGTGTTGTACTGCTAACGAGGTCTTGATGAGACACGGAATTCCTACTGCTGGCGGATTTACAAATCAGGAATTGGCGGTGTTAACAGGACTGGTTGATGCTATTACAGTGGATGTCCAATGTATAATGCCTGCACTTGTAGAGCTATCGAAGAAGTTCCACACAAAGGTTATTACAACTTCTTATAAGGCAAAGATTCCAGGTGCTATTCATATAGAGTATGACGAACATCGTGCAAGAGAAATAGCAAGGCAGATTGTGAGAATTGCTATCGACAATTTTTCGAATAGAACGAAAGAAGGAAGTCACATTTCGGACAAATTTCCTTTGATCGCAGGGTTTTCGCATGAGTATATCGAGTATATGCAGGGTGGAAGATGGAGGGCGTCCTTTAGACCACTTAATGATGCAATTATTGCAGGAAGGATACGAGGGGTCGTCGGGCTTGCAGGATGTGATAATCCTCGTGTTCCTTCACAAGGACTTCATAGGTATCTTGCATTGGAATTAATAAAAACGGATGTTCTTGTAGTTTCCACAGGTTGCGGGTCTCATGCATGTGAGACAGCAGGATATCTCACACCTGAAATGGCACTTGAAAACGCAGGGCCGGGGCTAAGGGAAGTTTGCGAGGCAATAGGTATTCCACCGATTCTTCATGTTGGATCATGTGTTGATAATTCAAGAATCTTGACAATATTATCAGCGATGGCAGAAGAAGGTGGTCTTTCAGATGAGATTGGTGGTATGCCAGGCGTTGGAATTGCTCCTGAGTGGATGTCGGAAAAAGCTATAGCGATCGGATGTTATTTTGCAGCATCTGGAGTTCCGGTAATATTTGGTGGTGCATCTCCTGTTCAGGCAAGTAAGGAGGTTACAAGGATAATGACAGAAGTGTGGTTTGAAAGATTTAAAGGGGCATTACATTTTGAACCTGACCCAGAGAGGATACTAAGCCTGACGCTTGAATATATTGATAAGGCCAGAGAAGCTTTGAAATTGAGGAAATACGAACCCGGAAGGTTTGGCACAGAAAGAGTCCTTATGGATATGGCTGCAAGAAGAGAACTTGAAAAGGCTGCAAAGCCACATCTGGGAATATATTAAATATATTAATCGTAAGGCATAAATTGTAAGGGGAAAGGAGCATTAGTAACCTTACATTTACGATTTAAGCTTTACGGTTTATTTGGAGGTAGAGATGAAGGTAGAAGAAATTGATATTGATGCACAGATAGGAGAAGTTGGCAATATATTAACCAGACAGGAGAAAAGAAGGGGAATATTGATACATACTCTTCAACAGATTCAGGAAGAGATGGGTTTTCTTCCCGAAGAAGTGTTAAGACAACTTTCAAAAACCCTGAACATACCTCTATCAGAAGTGTACAGTGTTGCGAGTTTTTACAAAATGTTTCATTTTAAGCCAAGAGGTAGAAAGGTAGTAAAGGTATGTCTTGGCACGGCGTGTTATGTTAGAGGTTCTAAGAAGGTATTAGAGACCCTCGAAAATGAATTTAATATAAAGAGTGGAGAGACTACCGATGATCTCGCGATGACGCTTGAAACCGTGGGGTGTGTTGGTTGTTGTGGACTTGCACCTGTAACTACTGTTAATGAGGAAGTAATAGGTGAGATTGGTCCGAGCAAATTGGAAGAGTTAATAAAGTCGATAAGGGAGGACCAATGATATCGTTGAAGAGGTTGAAAAGTATAGATGAACTGAGAACCCTTGAAGGATACCTTAGTGAAAGATTTTTTAATCCAGAAAATAAAAAGGCTATAGTTTGTTGCGGTCTGCCCTGTACAGCTTTGGGGTCTCAGAAAGTGGTGAAGGCATTGGAAGAAGAAAGATTAAAAAAGGGTATAGATATTGAAATCGTAAAGACTGGTTGCCAAGGGCTTTGTCAGAAAGGTCCCTTAATGATTGTAGAACCATACCATTATTTTTATAATAGAGTAAGTCCTCAAATGGCAAATTCAATCATATCGAATACTTTTTTGTCAGGCTTACCTGTGCGTCCTCTTCTTTACCGTGATTCTTTTCTCGATAGCCCTAAGGAATATCTAGAAGAAGTTCCTTTTTATAAGAAGCAGTTTAAGATAGCATTGAGAAATACGGGCAAAATAGATCCCTTTAATATTCTACATTATATAGCAGTTGGTGGATACAGGGCTGTTGAGAAGATGTTTTCCTCGATGACACCTGATGAGGTGATACAAGAGGTAAAGAAAGCAAATCTGAGAGGTCGTGGAGGTGCAGGATTCCCTGCGGGCGTAAAATGGGCACATACAAGACAGGCGGCTAAAGGCATACCAAAACTTGTTATAGCGAATGGAGACGAAGGAGACCCTGGAGCATTTATGGACAGGTCAATAATGGAAGGAGACCCTCACAGTTTGCTTGAGGGGATGCTTATATGTGCATATGCAATAGATGCACATTATGGAATTATATATGTGCGTCATGAATATCCACTTGC
>FWPV01011546.1_pt1 | contig 14011 bp, 13 predicted proteins | sample 2228371 | NCBI WGS metagenome assembly FWPV01 (sample SAMEA103939776, study PRJEB20133) | metagenome
CCTTTGTCAAGTACTTTTTTTTTTCAAAAATCACCCCTTCGGGGGATGAACTTTTCAAACAGCACTGATATATTTACTAAACGAACGGTCAGTAAGCAAATTTGGAGGTGAACGTTTATGCAGCCTGATAATTCCCATCGCAACCGCATCCTCACCCTGCTCTTTTTCGGGGTCTTGATGGGTGCGCTGGATATTGCTATCCTCGGTCCGGCTCTGCCTTCCATCCGTGCCGAATTCGGTGTAGATGAACGCAATCTGGCGTGGATGTTCAGCAGTTATGTACTCTTTCAACTGGTCAGCACCCCCCTTATGGCCAAACTTTCCGATGTGTACGGCCGCCGCTGGATTTACATCCTTGATATTGCCTTATTTGGATTGGGTTCATTGCTGGTGGCGACCTCAACCAGTTTCAGCGGCGTGCTGATCGGGCGTGCCATTCAGGGGTTTGGCGCAGGCGGGATATTCCCGGTGGCCAGCGCCGTAATCGGCGACACGTTTCCTCCCGAAAAACGCGGCAGTGCCTTGGGTATGATCGGCGCAGTTTTCGGGGTAGCCTTTCTGATTGGCCCGTTGCTGGGGGGTGTCATTCTGGCCATTGCCAACTGGCACTGGTTATTCCTGATCAATCTGCCCATCGCCGTTTTACTCATTCTCTTCAGCCTGCGGCTGCTGCCGGCCGCTCGCCCCGCAACCAGCCGCCGTCTGGATGCTGCCGGCATGATCCTGCTAGGGTTATTTCTGGCATCTCTCACTTTCGGCTTGAATCAGCTTGACCCAAGCAACCTGACTGCCAGCCTGCTCACACCCTCGGTGGGTGGTGTACTGACCCTTTCGATCGTACTGCTGGTGATCCTCATTCAAGTCGAAAAACGTGTCAATCTGCCTATGCTGCCCGCTCACCTCTTCAACCGGCGTCAACTCCGGCTGGCCTACCTGCTTTCAGCCGGGGCCGGGCTGGCCGAAGCGAGTCTGGTATTCGTGCCGCTCATGGCCGTAACGGGTTTAGCCAGTCAGGGGATCAATGAAAAGAACGCCACCTGGCTGCTGATTCCGGCGATCGTGGCAATGGCGGTTGGTTCACCGCTCGCCGGACGGCTGCTCGACCGCATCGGATCCCGCCTTGTGATCATGGGCGGAACTGCTTTGCAAACTGCTGGCTTTCTCATGCTCAGCCTGCTGGGCGGAAATCTGATTTTCTTCCTGCTTTCTGGCGTGCTGATCGGAGGTGGACTGACGGCCTTGCTCGGCGCACCAATCCGATATATCATGTTAGGAGAAGCCTCAGCCGAAGAACGTTCACTGGCGCAGGGACTCGTCACACTCTTCACCAGCATCGGTCAGCTGGTTGGCAGTGCCTTGATCGGTGCGCTGGTTGCCTCGTTCGGATCGGTCAACCCGTTCAACGGTTACCAGACCGCTTTTGGTCTGATCACCATCACCAGCCTGATCCTGTTTGTCAGTGCCAGCCTGCTGAAAACCCGTCAACGCGAATTGGAGACTTTGAGTGGACATGAAGCCTTCAGCCGTGGATAATCCGCCCGTTTCGATGCGAGATAAAATCCTGCACGAGACGACCCGTTTGTTCGTGGAACGCGGCTACGATGGTGTTTCCATCCGCGAAATTGCCGAAGCCTGCCGCATCACCAAAGCCGCACTGTATTACCACTTTGTGGATAAAGAGCGGCTGCTCATCGAAATTCTCGAATCGGGACTGGATGCTTTTCACCAGTTATTGCAAGAGGCTCTCAAAAATCATTCTTCCGCCCAGGCGCGTATCCGCGCCTTTGTGTTCTCACTCTTCAACCGCCTGCCGCCTGAAAACCGCGCAGTGATTCGGCTGGCAACGCAAGAGATGGGCAAGCTGCAACCTGCCCTTCGCGCTCAATTCAATCAGCACTATCGTGATAAATTTCTACAGCCGCTGATGGATATTTTCATCGAGGGCCAAAAAAACAATGAAGTCCGACCTCTTTCACCCGAATTAGCCGTATGGGCCTTACTGGGGATGCTTTACCCGTTTATGAGCAGCGAGTCCGCGCTGCGGCAGGAAGTTACCACACAACAACTGGAACAGTTATTAGAAATATTTTGGCAAGGGACTGCCCGCCGCTCCGTTTGAAAAGACAGCCCAGGCACACTTGAGTCCTGCTATAATCAGGACATGCCGCCGCTGGTCTGGACGAAATTCAAAATTCCGCCCCTGCGCACCAAAAGCGTCCTGCGTCCACGCCTGCTGGAAAAACTCAATCAAGGGCTGGCATCCCGCCTGATCTTGATTTCAGCGCCGGCCGGCTTTGGCAAAACCACCCTGCTGGTTCAATGGATAGAAAGCCAGCATCTGCCTGCCTTATGGATCGCACTTGAAGAAGCCGATGACGACCCCATTCGCTTCTTCACCGCCTGGATTACCTGTCTGCGCCAAACCATCCCCTCTTATTGTGAAGACCTCCTTCAGGTTTTGCTTTCAGCCCAATTGCCCGCCAGCGATCTGCTTACAGCCGAGCTAATCAACCCCTTGCTTGACCTGCACCAGCCCCTGCTGGTCGTACTGGATGATTTTCAGCATATTCAAAATCCAACCACTCTCCGCTTTATTCAAGACCTGATTGCATATCAACCCGCTGATTTTCATCTGGCCATTCTTACTCGCGAAGATCCGCCCCTGCCGCTGGCCCGCCTGCGTTCGCAAAATGAATTGCTCGAAATCCGCACCAACGATTTGAGGTTTGAAGCGCAGGAGAGCAGCCAGTTTTTCAACGACCTTTTGAACATCCAGTTGCAGCCATCCATTGTTCAAGCACTAACCGACCGCACCGAAGGCTGGGCGGCGGGTTTACAGTTAGCCGGTCTCTCCCTGCAGGGCAGTCTTCAAGCCGATCTTCTGATTCAGGACTTGACTGCCGGCACCCGTTTTATGCTGAATTATCTGGCAGAAGAAGTGTTGAACAAACAACCGCCGGATATTCAGGATTTCCTGCTCAAGACCTCTTTGCTTTCGACCCTCAGCGCCGAACGCTGCAACCTGCTTACCGACAGACAGGATAGCGCCGAGATATTGGACAGGTTAGAGAAAAGCAACCTGTTTATCCAACCCCTTGATGAGCAATTTCATTATTACCGCTATCATGCCCTCTTTGCAGAATTATTACGTAACCGCCTGAACCGGCAGGGAGAAGAACAGGTTCGCAGTCTGCACAGGCGGGCTGCTCAGGCTTTGTTGGCTGAAGGGCTGGTGATCGAGAGTCTCTCCCATTACCTTGCCGCTAAAGATTACCCCGCTGTCCTTGACCTGATTGAAAAAAACATCTGGCACTTTGTCAACCACATCCCGGTTGCCCAAATTGAGGGATGGCTATTGCAGATCCCGGCAGAAATGCAATCAGACCGCCCCTTCTTGTTGCTTGGGCTGGGTTGGATGTATCTTCTGCAGGGCAACTTTAGCCGGCTGGTTAGCATTCTTCAATCATTGGACAGTCTGATAAATCAAGACGGCTCTGTTTTGGATGACCCCTCCCTGCTGAAAGCCGAACTGCTCGCTTTACGCGCCAATTTCCTGCAGGTTCAACAAAAATTCGATGATGCCGTTCTTGCCGCACAGCAGGCCCTCAATTTGATAAACACGAAAGACAGCCGGATTGCCTCGCTGGCTTTTCTGGCACTGGGAGGCGGCCTCCGTCAAAAAGGCAATTATGAGGAAGCGCGGGCAGCGCTGGAAAATGCCATTCACCTCAGCCGTCATAACGATGACCCGGTCACGGATATTCTGGCGGTCTCACACCTCACCCTGATGGCTCTGGAATACGGGCAATTAGAGCTGGCTGCCAGCACGGCCCAAACCGCCATCCAGCATCTGGAACAGCACCCGCATGGTTACCCGGCAGTATTGGGGGCGGTGTACGGAGCATTGGGTTGGGTTTATTATCATCGCAATCAGTTCGATCAGGCCGTTCAATTTCTTGGGCGGGGCATCCATCTGGCAGAATTGAGCGGGCATAATGCCTCGGCAGTATATTCGCTGGCGGGCATGGCAAGGCTTCACATTGCGCTTAACGAATTCAACGCAGCCCGGCAATGTCTGCAGCAAGCCGAACACTTCTACCAGCGAGGCGCACCCGGCTGGGTCTTGCCTGAATTGATTTCCTGCAAAAGTCTGCTGGCGCTCAGCGAAGGGAACTGGGCCGAAGCCCACTCCATCCTCGCTGCCAGCGGGATCACCCCAACTTCCCCGGTGACTCCATTTTCAGAAACCATATTACTTGGCTGGCTGAGGCTGGCAGCCGTCCAGCAGTCAGTCACACCAGAACTGTGGGCAGCAGATCTTGCCCAGCGGATGCTTCAATTCACGCGAGCCAGCCAGCGCAATTACGCCCTCCTGCAAACATTGGTGCTGGGTGCAATTCTTCATTTCAAAAACAGAGATGAAACTCAGGCCCGCCGCTGGATGAGAGAAGCGTTGCAACTGGCTGAATCCTGCCGTTACAAGAGCATATTCCTTGAAAATCGGCAGACTCTAATCCACCTGACCAGAGCCCTGCGGTTGACGGCCCTGAATGAATTCGTGACTCAGGGCATGGAAGTGCAGGCTGAATTACCTGAAAATACGCTTCTTCACAGCAGTGAGAAACCCGCCGAGGCAGGGTTAACTGAAAGAGAACTTGAAGTACTGCGCCTTCTGGCACAGGGAAATACCTATAACCAGATTGCGGAAAATCTGGTGGTCAGCCTGAACACCGTGCGTTTTCACGTCAAGGGGATTTATAGCAAACTGGGGGTTACCAAAGTCAATCAGGCAATCGCAGAAGCCCGCCGGCTGCGATTAATCTAAAAATAGCCCGCAATGTGGGCCAGTGCAAATTCAGCGGGCACAAAAGAATGTAGCGGTTGCTTAAGAAATAAACTACATCCTTGTTCACCGCCGGACTACATCTCCATGTAGTCCATTTTGCAACAAAATGTCCTAAACTAGGCGTATGAATAATAACGCCTTTACTCAACCGCACTCGGATCGTTACCGCATCATCATCAAGGGGGTTATGGACGAGGAGTTTATCCGGGATTACTGTGCACCCGGTTTTACCCTGACCTACCGCGAAGGCAGAACAACCCTTTCAAACATCCATACCGATCAGGCCGGAATGGTGGGGCTGATCCGCCAGTTACACAACCTCGGTGTAACGGTGCTGGCAGTAGAACTTCAATCCGAAATGGAGGGAACAGAATGAACGATAAAAAAGTTTCCCGGCGCGAATTCTTGAAGATCGCCGGAATTGGGCTGGCAGCAACCGCCTTCACCTGCTCCGGTTTGGGGTACGCAGCCACCCGACAACTGCAAATCGAATTACCTGACCTGAGTTTAGAAAAGGAAAACGCCATGAAAAAAGTATTAGTCGCTTACTCAACCCGAGCCGGTTCAACCGCCGAAATTGCCGCAACAATCGGTCAGACCCTTTCTCAGCGGGGTTTCAGCGTGGATGTTTTACCGGTCAAGAAACAGCCCAACCCCGCAGACTATCAGGCGGTCATTCTGGGCAGCCCCATCCGAATGGGCAGCTGGCTGCCTGAAATGGTCAGTTTTATCAAAGAAAACCGCAGTCTGCTTGAAAAACTGCCGCTGGCCCTGTTCACTGTTCACATGCTAAATGGCGGAGACGATGAGCAAAGCCGCACGAACCGACAGGCTTACTTGAATGCTGTGCGCGAGTGGGTCACCCATGCTGAGGAAGTCTACTTCCTTGGCAAAATGGAACTGGCCAAGCTGTCTTTCCTTGACCGCTTCATCTCAAATGCAATGAAAGCCAAAGACGAAGATTTGCGCGATTGGAACGCCATTCAAACCTTTGCCGGCTCGGTTTTTAACGAGGGTTAAATAAGAACATGAAAATGAACCGCGCTTTACGTATTCTCGTGCCGGTGATCATGCTGTTTGCTTTAGTTGCTGCCGTTGGCGGGCTTTACCCTGCCGACGGCAAACCTTTCTCTCTGATTAATTTCCGTGGGGAAGAAGTGACCATCAACGCACGCGGCCTGTACTACTGGGATACGGTCAGTTCTGCCGCCCAGATGCAGGCCAATGACGCGATTACCCTTTTCCTCGCTCTCCCCTTGCTGGGGGTATCTTTCCGGCTTACTCAAAAAGGTTCTCTTCGGGGCAGGCTTCTTCTGACCGGCACGCTCGGCTTTATTCTCTACACCTACATCACGATGAGTTTCGGGGCTGCTTACAATCCCTTTTTCCTGATCTATGTTGCTCTTTTTAGCCTCAGCCTGTTTGCTTTCGTTTTGAGTATGATGTCCTTCGATGTGGATGCCTTACCGGCGCGTTTTTCTCAAAAACTGCCGCGTAAATGGATTGCCGGTTTGCTATTTTTCGCTGCGGCCTTTCTTTCACTGGCGTGGCTGGGGCGCATTGCCCAAACATTCACACCCGGCGCTGTCCCCGCTCTCGAAAATACGACCAGTATGTTCATTCAGGCAATGGATCTGGGCATCGTTGTGCCGGTGTGTGTCCTTTCGGCAGTATTGTTACTGCGGCGCAGCCCATGGGGTTACCTGTTGGCTTCCGTTGGGCTGGTCAAATTTTTGACGCTTGGCACCGCCGTCAGCCTGATGGGCCTGAACATGGCCCGTGTCGGAGTCCCGATCAGCCCGCTGGAACTGGTGATTTTCAGCGGCATGGCACTTGCCGGCATCATCACCACAATCATTCTGCTTAAGAATGTAGTGGATTAAGAGTTAATCATGCTTAAACAACATTCAACACGCTCGTACCTCATTCTGGTTCTGCTGGGCATTGGCTTTCTGGTACTTACCCGTTTCATCAGCGAAATTTCTTTCCTGCTCGCAAGGCCGGCTTATCAGGCTCTCAAATTTCTTGACCCGGATGGAAGTTTTCTCTACATATCTATCCATCACATTTTTCAAGGGTTATTCGCACTGCTGGCGATCTGGATTGTTTCAATCCGTTGGCGTATTCCGTTTGCGGATTTCGGTTTCAACACCCATCAGTGGCGGTATGCCCTTGGGTGGGTGATTCGTTTCAGCCTGTTCTGGTTTGTTCTGCAAATCAGCCTTGGATTATGGCTGGTGCTCACTGGCAACAACCTGACATCGTTTCCATTTCCGTTGAATGCTCAAAATTTTGGCGGTTACTTCGCCTTCCAAATTTTGCTTTCCGGCACGGGCGAGGAACCGCTCTTTCGTTCACTGGTGATGACCCCTCTGCTTTTTTACGGTAATCGAGCTGGCCTGAGCGAGAAACGCAACGCAATCATCGCTACCGCTATTGCCACCCTGATTTTTATGATTGCTCATATTAACTTTGCCTTCAATCCACTGAGGATCACCTATTTCAATCCACTTCAACAACTGACCTGCCTGCTTTTCGGTGTTTTTTACGCCTTTCTCTTTCTGCGCACAAAGAGCATTCTCGGCCCCATCCTCGCCCATAACCTTTTGAATGCAGTGATCGTCACCAGCGGGCTGATTCTCTTATTGATTTTTGGCTGAGAATTCAGCAAAAGGTAAAAAAATCAGCATGGCCAATACACTCCCCACCGTTCGACCGCGATTAGCCCTGCGCGCCTGCCGGGTGAGTCGCTCGGGACGAATACCTTTACTAATGCTCTGCTGAAATCCGGCATCAATGGAAACTTTCTTTAACACAACTAAAAATTCAATAATAAATGGAGACGAAACAAAGTGAATATCAAAGACTGCCAGCGTGAAATGCGCTACGCTTTTATGGGAGGTTTCGCCGGACAACTGGTTGCCGGGATAATCTGGCTGGTTGCCGCAGCCATTGCAACATGGGTTAGACCGCCTGCCGGTATGGCAACTCTCTTCTTCGGTAGCATGTTCATCTTTCCGCTCACTCAACTGTTGGTTCGGCTGATGGGTCGCCCTGCCAAAGTCAGTTCTGAAAACAGTTTGTGGAATCTCGGCTCGCAAATTGCATTCACGGTTCCAATAAACTTCCTCGTGGTGGGAGCTGCTACCCTTTATGAAGAAACGTGGTTCTTTCCGGCTGCATTAATTGTGGTAGGCTCACATTATCTACCCTTTATCACCCTTTATGGTTTGAAAGAATATGGCTTCCTGGCCGCTTTAATGGTGGTCTCAGGGATCATCACTGGTCTTTATGCTCCACCATTGTTCAGTCTCGCCGGTTGGATTGGAGGCATTTTGATGGTGGGATTTGCTCTTTGGTTACGCCTCAATCCGAAAAATTCTCTTCCATTCAGCCAACCGCCTGGAGAATAACGCCATGTCCAAAAACTCTTTTCCCATCTGGGCTTCTTATGTGGTCGCATTGTTAGCCGGCATTTATTCAGCCTTTGGGTTATTCCTTTCAGCACCCACTCAGACCGCAACGGCTGTGACCCCTCAGGGGGAGCAGGTTTCCCTTTACGGACAGGGTTTGTACCGGAACGATAGTGTCTTCAAAGCCGGCATCCTGCGCGGCACCGATGCCGTGACACTGTTTGTGGGTGTGCCCGTTCTCGTGATTGCTGCCCGCCTTGCCTCGCAAGGGGGTTTGAAAGCAAGATTAATCCTGGCCGGGGTACTGGCCTATTTTATCTATAACAGCGCTTCCCTTGCCCTTGGTGCGTACTGGAATGAGATGCTGCTTGTTTATATTAGTTGTTTCTCATTAAGCCTGTTTAGTTTTATTCCATTGTTCCAATCCATCGAGATTCCTGCGCTTGCTCAAGCCATTCGCGCAACGATGCCCTATCGGTTGTTGGCTGGCTTCTGTGCTTTCAGCGGGCTTTCGCTGCTGGTCTGGCTGGCTGATATTCTCACTTCCCTTACACAGGGAAAACCGCCAGCCCATCTCGATCACTACCACACCGAAATCACGTATGTGATTGACTTGGGCATACTTTTGCCTGCCATCTATCTCAGCAGTGTTTATTTGTGGCGACGCAAACCGCAAGGTATTCGGATGGCAGCAATTATCCTCATCCTTCTCATCTTTACCGGGCTGGTTGTGGCCGGACAGAGCGTTGTTCAGGCTTTGGACGGTATTATTCACACCCCACAGGAATACGCCGCTTATGTAATTCCCTTTGTGCTTCTCAGCCTGATTGCTTTGGGCCTGACATTTACCCTATTCAGGAACATCTCCAAAGCCTGATTGCAAAGGGACACAACACAACCACCCAAAACCCACGCTCTGCCAATAGAAAACCGGCAGGTTCATAACCGCCTGAGTCGTGCTTCATTTCCTTTGACATTCTTGCCTCGCAAAGATAAAATGAAATCAGTATCCATACTATTTCGAACCAAACAGGAGACAGGGTGAGCCACTGGGCGGGTAAGTATGTCATTGGTCTGACCGGTAATATTGGCACAGGTAAAAGCGTGGTGCGCCGCATGTTGGAGCATCTCGGCGCTTATGGTATTGATGCCGATGCGCTGGCACACCGCGTGATCGCCAGAGGTGCTCCCGGCTATCCAGCCGTGGTTGATTACTTTGGCAAATACGTTCTAAAACCCGATGGCGAAATTGACCGGGCGCGCCTGGGCAAAATTGTGTTCAGTGACCCCGAAGCGCTCGCCAAATTGGAAAGCATCATCCACCCGCTGGTGCGTCAGGGAGCTGACTATCTCATCCGCCGGGCTAGTCAACCGGTTATCGTGGTCGAAGCGATTAAACTGCTCGAATCCAGCATGGCCAAGCAGTGCGATAGTATCTGGGTTGTGTATGCCCCGCCGGAGATTCAACTGGCGCGCCTGCTGAAAAACCGCGGGATGAATGAAAAAGACGCCCGTCAGCGCATTAACAGCCAGCCGCCTCAGGAAGAGAAAATCGCTGCGGCGGACGTGGTTATCCGCAACGCTGGCACATTCGATGAAACCTGGAAACAGGTCGTGACCGCCTGGCGCAAGTATGTGCCGCTGGTAGAAGAAGCACCGCCTCAGCCCGTTCAGGCTCCAGCGATCAAAGGCCAGATTCAAATCGAACGCGGCCGCCCCCGCCACTCGGGCGAAATTGCCAGTTTGCTCAACCGCCTGGATAAAAAAGGCAAACCCGTGAGCAGCGAGGATGTGATGGCTGCATTTGGTGAAAAAGCCTTCTTGCTGCTTCGTCTCGATGGCCAGCTAAAGGGTTTGATTGGCTGGCAGGTTGAAAATTTAGTCGCCCGCACCACCGACATTCATCTCGATCCCGCACTACCGCTCAATGAAGCCATTCCCGTCCTGATTCAAGAAATGGAACGTGCCTCCAGCGACTTACAGTGTGAAGCCTCGCTGGTGTTTGTACCGCCTTCACTGGCAAGGCACGATGGTCTCTGGCGCAATCTTGGCTACCAGCGCACCACACCCGACGCGCTGGAAGTGCAGGCCTGGCAGGACGCCGCCCGCGAGTCCATGCCGGAAGGCAGCGTTTTACTCTTCAAAAAATTAAGAGAGGATCGCGTATTGCGGCCGATCTGATCTTCCCGTACGGGGTTACCCAGCGTGACCGATTTATTGAATGAACTTTCCTTCATTTTCCAGCGCTTCAACTGGTTGAGCGCGCTGGACCTGTTTCTGGTCACGCTGGTTTTCTTTGGTGTGCTGCTGCTGGTTCGGGATACGCAGGCCATGGTGGTGCTGCGGGGAGTTTTGCTGCTGGTGGTCGCCTTGAGCCTGTTGACCAGTCTGGTCAACCTGCCGGCATTTTCATGGTTGATTCAGACGATCGCCCCCACGCTGGTACTGGCGATTCCGGTCATCTTCGCACCGGAAATCCGCCGCGGTCTGGAGCGCCTGGGTCGGGCCGGCTCGACTACCGCTATCTTCTGGCAGCACAGCGAAAAAGACATTGCGATTATGCGGGAGACCATTCAGGCGGTCGTCAGCGCCTGCGCCCGCCTTTCGGCCCGCCAGCACGGCGCGCTGATCATCCTGCAGCGCGGGGATAGTTTACAGGAATACATTCGCACGGGGGTGCGCCTGAATGCCAAAGTAACCCCTGAACTGCTTTTGCAAATCTTTTACCCCAACACCCCCCTGCATGACGGAGCCGCCATCATCGTGCGGGATCAGGTTGCGGCGGCTGCCTGCGTCATGCCGCTTTCGGCCAGCGGTATTCTCAACCGTTCTCCCGAACGGCAAATGGGGCTGCGCCACCGGGCTGCGCTGGGCACTTCTGAGGCAACCGATGCCATTGCGGTGGTCGTTTCCGAAGAAACCGGCTCAATTTCGATTGCTCACGGCGGGCGTATGATTCGCCGTCTGGACAGCGAGCGGCTGGAAAACATCTTGATGGCTTTCTACCAGCCGGCCCCCAAAAGCACCAGCCTGCTCGACTGGTTCAAAAAGAACCGAAAACCACCGGTTTTCCGGGAGGATGGGGAACGATGATCGAGTTTTTGCGCCGCCTGGTGCGCCTTTTACCATCCCTGATCACAGCCTTCGTTCTGGCGCTGGCGGTTTGGATTTCAGCAGTCAGTTCGAGCGACCCGCTCGTCGAGCGCACCTATCCCAATCCCCTGCCGATCGAGATCATCGGGCAGGATCCCGGGCTGGTCATCACTTCCACCATCCCCAGTTCGGTAACGGTGGTGCTTGGCGCGCCGCAATCCATCTGGAATCAACTGACAACTGATACGGGCAGCGTGCGCGCCTTTCTTGACCTTTCTGGTCTCGAGGCAGGCAGTCATACGGTACCCGTTAAGGTACAAATTTCCGCCCGACCGGTTCGCAAAATCGCTCAATCTCCCCAGACCATCACGGTTACTCTGGAACGACTGGCCAGCAAAGAATTTCCAATTCGGGTCGTGACTCGCGGAAGCCCGGCCGTAGGATACACAGCCGACACCCCCACCCTCAGTCAGACCTCCGTGACAGTTAGCGGCCCGGAATCACAGGTTAACCGGGTTGCCGAAGTTCAGGCCATTCTGGATATTTCTCAGGCCACCGAAACCATCAGCCGAACCATCAATCTGGTTGCTGTGGATGTCAATGACAATCCCATCAACGGTTTGAGTTTGCTGCCCGATCGGGTAACTGTTCGGCAAAATATCTCGCAGCGTTTTGGCTACCGGAATGTGGTTGTCAAAGTTGTGGTGTTGGGACAGGTTGCCAGCGGTTACCGCCTGACCAATATTTCGGTCTTTCCGCCGGCAGTGACCGTCTTTTCAGCCGATCCGCAAATCGTCAGCGATTTACCCGGCTTCATTGAAACGGAGCCGCTGAACATCAATGGGCTGAAGGATGATCTGGATATTTCACTGAGTCTCAATCTGCCCGCCGGCGTATCCGTGGTGGGCGATCAAACCGAAGTGCTGGTACGGGTAGGAATCGCCGCCATTGAAAGCAGCCTGACCCTTCCCAACATACCGGTGGAAATTACCGGTTTGCAGCCCGGTTTGAGCGCGGTCATCTCCCCTGAAACGATCACGGTCATCATCTCCGGCCCGGTCGCCTTGCTCGACCGCCTGCGCGCCACCGATGTGCGCGCTGTGGTAGATCTGACCACCCTCTCGGAAGGCACCTACCAGATTGAACCGGAAGTGGAAATCCTGATTGCCGAGTTGAGGGCCGAATCGTTGCTGCCGGAAAGCGTGGAGGTCATCATCACACGGACAACCCGCTCAAGCAGTGGTACAATCACCCCTTGAGGTGAAACGATGCGCAAACCGATTGTTGCACTGGTTGGGCGTCCCAACGTAGGAAAAAGCACGCTCTTCAACCGCCTTGCCGGTGAACCACTGGCTATTGTGGATGATACTCCCGGCACTACCCGCGACCGGCTGATGGCTGAGTCAGAATGGAACGGGCGGTACTTTTTCGTTGTGGATACGGGTGGAATTGACCCAAGCACCGGCGGCAAAGAGGCCCTCTCGATTGGTTCAGCCGATTACATTCAACAAATCCGCCAGCAGGCTGAACTGGCTATCCGCGAAGCCGATGTGGTCTTGTTTCTGACCGATGCAACCAGTGGTGTCACCCCTGCCGATCAGGAAGTTGCCCAGATTTTGCGCCGCAACCAGAAAATGATCGAGGGCAAACCCCACCCCCCGGTGTTTTTGGTGGTCAACAAAGCCGATAATCAGACCTTTCGCAGCGGCGCAGCCGAATTCTACGAACTGGGCATCGGCCAGCCCTATCCCATTTCTGCCCTGCACGGCACCGGTACGGGCGATTTGCTGGATGATCTGGTTGCCTCTTTTCCGGCTGAAACAGAAGAGGAAGAGGATGACTCGGTCAAAATCGCGATTGTGGGTAAACCGAATGTGGGCAAATCCAGCCTGTTGAACCGGCTTGTGGGTGAGGAACGTTCTATCGTCAGCCCGATTGCCGGTACGACTCGCGATGCGGTGGACACGAAAATTATCTATGAAGGCATCGAAATCACATTGATTGATACTGCTGGTATCCGCCGGCGGGGTAAGATAGAACCGGGAGTTGAAAAGTACAGCGTCATTCGCTCGATGCGCGCCATCGAACGGGCTGATGTGGCTTTGCTGATGATTGACGCCACCACTGGCATCACCGCTCAGGATGCACACATTGCCGGTTATATTCTGGAAGCCCAGAAAAGTACGGTTGTGCTGGTCAACAAGTGGGATGCAGTTGAAAAAGATAACTTTACCATGCAAAACTACACCAGGCGCATCCGGCAGGAATTGAATTTTATTGACTACGTGCCGATCCTCTTCATCTCGGCCAAGACCGGCCAGCGGGTCGATCAGGTTCTGCCGCTGGCCCTGAAGGTTCAGGAAGAACGGCTGGCACGCCTGACGACTGCCCAATTGAACCGCATCCTGCACAACGCACAGGATGCCCACCATGCCACCTCGCGCACCGGTAAATCCCTGCGCATTTATTACGGCACACAGGTACGCAGTGACCCGCCGACTTTCTTGATTTATGTCAATGACCCCAAACTGGCTCACTTCACCTACCTGCGCTATCTGGAAAACGCCATCCGGAAGGAATATCCGTTTACCGGCACACCCATCCGTTTGGTGCTGAAACCGCGGCGTTAGAAAAAGGTTAGAAATTCAACCGCGAGGGT
>FWPV01011547.1_pt1 | contig 14007 bp, 13 predicted proteins | sample 2228371 | NCBI WGS metagenome assembly FWPV01 (sample SAMEA103939776, study PRJEB20133) | metagenome
CGGCTGTACGAGCCGCACGAGGAAGCCGAACTGGTGCTGCTGGGCACGCCGGCGCACGGATGACGCCGCGCCCGGACGGCCTCACTCCGCCTGCAGGAAGCGCTCGACCAGCCGCGTCCAGTAAGCCACACCGAGCGGAATGACCGCATCGTTGAAGTCGTAGCGCGGGTTGTGCAGCATGCAGCCGCCGCCTTCTTCATGGCCGGGGCGCGACCCGGCATCCGGCCCGCCGCCATTGCCGAGCCAGATGTAGCAACCGGGCTTGCATTCGAGCATGTAGGCAAAATCCTCCGCGCCCATGCTGGGCGGGTAGTCGGTGCGCACGCGGGCATCGCCCAGCAGCTCGCGCCCCACGGACGCACAGAATGCCGCCTCGGCCGAGGTGTTCACCGTCGGCGGATAGCCGCGCCGGTAGCTGACCGCAACCGTCACCCCGTGCGCCGCCGCCACACCCTGCGCGACACGCCGGATGCCCGCTTCGAGCTGGTCGCGCACCTCGGGCGAAAACGCGCGCGCCGTGCCGCGCAGCGTGGCCGACTGCGGAATGACGTTGTAGGCCTCTCCGGCATGGAACTGCGTAATGCTGACCACGCCGCAGTCGACCGGCGACACATTGCGCGACACGATGGACTGCAGCGCCTGCACGATGGCTGCGCCGGCCAGCACCGGGTCGGCGCCCAGATGCGGCATCGCGGCGTGCGCGCCACGACCTTCGATGATGATTTCGATCTCGTCGCTGCTGGCCATGGCCGGCCCGTCATGCACCGCCATTTCGCCGACCGGCAGGCCGGGCCAGTTGTGCAGGCCGAACACCGACTGCATCGGAAAGCGCTCGAACAGCCCGTCGGCGATCATCGCCGCCGCGCCGCCCCTGCCCTCCTCCGCCGGCTGGAAGATGAAATTCACCGTGCCGTCGAAACAGCGGGTCGCCGCCAGATATTCGGCCGCCGCCAGCAGCATCGCGGTATGGCCGTCATGACCGCAGCCGTGCATGCGTCCGGCATGGGTCGAGCGATGGGCGAAGGTGTTTTGTTCGGTCATCGGCAGCGCATCCATGTCGGCGCGCAGTCCGATCGCCGCCTTGCCGTGGCCGGCGCGCAGCACGCCGACCACACCGGTCCGGCCGATGCCCTCATGCACCTCGATGCCGGACGCGCGCAGCGTGCGCGCCACGATGGCGGCGGTGCGCGTTTCCTCGTAGGCCAGTTCCGGGTGGGCATGCAGGTCGCGCCGGATCGATGTCCAGCGCGCGTGCCGCTCGCCCAGTGCCTCGACCAGCGGATGCAGGCTGTTGTCGGCGCGGCTCACTGCAATGTCCTCACTGCAATTCCTCGACTTCGGAAAACATGGCCGCCTGTCCGCAGAACTGGCCATCGGCATCAAGCACCTTCCACACGGTGGCATGGCTGATGCGGAACAGCGTGCCGTCGCGGCGCACCCGCACGCCGCAATAGTCGGTGATGTAGCCCTGCTGGGTCACCATTTCGAGCAGACGGGCCCGTTCGTCGCGCTCCGGCTCGCGCGCCGACAGGCGCGACGGCAGCGTGACGAATTCGTCCCACGCGTAGCCGAACAGTCGCTGGGCGAACAGGTTGGCGTAATTGAAGACCGGATCCGGCTGGGTGCCGTGCGACACCAGGGCGAAGTGCGCGTTGTAAAGCGTGAGCGCATCCGACGGCAGCCGCTGGCCGGTCAGGCGCTCGAAGCTTTCGGCCAGCAGCCGGCTGTGTTCGCGCAGGAACTTGTGATCGGGCATCACGCTCATGAAGCGAACGATACCATCGCCACCATGCGCCACGACCTCATCGTTCTGCGCCCGGAAGGGCTTTACTGCCCGGCCGGGGACTTCTTCATCGATCCCTGGCGACCGGTGGATCGCGCCATCATCACCCACGCCCATGCCGATCATGCCCGCACCGGTCACCGCCGCTATCTCGCCAGTGCCGAAGGCGAGCGGGTGCTGCGCGCGCGTCTGGGCGACATCACGCTGCAGACGCTGACGTACGGCGAGCGCATATATATAGGGGACGCGGCGGTGTCCCTGCACCCGGCCGGACATGTGCTCGGTTCGGCGCAGGTCAGGGTCGAGGTGGCGGGCGAGGTGTGGGTCGCCTCGGGTGACTACAAGCTCGAGCCGGACGCGACCTGCACGGCGTTCGACCCGGTGCGGGCGCATGCCTTCATCACCGAATCGACCTTCGGTCTGCCGATCTACCGCTGGCCGGCGCAGGACGTGCTGCTGGCCGAACTGAACGAATGGTGGCGCGGCAACGCCGACGCCGGGCGCGTCAGCGTGGTGTTCGCCTACGCGTTCGGCAAATCGCAGCGCATCCTGGCCGGGCTCGATCCGGCCATCGGCCCCATCGTGTGCCACGGCGCGGTCGAGGCGTTGAACCGCGCCTACCGCGACAGCGGCGTCGCCCTGCCCGCCACCGCCATGGTGTCGGACGGCCTGGATGCTGCGGCGCTTCGCCGGGCTCTGGTGATCGCACCGCCGTCGGCACAGTCCACCCCGTGGATGAAGCGCTTCGGCGACTACGCCGACTGTTTCGCGTCAGGCTGGATGCAGGTGCGCGGCGCGCGCCGGCGGCGCGGCGTCGATCGCGGCCTGGTGATGTCGGACCACGCCGACTGGCCGGGGCTGCTGGGTGCCATCGGCGCCACCGGTGCCTCGCGCGTCATCGTCACCCATGGCCATGTCCAGCCGCTGGTGCGCTGGCTGACCGAACAGGGCATCGAAGCCGGCGCGTTCGCGACCGCCTTCGGTCAGGATGCAGATGACGACGCGGCCGCGCCGGAATCAGCTGCGACGGCTGCGTCGCAACGCGAGGCCGAGAGCGGCCAGACCGGCGACGAACATGCCGCCGGCTGACGGTTCGGGTACTGCGGTGATCTGCGTGACGAAATAGGCCGAGCCGGCGCGGCCTGCCGACCAGTCCGCGTAGTAGGCCCAGATCGCTTCGGCATCGGCGTCGATCGACGCACGCTGCCCCCAGATCTGCAGTCCGGGCGCGTTCGCGCCGAGCGACACCGGCTGCGCGGTGGCGCTGGCAAAACCGGTTTCGCTGACCGTCCAGTCCAGCGTGTTCGTCAGCAGCGAGGTCGTGCCATTGGCGAACTTGAAGCCGTCGCCGGTAATGTCGAAATTGCCGACGAACATCGCCGGCCCGCTGACGTTGTAGGCCTCGACCAGCAGATAGACGCTCTGCCCGGGCGCCAGCACAACACCGGAGAACGATTCGGTCGGCCCCCACGATGACGACTTGGTCGTGACCAGTTCGTCGATCGTGGCGGTCAGATCGGCGGACAGGTAGATCTTCAGGCTGTCGTCGGCAGTGTAGCTGCCGGCCAGCGTCGCCGCCTGGGCCTGCATGACGCCGGCAGCGACAAGTGCGACAGGGAGTGCGCGAAGGAGCGAAACGTATCGGATCACGGAAATTATCCTTTATGAAGGTGATGAACCCACACCACGGGTGCTCTAGCAAAAAGTGAGCCGAAACAGCAAGTTGATGATTATTGTAGGTATTGCCGAGGCGCGGGAACGGCGCGCGCGCGCGCTGTAAAGGCTGTCGACATCGCATCGCCGCTCGAGGCGGCAAGGTCGCGTTCCGTCCGGCGCCGTCATCGCGACCAACCGTGCTGCGTAGTCCGAAAGAACCATCGGTCGTCATCAGCCGGAAATGTCCGTGCGGCACCGTCCGCGTTCTTTCACGCGCTCCGGGTCTTCCCATGTTCCGCTCCTGCCTTGCAGCCGCCATCGCCCTGATTGCAACGGGCTCGGCCTCAGCCTCCATCACGCAACTTGACCTGGCCGACTACCGCCTGGTCGCCACCCATGACCTGCCGTCGGTCCAGGCGTCCGAAGCGTCGGCTGTCACGTGGAACTGGGACACCGACACGCTGTTCGTCCTCGGCGACGAAGGCGATTACGTCGTCGAGGTGAACAAGCAGGGCCAGCTCATCAGTTCGATGAACCTGTTCGGTTTCGACGACACCGAAGGGCTGAGCTATCTCGGCAACGGTCAGTTCGTTCTCGTCGAGGAACGGCTGCAGGACGTTCATCGCTTCAGTTACACGGCGGGCGGCTCGATCGGCCGCAGTGCGACGCCCGCGGTGTCGGTCGGGACGACGGTCGGCAATGTCGGGCTGGAGGGACTGTCGTACGACCCGTTGAGCGGCCGCTTCATCCTGGTGAAGGAAAAGACGCCGCAGGCGGTCTATGACGCGGCCCTCGATTTCACGACAGGCAGCGCCACCGTGACCGAACTGGTGCCGCAAGCCAATCAGTTCGCTCGCCTGTTCGACACGCTGGACCTCGCTGACGTGCAGACGCTGACCACGGTCGCGTCGCTGCGCGGTACCGCGGATCAGGACAACCTGCTCATCTACAGCCAGGAAACGCCGCGTCTGATGGAAGTCACGCGCAGCGGCGAGGTACTGAGCCAGTTCGACTTTTCCGCCATCGCCGAAGACGCCGAAGGCGTCACCATCGACGGCAATGGCGTCATCTACATCGTCGGCGAAACCCCGCGCCTTTACGTGCTCGCGCCGGTGCCGGAGCCGGAAGGCTGGGCACTGCTGCTGGCCGGTCTCGGCCTCATCGGCGCCACCGCCCGCCGCCGTCTGTCCTGATCCGCTCAATCCAACAAGGAGGTCACACCATGAACAAGCTTCTCGCAGCACTGCTCGTCGCCGGTTTTGCATCGCAGGCCCAGGCCGATGTCCGCATCACCGAATGGATGTACTCGGGCGGCAGCGGTGAATTCATTGAATTCACCAACCTGGGTACCTCGGCAGTCGATTTCACTGGCTGGAGCTATGACGACGACAGCCGGACACCCGGTGTATTCAGCCTCAGCGCATTCGGTCTGGTAGGCGCCGGTGAGTCGGTCATCATCACCGAAACCGAAGCGGCCACCTTCCGCCTCGACTGGCGCCTCGCCGACAGCGTGAAGGTGCTGGGCGGCTACACCAATAACATCGGCCGCGCCGATGAACTGAACCTGTTCGACGGCGCCGGTTCGCCGCGCCGGGCTCGCGCGCATGTAGCGCCTACACCGACCGGGTACGCAGGATCGACGTCGACGGCGCCGGTTCGCTGGTTGATCGTCTGACCTATGGCGACAATGCCGCAGCCGGCGGCCCGCGTACCCAGGAAGCCAGCGGCCGCGCCACCTCGGCCGCCGCGCTCGGTGCCAACAACGCGACCCTGTGGGTGCTGTCGTCGGTCGGCGACGTCGAAGGTTCGTACCTCTCGCAAAGCGAAGCCATCGGAAGCCCGGGCCTGACCTCGTTCGCCGCACCGGTGCCGGAAGCCGATACCTGGGCGATGCTGCTGGCCGGTCTGGGCCTGCTCGGTTTCATGGCCCGTCGCCGCGCCTGATTGTCGGTTGCGCTGAAAAACGCCGGCCGCTGGCCGGCGTTTTTCGTTGACCGACACGCGCGTCCGGCACGCCATCAAAGCGGCGTCCCCCGGTTACGATGACCCGATGCAGCGTTTCGCCGCCCTTTATCTGTCACTCGACAGCAGCACCTCGACCCGCCATCGCGTGCAGGCGATGCAGGATTATTTCGCGCAGGTGCCGGCGGAAGACGCCGCGTGGGCGGTGTACTTCCTCGCCGGCGGCAAGCCACGACAGGCGGTGGGTACCCGCGTGCTGCGCGAAACCGGTGCGCGGGCAGCCGGCATGCCGGACTGGCTGTTCGACGAATGCTATGAAGCGGTCGGCGATCTGGCGGAAACGCTGGCGCTCATCCTGCCGCCGCCGCATGTCGCCAGCGACCTGCCGCTGCATCACTGGGTCGGCGTGCTGGGCGCGCTGCGCGCCTCACCCCCGGACGAGAAGCCCGAACAGCTGATCGCGGCCTGGCAGGTGCTGGGCAGCGGCGAGCGCTTCCTGTTCAACAAGCTGATCACCGGCGCGCTGCGCGTCGGCGTGTCGCGTCTGCTGGTTACGCGGGCGCTGGCGGCGTTCGCGCAGGTGCCGGCCGAACGCGTTGCACAGCGCCTGATCGGCTATCTGGCGGCCGATCCGGCGCGCTTTGGCATGGGCGCGGCGCGTTTTGCGGCACTGGTGGCACCCGCGGGCGACGACGAAACCGGCATGCAGCCCTACCCCTTTTTCCTCGCCCATCCGCTGCAGACCGCGCCTGCCGAGTCGCTCGGCGATGCCGCCGACTGGCTCGCCGAGTGGAAATGGGACGGCATCCGCGCCCAGCTGGTGCGCCGTGATGGCCAGGTCGCGCTGTGGTCGCGTGGCGAAGAACTGATCAGCGAGCGCTTTCCGGAACTGATGCAAGCGGCTGCCGCCTTGCCCGAAGGCTGCGTGCTCGACGGCGAAGTGCTCGCCTGGCAGGGCGACGCACCGCTGCCGTTCGCGCAGCTGCAGACCCGCATCACCCGCAAGCGACTCACGCGCCGCCTGCTCGACGACGTGCCGGCGGTGTTCATGGCGTACGACCTGATCGAACACGGCGGCGCAGACCTGCGTGCGCAGCCGCAATCGGCACGGCGCGCGCGACTGGACGTTCTGCTGGCCGAGATGGTGACACCGGTGCTGCGCCTGTCGCCGGTGCTGCGCGGTGACTGGCCCGCGCTGGCCGCTGAGCGGGATCGCGCCCGCGAGCGCGGCGTCGAGGGCCTGATGCTCAAGCGCGCCGACGCGCCCTACGGCATCGGCCGCACCAAGCTCGACCCGCGCGGCCAGTGGTGGAAATGGAAGATCGACCCCTACACCATCGACGCCGTGCTGATCTACGCCCAGCGTGGCCACGGCCGACGAGCCGGGCTGTACAGCGACTACACCTTTGCCGTCTGGTCGGTCGCCGCCGACGGAACGCGCACCCTGGTGCCGTTCGCCAAGGCCTATTCCGGCCTGTCGGACGCCGAAATGCGCGAGGTCGACGCCTTCATCCGCAGCCACACGATCGAACGCTTCGGGCCCGTCTGCTCGGTCACGCCCGAACTGGTGTTCGAACTGGGTTTCGAAGGCATACAGCCGTCGCCGCGCCACAAGTCGGGCATCGCGGTGCGCTTCCCGCGCATGCTGCGCCGGCGCCTGGACAAGCGAGCCGCCGAGGCGGATACGATCGATGCGCTGCGCGCAATGATCGGGTCTGCCACAGCTGCGCAGGGCGTCAAGCCAGGCTGACACCGGGTTGGCTGAGCCGGCGTCATGGGCTACCTTTGCGCCATGAGCACCCTGTACGGCATCGATTTCACGTCTTCCCCCTCGTCGCGCAAACCGGTCACCGTGGCCTGTGGTCACGTTGCCGACGACGGTGTCCTGATCCTCGAATCCATCGAAAGACTGCCCGCGTGGAGCGCCTTCGAGGCTTTCCTGATGCGGCCCGGTCCGTGGCTGGGGGCGTTCGACTTTCCGTTCGGCCTGCCGCGCGAATCGGTGCTTGAACATGGCTGGCCGACCGACTGGGCCGGCATGGTGCGTGCGGTTTCCCTGCTTTCCCGCAATGAATTCAAGACCCTGGCCGATGCGGAACGGGCACCACGGCCGGTCGGGCAGAAATACACCCATCGCGCGACAGACCGGCCGGCGGGCTCGCACAGCCCGATGAAATTCGTCAATCCGCCGGTCGGCTGGATGTTTCAGGAAGGTGCGCGCCGTCTCCTCGAGGCCGGCGTTCACCTGCCCGGCATGCATGGCGGCGATGGCTCGCGCGTCGCTTTGGAGGCCTACCCGGGCTGGCTGGCGCGCAGCATCGTGCCCGCCTCGTACAAGAGCGAATCGGCCACCGGTCAGATGCAGGCGAGGCTGGCCAACCGCATGCTCATCATCGAGGCGTTGCAGCGCGGCGCGCATCCGCTCGGCGTGCCCTTGCGTGGTGACGACACTGCGCTGCTCGATGCGATGGCCACCGACGGCACCGGCGACCTGCTCGACTGCGTGCTCTGTCTGGTCGAAGCGGCCTGGGCCTGGACACGGCGCGATGCCGGCTACGGGTTGCCGTTGCAGATCGATCCGGTGGAGGGGTGGATTGTCGGCGTCCAGCCGGCCAGCATCCCGGAGGGGCGGCAGCACTGAGCCGGATCGCGGCGGGAACCGAGCGGGACGATGCGCGCCGTTTCCGTGGGAGAGGCCCCAGCGGGCGCCCGGGCTCCCACAGCCCGGCATGGTCGCCGGCTGCCCGAGCGGGCGTGTTACTGACCGAGCACCTTCTGCACCAGTGGATGCTGCACGCGGCGTTCGGCGGAAATCGCGTAGAAGTGCTCAACCACTTCGTCGCAGCGACCGAGCAGCTGCAGGCCGCGCTGGCCGGTGAGCTCGTCGTGCGACCACTCGGTCGCCGGAAACGCACCCAGACCGCTTTCGCCGAAGGTGGCCAGCAACGCGCTGTCCTCGAATTCGCCCGCCACACGCGGGCGCAGCGACTTGCGATCGAACCAGTCGTCGATGCGGGCGCGCACCGCGGCGTGGCGGCTCGGCAGCAGCAGCGGCATCTGGTCCAGACAGGCCGGAAACGCCGCATCGGACAGGGCGCGCAGTGCGGGTGAGGCGTACCACATCAGCGCGGCTTCACCGAGCGCGTGGCTGTACACCTTCAGATTCGGGTTGACCGGCGCCGGGCGGTCGGCCAGCACCACGTCCAGCCGATGCAGCGCGAGATCGGCCAGCAGGTCGTCGAATTCGCCCTCGCTGCACAGCAGATGCAGACCTTCGGTGTCGGTCGCGGGCAGCAGGAGGTGGCGGGCCACCGGCTTCGGCAGGCCGTCGGAAATGCCGACCGACAGACGCACGCCTTGTGACGACGCAGCCTCGCGCACGGCCAGCGGGAGCTGTTCGCCCAGCTGGAAGATCTGTTCGGCGTAGCGCAGCGCGGCGATGCCCGCGGCGGTCAGCTCGACGCTGCGGCCCGATGGCTTGAACAGCGCATGGCCGAGCGCCGCTTCCAGGGTGTGGATCTGCGTGCTGACGGTCTGCACCGCCATGTCCAGTCGCTCGGCCGCGCGTGCGATGCCGCCTTCCTTCGTCGCGACCCAGAAGTAATACAGGTGACGGTAATTGAGCACAGATACACCGGAGTTCTAAAAATACGAAGTAAAGGTACTACAAAGGTATGTTTCAAGGAAGTTCTCCGGCGCGTAAGGTAAGCGCTCGTTCATCCACAGGAGGACTGTCATGCAAGTCATCGTCGAATCACGAAGTGCCGAAGCAAGTGCCCTGCGCAGCGTGGCCGAAAACCGGCTGCGCGTGGTGCTGCGGCGTCTCGCCTGGCGGATCCCCACGGCGCGGGTCAGCCTGTCCGATCTGAATGGGCCGAAAGGCGGAGAGGACAAGCACGTACAGGTCGAACTGAGGCTGACCGGGGCCCGTCCCGTCGTCGTGTCCGCCACCGGCCGCAACTGGCGCAAGGCGATCGATACCGCGCTTGCCAGGGCGAGCCAGCGCGTGGTCCGCACCATGCGCCGCGCCCGTCAGGCGACCACGATGGCGTCACCCCAGCCCGAATTCGAAGCAATCTGAATCTACAGGAGATACACACATGGAACTGCGATCCAAACGCGGCGCCGACATCACGACGCTGCCCTATGAAGAGGTCGGCTCGACGATGGCCGACGCGCCGCGCAAGGTGCTGCGCAACACTTACATGCTGCTCGGCCTCAATCTGGCGTTCAGCGCGCTGATCGCCGGCGTGGCCGCGGCGATGGCCTGGCCCTCGCCCGGCATCCTGCTGACGCTGGCCGGCTATTTCGGTCTGCTGTTCGCCGTGAGCCGTTTCCGCGACAGCGGCATCGGCGTACTGCTGACGTTCGCACTGACCGGTTTCATGGGCTACACCATCGGCCCGCTGCTGTCGTCGGTCGTCGCGCTGCCGGGCGGCGGGCAGATCGTGACGATGGCGCTCGGCGCCACGGCCGGCGTGTTCCTGGCGATGTCGACCTGGGCCAGTGTCACAAAGCGTGATCTCAGCGGCATGGGCGGCTTCCTGTTCATCGGCATGGTGGTGGCGATCCTGGCGGGTCTGGGCGCGATCTTCTTCCAGATGCCGGCGTTGTCGCTGACCGTGTCTGCCGCGGTGGTGTTGCTGATGGCCGGCATGATCGCCTTTGAAACACAGCGCATCGTGCGCGGCGGAGAGACGAACTACGTCATGGCCACGACCGGACTGTTCGTGTCGATCTTCAACCTCTTCACATCCCTGCTGCAGCTGTTCGGCTTTATGAGCAGCAGCGACTGAGTCTTCCGGCCGGTCATTCCCCCTTATCCGCGCGCGGCTTGTCCGCCCGCGGATTTTTTTCGTCTGTTCCTGGCGGCAACGACGTAACGCCTGGCCGACCTAAAGCTTGCCTGCCGATCATCCGTAAATTGGAAGTTCGGGACAGATGCGCGGGCGTCGTTCGCCATGTCGTCGTGCAGGGGGACACATGCTAAAAAGTCTGAGCGTGAAAAAGGCGTTCACGCTGTTCGGCGCCTCGTCGGCGCTGATCTGCTGCGTCGCATTCAACTTGGTTTCGGGGGGTGGCAACTGGCCGGTGCAGATCGGCGTGTCGCTGCTGTTGCTGACGGGCGGCGCGCTGACCGGTCACTTCATCGGCCGGTTCTATGGTGCGCGGGCGGAAATCATCGTCGGCGGCCTGCATGCGCTGGCGAAGGGGCGGCTCGACCACCGGATCAGTCTCGACGGCAAGGACGACTTCGCCTGGCTGGGCTACGAATACAACGCGGCACGCAAGGCCGTCAAACAGTTGGTCGAGCGTCTGCAGGCGCTGTCGACCACGCTGACCGGATCGGCGGTGGACCTGTCGCAGGCGTCGGGCGAAGCGCGTGAAACGGTCACCCGGCAGCTCGATTCGATCCGTGCGGTGGGCAGCGCGATCGAACAGATGAGCGGCAAGATCCAGGATGTGGAGTCGCTGTCGCGTGAAGCCAGTGACCTGTCGCACGCCGCTGGTGCGGCGTCGCAGGTCGGCAAGCGGACACTCGAAGGTGCGCTGGGCAGTGTGCATGCGGCATCCGGAAAGATGGCCGACTCGCTCGCCGTGATCGAACGGCTGGTGGATGATTCGCGCGCCATCAACCGCATCAACGAGCTGATCAAGGAACTGTCGGACCAGACCAACCTGCTGGCACTCAATGCGGCCATCGAGGCCGCACGCGCCGGCGAACAGGGACGCGGCTTCGCGGTGGTGGCCGACGAAGTCCGCAAGCTGGCGCAGCGCAGCCAGGCTTCGTCGAACGACATCAGCGAACTGGTGGTGCGCATCCGCGACGACGCCGAAGAAACCATCACCCTGGTGCGCGGTTCGAATGACGAGGTGACGGTGGCGACGCAGAACACCGCCGCCGCGGTCAGCGAGTTAGGCGCCATCCTGCAACGGCTGCAGGCGCTGTCCGGCAAGTCGGCGACGATCAGCGACAGCCTCGGCGCACAGAACGCATCGGTCGGCGAAATCGTGCGCAACACCGAGCTGCTGTTCTCGCTGTCCGAACAGAACGCGAAAGTCGCCGAGGAAACCGCCCGTCAGGGCACCGAACTGGCCAGTTCTGCACAGAACCTGCAGGAAGCCGCGCAGGTGTTCCGCATCTGAAACGCAGGTTCGCGCAAACGAAAAGGGCGCTTCGTTCGGAAGCGCCCTTTTCCATTGCGCAGCGCGCCTAGGCCGACGTCCGCTCGCCGCTCATCGCCAGCATCAGCTGATTCATCCGGCGCACGAACGTGGCCGGATCCTCCAGTGCGCCGCCTTCGGCCAGCAGGGCCTGATCGAACAGCACCGCAGCCCAGTCGTCGAAGTGCGCATCCTCGTTGCGCAAGCGCTGCACCACCGGGTGCTGCGGGTTGATTTCCAGCGTCGGCTTGGACGCCGGCGCATCGCGACCGGCCGACTTCAGGATGCGCGCCAGATTGCCGCCGATCTCGAATTCGTCCGACACCAGGCAGGCTGGCGAATCGGTCAGGCGGTGCGTGATGCGCACCTCCTTCACCTGCTCGGCCAGCGTCGCCTGCAGGCGCTCGACCAGCGGCTTGAATTCGCCCTCGTCGCGCTCGCGCGCCTGCTTCTCGGCTTCATCTTCCATCGCGCCCAGATCCAGCCCGCCCTTGGCGACCGACACCATCGGACGACCTTCGAACTCGGTCATGTTGCCGACCACCCACTCGTCGATGTGCTCGTGCATCAGCAGCACTTCGATGCCCTTCTTGCGGAACACTTCCAGGTGCGGGCTGTTCTTTGCCGCCTTGAACGACTCGGCCGTGACGTAATAGATCTTGCTCTGGCCGTCCTTCATGCGCGACAGGTAGTCGGCCAGCGACACGGACTGCTCGTCGGTATCGAGATGCGTGGACGCGAAGCGCAGCAGCTTGGCGACACGCTCGCGATTGGCGGTGTCCTCGCCGACGCCTTCCTTGAACACATTGCCGAAGGCCTTCCAGAAGGTGGTGAATTTCTCCTTCTGCAGCGGGTCTTCGTTGTCGGCCAGGTCTTCCAGCACCGACAGGATCTTCTTCGTGCAGCCGGAGCGGATGGTGTCGATGTCGCGGCCCTCCTGCAGGATTTCGCGCGACACGTTCAGCGGCAGGTCAGCCGAATCGACCACGCCGCGCACGAAGCGAAGATAGCCCGGCAGCAGCTTGTCGGCGTCGTCCATGATGAACACGCGGCGCACGTACAGCTTCAGGCCGTGCTTGGTCTTGCGGTCCCACATGTCGAACGGCGCACGCGCCGGGATGTACAGCAGCTGGGTGTATTCGTGCCGCCCTTCGACCCGGGCGTGCGACCAGGCCAGCGGCGGCTGGAAGTCGTGGCTGACGTGCTTGTAGAACTCTTCGTACTGCTCGTCGGTGATGTCCGACTTCGAGCGGGTCCACAGCGCATTGGCCTGATTGACCGTTTCGTCCTCGTCGGTCGTGATCTGCTCGCCCTCTTTCCACTCTTCCTTCTTCATCACGACCGGCTGCAGGATGTGGTCGGAGTATTCGCGGATGATGTGGCGCAGCTTGAAGCCGGACAGCAGTTCGTCCTGGTCCTCGCGCAGGTGCAGCACGATTTCGGTGCCGCGCGCCTCGCGCTCGATCTGTTCCACGGTGTATTCGCCGGCCGAGTCACCGGTCATCGAGCATGACCAGCGCACGCCGTCGCTGGTCGGCAGCCCGGCGCGACGCGTGGTGACCGTGACCGTGTCGGCGACGATGAAGGCGGAGTAGAAGCCGACGCCGAACTGGCCGATCAGGTTGGCGTCCTTCTTCTGGTCGCCGGTCAGGCTGGAGAAGAACTCCTTGGTGCCGCTGCGGGCGATCGTGCCGAGATGGGAAATCGCCTCGTCGCGCGACATGCCGATGCCGTTGTCGGTGATCGTGATGGTGCGGGCGACCTTGTCGAAGGCGACACGTATCTTCAGGTCGGAATCGGATTCGAGCAGCGCCGGATCCGCAATCGATTCGAAACGCAGCTTGTCGCAGGCGTCCGACGCATTGCTGACCAGTTCGCGCAGGAAAATGTCGCGGTTGCTGTACAGCGAATGGATCATCAGATGAAGCAGCTGCTTCACCTCGGCCTGGAAATTCATGGTCTGGGCGGCGGTGGCGGTTTCCGACATGGCGACTCCGTATGATGAAATGACAACCGCGGAAGATTGAGACTTCCCCCCGACATTTCAAGTCCCCGCTATGCTGTGCGGTCCACAGATTGTTGACTTCACGATGACCACTCGTCCGAAACTCGGTTTGCCGAGCAAATCCGACAGCCCGACTGCGTCGGACCGCGATCCGGCCCGCAAGCCGGTGCGCAACAGCACCGCCAAGTCCCGGACATTGAGCCGCAATACCACCCAGGTCGCGCCCCCTGCCAAGACGCCGCGCGGCCGTGACGGCGCGCCGCGCCGCGATATGGGTGATCGGCCACCGCGCAAGGATTTTTCCGATCGTCCGCCGCGCACCGATCGTGGCGAGCGCCCGGCCCGTGCGCCCGGCGCCGCCGACGCCCCGAAACGCCCATGGACACCGCGTCCCGAGCGCGACAGCCGTCCGCCGCGTACCGAGGGTGGCGAACGC
>FWPV01007577.1_pt1 | contig 14005 bp, 11 predicted proteins | sample 2228371 | NCBI WGS metagenome assembly FWPV01 (sample SAMEA103939776, study PRJEB20133) | metagenome
CCTCTACGGCCCGATCGTATGGTAATAAGCGTGCGATACTGTTTGAGAATACGGCGTACACATACGCAGAGCTGGATGAACAAGTTCAGCGCTACGCTTCGATGCTAACCAAATTGGGAGTGATGCCGGGAGACAGAGTGGCCATCCAACTGCCCAAACAAGTGGAATTCGTATTTCTCGAATTGGCAGTCATGTCAGTTGGTGGTGTGGTCCTGCCCCTCAATGCAGATTACAAGGCTGATGAGGTAAATTATTTCTTGTCTGATTCCGAGAGTTCTTTATTCGTAACGGACGCGGAACGTTTTGAAAGGTCCGAGAGGGCCTTACGGGAGCTGTCGGATTTGGAGATCCTGCTAATAAGCACTAATGATATTAAGGGATGTCGGCTATTGGACGCAGAGTTGAGAAAGGCCGACGCAGATTTCAAAAGAAGCTATCCCTGCCGTGGGGATGCTCCTGCTATGATAATCTATACCTCAGGCACCACAGGAAGATCAAAGGGAGCAGTGTTGAGCCACAAAAACCTTGTCGCCAATACTCAGGCCCTAAATGGACTGTGGCAGTGGTCAGACAGAGACATTTTGCTCCACGTACTGCCGTTATTCCATGTTCACGGTCTGTTCGTGGCACTTCACGGCGCCTTATATGCGGGGGCTTCTGTCATTATGCACGAAAGGTTTGATCCTCTTAGGACTTGGCAAACCATCGAGTCGCAAAAATGTACCATGCTTATGGGGGTACCTACGATCTATCAAAGACTCCTACAGCAATGGGACATTCTAGAACCTAAGCCAGACTTGTCCTCTATTCGAGTCTTCATTTCAGGCTCTGCACCGCTTCTGGAAAACCTTTTCCACAGGTTCGAGGAGAAGACAGGGTTTCGCATCTTAGAGCGTTATGGCATGACCGAGGCAGGGATGATAACTTCGAACCCCATCGAACCGGAAAGGAGGAAGGCCAGGAGCGTGGGGTATCCCTTGCCAGGGGTGGAGATCCGTATTGTCTCAAGTAATGGAGTTGACGTGGAACCTGGTCAGGTCGGAGAGGTGTGGATCCGAGGAGACAGTGTCTTCAAAGGGTATTGGCGTATGCCTGAAAAGACCGCAGAGTCCTTCGAAAACGGTTGGTTCAAAACTGGAGATCTAGGTTATCAAGATCCGGAAGATGATAATCGACTGTATCTTGTCGGAAGAAGCAAAGAGCTTATCATTTCCGGCGGATACAATGTGTATCCCAAAGAGATTGAGGACGTACTTGAAACGCACAAGGCGGTAAGGGAAGCGGCCGTTGTAGGTGTTCCAGACGAAGATTTTGGAGAAAAAGTTGTAGGGTTTGTTGTTTTACGAGAGGACGTGGTTGTCTCTTCTGGGGATCTGATCAGGCATTGCAAGGAGAGATTAGCGAGTTATAAATGCCCCAAGGTAGTGATCAAAATGGACGCTTTACCCCGGAATGCCATGGGGAAACTGCAAAAAAATGTGTTGCAGGAATCCTTCAAAGAATATGGTCAATCGTAGGGAATTCGCATTTTATCTGGTTTTTCAAGCTGGTCCCAAACAATACCAAATTTCTCTTTGAACAATGGGCCCAAGCGTTGGAATAGCTTTTTCCAGTGGCTCTTGCCCGCGGCCAATTCTTCGAAGATTTCGGCGATGATTTCTCTTAGCGATCCGAGTTCCTCTTTGGGCAGGAATGAGACTGCGCCGTACTTTAGAGATTTGTTGAGGCTCCTGACATCCGTGGAACGGGCCGTAAGCATTGCGGCCGGCATTCCTAAGCGGCTGCAAAGTTCAAGTAGTTCGAAGCCATTTACACCCATGATGTCAAGAATGACGAGATCGTAGAGCTGGGTCTCAATAAGCCTTCGAGCCGTCTCGTAGTCACTGGCCCCCGTTAACTGGCTGTCGAAGAGGTGTTCCCTGATTACTTCTATGACGTCAGGTTCATCGTCAACAGCGAGGATTTTTTTGTCTTTGATGATTGATGTGGTCATTTCGTGTTCATTCCATCGATTCTACTAAAAGTTCTATGACTGATTTGACTTCCACGGGCATCTCGTATCGGTCTCTGAGATCAGTAAGTTGACTCAGGCAGTTTTGGCAGCACGTGGCTAGGATTTTGGCTCCTGTATTCACTATCTGATCGCGTTTACGTTTTGCGTGCTCCAATCGCTTTGTTCCCATGTCCGTATTTTGTCCCACACTGCCTCCACCTCCGCAGCATAGGCTGTATTTTCTGTTAGGCCACATCTCGACAAAGTCTGAACACACTGCCGTAATAAGTTCACGGGGTTCTTCAAATATGCCCATTTTTCGTCCAACATTACAAGGGTCGTGATAAGTGACGGGCCCTCGGATAGCGCCGGGTTTCAGGGCGAGTCGTCCTTCCCGCCAATACTGGTGCGCCAATTCTATGACCCCCATGACTTTGAAGCCAAGAGGCTCACCCAACCACCTTTCTGCATCTTGACGAAGGATTTTAAACCCGTGGCCACACTCAGTGGAGAGTAGCACCTTTGCCCTTAGTCTCCGGGCTTCCTCTACCATATTTCTAACCAGGGTTACTGCTGCATCGTGGTTGCCAACATAATAGGCCCAGTTGGTTATGTCGAAGACTTTAGATGATAGTGTCCAGTCTGCGTGGACTAAGTGGAAAAACTTGAGGTAGGTCTGAAACATCCCTGGATTAGAGGTGTATTCTCTGGGATTTGGTATGTAAAGAATTTCCGCGTCTTTTTTATCAAACGGGACTTCCAGTGCTTCGTCATTCTCAAATTCGTCTTCCAATTCTTCGGCAAGCCACTGGGCAGTATCCACGAATTCCTCAGGTTCCATGCCTGTGTTGTTTCCTACTTCCAGGGCCTTTTCGATACCCTCTATGATACGAGTCGGTCCGAGCCCGCGGCTGCAAGCTTCGGCCCTTAGGTTTCTCACAATCACATCCATCTGAAGATCTTTAGGGCAGTCTGTGGTGCACCTGCCGCATAAGGTACAAGCCCATATAAACTCACTTTCAGCAGCAAGATCATCCATACCGAGGATCACTTCGCGAATTATTTTTCGTGGATTCTCCTCGGGATATCCATCTATCAAGAAGCACCGTGCAATGCACTCCCCGCAGGCTAAACACAGCTCTAGCGAGTGTCCTCCGTGTGCCACTGAAATAACCCACTTAAGATTTTGTAATGGCTGCTCAGACTCTAACTTAGTCATTTTCCCATCTCATTCCTTGCAAAAAGATCCTTTCCCTGCTCATCAATGGACATCTTGAAGTTTTGTACCAGCGTTTCGAGCTTTTTGGTCTGCCTAGCCGACACCGTGGCATACGAAACTGGGGGCGCTACAATGCCAGTTTCTCGAAGCTTCCTCAAAACCTCCCTCACCCTGGCACCAGCCCAGTTGGTACCGTTCCGTGACGCGCAGTTCCCATCATGGCATCCGACAACTAGCACTCCTGAAACGCCGGAGTTCAAAGTCGCCCAGATCATAGATTCAGATACTCTTCCAGCGCACGGGACAGCTAAAAACAGGGCTCCATCAGGCATGTCTATCTTGGACACTGAATCTGAAGTGGAACGTTCACAACCATATACGACAAACATGCCTCTTGAATTGCTCCTAATATCGTGTAGGAAACCCTCGATTCCCATTTGAGGAAATGCCTTGAGATCAAGGGCTTCCCGCGGACATTCGGAGATACATAAACCGCAATCTTCACATGATACGGAGAAACTAGAGATTTTGGATCTCGCGGCAGCGTAATTCACAGCAATAGCCGAATGGGGACAAATGCGAAAACAAGTCAAACAGCGAATACATTCATCGTTGACCGAGATCCTCTCGACGGAAGCCATACGGCTTGCGGCCAAAGCCCTTGCTCTAACTTTGGCGGCCACAGTATAAGCCTGAGCTATCATCTGGGAGGTCCCTAATGTCCCAGTGCATCCGCCAATGGCGAATACGCCTCTAGTGAATGACTGCCCTAGTCCACAATGGATGCTTTCCGATAGGATAAAGCCGTTTCTGTCCAAATCGTGGTTGGCGATGGCCTTAATACTATCAGGTATTGAAACTGGTCCGTAGTCTCCAACGCCATACACACGGTCGCAACGTACATCAATAGATTGTCCCACTGTGCTGTCCATGACGCTCACTAAAAAGGGGCCACCCTCCGGATGGTCATCCAGGAGTTTTACAGTGGGTTCCCTACCTTTTTCGTAGCGTATGAAGTCCACACCTAATTTTTTGGCCTGATCGCAAAGGAGTTCAGCTCCATGGAAGGCTACTGGCATGTTTTCAAAAAAAACGTAGGATGTTCCGCCTGATCTTTGGTGTTCCATGGCCGCAGCAACAGCGCTCATGCCCTCTTCGGGGTCAAAGAGTGGCAACGAGTCCAGGATAAACCCTATCCTTTCTCGACCACGGGAAAAATTTGCTTCTTTGTCCCCAGTTAACCCCTTAAGCATTTTTCTTCCTTCGTTGGCAAAAGAAGCACCAAAGGCGAAAACAATGCTACCAAAAAGATTGTCGGTCAGGCCTGCACATTCTATCTTGAAAAAAGGACCGTCTCTCTCTACTGACGGTAACTCGTCGAAGATTAATGTAATAAATCTTGGGTCTACATCGTCTGAGGCACAAAAATTGCTCACTGATTCACTTTGTGTCCCGCATTCATACATGACTCCACAGAGTTTTGACACCTTTGCATACACACAAGAGAGACCTATTTCGCTTAACGCCTTCGAAGCTGTCTCACCGCAAAGACCATTTCCTATTACCAAGACGCGGCGAAACAAACTCATTGTTTCTTGATTGAGCAAATTGACTCCAACAGCACTCATAGTTGAACCTTTCAAAGAGTTGAGTAATCTGCAATTATAGCGGCTGCTGCATTCACTGCGGACAAGAGGGATTTTTGTATATTTGCGGGACCGGTGCACGTGCCTGCGACGTAAACTCCCGGGGAAACCGTTCGACCTAATGGTAAGGTCGCTCGGCCAGCGATAAAGCCAAACTGATCCAGCTCAAGGCCCAGGATTTTGGCAAGGGATTCGGAGTCAGACGCTGGCCGCAGTCCTGTGGAGAGTACGATCTTATCAAATTCTTCCCTTTGGTTTAGGCCGTTCCTTGTGGTTACTAGTCCAAGCTTCGCATCTGGAGTTTGAACAATTTCACCAGGCACACCCTGAACAAAGTGTATCCCTTGCCTATTTGCAGCTTCCATCAAGGCCCTTGCCATCTTACCGGCTATCTGTAGGTCGATGTAGAATATGGTAATATCCCAACTGGGATGATCATGGCATAGATTCACGGCCATTCGGAGAGCGGCGCCACAACAGTATTCCGAGCAGTAGTTGGCGTTTATGGATGCGTCTCGTGACCCCACACATTGTAGGAACGCTATGCGTATAGGCTTGCTTTCGTCCGAAACAAAAGACTCCATGTTACCTGCTTGAAGCCACTGATTCAGTTCTGCAAGGGTGACAACCCCATCTAAGCGTCCATATCCCCAAAATACCTTTTCTGTGGGATCGAAGGAACGAAAACCTATGGCCATAACGACGGCACATGCATCGACTGACTTCTCAGAGCCATTTTGAAGGGATCGGAGGATCACTTTTTCGATTTTCGTACCATTCTTAATGACTTCCACTGGTTGCCAGCCTAACTCCACAGAAATCTTGTCCGATGACCTCACACTCTGGATAAGATCATCCACGATGCAACAATAGCAGCTAACACACTTTTCCGTGGCAGTACAAGCCCACTTCTTGACATGCCCCCCTAAGCTTGTCTCTTTTTCAACAACTATGCATTGGAATTCGTTGTCTGAAAGTGTTCTGGCAACAGCCAACCCCGCCACGCCTCCTCCTAATATAACGATTGGTCTAATCTTGTTCATGATGGTCATAGCTCTTCAAAATCTAACTTTTTCATGCCTTACGGCTTTTGGAATTCACAGTAGAGAGCGAGCCGCTAGCACCACTGCAAACGCTTTGCGATAAAATTGTTTAGTCTATTAATGGTGGCTTTTCACCGTTCGTTTGGGGTTTTTGTGGCTTAGTACAAAGCCTGCCTCCTCCCTGGGACTATTGCGTTGCACCCCACTAAAGATTACCCACATCGACCCATCTCACCCATAAATACCGTGCGGCAAAGGTTTTTAACCAGGCAACGTGATTAGTCCAGTGGACGCACAGAAACCACCTCGAGCAGCCAATTTATCTATCGGTTGCCTAGTTTTTTCATACGTCTATCATAAGCTTTCCAGTAGCGATCATTGCAGTCTTGAAGACAACCTGCCAATATCGCTCCCGCAGACCTATTGCTGCCTGCTGGGCTGCCAAGACAAAAACGCTGACAAGACTCCAAATCAAAATCATCGTCAGCCGAGGCATCTGGGTCCCCATTCTCAGCTGAATCAGTCACCCGTGAACTAGCCCCGGCGCTCCCATACATGCTTTGAGCATGGCCAGTAGAACATAATAAGAGTATTAGCATTACTGAAATGCCCATTAAAACAGTAGAAGTCGATTTTGAGACTAGCATGGATTATCCCTTCTTTTTCCCAATTCACTGAATATAGATCAAAAAACTAAAAAGCTTCGTGGCCTACTGAAATAACATTCCGCTCATGTAAGCCGCCGTCGTGCCTTCTACCAGCTACTATGAATCAATCCCAGCCCATAAATCAAGCGCGCGGGGCGCATCCAACACACAGCCAACTGAGTGCACGAGAAACGGTTTACAAAACCAATCAGTGGATTGTTGTCGGTCATTGACAATGGTGTTCACCAGGAATGCGCAATAGCGCCTACCTCGCAAGCGACAACGCAAGGGAGAGGGTGAACACTGACTTGGGACTTGCAAAGATCGCATTCATACTTTAGTTTTAGCCGCTTCGTCTCATTTACTACCACAATAGGCTCTGGGCTCAAAGGATCATTGGGATTTTCACCCGCCAATTCAAAAACATTTGATGGACAGACCTTTACACATTTACCGCAGGCATTACACTTGGACTCATCGATGACAATGAAATAATCACCTGATCCGTCGCTGTATCCGTAATGGGCTAGAATAGACTGTCTCCTATGATGAGAATCTGGATATTTGAACTCCACATCGTCTGGCGCTATTCTTTCTGGGCCTTTTGCCTTTCCACAAGGGCTTGCCCAAAAAGCGCAGCGCCTATTGCGCCGGCCAATTGTGTGTCATAATTAGTTTTCAGCGGTTCGAGGCCCAGTTTCTTTGAAAGTCTATCTATGACACCCCTATTTTTAGCCATGCCGCCGGTAACGGCAAACGCAGGCTCTATGCCGACCCGCACAAGAAGCGAATATATTCGTTCAGACATTGCCGCACAATATGCAGCAAGCACTTCGTTAGTGCTAAGCCCTTTCCTAAGTAATTTCAAGGCCTCCGTTTTAGCGTACACCACGCAAGTGCATGATACAGGAGGCGGTTGTTGGGCAACTTGAAATGATCGATCCCCCACCTCTCCAATGGGGACTGAAAGAAGGTCAGCAAAGACTTCCATACCTCGGCCTGTGCCTGCAGCGCATTTGTCATTCATCAGGAAATTAATGACTTTGCCGCTGTGATCACAACGAATGGCCTTTATATCCTGACCACCGACATCAAGCACGGTTCTTACCGAGGGGCCATAGATGAAATGCGCGCCTTTTGCATGGCAAGCAATTTCGGTAATTGTTCTGTCAGCCATAGGAACATTAACACGTCCATAGCCAGTTGCTACACAGTAGTGTATGTCTTCTTGCGTCATTCCAGTCCCTTCCAGTGCGAATCGCATAACTGAGGTGGCAGAAGAGGGACTGTTCGATCCAGTTCGCATGTTTCCATAGCAGTAGATTTGGCCGTCCGTCATTATTACGGCCTGAGAACTTACCGAACCAACGTCAACTCCGGCGGTAATGATTCGGGCCTGGCGCCAGTCCATGTTTGGATCGACCCAATTCGTTTCTGTCCAGCGCCAATATTCAGAATGTGTGATGTCAGCCATTTAGATCCTTTAGAATTATTCGCTGCATAGTGGATGCCAAAGTCTGTGTCGAAAATTACATGTTAAGCTCAGGAGCAAAGACTTTCACTATTGTTGGGTGTAAGCTGCCTCCCTGGCTGCCAGCACCGCTGCTCCAGTGGCAGCGCCGAATTCAGGATACTCCGGCGTCAAGATTGTCCTTACGCAAAGTTCCCTCGTCAGGGCAAGCACGAGACCTTGATTATTAGCGACTCCACCCATCATGACGATTTCGGGTAAAAGCCCAAGTCGCCTTATCATGGACGCAATTCTCACTGCCAAAGCGTCATGAATGGCCTTGCTGATGTCTTTCTTATCCATATTGGCATGGATGAGGCCAACCACTTCAGATTCCGCGAAGATAGTGCACTGAGCGTTAATTGCGATGTTGGCGTCCGAGGATAGCGCCAATGGACCTACTTGATCCAAGGGAGTTTCCAAGGCACGTGCCATTGCCTCTATAAATGCTCCGGACCCCGCGGCGCATTTCTCGTTGACAGCAAAGTCTAAAATTTTTCCATTTTCGTCGCAGGCCACCACCCTGCTTTCTTCAGCCCCTACATCTAATATCGTTCGCGCCTGGGGGTAGAAGTATCGAGCACCAGACGCTATGGCTCTGACATCGTTGACCAGCATGTCAGCGTCTGTTATTGCCTCTGCTCCTGCGCCCGTTCCTGCGATATAGGCTATTTCACCTCTATCTATGCTGGCTACATTTACTGCCTGGGTCAAAGAATCCTTCACGGCTACACTTTGTTCATAGCCAGTGAGAACAATACCTCGGCCTATTATGACGCCATTTTTTAGTATAACAGCCTTGGTATTCTTTGCGCCGCAGTCTATACCGGCAGTTATCATGTGAGCGCCTCCCAGCTCCATAGCAATTTAGACTCACGGTTTTATTATCACGCCTTGCACGTTGCATAAAAGTGATTAAAATTTGCAACTGACATATGTATTCGAGCTCTGGCCCACGCACTCCTCATGCGAGTTAAAATTTATTTCTATTGATTGCGATTGAAACCTTGGCAAGTCCCATATACAATATAAGCATCACCCTGGGAGGACGCCAATGTCTTTCGATGATGAGATTCAGGTTAGTCCGGAGTTGAGTGAAGAATTTAGGGCTTTCGAAGAATTCTGCTCTGAGAATAGCGGCAGCGAATTGATATACTTCGACGTCGTGGTCAGAGAGCCGCTAGCCATGGATTCTGTCACACTCGCGTTCAGCATGCGGAACCTTGTTCGCCTGTCTCGAGAACTCATGGATTTGATATTGAGTACTCTTAACGGTGATTCGCATGTAACGGTGAAAGATATACTCTCCACAAAAGGAATTCAGTTGGATAAGAATCACGCTCAACGCCTCCGTCAGGTCTTGTTTGCTTTTCGTGACCAGGAGGACGATGCCGTTGCCGCCAACTTGGTTAGAGCCTTTCAGCTCATGACTATTAGCCGGGAGAGGAAGAAGGTAGTACTGAATTATGGCGAATCATATAATCCTCCGGAGGAGGGATGGACTGCGGAAGATTTCGGCGGCGACGAGGCCATGCTTGAAACAGTGAGATCAGTAGAAGACCCTCGTTGGAAGCATGAGGAGGAAATGTGAGTAATATCCATCAAGAAACCCTGCTCGCACCTATTAGTGAAGACGGTAAGCGGGTCCTGGACTTGATAAAAACTAATCGCCGTGAGGCCTCCGCTTTAATGGAATCCCTTTCCAGGGAGGAACAGGTTTCTTTAGTCAGCCGCCACGCCATCAAGGATCCCAAGGGGGCACAAGAGCTATTGTTTCTCCTTGATGACGAACAAAGTAAGACCATTGTTGATGCTCTAGGAGACCGAACCGTTTTTCGGATCATGAAGTCCCAGAGTTCCACCCACATCGGTGTCCTCCCCCTCGTTAGACCCGAAAGGGTACAATCTATCCTGGACCTAGACCAAGAGCTTTTTTCATCCAAAGGTACCACGGATCCCACCACTGCGTATCATTGGATGGTGAGCTTTCTGGAGGAGGATGAAAGTGAGTTTAGCAAGCTGCTCTTGCACTTGGACATTCGCGTGGTCGCATCAGCATTCCAGGATAAGATTGTAAAGCCATGGACGCAAACCCCGAGTGACAGTCTCGAGGAAGAAGAAGACCTAAGCTTTCCCGCCGATTTCCTAATCAGGCTAGACAGAGGTGAATTGAAACCCGAGGATTTGGAAGTCACCGATGAGGAAACACTAGACATTCTAACAAAAATTTACCTCGCCGATCCAGTTTATTTCAACGAACTTGTATCCATCATGCTAAGGGAAGAAGACTTGAAACAGCGCACTGCAGAGGATGCATTCGATAGGATCCATCAACAGGTCGGAGATATGACGTCAATCACCGAAGAGGCTGAAGATATGTTCGTGCCCCTGGAGGAATGAGGGCAGTAGCAACAAAATTACAAGAGTTATTCCTGTTCCCTAAATTTGTGTCGGGATAGATCGGTTTTCTAAAGTAAAGTGCATTGACTCATCGCTTCACAATTAATGGGCCTAAATCTGAGATTGCAAAGTCGAATTGCGTCTCATCCCAATGACAAACACTTATTAATGTCATTCACGGCCTGATCGGGAATCCATTTACCTAGATCCCCACTTTCGCGGAAATGGCAGAACGAAACAGGTGTAAGGTCGCGTTTTCGTTACAAAATGGAATCGCTGTAGTTTAGAGGCGAACTAGAAAAAAAATAATGCTAGTCTGGTAAAACCTTCGCCAGCCAGTTGATCCGGTGAGATTGCTCCGTCAGCTTCGGCTTCTTTTCACTGTTGTAAACGTTTCAAGCCTCATTGCCAATGGAGCAACCTCATGATGGTTTCTCTCACGATGCGTTTGCAAGCAGTTTACGAAATCATTTGGGGCCTGAAGTTGGCTGGGGTGCCTGTGGGGAAGTTGAGGCTCCCCCTGTGCCTTGCTTATCGAATACCTGGACGTTCATCTTCTTTCTCAAGTCTTGGGCTATTCGTTCATAGTTATCCTGCTGCGCCTGAAATTTGAGCTGTTCCATAATGTACTCACGGGCTTGCTCGAACGATCCCTCTTCAGCTGGCTTCCTGTCCTCGACCCGGAGCACATGATAACCGAACTTGCTTTTCACCGGTCCAGTAGGTACGCCCTGCTTCACAGTGAATGCCACTTCCTCGATCTCTGGCACCAGACTACCTTTGGGCAACCATCCAAGATCTCCACCCTTGGTCTTGCTTGGACATATAGACACCTGCGAGGCTATTTCCTCGAATTTTTCACCTTTCTTAAGTCTATCTAATACCGCCTTTGCTTCCTTCTCTGTGTTTACAAGGATGTGGTGCATATGGACGCTCTCGGGCGTTACAAACTGGTCTCTATACTGTTGATAATATTTTTTAGCCTCTTCTTCTGTCGGAGGCTTCAAGTTTCTGCTCTGCCGATCCAAATAAATGCGGGCTAACAGGTCCTTCTTAGTGAAGTCCATTAGCTTTTGAACTTCGGGCGCCTTGTCTATGTTTTGTTTTTCAGCTTCCGCCGCTAGTACGTATATGTTGACTATGTAATCCAGGGTCTTCTGTCTTGCTTCAGGGCTCATGTACATATCGCGATAACGCTCTGGTATAGCGTTGGCCAAGTCATTCAAATCCTTCTCGGTGATAGTTGTGGTGCCTATTTTAGCTAGAACCGCGTTTTGGGCATTGACCACGCTAACCATCGCGAGACTCAGAACTACTACAGCCATTATCGCAAAAAGGGGGATATCTTTTTTTGCTTTCATGTTTTGTCTAATCTCCTTTATAAATAACAGTTATAACCGTTTTATATCCTTGATATAAGATTGCTAGACAGACAGGCTTATAACATAGGGCGACATGCATGTCAAACTTTCCCATTATGGATTAACCAATTATTATCATTTATTATTGCAGCCAGTTCAAGCTCCCAGCAATAAGATCAATTTTCTCGTACAAACTGTAACTACAATCGATGGCTACGGTCATTTTCTCGTGGATGGACGAGCTCTGAGATTACCTGGTCCCTCCCCAATGCTTTTATATGTCTCTTAAAATTTCTGCCCGTATGGATCAGTTTTCCACTACGATGTCGCCTGACCTTTCAGTTCACTTACCTTGAAATCGCTATCCAAAGCAAACACGAGTGCCGCGTTTAATTTCGAGAAGCGGTACCATTTTTGGAAACGCTATTAGGGATAATAAATTGAGAAAGCTTTTCAATTGCATTTGACTAATTGCGTCTGAATGCTCATACATTCAGACATGAAGCACAAACGTTCCATGCCTAAGTCCAAAGAAAAGGGCCTCTCACATGACGAGATGCGAATGATACTGGACTCCATTGCCGACGGCGTATTTACTGTTGATGAAAACTTCATAATAACGTCTTTTAATCGAGCAGCCGAAGAGATTACAGGCGTGCCGGTGGCTGAAGCACTTGGAAAGCCTTGTTGCGAGGTATTTCGGGCTGAGATCTGTGAGGGAGATTGTGCTCTCAAGCAGACCATACGGACAGGCAAACCAGTGGTGAATAGGGCAGTGTATATAGTGAGGTCAGACGGTAGACGCGTACCAATCAGTGTTAGCACCTCTATGCTCAAAAACAGGGTTGGCCGACTTGTGGGCGGCGTGGAAACGTTCCGCGACTTGACTTTAGTGGACACTCTTCGAAAGGAAGTCGAAAAATCTTACACCTTTGAAGACATTATTTCTCAGAATAGCAAGATGCGGGACCTTTTTCGGATCCTGCCGGACGTTGCCGCCAGCGATAGCACGGTGCTGATACATGGGGAAAGCGGCACAGGAAAAGAGCTTATGGCGCGAGCAATTCACAAATTGTCGCCGCGGGCTAGTAAGCCGCTAGTTACAGTAAATTGCGGAGCTATACCGGACAATCTCTTGGAATCAGAACTCTTCGGTTACAAAGCCGGGGCCTTTACTGACGCCAAACGGGACAAACCAGGGCGATTTGCTCAAGCGCATGGTGGAACGATCTTTCTGGACGAGATCGGCGATATAACCCCGGCACTTCAGGTTCGGCTTCTGCGATTCCTGCAGGACAAGTCTTTCGAACCACTCGGGGCTACAACCACTATTCGATCAGACGCCCGGGTCATTGCTGCGACCAACAAAGATTTGGAGGCCTTGGTGGCGTCAGGAGATTTTCGGGAGGACCTTTTTTATCGTATCCAGGTCTTCAAAATATCGCTGCCGCCGCTTCGGGAGCGGAAGGAAGATATCCCCCTTTTGGTGGAGCATTTTATCAACAGATTTAACAGGTTGAGGGGAAAGAACATATCGGGGTTGTCCGACATTGCGTTGCGAGCGTTCATGCATCACACATGGCCAGGGAACATCAGGGAGTTGGAGAATGCCATTGCACACGCCTTCATATTGTGTCACGGCGGACTGATTCAGTTGGAGCACTTGCCAGAGCCATTGAGGCCAAAGGGTACTGAAGAAGTTGGAACCCTCCCAGGTGAAACACTTGAAGAGTTGGAAATTAGGGCTATCCGAGAGGCATTGGCCAGAAACAAAGGCAAAAAGACTGCAGCAGCTAGGGACCTGGGCATCAACAAGACGACGCTCTGGCGAAAGCTCAAACAATATGGCCTGTAGCGGTATGCGAAATGAAACGCGAATTGTATGGCCCTTAGGCATGTCTTTGGGACGAATGCCCATGATAAAGGCTCACAATTGGATATGAAAGTATGGCAATTCTAGAAACTTAATGCGACTTTCCTTAATAAATTTGCCAATAATTTCCGGCATACTGGAAATCCAAGAGGTCAAAGCTGTGATCCATGCCGACCGAAATTTAGAGAACGTCGTGAGCGCGAATGCGGAACGTATATTGGTCTGTCATTCCCACGAAAGTGGGAATCCAGGAACATGGCCTCCCGATCAAGCTGATGATTACACTAATGAAATTTTCTCATTGCGAGTAAGC
>FWPV01009945.1_pt1 | contig 14005 bp, 8 predicted proteins | sample 2228371 | NCBI WGS metagenome assembly FWPV01 (sample SAMEA103939776, study PRJEB20133) | metagenome
CTTAATCGGGGGCGTCATCGGGAAATCGGAGGATTAATAGGCAATACAAGCATGTTCGATTTCTTCAACAGTTTTTGGTATGGGTTGCCCTAAAATACGATAAGCAGAGGAAGTAACCAGTACGTTGTCCTCAATTCTGATTCCTCCGAAATGTTTAAATGAACTCACTTTTGAATAATTGATAAACCCGGAAAATTGTTTTTCAGCTTCCCATTTTTCGATTAAAGGAGGAATAAAGTATATTCCGGGTTCAACTGTTACAACAAAACCGGGTTGAAGCCTGCGTGCCATGCGAAGATATGCAAGTCCAAACTGTTTACTTCGCTCAAATTCGTTGTCATACCCAAAATATTTTTCACCCAGATTTTCCATATCATGTACATCAAGGCCCAGCATATGACCTATGCCATGCGGGAAGAAAAGAGCATGTGCGCCTTCGGAAACAATATCTTCTGTATTACCTTTCATCAGCCCGATTGATTTTAAACCGTCTGCAATAATGGTTGATGCTTTTATGTGGATATCCTTATAGGGAATACCTGGCTGAATACATGAAATGCATTCGGTTTCAGCCTTTAATACAATATTGTATATTTCTTTTTGCTGATTGCTGAATTTGCCTCCCACCGGTATCGTACGAGTGATATCGGTAGCATAGTGCATTTTACTTTCGGCACCGGCATCAATAAGAAGAAGCTGGTTTTGCTGCAAACAGTTCCCGTAATAATGATTGTGCAAAATTTCTCCGTGAACTGAACAAATAACGGGATAAGCCATTTGCACGCCGTGTTGGAGCGCCATCCCTTGTATCATTCCTGATATCTCGTATTCAAATATGCCTGGTATTGCCATTTTCATTGCCTTCTGATACATCGTCGCTGTTATTTCTGTTAGGGTTGTATCTATTTCGGCAACTTCAGGTTCTTCTTTTACCGAGCGCAAAGCAACTACCGCTTTTATAAGTTCTTCAGAGTAATTTGCATTAACATCATCGAAGCTGATATTAAGATAGGATGAGAGTTGCAATTTTTGTTCTTCTCTGTAAGGTGGCAGAAAATGAATTTTTCTTTTTTGTTCAATAGCCTTACTTATATCATCTGCAAGTTGTTTCAGCGTTTTCACTTTATCAATTCCTGATTTTCCGGCTCTCTCAACAAGCGATTCATGATAGCCCATCCAGATAATATCTTCCATGTCAAGCTCATTGCCATAAAGGATCTGTTCTCCGGTTTCATTATCAAACAAAGCCACAAGATTCGGGATGTCAATGCCTGTAAAATATAGGAAGCTACTATCCTGCCGGAAAGGATAGGTATTTGCGGCATAATTCATTGGCGATTCTTTATTTCCTAATAGAAGAATAATCCCGTTGTTAATCTGTTGCATCAGATGCTTTCGCCTTTTTATGTATAGTTCCTTTGGAAACATATCCTGATTAAAATATGCCTGTTTTTAAAAATTTTCTTCCGAAATTAAAAGTATAACAAAATTTTAGTTTATACTATAAATAAGATACGAATATATTGCCATTTAATTAATTTTTTATATCTTCGTACTTTAATCGTGTTAAACGCAAATGCCTTATCGCCGGTTGCCCAATACAGATGTTGCAAGGCTCAGAGCACTGAGAGTTGCATTTGAGAAAGGCAAAGATCTTCCTCCATTTCAATTGGCCTATACACAGGTTACTTTACAGAGAGTGCAGTCATTTTTACCATTGTTTGAGAAATCTATCATGGAAACGAGGAGGGCATATAATATTCAGGTTGAAAAAAGCAAAGATTACGCCAAAATAATGCGAAAAGCGAAGCTATATATATCCCATTTTATTCAGGTTATCAATATGGCAATAACGCGTGGTGATTTACCTGCCAGTGAAAGAAGTTTTTTCGGATTTACCAGCGACCAGAAGAGTGTACCTTTATTTAATACCGAAGCTGAATTGATTAAGTGGGGCGAAATAATAATTCAGGGTGAAAACCTGCGTATTTCTAAAGGCCGTACTCCCATTACCAATCCTACCATTGCGCTGGTAAAAGTTTGGTTTGAAAAATATATGGATACCTATAATTATCAGAAAACTTTACAGAAAAACTTTGCGCGTTTGCAGGCCAAGCTTGTTGAACTACGTAAAGAAGCTGACAGTATTATTGTTAGTTTATGGAATGAGGTAGAGCATCATTTTTCGTATTTACCTGAAGATAAAAGAAGGGAAAACGCTAAATTATACGGTGTGGTTTATGTTTTAAGGAAGTCGGAGAAACAAAAGATTGAAAAAGCGGTTGATTCAGTTGCAGGTATTGCCCTTTAATTTTTCTGTATAATATAATCCTGTTATCAGTAAAGACACTGCTATAATACTGATGATAAGAAAAATGTCGGCTTTGGTACCTATCTGATCAAGAGCTGAGGATTCAGCTGACGAAGGAATGAAATAAAAATAAGCAACTATTACAAAATTATTAATAAAATGTGCCAGTATGGGGATCCAGAGTGAAGATGTCCATGCCAGAAAATAACCAAATAAAATCCCCAATAAAAAGCGAGGCAAAAATCCGTAAAATTCAAAATGAAAAAAGCTAAATAAAAAAGCTGCAATGATTATTCCAATATGAACATTCTTTGTCCAGTCAGTAAACAAACGCTGGAATATGCCCCTGAAAAGCAATTCTTCACCAATGGCCGGCAGTGCGGCCATAATCAGAACATTAGCAAGAAAACCCTTAAATGATGTTGATTCTAAGAACAAACCCGTAAGGTAGTTATAATTATCACGCAATTGTTGTATTTTTTCTTCAATCAGATTCATTGTTTCGGGAAGGTCTAAACGGGCGTTTATGGCAGCGGCAAAATTAATGACAGGTATGCAGGCAATCATTGATAGTATTACAATTACTGTACTGATTAAGTAGGGTTGCTTTTTCAAAAACAGAAACTGAGATGAATTGGTATGCATAAAGGCCGCAGCAATAGTAGCAGGAATTATAAATATTCCGATTGTTTGAAATGCTTGCATAAATTTAATAACAGCGATATTTTCTTTGGAGGGATTTTCAATAATGAACATTATTTCAGAAAGGCTGACATGATAAAACATTTTAATGGCAAGAATTCCAAGTAATGCAGTTACGAGAAAAAAAGTAAAAACAAGGAAAAGAACGAAAATCAATTTATACCAGGCAGATGAAGTTATTACAAATTGCCTGTACCTTTCAAGCAATTGTTTCATAAAGAATATTTTAAAAATATTTGATCCAATAAAAGTAGTGTAATTTATACGTTTAGCCAAGTACAAAGCTGGCATATTTTCCTTCAGGCATTATTTTTCATAATTTTGCACTGATTTAGAAGACGAATAGCTTGGTAAAAATTGGAAACATAGTTTTGCGGGATAGCCCCCTTTTTCTGGCTCCCATGGAGGATGTAACAGATCCATCATTTCGTTTTATTTGCAAACATTTCGGAGTTGACGTGATGTACACCGAATTTATTGCATCGGACGGGCTAATCAGAAAGTCCCTTAAAAGCATTAAGAAGCTTGAAATGTCTGATGATGAAAGGCCTGTAGGCATTCAGCTTTATGGTCATAAAACAGAAAGCATGGTTGAAGCGGCTGTGATGGCTGAGGAGGCAAAACCCGATTTAATTGACCTGAATTTTGGTTGCCCGGTAAAAAAAATTGCTGCCAGGGGTGCCGGAGCAGGAATGCTTTGCAATGTGCCCCTTATGGTAGAAATGACACAGGCGGTTGTAAATGCGGTAAAACTCCCCGTGACAGTAAAAACCCGCCTGGGGTGGGATGAGAGCAGCAAAAATATTGTTGAGGTGGCTGAAAGATTGCAGGATGCAGGTATAAAAGCAATTACTATTCATGGCCGCACACGTGCACAGTTATACAAAGGGAAGGCCGATTGGACGCTTATCGGAGAGGTAAAAAATAACCAGCGTATGAAAATACCGGTAATAGGAAATGGTGATATATTAACGCCACAGCAGGCTTCGGAAGCATTTCATAAATATGGAGTGGATGGTATTATGATAGGGCGTGGAGCCGTCGGACGTCCATGGGTATTCAGAGATATAAGGTATTATCTCGATACCGGTGCCTTATTACCCGACCTTACAGTACAGGAAAAAGTTGATCTTGCAAAATTACAGCTTGCAAAATCAATTGAATGGAAGGGCATACCGGTTGGAATTTACGAAATGCGCAGGCATTTAACCCATTATTTTAAAGGATTACCTGATTTCAAGGAAATCAGGCTTAAATTGGTCACCAGTCTTGACCCTGAAGAAATTTACAACATACTCGATAAATTACCTGCAATTTATGATTGATTTTGTTTGACATCATCCTTTTAAGGTTTAAGATGACATGTTTTTCTGATAATTTTATTTTTCCGTCACAGAATTGTTTGAATTCCATTATTTTTGCCCAAAATTAATTTATAATGTATAAAGCAGAAGATTTTGAGGAGATTAGGCCTTATCACGATCATGAAATTAATGCCGCATTAAAAAGAATTGTATCGGTTCCATTGTTCGACAAAATACTTGATTTTGCTTTTCCGGATGCTGATAAGCAAGCTATAAAGGCTGACCTGACAAATACACATACGGCAATTGATTTTCAGAAAAAATTCATGTATCCACTTGTTTACTCAATTGTCGATAAAACATCAAAAGGTCTTACAAATGAAGGTTTTCAACAACTTGAGAAAGATAAAGCATATTTGTTTGTTGCCAATCACAGGGATATAGTTTTAGATTCGGCTATTTTGCAGGTGCTGTTGCTTGATTACGGCCATGATACTTCTGAGATTACGTTCGGAAGCAATTTAATGATCAACCAGTTTGTAATAGACCTTGGCAAAGTGAACAGGATGTTTAAAGTGCACCGTGAGGGTAATAAAATTGAATTGTTGAAGAATTCACAAAGGCTCTCAGCTTACATAAGATACACAATTACGCAAAAAAACGTTTCAGCATGGATTGCACAACGCGGTGGACGAACAAAAGACGGATTTGATAAAACCGAACAAGGTTTGCTGAAAATGTTTAATATGAGTGGGAGCAAAGATTTTTATGAATCGTTTAGTGAACTGAATATTGTTCCGCTGATTATTTCATATGAATATGAACCATGCTGTGCTTTTAAGGTGAGAGAACTTTATATATCAATGAGCACAACCTATAAAAAGGCACAGGATGAAGACCTGGTAAGCATTTTGACAGGGATAACGCAACAAAAAGGGCGGATTCATATATCAGTTGGTACACCGTTAAATCAACGTCTTAAAGAAACGGAGCATATTTCGGGATATAATAATAAAATTGCCAGACTTACTGAAATAATAGATGCTGAAATATACCGGCATTATAAATGCTGGCCCACCAATTACATGGCCTATGATTTATTGTTCAATTCTGATGAATACAAAGCATATTATTCCGATGAAGATTTGAAACATTTCAGGGAATATATGGAAAGCGAAATAAAAGATATAAATGGGGACAAGAATGTTATTGAAGAAATTTTTCTTAAAATATATGCTAACCCTGTTTTAAACGCCCGGAAACTGAAATTAAGTGAAAAAATGATTTAACCCAAATACCATAAATAAAATTATTCGACCATAGCGAATGAATGCATTTATATGATTAGAGGAAATTACGCATTTATTAACGGCTGATCAGGGTTTAAGGATAAACCGTTCAGTGATTTAATGGTTCCCATTCAGCAAATGATTCAATATTGACCTGAACTTTCGGAGATGTTTGATATTTTTCGTTATGATTATAAAACCATCCCAGGTATTCTGAGTCTCCGCCATTAAGGGTTGTAATAAGAAACCGGTTGGGAAGACTGCCTATATTTAATGCCTGATCGCGGGCCAAAGGTTTATCTCCCCCTTGCGGGTCAAATGGTATCCAACCATATCCGGGCAAATATACTTCGGCCCATCGGTGATAAACGTCGTCTGTACTGGCATCATCGCCTCTTACAACAATTGACCCGACATACCGTGCAGGAAGGCCGGCCGCACGGCATAAAGAAATAAAGCTGAATGTGTATTCAGAGCATGAACCACTGCCACGCTGTAAAACATAAGGTGCTGCATTCCAGCCTCCTTCAAGTTTATATTCAAGATGATTACCTACATAATTAAATATTTTACGAGCAATCCAATAAGGATTTGTTTCATTATCAACGATTTCCATAACTATGTTTTGTATATAAGCATCATTAATCAGATACTTGCTTCCATTTTCAGTGTATTTTTTACGTATTTCTTCGGGGATGGTTTTTATGCTACCTACTTTGTCGGGAAAAATGAAATAGCGGATTGCTGATATATCTGCATCCACTGTCATAATCGTTTGAACAGTTTCATTTGACGAGATATTTTTATAGTTTAACCATGCTATTTTTTGTTCCCACCTGTCTTGTTTTATTAAAAAATTCTGTGGTATAATTGATGTATTTAAGATTTTCTGTTGAGGTAAATTTTCAGGCAAGGCAATAAATACATCAAGGTTTTTCAGTATTCCGTAGCCGTATATTTTGGCCTGATGCGTAAATGTTATCCGGGCTTTACGGATGTTATTAATATGAAATATTTCATCATCAGAGTGCACAATCTGATAGATGGAATCATTCTGGAAATCGACAGTCCAGAGAAATTTGCCGTCCCATGCAATACCTCTGGCATAAGGCCCAGGGGAGTCAGTAATGATAATTACTTCACCCGATTCAGGGTCAATCATATATATTTCGTTCATTAACCTGTCGGTGCTCCAAAGAAATTTGCCGTCTGAAACAAGTCCGCTGACTGTCTTTGCCGGGCCGGTAATTTTTTTGACAGCGGTTCCATCTGTTAAATCAATCTTCATAATAACATTTTCCTGACTATCGCCCAACCAAAGTGATTGGCCATCCCATACCAAGGCTTCAGGATAATCTGAGGGTGAGTCAATAACAGTCAATATCGTTCCGTCATGTGAATCTATTTTGTATATCTTTTTTTGCTTTAAATCAGTATTCCAAAGATAATTTCCGTCCCACGCAAGCCCTGCAGGCCAGAAACCCGGAGAAGGTATCCGGTGTATCACCGTTCCGGAAGACGGATCAATTTTGTATATTGAATCTGTCTGATAATCTGCGACCCATAAGTATTTTCCGTCACAGGTAAGTCCTGTGCAATACTTACCGGGTGATACAATAGCTTTGATAATTTTACCGGGATATGCCTGCAGATTATGATACAACACCAACAGTGAAACGATCAGACAAATTAGTTGCTTTAGCAGCTGAAGCATATTTTTATGATTAAAGATTTAAAATTAGTGTAAAATTCTGAGAGTTGAACAAATAGCATCACGGATAAGATATAGTAAGCTAATAAGGCTATTATTTTTTTCAATATATTTGATAAATAACTGTTAATTTCATTTTACCAAGCGGGCCGATTAATGTATTATCCTTTAATTATAATAAAAGAATGCAAAAGAACCCTCGCTGTTTTAGTTTCCATATTATTGCCTTTATTAATCTTAAGCAGTTATAGCCAGACAAAAATAGATGGTCACGTCACCGACGCCCAGACACTCGAACCTGTTGTTTTTGCAAACGTTTTATTTCAGGGAACGCATAAAGGAACTATCACTGACTTTAACGGTTACTTTTCCATTTCTGGAAATCCGGTAACTGATTCCCTGATTATTTCTTTTATAGGATATGAAACCAGGACTGTTAAAATTAAGAAAGATACTTTTCAGTTTTTGGAAATATATCTGAATCCTGCTACTTATGCTCTTGACGAAGTAGTTGTAAGGCCCGGCGAAAATCCTGCGCATTTAATATTAAGCAAAGTATGGGCAAACAGAAAACTTAACCATATTGAAAGGTTATCTTCTTATCAGTATGAGAATTACTCACGTTCGACGGTATTTCTGAGAAAATTAGGTTATCAATCAGATGGCGAATCTTTTTTCAAGCCGTTTGCAAAAACATTTGATGAAAATGCAGTTTCGACAGGAGAAGAGGCAATCCCTGCATTGCCCTCATATATTACAGAGTCATTGAGCGAGGTATATTATTTAAGATCTCCGAAGCGTGAATATACTTATATCAAGGCTATGAATTCTGAAGGGCTCGCTTTTGATAATACCGGTATGGTAGCGCAGCTGGTTGCCAAGCAGGAGAATTTTTATTTTATGGATAACACGGTTATGTTAATGGACAAAAGTTTTATTTCGCCGCTTTCCCGGATGGGTTTGTTATATTACAAATATTACCTGATTGACAGCGGTTTTATTGATAATAAGTACTATTGTTATGAAATAAAATTTGTGCCCAAACGTGAAGAAGATCCGGTTTTCAGAGGGACTTTGTGGATAAACGATACAACATTTGCATTAAAGCGAATATCTGTTGAAGTTGGTAAGAAAGCAGAGCTTAATTTTATTCAAAGAATTAAAATACAACAGGACTATGAGCCTTTTGATTCGGGAGCATGGTTTGCTGTAAAAACACGCTTTATGGCTGATGCAGCAAACATTTTTGTTACCAACTATTCTGAAAAGTCTGATATTAATGTAAATCAGTATCACAAACCGGGGTTTTATGCATCAGATATGAAAGTGAACTATAAAGCGCTTGATTATCATGATGATTTTTGGGAAGATAAGCGCAGGAATTCTTATGAAAGGCTTGACAGTTTGGCTATACAGCGAATCACTTCATTGAAAAAAACGAAAAGTATCAGGATATCAGCTTTACTCATTGAAGCTGCCATTAAGGGATATTATAACTTTGGCCGGTTTGAGGCAGGCCCCTATCTTTTTTTATATAATCATAACAAGGTCGAAGGCAGCAGATTGCGTATTGGAGGCAGAACCAATAACGATTTCAGTGACAAATGGATACTTGAGGGTTATCTTGCTTATGGGATGCGTGATGCAAGTTTTAAAGGTTCAATCCAGTCAGAATATTTTGTATCAAAAGAACGCTGGCATAAAATAGGTGCACAATACAGGGATGATATCGAAAATGCGGGTTCTGTAGATGAATTTTATACGCAAAACAGCTTTCTGACATTTGCAACCACTTTCGGAGGCTCAGACAAAATGGCGCGTTCACGCTTATGGAGGGTATGGACTGAAACAGATGTGTTAAGAAATATACATTTGAAGACAGTTTTTTCAAACAAAACTTTTCAGCCGGTAAGTCCTGATTTTTATTTTGCTTATTTTAAAGATAAAGAAAAGACAACTTTAGCAGATAATTACACTGTAAGTGAGCTGGCATTGATATTTCGTTATCAGCCAAAAGCAACCTATGTGCTTGATGGTAACAGAAGATTTCCTGTTAATTTCAACAAATCACCGGTATTAAGCCTTGAATATTATAAAGGCTTCAATAATATTTTTCAAAGTAACTTCGGTTTTCACAGGTTTTCAGCAGGCCTTTATCATAATTTCACAGCAGGCGGTGCAGGAACCATGATTTATGATTTAAATTATACAAAAGTGTTTACTGCGCTTCCCTTCCCGTTGCTTATTACTCTGGCCGGAAACCAGTCATTCTTCAGGGCTAACCGCACCTATAACCTGATGAATTACGGGGAATTTATACAAGACGAGGCTGTTGAATTGTTTTATGCATGGCACATGGATGGTCTTATTATAAACCGGATTCCTTTATTAAAAAAACTCGACTGGCGCACAGTGGTTACAGTTCATGCAGCTTTTGGCGATTTCGATGAAAAGCATAACGGATATTACAACGCTGAATTAAACCCGGAAGGGATTCTTTCTGACGTTTCTTTAAGCGGGCAACCTGCAACGCCATTTTATTCGCTGACCTATTCGAAGCCTTATGTTGAATTGTCTTACGGATTGGAAAACATATTTAAATTTTTCAGAATCGACCTGGTTCAGCGGCTAACATACCTTGAGCATCCTGATACTAAACAATTTGCTGTTAAAATCAGCGGTGTGTTCAGGTTTTAGTATTTATTTTTAAGGGCTGTTTAAGCCGGAAAATCTTTAATTTCCTGATTGGTTAAAGGTAAACCAATGTATGCGTTCTTTATAATCAATATTTTCAAAATAACAAAATTGGGTTAGGTTTTCTTACTTTCATGAAAAGGAAGAAAACCTAACAAAATATTAATCGCCCGGCTACCGGAAAAAAACTAATGAGTTTTTGGGTTAATTTATCTGATTATGTAAAGCAAATTGGAAGTTAATCTGCCTGCATCAATTATTTCCACATTCAGGTTATTTCTTTTTGCAATTTCTTCAATTTTTTTGCCTTTGAAAAAGTAAAGCCTGTGATTAATAGTCTTGTTAAAACCTAGTCGGGTAGAGAAGAATTCTGTTAGTATTGTGCCTTTATGTCTTTTTTGTAAGTCTTTATCGGCATCTCTTACTAAGATAATCCCGTTTTTATTAAGATTACGGATGCATTTCTCAACAAGCATTTCTTGCTTGTCTTCAGGAATATAATGTAATACATCGCTTAATATAAAAACATCTGCTTTAGGGAATTCGTATTCCAGAATATCGGCATGAATAAAATTGATTTGATTGTTTTTGCTGATGCAATGATTTGCCAGTTCAATTTTTTCCTTATCGTAATCAATGCCGGTGATTATCCTTTTTTCAGAGACGAATCCAAGCATATAGGCCATAATTCCATAACCGCAACCAATATCTACTATTGTTGCTTCATGTGAAACATATTGATTATAAAGGGTATAATTATCTTCAAGGGATAGTTTTATGCGGGTGTACCATTCCAGAACAGGCCCTTTATAGATATAGTTTCGTATCACTTTATTTCGGAGATATTCAGGAGTTTCAAGCTTATACCTTACTTTTGGGTATTCCTGCCTGAAGAACTTTAACATTGATTTTGTACGCTGGTGATAGTCTTTCCCTAGGCTCATATCATCAGCTTTTACGCGTGGATAGATTTTAAGTGTAACTCTACCGTGACGGATATGGTTTTCACCTTTGTTCATACAGTCCCCTGTTCCGTGAATTATTACCGGGACAATATCGAGCTGAAGTTTTTCGGCGAGCAGAAAAGCTCCTTTATGAAAACGCTGTATACGGGAATCGGGAGATCGGGTACCTTCGGGAAAAATCAATATTGAATAGCCTTCTTCAACCTTTTTTTTGAGTTTTTCAATCACATTTTCATAGCCTTCCATAACAGGATAAAAGTCAAGGTATCTTATAACAAGGGCATAAACAGGATTGTTCCATACCCACCTGGTTGTTAATACAATTATTTTTGGGCTTAACATGAGCAATAACGGGAGGTCGAGGTGTGACTGATGATTGGCAATGATTACTGACGGAGTGTGAAATTTTTCACCCTCTTCATTTATTATTCTTTTGCGGATACCGGGTAAGGCTATAAAGGTAATTCGCAAAAACAGCATCATACAGTAATGGATAAATCTTTTTTTTGCTTTATTTCTGAAGGGTAAGGGATAAATAATAAATAGCAGTAAGTTAAGGATAATGCTGCCGGCTATTCCTACTGATAAAGCAATTACTGTAATGAGGATGTCAGAGATGGTTACGGGTAGCTTCCGGCTTAAACCTTTCTTGCGAACAAGCCAGTAAAATAAAACCGGTTCAATGGTATATGAAACCAGCACTACAGATGTAACGCCGATTACAGACACCAGCGCAATTGAATGTAAGGATGGATGTTTGGCTAAAAGCAATACCCCAACGCCTATCAAGGTTGTAAATGATGAAAGGAAAATAGATATTTTATATGACGGGAGGTCTTTTCTTCCAAATTTATATTCAGCCAGAAATCCCTGCATCATCAGTATGCTGTAATCAACACCCAGACCAAAAACAAATGTGCAAACAATGATGTTGATAATGTTAAATTTAAGGCCAAATACTCCCATAAATCCGATTGTCCATAACCAGCTTACATACATTGGTATAGCTGCAATGATTCCGGTTTCAATGCGGCCGAAAGCAAAAATAAGAACAAGCGTAACAAATATCAGGCACAAAGTAACCAGTTTCTCAAAATCTGTTTTGATAGTATGAACAAAAGCTGATGTTATTTCCTGACGATCAATGACCACGGCATTATCTACTTTTGAAAGTGCTGTATAAACCTCATGCCTTTTTTCGTCACTTACTTTAACCATTGACATAATCATGGTTGATTCACCTGTTTTGGTGATCAGATCGTTTAAAAACAGGTTGCTTATAGTACTAAAACTGTCAATTTTGATTACTGAGAAATCTTTGTTCAGGAACTGATAAAATTTCTGAAATGCATCTTTTTTGAAACCATATTTTATCCCTGTCTCCGTGAGCGCATTTATCAGCCATTCTTTTTTATCCTTTGTCCAGTATGTTTCCCAGCTTTTAATACGCCTTAGTTGCAACGAATCACTTATCAATACCGATCCAACATTGGTATATTTATTGATTATGCCTTTTTTTGCCAGTTCTCCGAGCTTATTTGCAACCATTTCATTAACTGATAAAGCCTTATTTAAATTTTCTCCCTGTGCAAATACAAATACTGATTTTAGTGTAACATCATTTACTTCCTTTAATTTACTTTCGGCTTCCTGCATTGCAGTTGACATATAATTTATTGAATACATATCGGTTTCGAAACGGGCATGCCTGAAGAATATGAGGAAAAACACGGTTAAGATCAGGAATACAATGATCAGCGAAGCGTTTGATTCGAATTTGTATGCGCCAATCTTGTCAATAAATGTGACTATATTATTTTGTTTGTCTGATTTATTTTGTTTAATCAGATGAGGAAGGATTATTAGCGCAAATAATGCAGCCCCCATGATGCTTATTCCTGCAAATAACCCAAGGTCTCTGAGTACTTCTGATTTCACAAACAACAGGCTAAAGAACGCTGCAGCTGAAGTTAAGGAACAAACGGAAATAGAATTACTCATTTCGCTCAGGACAGTTATTATGGAATTTTTTGACCGGTTGAGGCTAAAAATGTATATCGCATAATCGACAATAATTCCGAGCAAAACAGACCCAATCCCTAAAGCAATGGTTGACATGGATCCTTTTATCAGATAGATAACAGCCAGCGCCAGGCCCCCTCCGAATAATGCAGGTAAGAAACTGATAAAAGGAATTGTAATCTTTCTGAAAAACCAGGCAACAAACAGAAGAATAAGTATTAATGCAACTGTCAGTGTTAATTGTATGTCCTTTTTAATCTGGTTGGCATTCCCTGCTGCAATAGCCGCTGATCCATAATAATGTGCAGCAATTAAATTGTTATGTTTTGCCGACAGATGCACGAATAATTTATCGAGCTTTTTAAGAAACAGTGCATTTTTTCCTGTTTCGCTCGGGGGATTCGCCGGATCGATAAAAATTAAAAGATTTCGTTTATTCTGTGTAAAGATGTAACCATTAATTAATTCATATCCTTCATCAAGCTGAAATTGTTTAAGCTTTTTTAAGGCCAGAGCATTTATTCCCAGCGGGTCAGTTAGGATAAATTTTTTTAATGCAAAACTGGCGGGCGAAATTAAGGTCTGATAATTTTTTTCGACAGTTCTGTCAATATTTTCAGGAGTTATTATGCTGTCTATTTTCTGCAGGTCAGCATCATCAAGAAAAACAGGTAAATTTTCATAAAAAAAGTGCATCACATCTTCAAAAAGGTTATCATTAAAGATGAAGGACCTGTTTAGAATAAAATTGCTAAAATGGTTATTCTTAAGCGAATCTGTCAGTTCATCAGCAAATGCAATTAAATCATCAGTTCCGGCAGGATTGAGGCTATCAGTTGCGAAAATGTTCAGAATAATTTTGTTAGTGAACTTTGAATTCTGGAGCAGGTAATTAATATGATCATTGTCTCCTGGAACAGATTTCGATATATTTTCTTCGAATCTGATTTTAGAGGCAATCAGGGCTATACTTACTGTAATAATAACAATGAAAGAGAAAAAGAAGA
>FWPV01003169.1_pt1 | contig 14003 bp, 12 predicted proteins | sample 2228371 | NCBI WGS metagenome assembly FWPV01 (sample SAMEA103939776, study PRJEB20133) | metagenome
GGGTGACCTCCCTGGTGCTGGAGGACAGCGGCGATGAGGACGAGGCAATCGCCGCCTTGCTCCACGATGCGGTCGAAGACCAGGGCGGCAAGCCCATTCTGGATGAGATTCGGGCGCGCTTTGGCGAGCGCGTGGCTCAAATTGTGGATGGTCTCACCGACGCCTATGGTTTCCCCAAGCCCCCCTGGCGCGAGCGCAAGGAGTTGTACCTCGAGCATCTCAAGAGTGCAGACCCAGCCGTGCGCCGCGTCTCTCTGGCGGATAAGCTTCACAATGCCCGCTCGATTCTGGCGTCCCTGCAGACCATCGGTCCCAGCACCTGGAATCGTTTCAACGGCGGGCGGGAAGGCACGCTCTGGTATTACCGCTCCCTGGTGGAGATATTCCAGCAAGGCGAGCCATCCTTCATGGTGTCTGAGCTGGCGCGGGTGGTGGCGGAGATCGAGCGCCTGGCGTCGTCCGATGACTCCTCCTGAGAAATCGCTTTCAGCGATTGACTTCTATTCGCCTCGCAAGTATGATAAATTTATGAGCATTGACCCAGAACAATTGCGGGACGCCATGCGCCGTTGGGCAACCGGGGTGACGATCGTCACCGCCCGAGATGGGGACATTCATCACGGTATGACCGTCAATTCATTCATCTCGGTTTCCCTCACGCCGCCTCTGGTGCTGGTATCGTTGGAGCGGGGTCGCACCACCCACAGCCTGGTGCAATCCTCCGGCTATTTTGGAGTCTCGATTTTGCCCCTGGAGTTCCAACCGCTATCGGACCTGTTCGCCGGGCGCCTGGGGGAGAGGCAAAACCGCTTTGCCGGCATAGATACCTTCAATCTGGTTTCCAAATCGCCCCTGATCGGCGGGAGCCTGGCGGCTTTTGACTGCCGGGTGGTGAACAGCTATGAAGCCGGCACGCATACCCTCTTCATCGGTGAAGTCCTGGCGGTGGCTTCTGGCGCAGAAGCTGCCCCGCTCATTTATTACAACCGGAATTACCGCGCCTTGAAAGATTGAGAGCTGCTTATGGTTGATACACTATCTCCCGATGAGAAAAAACTGCTCCTGGAACTGGCGCGTAGCGCCCTGGTTCAGGGGGTGAACGGCGTCCGCCTCACCCCGCTCGACCTGAATAGCCTGCCGCCTGCCCTGCGCGAGCCTGGGGCAACCTTCGTCACCCTGACGCGCAACGGGGAGCTGCGCGGTTGCGTGGGCGCGCTGGAGGCTTACCAGCCCCTGGCAGAAGATGTGCGCGAACATGCCATCGCTGCCGCCTTGCAGGATTACCGCTTTCCCCCGGTCACCCCTGCCGAACTGGACGAGATAAAAATCGAGATCTCGCGCCTGACCACACCTCAACCTCTGGAATACAATAACCCGCAAGACCTGCTCCAGAAACTGCGCCCCGGGGTTGATGGGGTGATCCTGCGCGACGGCATCCGCAGAGCCACCTTCCTGCCCCAGGTCTGGGAGAAGCTGCCGGACCCCGCCCAGTTCCTGACCCACCTGTGCGCCAAGATGGGGGTGGATGGTAGCCTGTGGCGCTACAAGAAACTGCGCGTCTACACTTACCAAGTGGAAGAATTCCACGAGTAGAAGCCCTTCCGGGTGAAAAACCCGCGCCTGAAGCCGGCGCAGCAGCTCCTTGAAAAGGGTTTTCTCTCCCTGTTCTTTGGAAAAGTCCGCAGCAATATCCAGCCAGAGGCGGGATTTTGATACCCAATGATCAATTGAAACCAGACGAAGAGGGGGTCGTTAGATCTGGGTGAAGTTCTTCACGTCCAGCACAAAGAGCGTCGCCCGTTTCATGCCCGGATATTCCACCGGGCTGGTATTCTTGCGGATGATTTCGATCGCCTCATCCACCTTGTCTTCTGCCACGCCGATCATCAAAGTGCTGGAGCCGCGCCGCAAGAAACCGCCCGATGAGGCGATGCGCGTCACCCGAAAGCCGGCGCCGGTGAGGGCATGCGTCACAGGTTCATTGTCGTTATCGCGGATGATGGCAATGATCATTTTCATGGTTAAATCTCCTCGAAACGCTCAATGTCCATGATGAAAATCGTCGCCCCGCCCACCGTGATGGGCGTGGAGAGGGGTATTGGCATCGGCGCTCCCTCCAGCGGGGTGGAAACGTACTCCACCCGCTGGTGGCAGGTCTCCCGAATCGCTTCCATCACCCGCTCTTGCAGATTTTCTGGCATCCCAACCAGCATGGTGACGTTGCGCCGCCCCAGGAAGGCGCCCGTGCTGGGCAGGTGGATCACCTTCAGCCCCAGATTTTCCAGGGCGCGGGTGGCTTTGCGCAGGTCTTGCACCTGCAACACAATCCCTGCCAGGTAGCGCAGTTCGCCAGGCGCAGACCGGGTGGGTCTTTTCTCCGCGCCAGCTCTGGATGGGTTTCTCATGGGTTGAGGTTGGTCCTCCATAGATTGGTGAAATTCAGCAGGCGATCGGTACATGACGGGTCAGCTCCTTCCAGGAGGGGAGCGCAACGTTGCCTTTGGCTCGATTACTGCAGGCAGACGCGCCTCGGCGCCGGGTCGGTCACTTCCACGGTTTGCCCGTCTGGGAAGATGACCACTGATTTATCCTGTTGACGTAGGATCGTCATCCCTCGATATTTTACCGTAACTGGGGAGGGAAATGGGTTGAAACCCTCCAGATCAACGCAATAAGGTGAGATTGGGCGCACGCCCAGGGTCTCCAGGAACAGTCCCAACGGCGCCAAGCCGTTCAGGCTGTTGCGTTCACCTGCCCCGGCGCCGCTTTGGGCGTGAAAGGAGCGGGTGAACCTCCCCTGGCGTTTCAGATTGCCGGTGATGCCTGCCATCACTCTGGAGATGAGTTCCGCCGCCCTCTGGCGCTGCCCATATTGAAGCATGCCTTCACCCAGCATGCGGATGAGGGGCAAATTGACCTGCCCGCAGATCGCCTCGCTCTCCGGGCTTGCCTCCGGGCAGACGGGCATCCCGTATGTTTGCCAGTACCTTTGTGGGTTGGTCAGATGATTTTGGAACAAACCTTCCGCCTGCTGCTCGTCGGCGATGCCAGCCCAGAGGGGCAACATCAGCGAAATGTCCTCGCAATCGAAGCCAACCGTGGAGAGAGTCACCTCATCTTCCGGCAACAATCCCTGGATCTCCACCATTTCGATGGCATTATAGACCCGCTCGCCGGTGAGCAAGCCAGACTGGGGCAACCAGCGTATCTGCGTCTCCGGGATGCGCTCAACACGGTGTTGCCCGCTGCTGCTCTCGCCGTGGATGAAGACCTGCGGGTGGGGGCGGGTTTCTCCATTGACCCGGATGCGCACCATCAGCCGCGCCGGTTCTTCGAAGCGCTGGTGGAGCATGATTTTCCCCGCTCCGCTGTGCCGCGCGATTACCCTGGCTGGCGGGCTGGTGTGGCTATCGCGGTCCTGGTAGAGGTAATATTGCCGGGTTTCATTCCACATCTCATCCACCCGCTGGCGCAGATTTTCCGCCAGCCCTTTGAACCTGACGGCGGTTTGGATATCTTGGCACACAGCCGCAATCTCCGCCAGCGACAGGCACTCGCGGTAGAGCATGGCGCCCAGGGCGGGGCTTTCCGCGGCGCAAATATCCGCCCCTTGCGACCAGGGCTGCCAGGGGGAGAAGAGCGGGTGATCCTCGATGCCGAATTGCATCGGGTGATCCCATTCGGGCATGCCGTCCGCATCCAGGTCGTGCTCAGGCGAGAACCAGGCGTCCAGGAAGCGCGCCAGAGGCGGGAGAGCCTCCGCCAGAAATTCTTTTCCCGGGAAATTGGTCTCCTGGGTAGCCTGGTAGAAGCGCCAGGTCAGCGTCGCCAGCAGGGGGGTCGCCAGCGCCCGGCTGCGTTGACCCGCCAGACCGGGTTTCCAGTCTATAAAACCACCCTCCTCCTGCACCGCAAAATAATTGCGCAAAATGCCCCTCAGCAACTCGGGAAACGCCGGCAGCAAGAAATCCGCCAGATAATACGCCTCCAGGGGCGCCTGCCCGCTCCACAGGTGGCTGTAATCGCTCCCATCCCCGCGCAGTGAATATCCCTGGTCGGGCAGGCGGGTCTCGACAAAGGACGCCTCCGGCAGATGCGCCGTGGGGCTCATCATCAGGCTCAAACCAATCGCCTGGGAGAGCGAAAACGCCAGGTCCCAATCGGGTTCGCCGGTGTACACCTCCACCTGACCGGCGTTGAGCAGTTCCAGGCGGGCGATATGCGCTTCCCAGGGGCTGGCGCACACTTGCCGAGCCAGCTCGAAGGACTGCTCAGGCGAGTTTTTCGCCGCCTCGCTCCAGCAAAACGTCCGGCTTTCACCTGCGGGGATGTCTTGCTCCAAAACCAGGCATGGGTAGGGTCGCTTGCCGGGCACGGCGCCGCTGGTCATAAACAGCAAGGGATGCAGGTTTTCGGTTTGCCCCACCAGCACCGAGGTCGCCTGGATTTTCTCCGCCGACATGCGCTGCCCTTCGCCGGGGGTGAGCACCGCCGCCACCTCCACCTGCAGGTGCAGGTCCTGGTTGGTGTTGTTGACCACCGCATATCGCCCCAGGATGGCGTGGGATTGGGGAACCCAGATCTCGGCGGTGACGTCTATATCCTCAAATGGCGAAAACTCGATCCGGGCAAAATTCGGGCAATAATTCTGGAGCACAGGCGCGTGGGCGAAGCTCTCCGGGTCGCTGGCTTCTTCTTCCCCCAGGACGAAGCGCGGGAAGATGCGCAAAGAGCGCGCCCGCAAGCCGAAAGTGGTGCGCAGCGCCACCGCCGGCGGCTCGCCCGCCAGATCCAGCTCCCAGATATGGTCATCGCTGTAATCGGTATTCGTCAGGCGCGCATCGGCTGCCAGCACCAGAGAGAACGGCGCTTTCAGGGGTAAGTTCCAGCGACGCATGCCTTGATTGTATGGTAAGACAGCCATTTGGTCAAAGGATTCGCCCCTCCGGTTTTGTGCTAGAATGGGGGCATTAGCCTGGCAGGGATATTGCACGGCTCGCGCCAGGTCATCTTTCGCCGGAGGAGCGCTTATGTCACCCTTACCATCCACCCCACGGGGCATGTACTTTGAGGAATTCGAGGTCGGTCAGAAATTCACCTCCGCCGGGCGCACCGTCACCGAGAGCGATATCGTCTCGTTTGCCGGTCTCTCGGGCGATTTCAACCAGATACACGTGGACGCCGAGTACAGCAAGAAATCGCCCGCCGGGCAGCGGGTGGCGCACGGTTTGCTCGTCATGTCCATCGCTTCCGGGCTGGCGGTTCAGACCGGTGTGATGGAGGGCACCATCATCTATTTTCGCGAGATCAACGAGTGGAAATTCGTCAAACCCGTATTTATCGGAGATACCATCCACGTCGAGCTTGAAGTGTTGGAGACCAAAGCCCTGCCGCGCATTGGCGGCGGTTCGGTGGTCATCGGTTTAGCGGTGAAGAATCAAAACAACGATACCAGCATGAAAGGCACCTGGACGGTGCTGATCGCCAGTAAACCCGCCTCGTAACCGCTGCGAGCAGCCGGGTGATCGCTGGCTGAGTAAAAGTAGAGTTATGGCAGATCAAACCAATCCATCCAAACCATCAAACCCCGAAGACGACGATCGCGCCGGCGAGCGCTTGCGCCGCCTGCTCTCCAGGATCGAGGCGGAGAACCAGAATTTCGGCGCATCGGGCGATGAAACCCTCGCCAACCCGCCGGCGCCTGCCGACTCCCACCCCCCGGAGGCGGGCGATCTGACGCAGGGCGATACCCTCAAGCTGGAGGAACCGCAACCCTCGGCGGATGATGGCAGCACCCTTGTCTTTGAAGACCAGCCGCCCGCCGAACGCCCGCCGAGCTACAGCGTTGGCGAGACCGTCGCCGGTTTGGAGTTGCCCAAATCTCCCTACGTCGCATATTCCCCCGATCAAACCCAGGTCAGCCCGACGGCTGGCGGCGAAGCGCCGGAGGCGCGTTCATCCCTCTCCCAGCCTCCCCCGCCAGATGAGCAGGACACTCAGCCTGTCCGCCCGAAAACATCAGCCCCCTCCCAGGGCGATAAGCCGCTGGTTCTGCCCGCTTTGGATGAGAACAACTTCCCCCTGCCGCGCCGCGTGAAGCAGGTGGATACCGGCGCAACCCGGGTCTCGCCCTCTGCCTATGTTCCCCCCGCTCAGGGGACTTATCAGCGCCCCAGCCAGGTCACGCGTCCCACATCCCCCCCGCCTCCGCCCCCCGGCGCTTATCCCCCTTCGGGCAAAATCGCTGCCGCGCCGGAGAAAGCGGTTGACTGGCAAAAGAGCTTCGGCTGTCTGTTGCGTATGGTTGTCCTGGGGATGTTTGTCCTGGTGCTGCTTGCCCTGTGCGGCGTGTCTTTCGTCTTCTTCCAGTATTTTCGCATCCGCAACACCCTGCCCGACGTCGCCGCTCTGCGCCAGAAGGCGTCTCAATTCGAGACCACCCGCATTCTGGACCGTTATGGAAATGAGTTATACGAAATCATAGACCCCAGCGCCGGGCGGCGCACCTATGTGCCACTGGATAAAATCTCCCCCTACCTGGTGGCTGCCACCATCGCCACCGAAGACAAGGAGTTCTACAACCATCCCGGGTTCGATATCTGGGCGATCTTCCGCGCCTTCTATCAAAATTACCAGGGCGGGGAGGTCGTCTCCGGCGCTTCCACCATCACCCAACAACTGGCGCGCAACCTGCTCTTCACCCAGGAAGAGCGCAGTATGCGCACCTACGATCGCAAAGTGCGCGAGGCGGTGCTCGCCGCCGAGTTGACCCGGGTCTACAGCAAAGATGAGATACTCGAACTGTACCTGAACGAGAACTACTACGGCAACCGCGCCTACGGCGTGGAAGCCGCCGCCGAGACTTATTTCAACACCACCGCCGATAAGCTCACCCTGGGACAGGCGGCTTTTCTGGCGGGTTTGCCCCAGGCGCCAGCCGTGTACGATGTCTACACCAACCGCGAGTTGACCCTTAAACGCCAGGAGGATGTGCTCGTCCTGATGTACGAGCTGAGCCAGGAGAAAAATTGCATCTGGGTCAGCAACAGCCCTCAACCCATCTGTATGGACCCGGTGGCGGCTGCCTCCGCTGCCAATGAGCTGAAGAACTACACTTTCCCCTCCCCCGCGGTGCAGATGCGTTCGCCGCATTGGGTCACCTACATCCAATCCCTGCTCGAAGCCCAGTACGACCCGCAGACCATCTACCGTTCCGGTTTCAGCGTCTATACCACCCTCGACCCGGGTCTGCAGGAAGCGGCGCAGCGGATTGTCAAAGAGCAGGTGGAGAAGCTGGCGGGTTTCAACGCCAACGATGGCGCCCTGGTCGCCATTCGCCCCTCCACGGGCGAGATACTGGCGATGGTCGGTTCCGCTGATTTCTACAACGAGGCGATTGCGGGTCAGGTCAATATGGCAATCAACCCGCGCCAGCCGGGTTCTTCCATCAAGCCTGTCACTTACCTGGCAGCCTTCGAGAAGGGCTGGACGCCCGCCACCCTCATCTGGGATGTGCCATCAGAGTTCACCCCCTCCGGCAAACCCGACGACCCGGGACCGGTGTACAAACCGGTGAACTACGGCGGCGGCAACATGGGTCCGGTGACCGTGCGCACCGCCCTGGCGAATTCGCTCAACATCCCGGCGGTGAAGGCGCTTGCCTTCGTCGGCATCTACGACGACCCGAACACCCCCTACCAGGATGGCTTCCTCTCGATGGCGTCCCGCCTGGGCATCACCACCCTCACCCGCCCCGATTATGGGTTATCTCTGACCCTGGGCGGCGGGGAAGTGACCCTGCTCGAGCTGACCGGCGTCTACGCCACCCTGGCGAACAGCGGGGCGCGCATCCCGCCGGTCGCCATCACCAAAATCCTCGACCACCGCGGTAACCTGGTCTATGAGTACAAGCCCCCCGCGCCCAACCAGGTGGTGCGCCCCGAGCACGCATACCTCATCACCTCCATCCTCTCCGATAACCAGGCGCGCACCCCGGGTTTTGGCGCCAACTCGGTGCTGAACCTGCCCTTCCCGGCGGCGGTCAAGACCGGCACCACCAACGACTTCCGCGATAACTGGACCCTGGGTTACACCCCCGATATCGCCGTGGGGGTTTGGGTCGGGAACGCCGATTACACCCCCATGCAGAACACCACCGGACTGACCGGCGCCGCCCCCATCTGGGCGGAGTTCATGCAATACGCCATCCAGAGCCTCACCGGCAATAACCCCACCCCCTTCTCCCGCCCGGGCGGAATTGTGGAAATGGCGGTCTGCGAAATCTCCGGTACCCTGCCATCCGAGTGGTGCCCGCGCCAGCGCACCGAGATTTTCGCTGCCGACCAGCCGCCCCTGCCCAAGGAAGAGGATTTGTGGCAAAAGGTCGAGGTGGACACCTGGACCGGGCTACGGGCGAGTAGAGCGTGCGAGGGCTTCAGCGAAGAGCGCTTTGTGCTCAACGTCACCGACCCCTGGGCTAAGAAATGGATACGCAAAGAGCCTGCCGGGCAAGCCTGGGCGGAGAGCATGGGCTTTAAAGCCCCCATCACCTTCACCCCTGCCCGCGAGTGCAAGGCTGAGGACCCGCGCCCGCTGCTGGCTTTCACATCCCCCCGTGACGGCGACCGCATCCGCTCTAACCCGTTGGAGATTTTCGGTCAGGCGGACGCGACCCAGTGGTTCGATTTTTATGAGCTTTCTTACGGCTTGGGGGAAGACCCGCTGGAATGGGAACGGCTCGAGCGCAGCAACCAACCCATGCGCCAGGCGGGGTTGCTCTATGAATGGGATATGACCGACATCGAAAATGGACCCATCACCCTGCGCCTGTACATGAAGAGCACCGAAGATACCTTTGCCGAGTTGAAAATCGTGGTGGATAATCAAATTCCCACCCCTACCCCCACGCCCACCGATACGCCCACGCCAACCTTCACCCCGACTCCGACCGATACGCCGACCAACACCCCCACTCTGACGCCGGTGCCCAGCCTGACGCCCACGCCGAGCCTTACCCCCCATCTGCCCAAGGCGACCTCCACCTTCACCCCGCCGCCCACCGCTGTTCCCACTACCCCTGCGCCACCACCCACCACCGAGCCGCCGCCCCCCATACCCAGCGATACTCCCCCCACGCCTTGACAGGCTGTGAAGTAAAGAAAAAAGGCAGCTTACAGGATAAACCCATAAGCTGCCTTTTTTATATCAAATCCCCATTGCGCTACCTCATCAGGCAGCTACCGCTTCTCCAGCCGATTCTGGGGTTGCTTGCTGCACCAGCTCCAGCTCGATGGTGATTTTGACCATATCGCCCACCAGAACCCCGCCGGTCTCCAGGGCGACGTTCCAGGTCAGGTTCCAGTCTTTGCGGTTGATCTGGGTGGTGGCGGTGAAACCAGCCGAGGTGCTGCCCCAGGGGCTTTTCACCATGCCGGCGTATTCCACCTCCAGCTCGACTTCGCGGGTGATATCCCGGATGGTCAGGTCGCCGATCAGGCGGGCGTGGCTCTCATCCAGTACTTTGACGCCCTTGCTCTTGAAGGTCAGGTAGGGGTATTTCTCAACGTTGAGGAAATCAGGGGATTTCAGATGAGCATCGCGCTGCCCATCGCCGGTGTTGATGCTGTCTGCAGCGATTTTGACGTCCACACGCGTGGCTTCCGGCTTTGCCGGGTCAAAATCAATCTCGCCCTCGATTTTGTCGAAGTTGCCATGCACCCAGCTAATCATCATGTGCCGCACCGAGAAATTGGCGCGAGTGTGTGCGTTGTCAATTTTCCAAATCATGTTCGTCTCCTTATTGATAAGATAATTTGTGTACCTTTCGTTGTCGTCCCTTGATTAATATTGCGTTAATATTGAAAGATTTAACATTGAAGTATAAACTTAAAAAAAGAGCATTGACCTCGATGCGTCATCCTCCTTTACCCAGTTTTCGGCAGAGATACCCCAACTCCTGCTGCTCCTCGGCTGTCAGGCTGCTCATCTCCTCGGTGATGGCTTGCACGTGCGCCGGAAATATGCGTTCGATCAGTTCGCGCCCCGCCTCGGTGAGCGAGACAGTGATGAAGCGCCTATCTTCTGTGCTGCGGACACGCTGCACCAGACCGCTTTTCTCCAGGTTGTCAATCACCATGGTGATGTTGCCGCCGCTTTTCAGCAGTTTCTCACCTAGCACACTCTGGCATAACGGTCCCAGGTGGTAGAGCGTCTCCAACACCCCAAACTGGCTGGTGGTCAGCCCGGGATGGGTGTTGCGATGCGCCAGGCGGGAGAGCAGCGAGTCGGTGGCTCTGGTCAACTTGATGAAGGTATCCAGGGCTAAGACTTCCCTGGGCTTTCCCTGGTAGTGGGTTGGCATGGTTTTTAAAATCCATTCAATATATAATCGTTCAATATCGAAATATTATCAGATATGATAAAATTTGTCAAGATATTTTTGACTGTTCTTGCTATAATTGTGTTAGAAAAAAAGCAGTCATTTTCTTCATCAGGGGGTTTCAGGGTCAGAAGATGACCTGAGCCAGGGGAATTTTCAGGAAAGTGCAGGCGGTTATGGACGGAGACCTAAAAATCCATTTCCAGTGGCAAAACCCGATTCTGCGGGAGAGCATTTACCCTTTCCGCAAGCAGAAATTGCGCGATTTCCTGCGTTACTATTACGAGATTGACCTGCTGAGAGATTTCAACGCTTCCAACCAGGCTGATCCTGCGCTCATCGAACGCATTAAGTCTTTTTCTCAGGCTTTGGAGCATGAACACCAGCGCCTGGCAACCCTGCTAGAACAGGCTATCGCCGAGAAAATGGAAAGCGACAAGTGGTTCGCCGTGGTTTCCGGCAGCGATGAAAAGACCTTGCGCTTCAAACGCATCTACTATCTGGATCGCCAGATACGCGCCTACACCGACCGCTACGCCGAGCTGGTCTCGCAGCAAGAATCGCTGCGTAAACGGGCGGACTGGTACGCCGAGGAGGATACCCGCCGAAATCTGTGGATCGAGCGCGCCGCCGCGCTCGATGCGCCCATCGCTCAGGCGTTGGAAGCCCTCGACAAAGTGAAATATCTGCGCAACCTGTTTGAACAGCAAGACCGACTGCCAAAATTGAACCCCCAGGGATTGGTCAACCCGCGTGAGGCGTTGCGCTGGGAGGTGCTCAATTACCAGAAAGAGCTGGAAAACCTCAGCCATGATGAGCTGATCGAGCGCGTCTGGCAGCGATTGACCTCCAACCCCGGGCGTTTTGAGAGATGGCTGTGGTATATGGTGATTCACTTCTCCGGCATGCGTTACCGCAGCGCCCATGCTTCCTGGGCAGACCCCAAATTCCTGCTGGAGCTGCTCACCCGCGAGATGTTGCAGGCTGAGATTGGACGCTTGGATGAATCGGCGCTTCAAGAAGCCTGCCAGGAGGCGACCGCCCAACTGGAAGAGGAGCGTCAGAGTCTGAGCGACCCGCGCAAAATCCACGCTGTGGATCAGCTCATCGCCCGGCTGACCTTCTGGAACCCTCGCCGCGCCTTGCTCGATCACTATATGGCGCGCCACATCGCCGAAATCCAGTCTCTCCCGGACGACGAGCGGGTGATTTTGGGTCAGCTCGAAGACCTGCGCAAGCGCATGGAGGCGCACGGCGATAGCCTGCCAGATTGGGTCTGGGATGAGATCACCAAGTACACCCAGTTGCGCCTCAAAACCCAGGAGAAGAACTGGGAAGCCATCTCACCGGAGCGCTGGAAAGCCGAAAACTGGCGCTGGCGCGAGATTCTGGACGCCTGGGAGCGGCGAGACATCACCGGCTGGCGCAAACGTCACCAGGAGACCCTGGAATTGATCGTCACTCGCGCCGTCTGCAACGAAATTGCCGAACACATCCAACACCTGCGCGGCTTGATTCCCTTCGCCGGATTGACCGGTAAGCCGAAATGGTATCTCAACTGGCAGGAGAAAACCAAAAATAACGGGGCTGGTGCGGGCGCCAGGGCGTACCTGGTGCAGGCGCCGCGTGAAGAGCACTTCGTCAACGGCGCCAGCATCCTGTGGCTGGACTGGGTGGACAAACAACCCAACGCTTGGCAGATTGCCACACCCTTGCCGGGTTACAACATCCCCCCGGGCGAGGTCAAAATCCCACGGGCGAAGACCGCCAGCACGGTCGAGTGGTCTTTCCATCAGGTGGGCAATTCTTTTGTCCGCATCCGGCGCAAACCCACCATCCGCGAGCTGCGCCAGCAGGGGCGCAGCGAGCGCGAGATTGACGCCATCCGCGAGGAGATGCGCCTGAACGGCGGTTTCGTCCAGAATTACCTGCGCTGGACGCACGAAGCCACCGTGATCGAGGTGGCGGATTTGCTGGATGGGAAATATGTGCTTACCTTCGAGACCGGGCAAATTGGCGTGGTGCTGCGCCGTTTATCCGACCTGGTGGGCAACCCCAAGGTCTTCGTCGGCTTTATCCCCAAAGCGGATACCGAGCCTGAGGAACTGGCGGAGATGCTCGATCCGCAAAAAATCCTGCCGGACGGCACGCTGTGACTCCTCGTTTAACGCGGTAGAGACGCTGCATGCAGCGTCTCTACCGCTCTTCCTCGTCCACCATCCCTCGCAGGCGGTACGAATGCAGATGGCAGATGGCGATTGCCAGGGCGTCGGCGGCGTCATCCGGGCGGGGGATGTCCTCCAGGCTCAACAGGGCGCGCACCATCTGTTGCACCTGGTTCTTTTCCGCTCCCCCATAGCCCACCACCGCCTGTTTCACTTCCAGCGGGGTATATTCCGCCACCGGCAAACCCGCCTGCGCCAACGCCAGCAGAACCACGCCCCGCGCCTGCCCCACGTTCAGCGCGGTGCGCACGTTGCGTTGAAAAAAAAGCTTCTCCACTGCGCCGCTCTGCGGGCGATGGAGAAGCAGAATCTGTTGAAGTTGGCGGTGCAGTTCGAGCAGGCGCTCCGCCAGGGGGGTATGGGCGGGAGTCACAATCGCCCCATATTCAACCACCTCCAGGCTTCCGTCCAACCTCTCCCGCACCAAACCGTAGCCGGTGGTGGCTGTGCCTGGGTCAATCCCGATGACGAGCATGCCTGTCTTGCCGGGGGCGCTACCTGGCTGAGAGCTTTATGCCGCCTCGAGCTGGGTCATCGCCTCATCTGAGATGGTGAGGGTGGAATAGACCGCCTGCACATCGTCCAGCTCTTCCAGCGCTTCGATCAGGCGCATCACCTGCAGGGTCTCTTCCACGCCCAGCTCGGTCTCGTTGTTTGGCAAGAAACGCAGCTCCGCTTCTTCGGGATTGATCTTTGCCTTCTTGAGCTGGTCGCCGATGGCTTTGAAGGACTCCACCGGTCCGATGATCTCGATGGTCTCGTTGTCAAAGTTGACATCGTCCGCCCCCGCTTCCACCGCTAATTCGAAGACCTGATCGGGGTCGTGACCTTCGGCTGGGAACGAAAAATAAGCCGAGCGCTTGAATTGCCATGCCACCGAGCCAGCCTCCGCCATGCTTCCGCCCATGCGGTTGAGGATGTGGCGAATCTCCGACACCGAACGATTGCGGTTATCGGTGACGACCGAGATCATCAGGGCGATGCCGTGAGGCGCGTAACCCTCGTAGGTCACTTCCTCGATGGCGCCGCCTTCTTTGTTCTCGCCCGTGCCGCGTTTGATGGCGCGTTCGATGCTGTCTTTGGGCATGTTGTTCTGACGCGCTTTTTCAATCGCATATTGCAGGCGGATGTTTGCGCTAGGGTCGCCGCCGCCCTCGCGAGCCGCGATGACGATTTCCCGCGCCAGGCGGGTGAACAATTGCCCGCGCTTGGCGTCTGCAGCGCCCTTCTTGCGCCGGATGGTTGCCCAGTGTGAATGTCCAGACATAACCTTCTCTCCTGAGAAAAATACCGTGGATTGCCGGATACTTGATCCGTACCGATCAATTTCAATCATCTGATTGGATGCTATCGTTACCGGTCGTTATATTATACCATTGGCTTTTGGGCGACATGTCCAA
>FWPV01011558.1_pt1 | contig 14002 bp, 11 predicted proteins | sample 2228371 | NCBI WGS metagenome assembly FWPV01 (sample SAMEA103939776, study PRJEB20133) | metagenome
GATGCGCTCCGCTTTTTTGCTGCTCAACCCCAACACGCTTTTGCTCTCATTTCTCGACTTTAAGAAAGCCCTGGGCGGCTAAAATCAGTTTTCTGCGATTTGTCGTAAAAAAACATACACAAGGTACACGGATTGACCGGAAACGCACGGAAAGGGCATTTTTTAGAAACAATTTTCTGCGTTTCCCGTGCACAAAAAACGCCCGCCGCAGGGATTTCCAGAAATCTCCAAAATCGGGGTGTTCAGTTTTGCCTGGCGTGATTTCGACGCGTTAGACAGCCAAACGCGCTGGAGACACAGAAGAAACAACGTGGGCAGGCCGAGTAGGGACGGTGTGGGTCTGAATTAACGTCAGCTCGGGATAAGCGCCCCGAAGGCTGGTTTCGACCCTTGACGCTGTCCATCCAAAGCCTTCGGGATGGTTCAAAAGGGTTATACCCGAATTCAGGTTAAATTAGCGCGGAAGCAGATAAATGGCCATGTTTTCACCACCTAAAAGAGGGGCAAACCCTGACTGGCTAACATAAACCAGTGTGTATTGTGCCGTAAGCGCCGGATACCAGTTTGGAAACGTCATCAGGTAAACGACGCCTTGCGCGCGCATATACGCATCCAGTTGCGCCTGGTCACGAATAAATGGGATCACCTCTGGGGTGATTAACCCGGCCAAATCTACCAGGGGGCGGCGGGCAAAATAGCCCAGGGCGCCGATGTCGTGCGCGGCGAGGAGGGCATCGGGCGCAAGGTTATCGGCCACCCACCGGGCAGTATCCACCATTTCAGACTCAATCACAGCGACATCCTGCCCATAGGTACGCGCGCCCAGCCCCCAAAAGAGCATGAGCAGCAATACAAGTGAGGTTGTAAGCGTGGTCTGTAACGCCCAACGATAACGCGAAGGCGCATGTTTTGACTGAAATAAGCTGAAGTGCCCGCATAGCCCTAGCAGAAAATAGACCGGCATGGCAGGGATAATGTAGCGCCCATGCTGATATGTGACCGGCAGGCGCCAGGCGTACATTATCAAGTACCCCACAAACCAGGCCAGCACAGATAAAAATGCCCAGTTTCTGGCGCGCACCGCCTGCACACTCTGCCACAACAAACCGGGCATAAGCACAACGCCCGCCCCCACAAGCGGCAGCAAGAAAATGTCAAAAATACGCTCAAACAGGGGGCGTTGCTGCAGAATGGCGTATTCGGCTTGTTTGGCGTAAAACGTATTGGGCCAGGGCGCACCTGCCACAAAAAAGTTGAACAAGAGGTAAAGCACAAACAGCGTACCAAACCCAATGAAAACCCGCGAGAAGGCCCCCACTCGGCCACGCCAGTTCGCCTGTGTGGTAAGAATCACCAGCCCAAGCGGGCCAAGCAGGGTAATGCCATCAGGCCGAACCCAAACACCGATGCCAACCAGCAAACCAAACAAGACATAACGCTGTGAGCCTGCGAGCAAAAAACCAAGCACGAGGATGACGATGAGGGCGTGCAGGATGGTTTCCATGCCCGAAACGGCCGCCCAAACCAGATGCCACTCGAAAGCGAAAAAAAGCCCCACCCAGGGCAGGCGCGGGCGGTATGCGGGCACAAAGCGCCTGACCGTGTACTCCCCCATGAGCGCCAGCAGCCAGAGGAAAAACCCGCCCAGCAGATACGTCCAGACATAAAAATCTAACCAGCCCATGTGACCCAGCGCCAGAAGCGCCGACCAGAGCGGCGCCGTTGACCCCCCCGACCATTGACCGGGGTAAAAGGCCCATTGCCCATATTCAGCCAGGTTGCGGGCATAGGTTTGATGTATCCAGGCATCGTCGAGCGGGAAGCCCAGCCGATAAGTGCGCGAGGCAGCCCAAAGGTAGGCGATGATGGAGAGCAAGACAGCCACAGCCAGGATAAAAGCGCTGCGCCAGTGATTCTCAGGGGATTTGAAAGATTCGCGCGCCATCCACTTCTCCCAGATATTGCAGACCATTTACAGATTGAGCAGACTCGTAGAGAGGCATCAGCCCCTGGGGGGTGCTGTCCTCGTCCAGGATGACGTAGCGCGCATCGAAGCGCGCACGCAAAGCCAAAAGGGTAGATACATCGCCATCAGGCAGGGCAATGGCCGGGCGCCCGCTGGCAAGATAGTAACCTGGCGGGTTAGAGACAATGACGGGGGTATCTTTGGGCGCGCCGAAGGCGGTAATCTGGCTTTCGATGCGGGCATAGCGGACGGGGGAAGAGTCCCAACCGGGGATGATGACACGCGAAAGAACAAGGATGAGGGTGAGAAAGGCCGACATCCCAACCAGGAGCATGCGAAAACCGGGCTGGGCGCGCTCCTCGCGCCAGGTGGGGATGTGCTTCACTGCCCAGGTGACTGCCGTGCTGAGGCCCAGCGGGGCAAGCGCCCACCACAAGGGTTGCAACGCCGCCCCAGAGTGGAAAAACCCGCCGCGTGCGCCCGCAAAGGGGAAGACGAACGTCATGGCAAAAAAGGTCAACAACCAGGCAAACACCCCCAAGCGAACAACAAAATGCTGGCGCAATTGCCAGAGCGCTATCAAAACAAACGGCAGCAAAAAGATGCTCATTTGCACGGCAAATGCGTTTTGCAGGTTAATGCCCAATGCCCACCAGCGCGCCTCTAAAGCCGCCTGCCAACCGGCCTGAATCCAGGATTGAAAATTAACCTGCTGCGGCGGGTAGGCAAACAGACGGTCGTAGGAGGTCAGCCACAATGCGCGCCCGCCGCCAGGCGCCAGCAGCGTGCCAAAAGTGGTCAGGTTGCGGATGTACCAGGGCGACATGACTACCAGATAAGCCAGCACGCCCAACCCCAGCGCAGATAGAAGATGCCCAACCCGGGCGCGGTAGAAAAGCAGCGTACACAGTAAGAGCAGGGCAAGCCACATCAGGCCATCGGCGCGGGCAAGGTGCATGAGCCCGGCAAGCAAGCCAAGCGGTAAGGCCAGCACCGGACGGCGGCTGATGTAAAAGCGCCACATGAACCACAAAAAAGCGCCGCCGCCAAGCATGTATAGCCCAAAGGTGTCGGTGACGGGTAAAAATGCGGCGTAGAAACCAGAAAATAGGGCTAAGAGCCCGGCGGTGCGTGCGAGATGGTGCTTTTGGGTAAGGGAAAAGGCCAGGGCTGCAGTAAGTGGGGGCGCGCAGGCCGCAGCCAGGATAAAGCCCAGGCGCGCGGCGGCAAAGCCCAGGGCAGGCGCTGCGGTCAACCCGGCTGCAGCCAGCAGAGAGGCCAGGGGCATCCAGTAGGTGTGAGAAGGGTGCGGCAGACCGCTCGGGTCATCTAAATAGTGCCACAGATACGGTTCGGTAAGCCCGCGCCCAGCAGCAAGTTGCAGCCCGCCTGCGTAGTAGTAATCGGCATCCATATAGCCAGGGGAATGCTGAAACGCAGCCACGCCAAAATTAACGAAAAGGCCCGCCAGAAAGAGCAAAAAGAAAAGCATGCGCTGGTTCTGGCGAAGAGCTTTCATGGCAGAATGCGCTCCTCAAAAGTGGCAACCTGGTCGCGCCAGGTACGCGGGGGGCGGATGGCCCACCAGCGCACCCAGTAAAGCAAGCCAAGCAGCGCCAATGGCAAGGGAACAAATAACGCGCGTTCCTGACCGCCTGCGCCCCAAAAGATGAACCACAAGCCAAAAAATGCCAGCAGCAACGTGATAATGGCCATCCAGCGGCCAAAGGGTCCCCAGCGCTCATCCATTATCGAGCAAACCAGGATGAGCGGCAGCAGCAAAACGACATAGTTTGTGGGTTCGGCTGGCAAACCAAGGAGCGGCGTGAGGCTGAGGGTGAGCATGGCGGTCCATAGCATGTGACGGTAGCCGCCATTGCGCGAGGCGTACCACTCGGTAAGCAGAATAGCCGCGGCCAGACCAATGAGCACCTGGCTGACGCGCGCCCCGGCGCCAGGCAGGCGCGTTTCGAGCAGCAGTCCCAGCCCAATGAGCGGGCCGCTTTGCAGGTTGGCAAACACCGCGCGGGCAAATTGCCAGGCCCAATCTGGCTGAAAGAGCCATGCAATGCCGCCCAGAACCATGAGCGTCATCAAAAACCCGCCCCAGACGCCCCAGCGCTGCTGAACAGCCGCCCAAAGCAAAATGTAAAGTATGAACAGGATGCCTGCTTCGGCTTTGATGGTTGCCATGGCCAGCAAGAAGCCGGCCAGTTCGTCGGTTTGGGCGCGCAAGGATAGCAAAACGCCTGCAAAGAGCAGGGCAACAATCACAATGAGGCTGCCCTCCAGAAGCGCCAGCACGGCATGCACCCAAAACAAACCAAACAGCAAAAGCGCCGCGCGCAAGGGCAACCCAACCCGCCACTGCGCAACGGAGAACCCCATGAGGGTGAAGGCGATGAGGGCGACTTGTGAGAGTAACATCCACCAGGCGCGGGCCTGGGCTGCCTCGCTGATGAGCGCCAGGGGGGTAAAGAGTAAGATGTAATGGAAAGGGAGATCTACCCGATAAACCGGCTCGCCGAGACGCGCCAGACGGCCGTACACCAGGCGCTGTACCTGCTGGGCGACAATATCGCTGTATGGATTGAGCGCATTGACTGCATAAGCGCGTGCGCCAGACCAGGCAGTGTAAAAGGCCGCGCCGCCCGGCGCAGCACGGGCAATGTTCAGGTTGGCCAAAAAAAGCCCTCCAATAATAATCACCACTATGGAGAGCAAAAAAAAGCCCAGAAAGATGTTTCGGGCAGTGTTCAAAGTAAGCGTCCTCCTGGCATGAAAATTATTTTACCAGAAGGCGGCGCGTAAATTTTCGATCTATGTAATTTATGCAACAATCAGCGGCAGGCGGGCTGGGAAGATGGCATACGCGAGCGTTGTAACAGGTTCGTCGAACAATTCGCCGTCGGTATGCGCCGGAGATGGATGGTCGAGGGTAACTTTCAGCCAGGTGGTATGGATTTCGTAGATGTCTGGGTCGCACAGGAAGCGCCCTTCGGGACTCATGGTTTGCGGCAGCAGGTTGAGCAAAGCCAGGGAAGTACGCTTAAACCCGAACACAACGGTCAGTTTGCCGTCGAATGGATCGGCATGTGGGGACAGAAAAAACAGCCCGCCTGTGCGCGCGCCGTTCCCTACGCTTACCAGAGAAAGCGGTCCCTCATAACGCCCCGCGTCCCATTCGATAACGCCCTGCCAGCGTGGGTTTTCAAAAATGCCCTGCAGCGCCGCTATCAGGTAGCGCGGCACGCCTTTAATCCAGGTAATGCCCTGCTGAATGGTGGTGATGTGCGGTTCGAGCCCAATGCCTGAGTTGTTGACAAAGTAGCGCTCACCGGCCTGGCAGACATCCAGCAAGCGGATGCGCCCGGCAGCAATAATGCGCGCCGCCTGAGACAAATCGAGCGGTAAGGAGAGGTTGCACATCAGGTCGTTGGCTGTGCCAAGCGGCAAGAGCCCCAACGGCGGCAGGGGGGCGTGAGGCGCGGCTTGCAACATGCCGTTGATTACCTCACCCACTGTGCCATCGCCGCCTGCGGCAATGATGGGAGAATAACCGGCGCGTACAGCCTGCGCGGCCAGGGTTTGGGCATGCCCGCGCGCGTTAGAAACCGAGAGTTCAAACACTATGCCTGCTGCTTGCAGGGCGGCTTCGGCAGCAGGCCAGCGCTTTTGGGCATTCCAGCGGTTGGCGTAGGGGTTAAGAATCACTTTAGCGGTCACGGCGGTCACCTCTGGTGATTACAACACCCACCCGGCGCGTCCGCTTCGTCATTCTCTGGCATCGTTTTTGACCTTTACGCTGCTTGCTCAGGCGGGCGCAAGGTTGCATTTTTCACTCATCCCAGCCTGGCGTTAGAAGTGCTCGGCGGTATATTCGGGCAGGCTTTTCGATTGCGCCATAATCACCGCTGCCAAAATGAGCACACATCCGACAATTTGAACAGGCAGCAGGACTTCGCCCAGGTAGAGCCAGCCGCCCAAAACAGCAAAGACCGATTCCAGGCTGAGGATGATGGCTGCATCGGTGGGCGGGGTATGCTTTTGGGCCACCACTTGCAGGGTGTAGCCAATGCCCACCGAAAAAATGCCAGTAAACAGCACCCCGCCCCAAATAGCGGGCCAGGCTTCGGGTACGGGGCGTTCGATCACTGCGCCAGTGAGCAGGCTGAGCACGCCCGCAACCAAAAATTGCCCGGCAGCAAAACGGAGCGAATCGACCTGCGCGCCCAGTTTGCTAATCACGATTACATGCAGTGCAAAGAAGAAGGCGCAAGCCAGCACCAGCATATCGCCTAGCTGAAAGATGAATTGCCCGCCGGTGCTGAGCAAAAAGCCCCCAGCCGCCGCAATCACCACCGCCGCAATCGCCACCGGGTGAGGACGTTCTTTCCAACCCGCGGCCAGAATCAGCGGCACCAGAACGACATACAGGCTGGTAATGAATCCTGCATTGCCTGCGGTGGTGAACTGGATGCCCGCCTGCTGAAAAGCGCTGGCCACAAACAGAATCACGCCGCTAATGGCCACCGCGCGCCAATCGCGGCGCGAAAACTGCCATTGAATTTTGGTCAATGGCAAAAGGATGAGCACACCCAGCAAGAAACGCAACCCGTTGAACAAAAAGACGGCGTTGTATAGCCCGGCAACGCGCTGGGCCGCAAACGCGCTCCCCCACACCAGGGCTACCAGCAGCAAAATCAGGTCGGCGCGTAAGCGGCTCATGCGCACCTCCGCCATGTTTGGGCGCTATTCGACATGAGCATCCTCCCAGCGGGTGGCTGCATTGAGGGTTTGTATTTCGGCGTCGGTCAGGGTGACATTCAGCGCGCCCAGGTTATCGCGCCATTGCTCCAATTTGTTGGGGCCGATGATGGGGCTGGTAATGACCGGGTCGGCGAGCATCCAGGCCAGGGCCACTTGGGAAATGGTGGCGTTGTGCGCGTGGGCAATGCCAGCCATGATTTCGATCAGGTCGAAGTTTTTGTCGGTCATGGCATGGCGCAGGCCGCCAGCGCGCACGCTTTCGGGCAGGGGTTGGCCGCGGCGATATTTACCGGTGAGGAATCCGCCGGCCAGCGGGCTGTAAGGGATGACGCCGATTTGATATTTCTGGCATACGGCGCGCAGTTCACGCTCAAATTCGGCGCGGTGCAGCAGGTTGTAGTGCGGCTGCAGGCTGTCGTAACGGGCTGTGTTCAGGCGCTGGGCGGCCCACAGGGATTCCATCAATTGCCAGGCAGCGTAGTTGGATGCGCCAATGTAGCGCACCTTGCCCTGGCGCACCAGGTCGTCGAGCGCGCGCAGGGTTTCTTCGATGGGGGTATCATTATCGGGCCAGTGAGTCTGGTACAGGTCAATGTAATCGGTTTGCAGGCGGCGCAGTGAGGCTTCGACCGCCTGCATGATGTGGACGCGATGCAGCCCTTCGGCGTTGGGGCCTTCGCCCATGCGCCCGCGCACCTTGGTGGCAATCACCAACCGGTCGCGCGGGATGCGGGCGGATTTCATCCAGCGTCCGATGATTTCCTCGCTGACGCCGCCAGGGTTGCCAGGCACCCAGCGCGAGTAGATATCGGCTGTGTCAATGAAGTTGAGCCCGTCATCGTACGCTGCTGAAAGGATTTGGTGTGCGAGCGGTTCATCGGCGCTCCAGCCAAATTGCATTGTTCCCATGCACAGGGCCGAAACTTTTAGCCCGGTGCGCCCTAAAATGCGATATTGCATGTTTCCTCCTGGTTATTCGATGCGAATGTAGATGCGCTTGTTGATGGCGCCTTTGGATTTGTAATCGGTAACCCGAATGCGCCCCACCTCGCGGGTGTTGGCGACGTGCGTGCCGCCATCGGCTTGAAGGTCGAGCCCAACGATTTCGACGGTGCGCACTTCGCTGATGCCTTCGGGCAACAGGTTGATTTTGGTACGGATGAGGTCGGGAATCTGGAAGGCTTGGGCGCGCGGCAGAATGCGCACGCGCACGTCGCGGGCGGCGGCGACTTCGCGGTTGACGGCGCTTTCAATTTCGCCCACCAGGTCGGCGCGCAGGGTTTCAAACTCAAAGTCCATGCGTCCTTCCAACGGGTCCATGTTGCCGCCGGTGACCAGCGCGCCGTAGTCGCGGAAGACCACGCCGCACAGAATGTGCAGGGCGGTGTGGGTGCGCATCAGGTTGTAGCGGCGCGGCCAGTCGAGCAGTCCCTGCACGGCTGCGCCGACGACTGGCAGGGGGGCATCGCCGCCGATGTAGTGCAGGATGTCGGCCCCTAGTTTTTTGACCGCCGTTACGGGGTAGTCTGTTGCGCCCGCGCGCAGGATGCCGAAATCGCACGGTTGGCCGCCTCCGCCAGGGTAGAAGGCGGTCTGGTTGAGGGTCAGGGTGCGGGCTTCGGCATCTACGGCGGTGATGAGGGCGTCAAATTCTTTGAGGTAGGCATCGGTCTGGTAGAGCAGTTGGGTCATGTTAGCCTCCAAAAAATACGTCTATGGAAGTTTACAATCAAATAGACGTCTGTACAACGCAAAGCGTTCTTTGCCGAAGCAGTTTCCTGTTAGACGGGCATTATCGGTGCTCAGGGAAATTGCTTTGGTGCATAAAGCGCTCTTCGCAATGACAGTTCACCACTATAAAAAAGCCCTGTACAAACGGTTGCGTGCACATGCCGGGGATTGTATACTTGGCTTCAAACGAAAAAGCGATTCAGCGGTTGGGCCCCTGAACGAGAGAACGATTGAGGTTTGTTGTGAGCGATAATCCGAACGGTATTGATGCAGCGATTGAGCAGGCCATGCAGCGCGGCGATTTTGATAACCTGCCCAGCAAGGGTAAGCCGCTGCGCCTGGACGCGTATTTCGAAACACCAGAGGACGTGCGGGTGGCGTATTCGGTGTTGAAAAACGCCGGTTTTATGCCCGAAGAAGCCGAACTGCTAAAAGAGATTAACGCGCTAAAAGAGAAACTGGCTGTTGCGCCAGATGAGATGGCGCGCAAACGCCTGCAACGGGAGATTAACGACCGGCAATTGAAGTATAACCTGCTGATTGAACGCCTGCGTAAAGCGCGTTGATAATTTACGTCTCGTCAGCTCGGGATAAGCGTCCCGAAGGCTGATTTTGACCCTTGAAGTTGCCCGTACAAAGCCTTCGGGACGGTTCAAAAGGCTTATCCCGAATTCAGGTTATTCACAACCGATCAGGGTGGTGATAGCACATCACCCTGTTGCGCCCACCTTGTTTGGCACGGTAGAGCGCTTCATCGGCTTGTTGTACCAACTCAGAGAGGGTAATGGTGGGGGTTCCGGGCTGCCAGCAGGCTACCCCTACGCTTATTGTGAAATTGGCGGTTTTTTCGTTGTACGTTTTTGGGGTGGTTTCAACAGTGCGGCGCAGGCGTTCGGCGATCTTAAGGGCAGATTCGCAATCGGTTTGGGGCATGAGGATGATAAACTCCTCGCCGCCATAGCGGGCGAAAATATCTACGGCGCGAATGGATTGCTGGCATAATTCCACCAATCCAATCAGCACCTGGTCGCCAAAGGGATGCCCCAGGCTGTCGTTAATGGATTTGAAGTGATCCGCATCAAATAGCATGAGGGTGATAGGATGTTGATAGCGGATGGCGCGCTCTAATTCGACTTCGGCAAGTTCAAAAAAGTGACGCCGGTTGAAAATATGGGTGAGGGGGTCAGAGATGGCCATTTTTTCCAATTGCGCGGTCTGCAAACGGAGTTTGGCTGTACGCTCGGCAACAGCGACTTCCAAATGCGCGGCAAAATCACGCAGTGATTTTTCACGCTCCTGAATAGCAACAGCCATTGTATTGAATGCTTCGGATAACTGGCCTATCTCATCGCGCCCCAGCGGTTGCGCGCGAATGGATGTGTTGCCATGCCTCATCTCGTGCGCAACGCGGGTTAGTTCTTTGAGGGGGTTGGTTATCTGACGGAGGACAACCATGCTAACGAGTGCGCCAATCAGGGTAGCAACCAGCGCCAGCCACAGGTTTTGGCGGGTAATGTCGGAAATTTTTTGGTCGAGCGGTTGGGTTGAAAGTCCAAAAGCCACTGCGCCAATGACGCTGTTGCCCAGCCAGACAGACCGCCCGGCAAGTAACTGGTTGGGCTGCCATTCGAGAAAACTCTCGCTGGCTTTTAGCGCCACCAATTGCGCGCCAAACGGGTCAACCTGCTGCGAGAAGGCCATCTGCGGGGTAAAGGCATCTATCAATACCCGTCCCTGCCGGTCGTAAAACGTCAGAAAAGTGACATCTGGGTTGGCGATCACCTCGCTGGCAATAAAACGTATTTCATCTAGTTGCTGATAGTACAAGGGGTCTTTCACGCTCAGGACAATCACGTCCATGACCAGTTCGGACTGTTGCTGCAATTCGCGTTGGAAGTTGCGCCGCTCGCGTTGAATAGAGAGTTGCGTCAGGGAGAGCGTTCCAATAATAATCAGCGTGCTCATCAGCACGATGATTTTGACTTCTAAAGATAAATCCTGCCAACGTTTTATAAACACATGCATAACAAGAGTTTAGCATTATCTGACCTGCCTGTCCATTTTTTTACCGTAGCCAAACCTGAGGGGGAAATTCAGACACACCCACTGAATCAGCGCCAACTTATCAATCCCTTGAGACTGGCAGAAAAACTTGTATACGGGTCACACGGACTGACGCGGTTAAGCACGGATTAATTCTGGTGAAGGTATTGCTATAAAAAAGGACATTTGTCAGATTGAATTCAGTACACGAAATCTCTATAATGATATGGAATGGGAAAGGGAGTGAACTATGACGGATATTTTCGATCCAATCATTGAATTTTTTGGGCGCAAGGAGCCTGCCGAGCCGGTCAACTTTTCGGAAGATGAAATTATAAAAGACGGACCGCCTCTGGATGTATGGCTTATTACAAGAAAAGCCTACATCCACCTGCCGCTAGCCGTTTATGGGGTGCTCATCGCGCCAGATGGTAAACACACTATCCTCCACACCGGCGGAGTGAAGGAACTGCCACAAGGTAAGTATCGGTTGCAGTACATTGACCAGCGCGAGCGCACCCGTCTGCTTGACATGATAGAGGGGACAACATCGGACGGGTTTCAGGTCAAGCTGCGGGTGCAATTCAGTTACCGCGTCATCGCCCCCGAAAGAATACTGGACGTGGAGAACCCGATGGGCGCGCTGCGCACCACGCTGGAGACGGCCATCAAAAACTACATCATCTCCCACACGCACGACGAAATCATCAAACCCGCCGAAACCGACGACAGCCTGGACGAACGCGCCCTGGAACGCTATGTGGTGCGTCTGGTGGTACAAAACCCCAGTTGCCGGGGCTTTACCATCACCAACCTGTTCGTGCAAGAATGGGTCGGCGACCCGAAATATCTGGAACTGCGTAAAGAAGGGCAATTTTTGGAACGCGAAAGCCTGAACAAACAAAAACAATTGCACCTGCAACAGAATGTGCTGCAAGAAGAAAAAGAACTGGAACGCAAAAAAGGCGAAGTGCAGCAAACCAAAGCCGAAGCCGAACTTACCCAGCAGCAAATTCTGGCCAAAGTGCAACAACTCAAAATCGAATTGGAGCAATCGCGCACGCTGCCCGAACGCAACCTGAAAGAAATTTTGAACCTCATTGAGGCAATCAAACAGTACCCTGGCGGCTTCCCTCGCAAAGCCGTAGAAGAACTTACCAATGCGCTCGTTCAAAAAGCGCGCGCAGGCGTGCAACCCGAACCAGAAGGCAGCAACGGGCGCAACGGACACGCAGGCAGCCCCAGCGAAAAAATGAGCGACCTGACCCGCACCATCCTCGACCTGGTGCGGCCGCGCAAGCCATAAACCATCACACCCCTTTGAGCAGCCATGCATATTCCCTGGTTCGAAATTTTTTCCATCGAGAAAAGCCAGGCCTACAGCGCCGATGGGGCTGAAGACTACCCCTGGCACGCCATCTTTGCCTGTCAGGTGGTTGTACGTCCATTTGAAACACTGCTGCATCTAAAGTGGGGTTTTAACGCAGGCGTTTTATATGAAGAAGCCAGAGACCGGCAGCACCTGTTTCTGGAATCTCAGCATGCGCTCAATGCACAAATGCGCTACGAACCGCCCACCAGGCGCACCCTGGCGTTGCGCTGCATCAACCTGCCTGGCAAAGGGTTGCAAGTAGCGCTGATTGGTAAAGTGTGCGCTAAATCGCCTACCGAAGCCCGCCGCGCGGCCGCCATCTATTGGCGCGAAATACACACCATCTTTCCAACCGATTACGAACTCTACCCCGCCACCCGGCAAGAAGACTACCACCGCATGGCCGGCACAGAGATTTTGCTGCACGGCAACCAGCCCGCCAGCCTGGTGCAAATCAAGCGCTGCGAAACGCCGCTGCTGGGGTCATTCAAACAAATGCCGGTGTTGGGCATTTGGCAATCGGGCCCGCATGCCGACGAAGCAATCTGGCGCGCAATGGCCGGGCTGCCCTTTACAGCGCTGCTCAACATTAGCCTGCGCCCCACCCTGCTATATGACATTGAGCGCAAACACCTGCTGCAACTTCAGCAACGCATAGAAAAAGCCGATGCTGACAGGTTCGGGCCAATCAGCCAGAGCATCTACAAAGAATGGATAGCGCCCTTCATTGCCCGGCGGCTAAAACCCTGGGGAAAATTCTATTACATGCAAATCCACCTGGCCAGCGCCGAAGAGCCGATTGACGAAAGCCTTACGCGCGTCATCGGCGCCAGCCTGACGCGCCCCAACGGCGACAACCTTTTACCCGGTTTCGAAACCGAAAACCCAGAAGATGAAACCGAAACCCGCCTGCGCAAAGCCGCCCTGCACCAGATGGAAATTTTGCCCGCCAAAAGCATGTACGCCTTGCCGCGCCTGACCGAAATTGCCGACCTGGAAGAAGTTGCCGCAGTGTTTCGCTTCCCATACCCGCCAGAGTATGGACTACCCGGCGTCACCTTGCTTCACCCCGCCAAAGACGAGTAGCACCCCATGCAAACGCACACCGCCAAACATGCCCAAACCGTGCGGGTAGTTAAACACCTGCCACTGGGATTAGCCGTCAAACTGGAAAACGGGCAGCGCGGCATCGTGCGGATACGCGAAATTTCATGGGATGCCAGCATCCGCAGCAACTGGCGCAGTCACTTTCCGGTAGGGTGGCGTGGGCCAGCCATCCCCATAGATGGTCCAGACGAAAATCATCACGAATACAGCCTGCGCCTGATTGAGCATGACCCCTGGCAAAACTTTGCCCAGCAAAACAGCGCGGGGCAAATCTACAATGGGGTTGTAACCGGCGTGGTGTCGTATGGCGCATTCATCGAACTGGGCGAGGGGCTAACCGGGCTGCTTCATCAGGAACGTTTGCCCGCATGGGTAGGCCCTAAAAAAATCCCCGACCTGTTCTGGCCAGGCGACCGGGTGCAGGTGGTTGTGCACAGCATTGATATGACCCGGCGGCGCATCGAATTGGGACTGCCACCCGTCACCACCACGCTGGACGAAACCTCCTTTGCCGCGCCTGCCGCCAGCCACACCCAGCCCCATACCACCCCCCTGGCCGACCTGGATGAATTTTTACAAACCCCACACAAGCGCTTGCATATTCTGCTGGTGGAAGACGAAAAAGAACAAGCCTGGTCTGTCGAAACCTGGCTGCGCCGCTTAAACCAGCAGGTAGATACCGCGCCAACCGCAACCGCAGCGCTCGAATTTTTACAAACCACCCAACCCGACCTGGTGCTGGTAGATGTAGGACTGCCCGATATGGACGGCATCAGCCTGGCGCGTCACATTGTGAGCGCCTACCCGTCTGTGCGGGTGGTGAGCGCTACCCGCACAGACGGCGCCGACCGCCTGACCGATGCGCTCAATAGCCTGTACGAACAGGGCGTAGAACTTCTAATGAAGCCGCTGATGCCCGAAGACCTGCTGCAAATGATTGACCGCGAAGCGCAACAGCCGCTGGCATTGCGCCGCCTGGCCGAAGAAATTGGCGCACCGTCCACACTCACCCG
>FWPV01011561.1_pt1 | contig 14001 bp, 12 predicted proteins | sample 2228371 | NCBI WGS metagenome assembly FWPV01 (sample SAMEA103939776, study PRJEB20133) | metagenome
CCGGGCTGCGCCGCAAGTACGGGGACAGCGTGCGCGCGATCCTCGCCCAGCAGGTCCTTCGCCTCCGACACGCCATCGGTGAAGAAGCACAGGCAGTCGCCCGGCTCCAGCGGCAGCGTCTTCTGGCGAATCGCCTCGGCGAACCGCGGCGGCTCCAGCACCCCCAGCGCGGGGCCGCGGAGGTCGAGCACGCGCGCGCCGGTGAGCCGCGGGCGCCAGATGATGGGGGGGCAGTGGCCGGCGTTCACGAGGGTCATCTCCCGCGCCGCGGGGTCCACGACGCCGTAGATCATGGTGACGAACATTCCCCGCGGCATGTCGGGCAGCAGCAGGCGGTTCGTCGTGCTCACCGCCTTTGCCGGCGTCTCCTCGTTCGCGCTCGCAATGTGGAGTATCTCGCGCAGCATGGCCATCACGATGGAGGCCCCGAAGCCCTTCCCGGCCACGTCTGCTATCACCAGCGCCACCCGGTCATTCGGCAGCGTGATGAAGTCAAAATAGTCCCCTCCGACCTCGTGGCAGGAGCGGTTGAAGAAGGCGACGTCGAGGCCCGGCACGTCGGGGGGCTTGGACGGCAGCAGCTTGTTCACCACCGTCTGCGCCCGCTCGATGTCGTCGCGCTGCGGCTCGGCGGCGGCGTCGGCCCCGAGGGCGGGGGGCCCCATGCCGCGGCGGGCGCGGTCGGCGGACACTCGCTGGACTCTGGCCTGGGCGGAGTGGACCTGTCGGAGGTAGCGCGTGACGTCGCCCTCGCCTGCGACCTCGGCAAGGTAGGAGCGCAGCTCCTTGAGCAGGTCTTCGAACGACAGCCCCTCGGTCGGCTTCCTCCGCACGGGATGGCCCTCGCTGCCTCCCCTGTTCCCCGCGCCAGGCGTTCAACCGCCGCAGTTGGTCCCTGTTGTGCAGAGCGGCCCCCTGGTTGCACCCTTGTAGGGGCCCTTCCACGAAGCCAGCTTTCCGCAACAGGGTCCAATTATAGCCTCTCCCCGCCTCTGCGTTCAAGGGGAGACGGCGCCGGGGAGTCGGTAGAAACGGACGGCGTTGTCGTGGAGGAGCTTTCGCTGGTCGGCCTCGGGGCGGTCGCGGATGATCTGGCGGAAGGCAGTGAGCCATTCGCGCAGGGTCGCCCCACGGGTGCACACGGGCCAGTCGCTTGCCCACACGCAGCGGTCCGGCCCGAAGGTCTCGATGCAAGCGTTGATGGCCGGGGCGAGATCGGCAGCCGTCCACTTGCCTCGTGGGAGGCTGGCCACGATGCCCGAGAGCTTGCAGATGACGCGGTCGCCGGCCTTGGCGAGGTGGGCCATGTCGCGCCGCCAGGCGTCGGCGACCGCCTTGCCTGCCCCGCGCGAAGTCGAAGGGTCGCCGCCGGGTAGCAGGCTCCTGGGCGGCACGTTGCCGCAGTGGTCAACGACGAAGCGGGTGTCGGGGCACAGTTGCACGAGCCGCGCGGCCTCGCCGAGGAGGGCCGGGGCGGTGCAGATGTCGAAGCTCATGCCCAGCTCGCCGAGGAGGCGGATGCCCTTGAGGAAGGGGGCTTCGAGGCACTGGCCCGGCCTGGCGATGATCTGGCGGACGCCCTTGACGTATGGGCTGCCCTTGAACCGCGCGATGTAGTCCCCGAAGCACGGCTCGGCCACCCGGCCGCCGATGACCGCCGCGCAGGTCGGGTTGTCCTTCTGTTGGCAGAGGCCCACGACGCATTCCGCCTCGGCCAGCTTGTCCTCGGGGGCCACGTCCACCTCCATGTAGACCGCCTTCACGACGTTGAGGCCGGCGATTGCCTCAAGGTAGTCCTTCATCACGAAGCTGCGGTTCAGCTCGCCGGCTCCCGTGAGCCAGGGCAGGCGCAGCTTGGCCAGGTCCCAGAGGTGCTGATGCGTGTCCACGGCGGGGAGCATGGGTGGTTCTCCTGCGAAGGCCCTGACGGCCCCGCAAGCGCCGACGGCGGCAACCGAACGCGACAGGAAGCTGCGGCGCGTGATGCTCATTTCAGCATCAGCGTACCATAACGGCTCGGGAGACTCCAGCGGCCCGAGTGTGGTTGGGGTTGCGGCGAGGGGGCGCCCTGTGGTATACTCTGCAAGGGGGCAGGGGGCTCCTGAGCGGTTTCTGGAGGCCGACGTCATGCGCAGCGTGGTGACAGGGGCCGCGGGGTTCCTCGGCTCACACCTGTGCGACGCCTTGCTCGCCCGTGGGCACCGCGTCATCGGGATCGACAACGTCATCACCGGCTGCACCGACAACATCGCGCACCTTTTCGGCAACCAGGCCTTCCAGTTCTTCCGGCACGACATCACGAACTACATCTACATCGAGGGCGAGGTGGACAACGTGCTGCACTTCGCCTCGCCTGCCAGCCCGGCCGACTACTTGCGGTATCCGATCCAGACGCTGAAGGTGGGTTCTCTAGGGACGCACAAGGCGCTGGGCCTCGCGAAGGCCAAGAAGGCGAAGTTCCTCCTTGCCTCGACCTCGGAGGTCTATGGCGACCCTCTGGTGCACCCGCAGGCGGAGGACTACTGGGGCAACGTGAACCCTGTGGGCTACCGCGGGGTCTACGACGAGGCGAAGCGCTTCGCGGAGGCCATGACCATGGCCTACCACCGCTACCACGGCCTCGACACCCGCATCGCGCGCATCTTCAACACCTACGGGCCGCGGATGCGCGTGGACGATGGCCGCGCGCTGCCCAACTTCTTCCGCCAGGCCATCCTTGGGGAGGACCTGACCATCTACGGGGACGGGCGGCAGACCCGCAGCTTCTGCTACGTGGATGACCTCGTGGACGGCATCTGCCGCCTCCTTGAGGCCGATGAGCACTTGCCTGTGAACCTCGGCAATCCGGCCGAGATCACCATCCTGGAGCTTGCCCAGGAGATCGTGGAGATAACCGGAAGCCACAGCAGAGTGCGCTTCGTCCCGTTCCCGGATGACTACCGCGACGACCCGAAGACTCGGCGGCCCGACATCACGAAGGCCCGCCGCATCCTGGGCTGGGAGCCGCGCGTGGGCCGCCGCGAGGGCCTGGGGCGCACCCTCGACTACTTCCGCACCAAGCTGGGGCGCGGGACCGGAGCATGAGCGGGCATTGATTGGTCGCTGACGTGGAGAAGCGATGAGTTCCCAGCCAACTGCCGCGAGTGGCGACCCACTCATCGGCAAGGTCATCTGCGGCTGCGAGATACAGCGCCTCATCTGCCAGGGCGGAATGGGCCGGCTTTACCGAGCCCGACAGGTGTCCCTCGACCGCATCGTGGCCGTGAAGATTCTCTCGCCGTCCCTCGGGGCCGACGCCGAGTTCCTCGACCGCTTCCGCCGCGAGGCGCGCTCCCTGGCCAACCTCCTCCACCCCAACGTCGTCGCCGTGCACGACTTCGGGGAGGATGAGGGCGTCCACGCCATCGTCATGGAGTACGTAGAGGGCCGGAGCGTGGCCGACATGCTCGCGCGGCAGCCGATCATGCCGGTAACGGCCGCCGTGGCCATCCTGCGCCAGGTCGCCGAGGGGCTGGCCTGCGCCCACGCGCGCAACATCATCCACTGCGACCTCAAGCCCGAGAACATCCTTGTGACCAACGACGGGGTGGCCAAGCTCGCCGACTTCGGCCTCGCCAAGAGCGCCCGCGGCGACTCCGGCCACATCACCCGCGACGGCGTGGTGCTCGGCACCCCAAACTACATGAGCCCCGAGCAGTGCGCCGGCGGCAAGCTCGACGCCCGCACCGACATCTACTCGCTGGGGACCACCTTCTACCGCATGGTGGCCGGCGCGACGTCTTCGAGGGCTCGGACCCGGTCTCCATCCTCCTCAAGCACCAGAACGAGGCGCCGGTGGACCCGCGGCAGCACAACCCCGAGCTGCCCCAGGCCATAGCGAAGATCATCCTGCGCATGCTCGAGAAGCCACGCGAGAAGCGCTACCAGACCGTCACAGAGGTCATCAAGGCCCTGGCCGCCTTCGAGCGCGCCACCGCCGCCCACGAGGGTGGCACCGAGGCAGTGGAGCACCCGCGGCGCGAGTTCGCTGTCGCCTTCGAGGCCATCGACGCCGGCATCCTCAGCCCGGCGCAACTCAGGGCCTGCATCGCGCGCCAGGAGGCCGGCGGCAGCGCCGCGCGCGACATCGCATCGCTCCTCGTCGCCGAGGGGCTGCTCTCGGAGGGGCAAGTGCGCCAGCTCATCGAGCGCACGCGGGCGCGCGAGAGGGCGCACGCCGACGAGGACTTCGCCCGGCGCGCCATCGGCAGCGGCCTGGTGACGCAGACGCAGATTGACGAGTGCCTCCAGAAGCACCGGGGCGCTGGCGAGAGGGTAACCCTCGCCCGCGCCCTGAGCGCCGGCGGCCTCCTCAAGCCGCCCAACGTCACCGAAATCCTCCTGCGCCAGCTCAAGGCCGCCCAGCAAGCCGAGGATGCCGAGCTGCTGGAGCTCCTGCGGCGCGAGACCGTGCTCCCCGAGGGCGAGATCGAGCGCTGCATCATGGAGCAGCGCCGCCGCGAGGCACAGGCCGACTTCTGCGTGTTGCGCCAGCTCGTCGTCGAGCTCGGCATGGTCCCAGCATCCCAGCTCCGCGACCTCCTCCGCAGGAAGATGCGCGCGGAGCTCCTGGACTACCTTGCGGAGCGCGAGAAGGCCAAGCTGGCCGCCGAGGAGGCCATCATCCCCAAGTCCGCAGAGCTCCGCCTCGCCGAGGAAGAGCCCTGCCCCGCCTGCGGCGGGATGAACGAGGTGGGGTCAACCGCCTGCCGCTGGTGCGAGGTGTCCATCGAAGAGGCGCTGCGCGAGGCCGCACTCCGCGGCGGGGACGTGGCGGCCGGCCAGCCCAGCGCCGTCGCCGCAGGGGCGGCCGAGGCGGCCCTGGACCGGCTGCTGGACCTGCGGCCCGGCCCCGCGCGGCCCCCCCAGAAGGGCCTGCCGCCCGGCCAGGAGTGGGAAATCCGCCTCCCCGACGGCACGCCCTCGCAGCCCCTCGGCTTTGGCGCACTGATGCGCCTCGTCCGCGAGAAGCGCATCCAGCCAGGCACCGTCCTGCGCGGGCCGCTCACTCGCGGGGTGTGGCGCCAGGCCCGCTTCACCCCCAAGCTGTGCCGGCTCTTCGGCACATGTCACTTCTGCGGCGCCAAGCTCCCCGCCGGCGCCAAGGCCTGCCAAGAGTGCCAGGCCGACCCCGACAAGCCCCGGGCCTAGCCCTGGGCGCGGGGGGCAGTCTGCTTCTGGTAGAGGTTGCGGTACGTCGGGCTGGAGGCGAAGAGGCCGTCGTGAGTGCCGATGGCCTCGATGCGGCCTCGGTCGAGGACCACTATGCGGTCGGCGGCGCGCAGCGCGGAGAAGCGGTGGGCGATGAGGATGACGGTGCGGCCACGGGCGAACTCGCCCAGGTGGGCCTCGAAGCGGTGCTCGGCGTCGGCATCCATCGCCGAGGTCGCCTCGTCGAGGATGAGGATGCGGGGGTTCCGCAGCAGCGCCCTGGCAAGGGCGATGCGCTGGCGCTGGCCGCCCGAGAGCTTGGCCCCGCCCTCGCCCACGACGGTGTCGTAGCCGTTGGGCAGCTCGCCCACGATGAAGTCGTGGGCGAGGGCAGTGCGGGCCGCCGCCTCGATCTCAGCGTCGCTATACTTGCCGCCACCGAAGGCGATGTTGTTGCGCACCGTGTCGTTGAAGAGCACGACGTTCTGGGACACATACCCGATCTGGCGGCGGAGGGATGCCTGGGTGACGTCGCGCAGGTCGGTGCCGTCAATGCGGATGGCGCCGCTGGTGGGGTCGTAGAAGCGCATCAGGAGGCTTGCGAGGGTGGACTTGCCCGAGCCGTTCTCACCCACGATGGCGAGCACCTGGCCGGCAGGGATGGTGAGGTGGAAGTCGTGCACCACGTCGTTGGGCGGCTCGTAGGCGAACGAGACGTGGTCGAAGCAGATGTCCACGGCATGCGGTGGCAGCGGCTTGGCATCGGGCTTCTCAAGCACCTCGGGCTGGAGGTCCATCACCGAGAACACGCGGTCGGCTGCCGCGCGACACGCCTGTATCTCGTTGTTGACGTCGCGCAGCTTGTTCAGCGGGTCGTAGACCTGTTTGACGCCGTAGAAGAAGGCGGCGAGCATCGAGGGCGCGAGGAGGCCCCGGGTGACGAGGTAGACGCCATAGGCGCCCACGACGAAGATGCAGGCCCTGTAGACGAAATCGGTGGCGGGCTCGGCGAGCGCCTTGATGAGGGTGCGGCGCAGGTCGTAGTGGAGCATGCGGCGGCTCGTGTCGCGGAAACGGCCCCGCTGGTAGTCCTCGGCATCGTATGCCTTGATAACGGTGATGCCCTGGACTGTCTCGGCCAGGATCTTCATCGCGTCGGCGCGCTTCTCAAGCCCTTTCCTGGTGTAGCGCCGCACGCGGGTGCCGACGAACTTGAAGATCCAGAAGGCCACTGGGAGCCCAACGAACACGACCAGGAAAAGGCGCAGGCTGACGAGGAAACAGGTGACGATGCCGGCGGCGAGGCAGAAGGAATCGCGGACAGCGTGGGCGAAGATGCTGCGGCCGCCCGTGGCCAGCTCGCCGAGGTCGGGGCCAAACGTCGCCATCGTGTGGCCCAGGCTGCGGCTGGAGTAGAACCGCATCGAGAGGCCCGAAACACGCTCGAAGAGGCGATTCAGCAAGTCCATCCAGCCGCGTTGCGCCGCAGACTCCAGCAGGTAGCGCCGCAGGAACACGAAGATGCCGTGGACGACCGAGATGATGAGGAGTGTGAAGCCCATGCCTATGATGGTCCACATGAGCGTGGACTCTCGCAGGGCTTGGCTTTCGAGGAACTGGACGACGCGCTGGCCGATCTGGTGGCGGAAGAGGCGGCCCGTGGCGAGCTCGCTCCGCGTCTTGCCGCCAGTCAGATAATATGTCAACATTATCTCGTGCGCGGCCAGATAGAGGACGATCGAGAAGACGTTGAGCGACTCGGCGAAGAAGCTACAGATGATGGAGCCGACGACCCGGACCTTGTAGCGCCAGATGAAGCCGAGATAGCGGAGGTAGTTGCGCACGCCCACGGTCCTTCAGGGGAAAGGGGCGGCGAGATGCTCCTGCGCGCCCCTGTTGGCAGCCATGCCCGTCGTCCTGATTCTACCCAGCGCCCAGCGCCCAGTCAAATCGCCGGGAGGATGGCCAGTAGCTCCGGTGCCATTCCCAGGCAGAAGCTCGACCCTCACACTACCCTCTCCCTAAGAGCGAGAGGGGTTTGGCACTCCCCTCCCTATCAGGGAGGGGGTAGGGGGAGGGTCGGAGCCGCCGTCCTGAGCTAGGCTGCCAAGATCAGGAGCCAAGGTGGGCTCCCACGCTTGCGGCGGCCCCGTTTGGGTGTACAATAGCTTCATACCCCGGACCGCTCCACCCAGGAGACCCATCGGATGATCCTAGGCGTAGACTTCTACCCGGAGCATTGGCCCGAAGAGCGTTGGCCCATTGATGCGGCGCTGATGCGCAGGGCCGGCATGACGGTTGTGCGGCTGGCCGAGTTCGCCTGGTCGCGCCTCGAACCGCGCGAGGGCGAGTTCCAGTTCGCGTGGCTCGACCGAGCGCTCGACGTCCTCGCCGCCCACGGCATCCGCGCGGTGCTGGGCACGCCCACGGCGGCCCCGCCCGCGTGGCTGGTTGAGGCCCACCGCGACATCCTGCCGCTGGACGACCAGCGCCGCCCCCTGGAGTTCGGCGCGCGCCTCCACCGCTGCCTGGCCAACCCCACTTTCCGCCGCTACTCGCGCGCCATCACCGAGGCGATGGCCGCACACTACGCCAACCACCCCAACATCATCGGCTGGCAGACCGATAACGAGCTCACCGGCAATCGCTGCTTCTGCGATGTGTGCGCCGAGCGCTTCCGCCAGTGGCTCCAGCACAAGTACGGCACCCTCGACGCCCTCAACCAGGCCTGGGGCACCGCCTTCTGGAGCCAGGAGTACAACGCCTGGTCCCAGCTGCCGCTCCCCTGGCGCACCACCTGCGGCTCGATGGCCCACAACCCCTCGCTGCTCCTCGACTACTATCGCTTTGCCTCCGACATCACGGTGGAGTTCCAGTCCGAGCAGGTGGCCATCCTGCGCAAGCTCTGCCCGAATCACTTCGTCACCCACAACTTCATGGGCCTTCACGACGCCATCAACTACTACGACCTGGCGAAGGACCTCGACTTCGTGTCGTGGGACAACTACCCCAGCGACTCGGCGGCCCTGCCGCACGACGTGATGCGCGGCATCCGGCGCAAGAACTTCTGGGTCATGGAAGAGAAGTGCGGCCACACGGGCTGGAACACGATGAGTCCCATCCCGCGGCCCGGCCAGGTGCGGGCCTGGGCCTGGCAGGCCGTCGGCCACGGCGCCGACGCCATCGTGTTCTTCCGTTGGCGGAGCTGTCGGGGCGGCACCGAGCAGTTCTGGCAGGGCATCCTCAACCACGATGCGCTCCCCGGCCGCCGCTACAACGAAATCGCACAGCTCGGCCGCGAGTTCCAACAAATCGGCTCCGCCTTCGAAGGCACCAGCGTGCGAAACGATGTCGCCATCCTTTACTCCTACGACCAAATATGGGCGCTCCAGATTCAGCCCCAGGTGGCGGCTACCACGAGGGCCTGCACCGCCTGGGCGTGGGCGCCGACGTTGTGAGCGCCGAGGCGGACCTCAGCGGCTACAAGCTCGTCATCTGCCCGCCCCTCTACCTTCTAGGCGACGACCTGGCGGCCCGCCTGGAACGCTACGTGGCCGGCGGCGGACGCCTCGTCGTCAGCGCCCGCACCGGCGTGAAGAACGAGAACAACTACGCCCGCTCCGAGCCGCTCCCAGGCCCCCTCGCCCCCGTCCTCGGCGTCATCGTCGAGGACTACGACGCCATAGGCGGCGGAACCAACATCATCGAGCTCAACGACGGCTGCCGGTTCAAGGTCAGCCTCTGGTGCGACATCCTGCGGCTGACGGGCGCGCAGCAGGCCGCGAGGTACACGCGCGACTTCTACGCCGGCAAGCCCGCGATCACGGCCAACGACTACGGCAAGGGCAGGGCCTGGTACATCGCCACCGTGCCCGAGGAACGCTTCTTCCGCCACTTCCTCGCGCCCATTGTCGCGGACCTGCGGGTGCGGCGGGTCGCTGACCTGCCGCGTGGCGTCGAGGTCGCCTGCCGCGAGGGCGACCGCGGCCGCATCATGGTCCTCACAAACCTCACCGCCCAGAAGCAGCAGCTCAGGCTCCACGACCCCTGCGAAGACCTCTTCGCCAGCAAGATCGTCACCGACCCCATCGAGCTGGAGCCCTTCGGCGTGAGGCTGCTGCGCACGACGAGGTAGCGTGGACGCCACCGACCGTAAGCTCCTGGCCCGCATCCAGTGCGACTTTCCGCTCGAGCCGCGCCCCTTCGCCCGCCTCGCCCAGGAGCTGGGCCTGGATGAACAGGAGGTCATCAGCCGCCTGGCGGCCCTGCGGCAGCGCGGCATCATCCGACGAATCGGGCCGGTGCTCGACCCCGAGAAGACGGGCAGGGTGGGCGCACTGGCCGCGATGAGCGTGCCCCCCGACCGCCTCGCTGAGGTCGCCGCCGCGGTCTCGGCGTGCAGCCTGGTCACCCACAACTACGAGCGGCGCCCATTGCCGGCTATGGGCGCCCGTCGCCACGGCGCCTGCCCCTTCAACCTCTGGTTCACCCTCACCGCCGGCAGTTCCGAGGCGCTGGAGGCGGCTGTGGGGGAGATACAGGCCAGTACCGGCGTCCCCGTCACGCTCCTTCCAGTGCGACGCAAGTTCAAGATCGGCGTCAAGTTCGACTTCGCGGGCGACAGCGATGGATGAGCTGGACCGCCGGATAGTTGAGGCGCTTCAGGACGGCGTGCCGCTGGTGCCCCAGCCCTATGCCGCCGCTGCGGAGCGGTTGGGCATCAGCCAGGAGGAGTTGCTGGCGCGCCTCCGCGCGATGGTCCGGCGCGGCGAGGTGCGTCGGGTCGGCGCCTCCGTCGCCCACCGCAACGCTGGGATTGCGGCAAACGTCATGTGCGTCTGGCGCGTCCCGCCCGAAGCGGTCGAGGCATTCGCACACCAGGCCGTCCGCCTCGACGCTATCACCCACTGCTACGAGCGCGCCACGACACCCGAGTGGCCCTACAACCTGTATTGCATGATTCACGGCCGCAGCGAGGCCGACTGCGAGGCCGTCATCGCCGACCTCTGCCGCCGCACGGGCCAGGCCAACTACGTCGCCCTCCTCAGCACCCGCGAGTTCAAGAAGACCTGGACCCGGCTGTGAAGTCAAGCCACGGGTCGCAACGCGGCATCCAAGGCCCCGCTCTGCTGGGAGTGGGCCCGGGGATTTTCTGGCGTTCTGCAGTTCCGAAGACAGACAGGCCACCCCCCAATACGCGTACCGGCCGCCGAAAGGTGGCCATAGGTACGCCCCTTCAGGGCTGGGTGATGGTCCGCCCTATTTCCCAGGGCTTCGCCCTGGGCTTTCATAGTACGCCCCGGTTGGGGCTCCTGACCAGTTCCCTGCGGCCGGGGACCGCGCTCCTCGGCAACAGGCCATTGACAAGACGAGGCGGCAGCGTACAATTGGGATTAGGCTAGGTCGGAGTGAGAGATGATCCTGCACGTCATCGAAGCCGAATACGACCACGGCTACGTCCTGCGGGTCAAGTTCAACGATGGCGCCGAGGGCCTCGTTGACCTCGAGGACGCGCTCTATGGCGAGGTCTTCGAACCCCTCAAAGACCCTGCCAAGTTCCGCGCGTTCAGGGTGGACCCTGAGCTCAGCACCATCGTCTGGGAGAACGGTGCCGACCTGGCCCCCGAGTTTCTTCACGACCGCCTGCTCGTCCCGCCAGAGCCTGTCACTTCGCCTGAGCAGTCCTGAATGGTCCGGCTCGTCAAGAAGAAATCCTCCACCTTCCATGATTTCCCCTACTCGTGTCCTCAGCGGAAGTGCATCCACAACTGGATCGTCAACGTCACCCCGCCGGGGTTCAGCCATTGCATCCACCAGTGCGTCTACTGCTATGCGCGCGACGCGGTGTTTTCGCGCGAGGCGGGCGAGGCCCTGGAGGTCTACGGCAACCTCCCCGAGCTGGTGGCCCGCGATCTCGGCCGCATCACGCTCTGCCCGCCGCTTTCCATCTCAAACACGACCGACCCTTGTCAGGCGGTGCCAGAGGTTCGGCGCGAGGTGACACGGCTGGTTCGCCTGCTTCTTGAGCGGAACCTGTCGTTCCTCATCGTCACGAAGGGCGATGCGACGTTTCTGCTCGACATTGCTGGCTTCGCGGCGCACGACCGCAGGGTGGTTGCAACGACGATTGAGGGGCCGCACGAGGTGCTCCAACTGCTCTCGCCGCGGGCGCCCGCCTTCGGGGAACGACTTGCCAGCGTCCGCCGCCTTGCAGACGCGGGCGTCCGCTGCGTCGTACGCCTCGACCCGGTCTTCCCTCACGTTTGGCAGGCCGTGTGCGGGAACGGCTGGTTCAGCCGCCTTGAGTGGCTTGTTGGGGAGTTCGCGGGGGCGGGCTGCGGCCACGTCATCTGTTCGACGGGGCGCCTCGACCGCCGTCCCGCCCGCGGCCAGACGGTTTCCTCTCTGGAGCGCATAGCCGCGCTCATCGAGCGCTTCAGCCCAGCGGCGGCAGCAGCCTTCAGGCGCGATTACGTCTACGACCGCTCCGGCACCTCTGCTGGCTACCTGTGGCGTCGCCCGGCGCGGCTGGAGTTCCACCGCCGCCTCCGCGCCCTCTGCGAGGCGCGCGGGATGACCTACGCTACCTGCCAGGAGACCTCTGCCGAGGAAACCGATTCACCCGGCATCCCCAGTTGCGAGGGCCATCCGCTGCCGTTCTGCCGCAAGGGCTTCGGCGGTCGCTTTGAGCCAGTTGAGGGCTGCACTGCGCTCTGCCACGTCCGCTGCAACGGCCTGGCCTCGCCGCCGTGTGGGCGCAGCGAACTGGCGTCGCCAGTGCCTCTTCGGCTCAGCCTTCTGCGATGACGGAGGATGTAATGCGTAATCCGTACTCCGTAACCAGACAAGAGAAGACGCGGCTTTCCGTTCTCCTCTGGTCACGGACTACGGATTACGGATTCGATGGAAACCAGAGAGAACTTCCGCTTCTCGAAGTACGCGTACGAGGAGTACCCGGCCCCTCGTGCCAGGGCGATGGCGCGGGCGAAGTGGCGGCCCACCTCGCCCGGAGCGTGGGCGTCCGAGCCGAACGTGATCGGCACACCTGCGGCGAAGGCGAGACGGAGGAAGTCCTCGCTCGCATACTGCTCGCCGACGGGCTTGTCGAAGCCGGCGGTGTTGACCTCCAGGGCGAGGCCGCGCTCGCGGGCGACGGAGCACACCTCGCGCATGATGTCCGACCAGTCGCCCTCCAGGCGATGGCCGAACTTCTTGATGAGGTCAACGTGGCCCACCACGTTGAAGAGGCCGGTGCGCATTGCGTCGCACACGAGGCCGAAGTAGGTCTCATACAGCTTCCGGTGGTTCCATTGATCGAAGCCGCCGACGTTGGCGGGGTGGTCAAATGGCCAGTCGCCGATGAAGTGCACGGAACCCATCAGGTAGTCGAACGGGTAGGCGGCGGCAAGCTCGGCGGCCTCGCCTACGCGGTCGGGAAGATAGTCGGCCTCGCCGCCAAGCAGGATGGGCATCGCAGCCCCATACTTCGCCCGCAGCCGCGTGACCTCTGTCGCCAGGAAGTCCAGCTCTTCCCGCGTCACGTTCACCTTGTAAGGCACAGGGATGGTGATTGGGAGATGGAAGGAGAAGCCGACGGCGGCGAGGCCGAGCTCGATGGCGCGCTCGACATACTCGTCAATCTCGCCGACCGCGTGGCCGCAGAGCTTCGAGTGCAGGTGAATATCCGCGGGCAATCTCGCCACTGGCATCTCCTGCGGCAAAGGCCCAAAGCGGCGAACATCTTAGGGTATTGCGGAGGCGCTGTCAAACGTGCGGGCGATGGCGAGTATGGCCCCATCCGCCGCACACTTCTTCACACGGCTTGACGACTCTTTACCCAGCGAGGCATTCTGCCGGATTGACCGGCTATGTGCCTTGTGGTAGACTGCGCGACAGCCCAGTGAACAGCGGGGGACAGTTGGTGAACGGTATTCGTGTCCTGGCGATAGCGGCTGTGGTGCTGGCCGCCTCGGTTACGCGGGGGGCCGAGCAACTGTCCGCGGAGGAGCTTCAGCGCCTGCGCGGCATGTGCGCCCAGTTGGACAACAACGAGCCTGGGAAGAAGTGGGACGTTGCCCGCGCGCTGGTCCGCGAGGGGCCGAAGGCGGTGGGGGTGGTCGGCGAGCTGTTTGCCGGCGACTGGCTCGAGGGGAAGCGGATGGCGGCGTGGATTCTCAGCGAGATGCGCCACGAGAGCGCCGTGGCGCCCCTGGCCCGCGCGCTAGACGACGCCGACGAAGAGGTCCGCTGGAAGGCCGCCATTGGGCTCAAGCAGCTCGGCAAGCCGAGCGTCCTCCACCTTGTCGCCGTCCTCATGAGCGGCAAGCTGCCCGCCAAGCACTGTGCGGCGTGGACGCTTGGCGAGATCGCCGACCCCGACGCCGCCGGCCCGCTCGCCGCCGCATTGGAGGAGGCCGACGAGGACCTGCGCTGGAAGGCCGCCATCAGCCTGACCCAGATTGGCGCCGGGTCCCTCGCCGCGCTCAATCAGGTGCTCAAGAAGGGCAACGTGGACACCCGCCGCTGCGCCATCTGGGCCGTGGGCAAGCTCGGCGGCGAGGCCGCAATCCCCGCCCTCGCCCAAGCGCTCGGCGACCCCGACAACCACGTCCGCGCAAAGGCCGTCGTCGCTCTCGGCAACATCCCTGGCGATGCCGCCACCAAGCTGCTCCTCAAGATGGTGGACGACCCCGACCCGATCGTGAAGAAGGATGCGATTGTGGCCCTGGGGCGCCGCGGCAAGAGCCTGGAGCCGGCGGTCAGAGTGGAGAGACCGGAGAAAGAACCGACCACGGAGGTTCCGCTCTACGG
>FWPV01011563.1_pt1 | contig 13997 bp, 13 predicted proteins | sample 2228371 | NCBI WGS metagenome assembly FWPV01 (sample SAMEA103939776, study PRJEB20133) | metagenome
CTCCTTCGGGAGAATGCCCTGACGAGAGAGCATGACCACGTGGGCGCGACTCCCCCAAAGGTCATACGGGATCAAAATCTCGTCACAGGGCGGCAGGCCCCTTACGTCTCTCCCCGAAAGAAAGGCAACCATCTCCTGGGAAGGGAGTTCTCGAAATCGCCCTCCCCATAATTTATCGATTTTCATAGACGATCCCCTTCGGTTTGTGAGTCGATGAAAACATGCTGTTGGCCTTTTCTCGGTTCAAATCCTCCTGTTCCGCTTTTTTTCTAAAGGAACAACGGAAGGGTCATCCGTTCTATGCCGTCATGTCGTTTTTCGTTTGGCCAAGATCTCAAAAGGAAGACCGCGGATGAATGCAGCATCCGCACACCGCCTTTGGTCGAAACCGGTGGCTTTGATGGAGCGGATTTCCGGCGAGAAGAGGCTTGTCTTCGACTCTCGGTGAACGATGTCGATATTCCCCTTGTAGAGCTTAATCCGATACGTGCCATTGACGACCTTCTGAGACTGCTCGATGAAGGCGTCGAGATCAAATCTCAAGGGATGATACGCCATCCCATGATAGATTAAGTAGGCCCATTTCTGATCGACCCCTTTCTTGAACTGAATTTCGTCCTTTGTCAAACAGAACTGTTCAAGGTCACGGTGAAGCTTGAGAATGATGGTCGCGGCAGGCGCTTCGTAAATCTCCCTGCTCTTCAGATCCATGATTCCATCCTCGAAGATATCGATCTTGCCGATCCCATGCTTCCCCCCGATGACGTTCAGCTCGGGAATGATCTCTCCCAAGGGCATTCGCTTCCCGTTGAGTCTTACCGGAATGCCCTGTTCGAACTCCAAGGTCAGGAAAACGGGTCGATCAGGGGCCTCTTCCGGGGGTCGATACCAAGATCGGATATCATCGGGAACGGGCTGATTAAGGTCAATGGCACCACTGGCAATCGAGCGGCACCACATCGTCTTGTCGTCCCCTCCCGTAACGACCTCCGTTACGGGAACCCCCCAGGCCCGACAAAGGGCCTCTTCCTCTAAGCGCGTCAGGTCAAAATCCCTCACAGGGACCAGGATCTTCAAATCGGGTGCGAACATCTTGAACACATTGTGCATTCGATACTGATCGTTCCCCTTCCCACTCGATCCCTCGAGGATCGCATCACACCCTTCTCGCAGAGCCACCTCCGCTACTTTTCGAGCGACGATCTGCCTCGTCATCGATGTCGAAACCGGATAGCCGAGGTAATCCGAATTCGCTTGGATGGCACGTGCAATCCAGCCCTCGGTGAACTCCTTTCGAAGATCGAAAAAGAGGGGCTTGATCTTTAGGATTCTCGCCTTCCTACGACTCTCTCGAATCTCCTCCTCCCCCTGTCCAACATCGATCGTGATGGGGAGGATCGTCTTTGCCTTATACTTTCGTCTCAGCAACTCGATGGCGAGAGAGGAATCCAGTCCTCCTGAATAGGCCACAGCCACCTTGTTCACGTTGGGTGTCTCCGTTCTCTCAATCTTCTCAAGGATCTTTTCAATGTCCATACAATCCCCCATTTCATCTCCAAATCGAGTAAGAATGTTAGCACAAATCCATGGATTCGACAATTTATTCTTGATCCCCCCTTGAGGGGTCCACCAAAGGGATGGGGTTCCGTTGAGGGAAAAAATGGCGCGAGAAAAAAAAGACTTGACAAAATTCGATATTTGATATTCAGTATACCAAATGCCGAAACTCCTCTCCCAGCTCAGGTCCCTTACAAAACCCATCTTTAGGGAAGAGGTCTACCTCTCCATCAAAGAGGCCATTCTCATGGGAGAGTTTGCCCCGGGGGAGCGCCTCTCCATCGGCCGCCTCCTTCAACGAATAGGCTTCAGCCCAACCCCTATTCGGGAGGCCCTTCTCAAACTTGAGCAAGAGGGATTCGTAAGCCGTCTTCCGAAGGGGGGGTTCATCGTAAGCCGGTTTACTAAAAAGGATATCGATCAAATCTTTGACATCCGCAGCCTCCTCGAAAGCTACGCTCTTGACCTGGCAATCAGACACATCAAAAAGGAGGATATCCTCTGGCTGGAAAGGAACGTCAAGGAGTCGGAGACATACATTCAGAGGCGCGAATGGCATAAGGTTAGCAAGCTGAATACCGAGTTCCATGACTACTTGAATAGGCTCTCTCAAAATGAAAGGCTGCTCGCCATGATCAACGGGCTAAGGGACCAGATCTTCCAATACAGGTCGGCGATCCTCAGGGTTCCGCAAAAAGCGAAGGTCTCCATCGAGCACCATAAAAGGATGATCGATGCCATCAAAAAGAAGGACGGGGAGCTTCTCAAACGATTGATCCAGGAACATATCCAGGTGGGCAAAGAGGTCATCCTCTCTGAGATAGAGAAGGGAAATATCCGGCTGTGATGTTCCCATAAAGAATCATAGGGGTTGGATGGTGGATTTAGCGGTAAAAATGGCAGGGGTCTCTTTTAAGAACCCAATTCTCCCTGCCGCCTCCGAGCTCGTCTTCGATGGTCCATCGGCAAAAAGCATCGTAGAGCAAGGCGTCGGTGGCATCGTCACCAAGACCTTCATCACCTCCCCTGACTTCCGAATCAGACGCCACCCCTATCCGTTTCCTCTCATTGATCCGTCCTTGAAGAAACGCGAAGGATCGTCTGGAGGGGGAAAGGGATGGTCTCCCTTTTTCCTAAAAGAAAAAAGAATCCAATGAAAAGGAGGTGAGGTCTCGATCGGTCTAAAAAGGCAGAAGGTTGGATCGAATCAAAAGCATTTTTAATCTATCGAAAGGAGAAGGAACATGAAGAAGATCGTCATCGGTTTATGGGTCCTTGCAATGATGTTGACGGTTGGGGTTATGAATCAACCCTCCCAGGCGGCGGAACTGAAGATGGCCACCTTTCTCCCAAAGGACGATGTGAACCTCACTGCGTGGTGGGCTTTCGTCGAGGAAGTGAATAAAAAATCGAAGGGGGAGGTGGTCATCAAGTTCGTCGGAGGCCCAGAAGCCATCCCTGCCTTCAAGCAGTTCGAAGCGGTCCGGACGGGCGTTGTCGATATCATCTTTGGATGCGAGGCATACTACGGTGCAATGGTGACCGGTGCCGCATATACGCATTTGAGTCGCTTGACTCCGATGGAAGAGCGCAAGGTCGGTTACTTTGAACTGAGGAAAGAGCTTCTGAAGAAACACAACGTCATGTATCTGGGGAGGCCGGAATATGGGGTTTGGTTCCATCTCTTTACGAACAAACCCGTTAAACGACCTCAGGAATTGGCTGGTCAGAAGATCCGGACCTCTGCAACTTATGAGCCTTTTGTCAGGGTCCTTGGGGCTGTCCCCATCACTCTTCCAGGAGCAGAAGTATATACCGCCCTGGAACGCGGGGTCGTGGATGGTTATGCCTGGTCCGTCTTGGGCAATATCTCCATGGGCTGGCACGAGGTGTGTAAATACATCCTTGAACCCAAGATCTATTCGATGAACCTCGAAACCCTCATCAACTTGGACACCTGGAATAAACTTCCAAAAAGCGCGCAAGAATTAATGTCCAAGCTGATGGTCGAAAACGAGGAGAAGTTCGAAAAAATCTTTGTGGAATTAGGGGAGAAAGAGCTCAAGGCGATGCAAGATAAAGGAATGAGGTTGATTAAATTTTCGCCGGAAGATACCAAATGGTATGTCGATACAGCCTACAAGGCGGGATGGGATGAGGTGATTAAGAAATCTCCGGAACTCGGTGAAAAGTTGAAGAAGCTTCTTAGCCCGTAACCTCTGCTGATCCTTTTTCTCCTTTACCCTTTCCCCTTCGATTGGAAGCGGGAAAGGGTAAAGGGAGAGTGGGCGGATAAGATGAAGCGATTGGGAGCCGCCTTTGACAAGGTTTTAGTACTTCTCTTTTGGATGGCTGGAGGGCTTCTTGTTTTCTCAACCGTTGGAACTTGTATCGATGTCATCCTTCGATACGTGTTCAATCGCCCCATCCATTGGATGTTAGAAGTGACCGAGTATATCATGCTCTACATCCCTTTCTTAGGGGCTGCGTTGGTTCTTAAGGAGGAAGGCCATATCCGGGTGGATATTCTGATCCACCATCTCGGCCATCGAACGAGGGGATGGCTCAATATCATCACCTCTATGGTGGGTGGCCTTGTGATGTCAACCTACACCTTCTTAGGCGCACAGGTCACCCTCGACTACTACCAAAGGGGGATTGCCTCATTGGAGTCTCTTAAAACCCCCATGTTTCTTATTCTCATGATCATCCCAATTGGAGGTTTTTTCTTCACCGCTCAGTTTTTCAGACAGATGGTTCGTTATTATCGAAGATTGGGACAATAAATCCCGCGGGGATTCAAATGGAATGGTGGTTCGTCCTGTTGGTGCTCATCGGTGGAACCGTTCTCATCATGTTTTTGGGCCTACCGGTTGGAATCTCTTTTCTCTTTGCGAACCTTCTCGGAACCCTATTTTTCATGGGTGGTCTTTCCGGGTCGAAATTACTCATTCTCAACCTCGAAGAAAGTCTGACCTCCTTCAGTCTCCTCACCGTCCCAATGTTCATCCTGATGGGGGAGGTCATGTTCCACTCCAATATGGCTCGCCGGGCGATTGATGCTCTCGACTACTGGATTGGAAAGGTTCCAGGTCGACTCGGGCTCCTGGCGGTGGCCTCCGGAACCATCTTTGCCGCCACGAGCGGCTCTACGATCGCAAATACGTCGATGCTTGGATCCTTGTTAATTCCTGAAATGGAGCGTAGGGGGTATAAGAAAGACATGACCGTGGGACCGATCATCGGTTGCGGCGCCCTTGCCATGCTCATTCCCCCCAGTATCTTGGCCGTCATTTTAGCCACTCTTATCGAAGTCTCTGTCGGGGCGATGTTGATCGCGGGAATCCTGCCCGGCCTACTGCTTGCCTCGCTCTATGCGATTTACATCGTTCTCCGATCCTGGATCCAGCCCAATATCGCTCCGCCTTACGACACGCCTCCCACGCCTCTGTCAAAAAAGATAAGAGAGACGGTCCTCCATGTCCTCCCCTTAGGGCTGATCATCTTTTTAGTGGTGGGCGTCATCTTTCTGGGCATGGCCACTCCCTCCGAGGCAGCGGCGATGGGGGCAATGGGCTCCATTCTCCTATCGGCTGCCTATGGCCAGATGAACTGGAGCGTATTGACGCGATGTCTCTTCGGAACCATTAAACTCACCACCATGATGTTCGTCATCATCATGGCGTCCATGGAGCAGTGGTCTGATCCAGGCTGTCGTGAAACTTCAGATGCCCCCTATCCTGGTCCTCATCAGCATGCAACTCACCCTGATCTTCTTAGGGTGTTTCATGGATAATCTCTCCATCGCGGTGATAGCCGTTCCCATCTATATGCCTGTGATCAAAGCCCTGGGGTTTAATCCCTTATGGGTGGCTATCATGACACTCATCAACATGGACATCGGCAACCTCACTCCCCCTTTTGGCCTACAGCTTTTTGTGATGAAGGGGATGCAACCTTCAACGCCCATGTCCGATATCGTTCGGTCGGCTTTCCCTTTCGTGCTATGTGAAATGGCCACCCTCGTCTTAGTCATGATCTTCCCGGATATCGCTCTCTACCTGCCGGGGCTCATGCGCAAAGGATAAGAAAGGAGCCTCCGTTGCTTTTGAAAAAAATAAATCATATCGGGATAGTCGTTCAAAATCTCCAGGCGGCACTAAATTCCTATTCGGTCTGTCTGGGGATTCAGGTGGATAAGATAACCGAGATCCCAGACGTCCAGCTTAAGATTGCGGTTTTGAGGATAGGGGAAGTCGAGGTGGAACTTCTCGAGTATGGGAATCCTGACCTTCCAATCCCTAAGTCCTTGGGGGCGGAACGATTGGGGCTCAACCACATCTGTTACGAAGTGGAAGGGTTCGATGAGACCTTGACAACATTGAAGGAGCGTGGGTTCACATTGGTAGAGGGATTTCCGCGGAAAGGCGTTCACGGAAGAATTGCCTTCCTCATCCCTCCCCACTCCCGCGACGAGCGAATCGAGATCTTAGAGGCGGAAGGAAGAGATGAATAAACGCTGGAGAGAGCGAAAGCTTTGGAACGAGAAGATCGAAGGTATGTCCGAAGAGGAGTTGAGAGCGCTCCAATGGAGAAGGCTTAAAAGACAACTGAGTTATAACTACAGGAACTCTATCTACTATCGAGATAAATTCAAAGAGGCCGGCCTCACCCCCCGCGACATTCGTTCCTTTGAGGATTTTCAGAAAATCCCTCTCATGAGCAAAGAGGAACACCGTAGGGTCCAACAAGAATCGATCGAACGATTTGGTCATCCCTATGGTCTCATCACGTGCGCGCCCATCGAAAAGATTGTTCGAATCAGCTCTACCTCGGGAACAACAGGGACCCCAACCTTGTACACGTTGACCCAACATGATGTCAATGTGGTCAACGAAATGCATGCCCGCAAGTACTGGAGGGCAGGCTTAAGACCAGGACATATCGTACTTCAAGCTCTGGCATTGAGCATGTTCACAGGGGGGCTTCCACTCTCGGATGGGATTCAGGCAATGGGACTCTGCTGTGTGCCTGTTGGCATTGAGGGGGGAACGAGGCGGATTCTTGACTTTCTCCTTCTCACAAAGCCTCATGCGATCATCGCAACCCCCTCTTTTGGCGAGTACTTGATCGAGAAGGCACCCGCGCTCATCGGAAAGGAGGCCAAGGATCTGGGGCTTCGATGGTTCTTTTGCGCTGCAGAACCTGGTGGGGGTATCCCCGCCATCAGAGAAAAACTCCGCAGAGGTTTTGGGGCTAGGGTGTTCGATCACACAGGAGGAGGTCATGCCTTCCACGGGATTTGTTGCGGGAATGAGGAATATCGAGGAATGCATTTCATCTCTCCCGATCACTGCATCCTTGAGTTGGTAGACCCGGAAACCAAGAAGCCGGTTGAAATCGTGGAGGGCGCCATAGGGGAGATGGTTTTTACTTTCATCGACTGGGAGGGAGGCCCTTTCCTCCGATACATCTTGGGGGATGTCATTCAAGTCTTCACTAAACCATGCGAGTGCGGCTTTCCGGGAATGCGCTTCAAGATCTTGGGCCGGGGGGATGATATGCTGATCGTAAAAGGCGTCAACGTCTATCCCGCCGCCATCAAGGAGGCGGTCGCACGCTTTCATCCAAGGACGACGGGCGTAATGAAAATCATCTTAGAGCAGGACCCCCCACTCGTGAAGCCTCCCCTGAAGTTAAAGGTGGAATATGGGGCGGTCGTCAACGAAAAAGAAAGAGACAGACTGAAGGAGGATCTCAGGAGATACATGCAGGAACATCTTCGGGTCACTCCTGAAATAGACCTCGTGCCTCCTGAATCCATTCCGGTCGAAACGGGGCAGACGGGAAAGGTGAAGCTGATCGAGGTCTTGAAAAAGACTTGAGACCTTTTGCAGCGACATCATAGAGAGAATCGAATCTCCTCTTAGAGGTAGGGATGCGATATAAGATCGGGATTGATGTGGGCGGGACATTTACGGACTTCCTGTTAGCTCGCAAGGATGGAAAGACCGAGGTCTATAAGGTTCTATCGACGCCGGACGATCCCTCCGTCGGTCTCATGAGGGGCCTCGAGGAGATGGCCAAGGGGCAAAATACCTCCCTTCAAGCATTCATCCGAGATGTGGACACGATCGTTCACGGCACGACGGTCACCACCAATGCGGTCCTGACCTACCGGGGGGCCAAGACAGGACTTCTAACCACCAAAGGGCTGCGGGACGCCCTGGAAATGCGAAGGGGCATTCGAGAGGAGCAATTTAACAATCGCTATACAAACGTAGAGCCGTTGGTTCCGCGGTATCTACGCTATCCCGTGGAGGAGAGGATTGACTATAAAGGTGATGTCCTGACCCCTCTTCGGGAGCAGGAGATAGAGGACGCCGTTCGCCAATTCACCCACGAGAAAGTCGAGGCCATTGCCATCTGTTTCATGAACTCCTTTGCGAACCGGACCCACGAGGAAGTCGCAGCGAGGATCCTCCGGGAAAGGATGCCCGATGCCTACCTCACGGTCTCGAGCACCCTGTTGCCATCGATTCGTTTCTATGACCGAATTTCAACCACAGTGCTCAACTCCTATGTGGGTCCTATTCTAAGAAATTATCTAACAAGCCTGCTCCGACGCTTGAAGGAGATCGGCTTCCGAGGAGTCCTTCTCATCATGCAATCCAACGGGGGGGTCGTCTCTCCAGAGATCGCGATGGACCATGCCGCTGTGACATTGCTGTCGGGTCCCGCGGGCGGTCCGGTGGCTGGCATCACCTACGCGGGCATTCAACGATACAACGACTGCATCACGATCGACATGGGTGGAACGAGTTTCGATGCGGCTTTGATCAAGAATCGTTCCCCTTTGGTCACGACAGAGGGAGAGATTAACCGCTTGCGCCTGGCTCTTCCCATGCTCGATATTGTTACGATTGGAGCAGGAGGGGGATCGATCGGCTGGATTGACGATGCGGGACTTTTGCGCATGGGTCCCCAGAGCGCGGGCGCGAAACCCGGCCCTGCTTGCTACGATCTTGGAGGAGAACTTCCTACCTGCACGGACGCTGATCTTCTTCTCGGTTACCTCGACAAAGACTATTTTGCAGGGGGAAAAATCCCTCTCAATCAGGAGAAGGCCCTCCGGGCTATCAAGACCCACCTTGCCGATAAATTGAAGATGGATGTCATTGAGGCAGCTGCCGGAATGTATCGGGTGATCAACGTCAACATGGCCGCAGGGGTCCGCGAGGTCTCAATCAAACGCGGACAGGATCCGAGAGACTTCCCGCTCGTCGTGGCGGGAGGGGCGGGTCCCAATCACGCGTGCATGATTGCCTTAGAGCTGGAGATCCCCGTATTGATCGTCCCCAAAGAGTCTTCCATTTTTTGCGCTGCGGGGATGCTGATGAGTGATCTGCAACACAATTTTGTTCGGACCCATGTGAGTCTCCTCGATGAGTTGGATCCCGAGAGGCTGCGAGGCCTTTTCTCGGAGATGGAGAAGGAGGGAATCGCTCTGCTCCGAGCCGAACATATCCCAAAGGAGCGGATCCAATTCACCTATTCCATCGATATGCGCTACGTCAAGCAGTATCATGAGGTCAATGTCGTTGTTTCGAAGGAGGAGATCCTTCGAGCGAAGTTACTGTCCATTGCGAATAAATTTCATCTCGAGCACAACCGTCTTTATGGCTATTCTTTGGAAGAGTTGGGAACCCCCATCGAAGTGATCAATTTCCGGTTGAAGTGCATCGGCAAGACTGAAAAGCCGAAATTCGTCAAGATGAAGCTTGCCAATCCTGATCCCTCCCACGCTTTCAAGAAGAGGAGGAGGGTTTTTCTCCCGAGCAAGGGACGATTCGAGAACGTCCCGGTCTTCGATGGGGATCGACTTCGTTTCGGCAATGAGATCGAAGGGCCTGCGATCATCGAACAAGTCAACACCACCACCTTCGTCAGTCCCGAGTTTTCCGCCATCTGCGATGCCTACGGGTCTTTCACCTTATATCTCAAATCGAGGGAAAAGGAGTTCAAGGGAAGGGTGATCCATGAAGCGATCGAAAAGCGTACCCATCGATAAGATCTTACTCTCGGTCTTCCAGAGACGGTTCAAATCCATTACGGAGGAAATGGGGCTGACCCTTCTGAGAACCACTCGTTCTCCCATCTTGAACGAAGCCAGGGACTTTGTGACCGGTCTCTACGACGCCAAGGGGCGGATGCTTGAGCAGACCGAGTATATCCCCGTCCTCGCCTTCGCCCTTCAGCCCGCTTGTCAGTATCTCGTCGACTACTTCGGAGACGAAATCTACCCGGGGGACGTAATTCTGCACAACGATGTCTTCACGGGAGGAAATCAACTGGCAGATATCGCGGTGTTTAAGCCCATCTTTTACAAGGGGGAGCTCGTTTCCTGGGCCGCCTGCAAAGGTCATCAGGCCGATGTGGGAGGAGCTGTCTCGGGGGGCTACAATCCGCAGGCGAGGGAGATTTGGCAAGAAGGGTTGAGGATTACGCCAGTAAAGATCTACGAAAAAGGCCGGTTCAGAAAGGATGTATGGGATCTCATCTTCTCCAACATCCGATACAGTATCGTTGAAGAGGACATTCGTGCCGAGATGGGGAGCTGTGTCGTAGGAGAGAGGGGAGTTCTCTCTTTGCTCGACCGTTATGGGAGGGATGTCTTCAAGGCCCATGTGGAAGCCCTCTTCGATTCGACCGAAAAGATGATGCGAAGTGAGATCGAGGCCATTCCGGACGGTACCTACGAGGCTGAAAGCTATGTCTATTACGACGGATTTCATGAGGGTTCGAAATTTAAGATTCAGCTCGCCGTCACCGTCAAGGGGAGCGACATCCATTTCGATTATGCCGGGACGGACCCTCAGACAGAGGGATTTGTTAATGCACCGTACGGGGCGAGTGTCTCCGCGATCATCCTGACCTTCTTGATGCTCGTCAACCCTGATATGCCCCACAACGATGGGATCATCCGACCTATCCATATCCATATCCCGGAGGGGACATTTCTCAATGTCAAGTTTCCCGGTGCTTGCACCTTCGGAAATAGCATTACCGGTCCCCATGCCGATGCGATTTTTAAGGCACTCTCGAAAGCCATCCCGGAGAAAGTTACGGCAGGGTGGAACCGGATGCTCGCCTTTGCCATTTCTGGAAAGGATCCAAGAAAAGGATTGCCCTATGTGGATATCCTTTTCAACGCGCTGAAGGGCGGCTCCGGAGCCACCTATGGGGTGGATGGCTATGACCACATCGGATTGATCAACTGTGCAGGGGGTATATTGGCCCAGGACCCAGAGATGTTTGAACTGACCGATCCCCATCTTCTTATCAAGCACGAGTATGTCACCGATTCGGGAGGGGCAGGTCAATGGCGCGGGGGGCTCGGCGTCGAGACCGTCATCCGCATCTACGGAGAAGAGGTCACGGGGGTCACCTTTGGAGACGGAGTGGATGAGGACGCAAGGGCCTTTGGCCTCTTCGGCGGCAAGGAAGGTTCACTAAATAAGATAGAACTCATCTACCCAGATGGACAGGTTTACCGGCCAAGATCGAAAGAAATTATCAACCGAATCCCTCCGGGGACCATCTTTCATCAGATCGCTGGGGGAGGAGGAGGTTACGGCGACCCATTTCAAAGACCTGTGGAGAAGGTTTTGAAAGATGTTCGAAATGGTTTTGTCTCGATTGAAAGGGCTAAAGAGGATTACGGGGTCGTGATCGATCCCATTACCTTCGAGGTGAACGCAGAAGAGACTCAACGGTTGAGGGGACAATGGGGATCTTCCGCGAGATAATCGCCCGTCAGCGCAAACGCCAAGCTTCGGCAACCCCTGCAATCCTCGACCCCGCATGAACGGCATCTCCCTTTCAGGTTCTCTTTCTTTCTGAGCACTTCCAAAATCTCAGAACCTTCCCAAATCTCCTGAAGGGGATCCCTCAGCAGATTTCCGACCGCAACAGGGAATCTCCGGCAGGGGAAAACAGTGCCCTCTGGCATGATGCAGAGGCCATCCTTTCCAAGGATACAGGGGGCTCCCGAGAGTTCGACCCCTTCCTCGTCGAACGTAATCCGAAAGGCCTGGTAGGAGAGGAGTTCACTTTCGTCCGACTCCGAAGAGATGAAATGGGAAAGAGCGAGGAGAAGATCCTTCCACTGCTCCCTTTCCAAAACATCGTCCTTGAAAGCCCTCCCCTTCCCCAACGGGATGAATCGTTCCAGGATCAATCCATCCATGCCGAGACTCTCGGCAAGTCGGATGAGAGCTTGGGTGTCCTGGTAATTCCGTTTCATCAGCGTGAACATGAAGAGGATCTCAAACCGGTTTTGCTGATCGATGGAACGCAAACGCTCCAGCACTTTTTCGAAGCTTCCTGTTTGCCGAATGGAATTGTGCGTCTTCGCTTCGGCACCATCCAAAGAGATCCTTATTTTTTTCAATTTCGAAATGCGCCCCGCCTCATCCAGGAATTCCTGGTTGAGAAGAAGCCCATTGGTGATGATCCCCAACTCTTCCACCATCGGTTTTTCATCCAGGTAGGCCAAAAGGGGGATCAGTTCACCCTTGAGAAGGGGCTCTCCACCCGTGAGATGGATCGATCCTCTTCTCTCCCACCGGACCAAGGCCTCTGAGAGATTGTCTCCAATCGCTTTCAGCCGGGACAGATCGAGGTCCTTCTCCGTTGAGAAGTCTTCTTGATAGCAGTGCTTACAGCGAAGATGACAAAAATTCGTGATGTGCCACTGGATGTGGAAGGAATCCTTCGTGAATGATGGCGAATCCGAGAGAATCTTGGCTGCGAAATCTGGGACCGTGAATGGAATCATTGTTTTCTGGGTCTCTCCCCGAGAATGACCCTCACATTTTCGAATCTATCCTTTCGATAGACTTTGAAGACAACGGTATCTCCGATCTTCTTTTCACGGATGTAACGGATCAACTCCTGGTTCGTCTTGATCTCTTGATCGTCCGCTTTGACAACGATATCCCCGCCCACGAGGACAATCATATTCCCCACTTGAACCCTTCGATTCCCTCCTTTCAAGCCGGCCTTGTCCGCTGGGCCTACCTTCACCACTTCGGCGATCAACGCTCCCCGTTCGACCTTCAGTTTAAGAAATTTCGCCACTTCGGGAATGAGCGTCTGAATGGTCGCCCCGATCCAGGGGTAGCTGACATAGCCTTTTGAGATCAACTCCGGGACGACCCTCTTTGCCGTATTCACAGGAATGGCAAAGCCAATGCCCACATTTCCTCCGGATGGGCTGATGATGGCCGTGTTGATTCCGATAATCTCTCCATCCGAGTTGAGGAGGGGACCTCCCGAATTGCCCGGGTTGATGGCCGCGTCGGTTTGTATGACGTCCTCAATCAATGTGCCGGATTCGGAACGGATCGTCCGACCCAGGGAACTGATCACTCCCGTGGTTAACGTTCTCTCGAAACCAAAGGGGTTTCCGATGGCAAGGACCTTCTGACCGATTCTCAAATTTTTTGAATCTCCCATGGGGATGACCTTCAACTTCTCTCCGGGCGCATCGATCTTGATGACCGCCAGGTCATTATCCGGATCGGATCCGACCCATCTGGCGGGCCACTTGGACCCATCGGACAGCGTGACCTCCAATTTCTGGGCATTGGCAACCACGTGATGATTGGTCAGATGGTGACCCTTCGTATCGATGATCGAGCCGGACCCGGATCCTTGGGTAGGGAAGACATTGAAGAAAAAATCCATCTGGACTGCGATGCTCGTGATGTTAACGACTCCGTCCGCCACTTTTTCGTAGACGGCGATATTGTTCTTTTCGTCCTCTGTGATGGAAAAGGCCTGGGTCGCCCAGAGGGCGAATAAGAAGATCACGACGCCGAGAGCTATCTTTTTCGGTCTCATTTGCACCCCTCCTTCTTAGAATCCCAAGCGTTCCTCGTCCTTCGGTTGCCTGTGCCCATCTCGAAGCCCGAGGGAGGAAAGCCCCTGCGCTCGTTCCAAACCCAAGGATGCTCTTTTATAGCTTAGGAAGACCGGCTTCGTCAAAGAGCCCCTCGAAAAGGGGGCCAGTGAGATACCGTTCCCCCGAGTCTGGCAAGACCACCACGATCGTCTTCCCATCGAATTCACCGCTTCGCGCGAGCTTCAGCGCAACGGCCATTGCCGCCCCACAACTCACCCCCGAAAGGATCCCCTCCTCCCGAGCCAACCGCCTGGCATACTCAATCGCCTCCTCGCTCGTCACCCTCTCCACCCGATCCACCATCGAAAGATCCAAAGTCTCGGGAATAAACCCAGCCCCAATCCCCTGAATCTTATGGGGCCCAGGCCGAAGCTCCTCCCCCGCGAGACTCTGAGTTATGACGGGACTCTCGGCAGGCTCCACCGCAACGCTCAAAATCCTCTTCCTCTTCTCCAACTTGATGTACCTCGAA
>FWPV01011564.1_pt1 | contig 13995 bp, 11 predicted proteins | sample 2228371 | NCBI WGS metagenome assembly FWPV01 (sample SAMEA103939776, study PRJEB20133) | metagenome
AGCTTCGATGGCGCCGACAAGAACCATGGCTTGCCCGCGCCCGGCGCGGACGCGGCTCGCGAAAATGTTTGTAGTGCATCGCCGTCAAAGGATACTCCGAATGGCAGTCCCGCGTATAGAAATCCGGTTTATGAGGGTTCGATGCCCGACCCTTCGGTCATCCAACACCGGGGCGTCTATTACGCCTTCGGCACGACGGGCCGGAGCCGCAAGGCGGACGGGCGCATTTTCACGTTGCTGCGTTCCACCGATCTCGTCCATTGGGAGGAACGAGGCGGCGCGCTCGCGCCGCCATTCACCGACCCGCTCTACGAATACTGGGCGCCCGAGGTCGTGGAAAGCGAAGGGCGTTTTTATCTGTACTACTCCGTCGGCGGCATCGAGCCGGAAAGATTTGCGATGCGCGTGGCCGAGAGCGACCAACCGGGGGGTCCGTATGAAGATTGCGGCGTTGTGCTTGCGGATTCCGAAAACAAACGATTCGCCATCGATCCGTTCCCTTTTCGCGATGACGACGGCCGGTGGTATTTATTCTATTCTTGCAATTTTCCATTCACCTCGCCGGGCAAACATCCGTGCACCGGCATCAAGGTGGATCGCTTGGTTGGAATGAAGCGTCTTGCGGGCGAAGGCCGCGAAGTCGTTCGTCCCGTCCACGCATGGACGCTCTACGAAGCCCATCGCCGCATGGAAGTGTACGGCCGAACATTCGACTGGCACACGATCGAAGGACCCTGCGTTGTCAAGCATGGCGGCAAATACTATTGCTTCTATAGCGGAGCGAACTGGCAAACGGCGGGTTATGGCGTGGACTATGTCGTTGCGGATCATCCGATGGGGCCGTATTCCGGCCAGGGAGACCGGGCCCGAGTTCTGCATGGCATCCCCGATAAGGTTCGCGGTCCCGGCCACCATTCGCTGGTGCGCAGCCCCGACGGATTGCTGGATATTCTGGTTTATCATGCTTGGGATCCCGAAATGCGCATTCGCCAGTTGTGCATCGATCCGTTGGTTTGGACGCCTGACGGCCCGCGTTGCGATGGGCCGTCTTATGCACCACGTCGCCTATCCATTCATCAATGATCCCAAGGCATTCCTAATAATTTTCCGCGAACATTGTTTACGTGAAGAAGTGCATCCATGTTGAAAACCAAGCTCATCCAACCGGACATTCTCGCGGCGCTCGCCCGGGCCGGGCATGGCGCCCGCGTCTTGATCGCCGATGGCAACTATCCGGTTTCGACGGGGTCGCCGCCCGGCGCGGCCAAGGTGTATCTGAACCTTATGCCTGGGACGGTCGGCGTCATCGACGTGCTGGCCGCGCTGGTCGAGACCATCCCGATTGAATCGGCCGTGGTGATGGCGCCGCCCGACGGCGCGGCGCAGCCGATTCACGAGGAGTTCCGCGCGTTGCTGCCGCCGAATGTTGAAATGTCCGCAGAGAAGCGATTCGAGTTTTACGAGGCCGCCAAGTCGCCGCAAACCGTGCTGGCAGTCGCCACCGGCGAACAGCGGCGTTTCGCCAATTTGTTGTTGACTCTAGGTGTCGTGAGGCGGGAGAATCCATGACAAAGCCCGACGTTCCGGCATCGTCGGCCGCCGCTTCGCCGGCCGGCAAGCCGAAAAGCAACGCCTGGAAATGGTGGCTGACGATCGTCCTGTTCGTGGCCACGGTGCTGACGTATTTGGATCGTCAGACGATGTCTTTATGCGGGGCGATGATCTGCAAGGAGTTCGACCTGACGAACGAACAGTACGGCCAATTGGTGGCGGCCTTTCGTTGGGCCTACGCGTTGACGCATCTGCCCGCCGGCTTGATGGCGGATCGCCTGCCGATCCGCATGACGTACAGTTTCGCCATCGGGCTTTGGTCGGCGGCGGGCGCGGCCGCCGCTTGGGTGTACGGATTCCGAACGCTGTTGATGACCCGCGCGTCGTTGGGCATGGGCGAGGCGTTCAACTGGCCGTGCGCCACGCGCCTCGTCGCCAACATGTTCCCGCCGAACGACCGCGGCCTGGCCAGCGGGGTTTTCAACAGCGGCGCGGCCGTCGGCTCGTCATCATGCCCCTGGCCATCCACTTTGGGTGGCGCACGGCTTTTTTCGTGATGGGGGCGGTGGGGTTTTTCTGGATCGCGTTGTGGCTGTGGATGACGCGGCGCGGCGGAGTCGGCTACGCCGCGGTCAACATGGGCCGGGAATTCTCCCGCACGTATCGCGCCGCCTTCGCCGCGATTTTTCTCCTGGCCGGCGTTGGAATTCCATTTGTCGTCATCCGATACGGCGGATATGTCCTCGAGCCGATGCAACGAGGCTTGGCGAGCTTCTCGCAATCCATACCCTCGCTCGATGTCTGGTTCGCTCGCGCCCCGCTCATTCTTCTCGCGGCGGCGTTGGCTTGGTCGCTCGCCGTGAAAGGACTGAAATCCGTTTCCTTTTGGATGCTGATCGTCGTGGCCGTTACGGTCAATCCCTGCTGGTATTTTCTGAACGAGTGGATTCCCAAATACATGCACGACCAGCGGAACCTGGGCTATCTGTCGGCGGGCTTGGTGACGGTGCCCATTTTTCTCGGGGCCGACCTGGGCAATCTGCTGAGCGGAGGCGTCATCAAGTTTCTCACCGTTCGCGGCTGGTCGCTGCGAGCCGCGCGCGGCACGACCCTGGCCGTCTGTGCCGCCATGATCGGTCCCGTTGCGCTGCTGACGTTGATCGACAGCGCCGTCGTCGCCGTGCTTCTGCTCGGATTGGCCGGCTTGGGCATCACGTCGATCGTGGCCAACTACACCGCCTGCCAGCAGGATTTTTCTTTCGCCAACGTGGGCGTGGTGGCCGGTTTCCTCGGCTTTTCGTCGAACGTCTGCGCCGCCTTCGTCAATCCCTACATCGGCCGCTACGTCGATCAAACCGGCAACTACACCTTGATCTTCGTGCTTATGGCGGTGTTGCCTGCCGTCAGCGTATTGGCGATTATCGTATTCGATTCCATCATCCATCGGAAAGCCAAGGCGACATGAAAGCTCTCGTGCTGACGGACTACAACCGATTCGAGATTCAAGACTGGCCCGAACCGTCGATCGGCTCGGACGAGGTGTTGCTGCGGGTGGCGGCCTGCGGCATCTGTGGGAGCGACGTTCACGGCATGGACGGCAGCACCGGCCGGCGCCGCCCGCCCATCGTCATGGGCCATGAGGCCGCCGGAACCATCGTGCAAATCGGTTCGGACGCAACCGGCTGGGCCGTCGGCGACCGCGTTACCTTCGATTCGACCATTTATTGCGGCCGATGCTGGTATTGCCGCCGGGGCGAGATCAACCTCTGCGACAACCGCCGGGTGCTGGGCGTCTCGTGCGAAGAGTATCGCCGCCACGGCGCGCTGGCCGAGTATGTCGCCGTGCCGCAACGCATCCTCTATCGTCTGCCCGACGCGGTGAGCTTTCGCCAGGCTGCGATGGTCGAGCCGCTTTCGATCGCTTTGCACGCCGTCCGACGCACGCGCGTGGGCCTGAACGACGCGGCCGTCGTGGTCGGCGCGGGCATGATTGGTCTGCTCGTAGTGCAAGCCCTGCGCGCGGCGGGCTGCGGGAAAATCCTCGCCGTCGACCTTGACCGGCGACGTTTGGACTTGGCCTGTGCGCTAGGGGCCGACGAAGGGCTGCTCGCCGACCATTCCGACGTGCGCGCCGAGGTATTCGACCGCACCGACGGCCGCGGCGCCGATCTGGCCTTCGAGGTCGTCGGTCTTGCTCCGGCGACGCAAACTGCCGTCGCTTGTCTTCGCAAGGGCGGGCAACTCACGTTGGTGGGCAATTTGGCGGCGACGATCGATTTTCCCCTTCAGGCTGCGGTGACGCGCGAGCTGACCTTGCGCGGCTCATGCGCGTCGAGCGGCGAATATCCGGCGTGCCTCGACCTGATGGCCCGCGGCGCGATCCGCGTCGAGCCATTGATCAGCGCCGCCGCCCCGCTGGCCGAAGGCGCCGCGTGGTTCGCCCGATTGAAGGCCGGCAACGAGGGACTGATGAAAGTGATTCTGGAACCATGATCGCCCATGAAAACGGAGTAGCGCCCTGGTTAGGGACCGTCAGGCAGCCGATGTCGAGTTTGTGGAGAATGAACAGTACATGCCAAAGGCGGGTTTGCCTCCGGCTATTGCGACATTGTGAGGACGACTCTCAATCAACGATCCCAACCCCATGAAGAAAATCCTGCAAAACCATTGGCCGTATGGGCAGTGGATCGCGAGCATTGCACTCGGGTTGACCGGCCCGGCGCACGGCGTGCCCCGGGAGGCCGCGGCGGAGGAGAATGCGCCGGTCCAGTCGATTTCCGTGCAAGAGTACCTTGGCCGGCGGGCAAGCCGGATGGCGGCCAAGCTGCCGGAATTGCCCCAGAGCGTTCAGGGCTGGGATAAACGCCGCAGCGCAGTGCGGCAACAACTGGCCGCTGCTTTCGGTTTGCCCAAGCGCGAGCCGATGCTTGCCCGCGTCCTGCGGACGTGGGAAGAAGACGGCTTGATTTTTGAGGATTTGGATTATCATTGGTCGGAAAGCGCATACGCCACGGCCCAAATTGTTCGCCCCAAGGCGGCGTCGGGCCGGCTTCCCTCCATCGTCTCGCCGCCCGGTTGGGTCGGATTTCTCGATCAGGATTGCTACAAGCCATGGGTCTGCCACATGGCCCGTCATGGCTATCTGGTGATGTTCGTCGACGACCCGCGCGTCCGCCGTCGCACGGCGCCCTACACCGGCTTCTACGCCCTGTCCTCGATTGCCGGCATTCCGTCGATGGGCGTTCAAGTCTTTGACAATCTCCGCGCGCTGGACTACCTATTGACGCGGCCGGACGTGGACTCCGGCCGGATCGGAATCAGCGGTCTCTGCCAGGGTTCGGAACAGACGTGGCTTGCGGCGGCGTTGGAGGAGCGATTCCGCGTCGCTTCGCCTGTTTGCGGCACGACTACGTTCGAGTGGTGGGTGCGGATGCCGTTTTTCCTTGGCGTCAACTTGTCCGATCCCTCGCCCTACCTGGAGAATATCTTGAGCTGGACCGATTGGCACGAGTTGGGCGCCTGCATCGCCCCGCGGCCGGTTCTTATCGCCAGCAACTCGGGCGACAATTGGTGGCCAAAGCCGGGATTCGACAAAGTGGTCGCTTCGATGCGCAACGTCTATGGGCTGTACGGCAAGCCGGATTGCTTCGAGGTTGTCTTTGATCTCCGCTCGCATAGCATGGCGCCGTATACCAAGGAAATCCACGAATGGTTCGACAAGCATCTGAAGTCCCTGCCTCCGTCCGAGGCCGAGTCGCTGCCGTGTGGAGTGCCTGTTGATCCTGATACGAGCATGATTCGCTACTTCCAGCGGCGGATTGGGCAGCAGACCGCCAGCCTGCCCACGGAGTTTGCCGATCGCCGGGTTTGGGAGAGGTTTCGCGGCGCGCTTGTCGCATGGCTCCGGCAGTCGTGCGATGTAGAGCATAGGAGGGCAACGGCGCCAAGCAGTGCAACTCGGCAGGAAGCGGACGGGCTTGTCAGCGAAGACCTGTTGCTGCCGCAGGACGAGGGCTTGGCCATGCCGCTCCGCCTTTATTATCGGCCGGCGGCCCCGAAGCCGCGGCCGGCCATCGTGCTTTCGTATGATAGTCCTCAATGGATCGAAGAGCCACATGTTCTGCAAATGGCGCGTGTATTGGCGGGCGAGGGCTTCCTGGTGGCCATTCCCGAACATGCGGGTCATGCCAAAGCTAGCCGCCGACCTGTCAAGAGCCTGATCTCGCTCTACGGCGCCGCCGATGCGGTGGGCCTGCCGCCTTTGGCGATGCGTGTTTGGGACAATCTCTCATGTCTGGATTATCTTGCCGGCCGCGAGGACGTGGATCCGCGGAGGATTCGCATTGCGGGACTGGGCATCGGCGCCGTCGATGCGGCGACGACCGCCTTGCTGGATGAACGGATCGCCGCGGTGGCCGCGGTGGGCGCGATCACCGTGCGGGACTGGGCCGACACCGTGGCGCCGCGGCTGGGACAGTTCGATCGCATCATGCCCTACCTGCCAGGCATTGCCAAACATACGGATTGGCAATACGTCTACGCGGCGATTGCCCCGCGGCCTCTGCTGCTGGTCGACGCCACCGACCGAGACAACTGGCCGGAAGCAGCCTACCAACGGACACGCAAACAAGCGGAGCAAGTGTACGCTTTTTATGGAGATGCCGCGAAGAACCTCACGTTGGCGCCCGCACGGTCGTCTTGGGGCATTGAGGAATTGCGCCGCTGGGCCAAGTCCAAACCGGTCGAGAACGTTCCCTAGCGTCCGACGAACACCATTCAACCCTTTTATGGATCCTCAATAAGGCGAAGATGAGCGCGGTTGTCGTTTTTTGGCGAAAGCCGGCCTCCCGACCAAGCCTTCGTTTCGGCGTGCCGGTCTCGCATCATGGTTTTTCCGAGGCACATTCAGCAACCATGCCCTCGGGGCGTGTTTGATGATTCGCGACGAGGAGGCCGGTCCCGAAAAGATCGTCGAGCAATACCCTGCCGACGGCTGGCGGGCGACGCTGAACGCCACCGCGTCGGGCGCGAGAATTGGAGTGGCCGGATCGGCCAAAGATCGGCTGCTCGTGTTGGAATGATGAAGATGAAATCCGACTCGCAACTCGACGAAAGCATCCGGCGGTTCCAGGAATCGTTCTGGGACAAGCGATCGGCCGATCGGCCGCCGGTTGGCGTCGTCAATCCCGACCTTTTCCTTCCGATCCGCCTGCTGCGTGCGCCGCCGGCGTGTGCCGAGATCGCGCCGGCGGATGTCGGCCAGGCCAACGTGATGACCGAGTACGAATATGAGTTCGCCCGTCGCAAGGTTGCATGTGACGACATGATTCCCTATGTCGCGGCATGGCGCGGAATCCCTTGGCTCGAGGCTTGTTGCGGGTGTCCGGTTCGCTATTCTTCGGGGTCGCTGGCGCCGGCGCATTTCGTCGGGTCGGCCGCGGAGTTGGACGCGGCGCCGATTCCCGCGGGCAATGCCTGGCCCGATTGCCTGCGCCGCGAGACGGAGCGTTTGTCGGCCTCGCTGCCGGACGATTGTTGGCTTAGTGCGACCATTCTGCGCGGCCCTTCCGACGCGATCGCCGCCATGCGGGGGCAGGCCGAATTCTTTTGCGATCTTTACGACGACATCGACGCGGTGGATCGCGCCGCGGGGCGGATCAACCGTTTGCTCATGGATCTGCTCGACGTTCATTTTGCGGTCTGCGCTCCCAAGCGAGGCGGATACGCCCATATCTACGGCTATTGGGCGCCAGGCCCCACCGTCGTCCTTCAGGAAGACGTTTTGGGCCAATGCGCGCCGGCCGTCTACCGCGACGTGTTCCAGAAATACAACGCGGCCATCGTCGAGCGGCTCGGTCCGAATGTCTTCTTCCATCTCCATACGACGGGAATGCGCCACTGGCGCGACGCGCTGGCGATTCCCGGACTGGCCGGCCTGGAATTAACCGTCGAGGCCAACGGCCCCGCGATCGGCGACCTTCTTCCTGCCATGCGCGAGATTCTCGAAAAGTCGCGGTTGATCTTGTTCGTCGATCACGGTTTTTCGCAACTTCCAGACATCCTCCGGCAACTGCCCCGGGAAGGATTGTATGTGTTGCTGCGCGACGACCACGTTCGCAGCGACGAGGAGTATCATGCGTTGATGCACCGACTGTGGCAGTGCGATTAGAGTTTTTGGGAGAACGACGATGGAAATGAGAAAATGCGGCGACACCGAACTGCGACTGTCCGCCCTGGGTCTCGGCTGCTGGGCGTTCGGCGGCGGCGAGTATTGGGGCGCGCAAAGCCAGGACGAGGTGAACCGCGTCGTCCGCCGCGCGGTCGAACTCGGCGTCAACTACTTTGATTCGGCCGAAGCCTACAACGAAGGCCGCAGCGAGGAGTCGCTGGGCCAGGCCATTCGCGGCCTGCCTCGCGATCGGCTCGTCCTCGGAACGAAAATCAGTCCCAGCAACACCCAGCCCGCCGCGATTGTCGAGCATTGCGAGGCATCTTTGCGAAGGCTGGGAACGGACTATATCGACCTTTACATGGTCCATTGGCCGATTGCCCCACATGCGATTGTCCATTTCGACGGGGCGGCGGGCTGCCCCTCGGCCGCGGCGGCCTTCGAGACCTTGATGCAACTTCGCGCCCAAGGCAAAATACGCCACCTCGGCGTGAGCAATTTCGGCATCGAGTATCTCGAGGAGGCGCGGGCCGCCGGCGCGGAAATCGCCGCTAACGAACTGCCGTACAACCTGTTGTGCCGGGCAATCGAACTGGAAATTCTGCCCCACTGCCGTGAAACCGGAGTGGGCGTGATCGGCTACATGGCTCTGATGCAAGGACTCCTGGCCGACATCTATCCCACACTTGACGACGTGCCGCTCTGGCAGCGGCGCACCCGGCATTTCAATCCCCGCCGCGCCGACAAACTTTGCCGGCACGGGGAAGCCGGCGCCGAGGCCGAAACGAACGAGGCTATTGCCGCCACGCGCGCCATCGCCGCCGAACTGGGCATGACCTTGCCCGAGATCGCCATCAAGTGGGCTGCCGCGGGCTGCGGCATCACGGCCACGCTCGTCGGCGCCCGGAACGTCGCCGAGCTGGAGGCCAACGTCCGCGCCGTCGAGACGCCGCTCGATCCGGCGGTCGTGTGCCGCCTGAACGAGGCCACGGCGCCCTTGCTGCGAAAACTCGGCCCCAGTTTCGACTACTACGAACATACCGACCGTGATCGAACTCGCCCGCTGAAATCGCCGGGCGACCTCGAAATCATGAAACAGAACTCCGGTTTGGCGCGTTAAGAAGGAACATCATCATGGAACTGCGGGACAAAGCCGTCTTGGTAACCGGTGGAGGAAGCGGAATTGGCTTGGGCGTGGCCGCGGCGCTGGCCCGCGAGGGCTGCCGCGTCGCCATCCGCGGGCGCGACGAAACGAAGCTGCAACGGGCCGCCGCGGCATGGGAGGGATCGCCGCCCATCCTGTTTCATCCCTGCGACGTGGCTGACCGCGACGACGTGGATCGCCTCGTCGCATGGGCTTACGAACGGTTTGGTTCGCTCGACATCGTGGTGAACAGCGCGGGCATCAACGTGGCGCGGCGCAAGATGTGCGAACTCGATCCCGCCGATTTCGACCGCATCATGGCCGTGAATTGCACGGGTTTGTATAACGTGCTGCGGGCGGTGTTGCCCGGCATGAGGCGGCGCGGCGGCGGGCTGATCGTGAGCATCGCGTCGGTCGCGGGCAAACGGGCGCTGCCCTTGGCGGGGCCGGCCTATTGCGCCTCGAAGTTCGGCGCCGCCGCCTTGGCCACCGCCGTCGGTCTCGAAGAACGCCCCAACGGCATCCGAATCACCAGCATCCATCCCGGCGAGGTCGATACGCCGATCCTCGATCAGCGGCCCGTGCCCGTCCCGCCCGAGAAAAAAGCGCGCATGGTCCATCCCGAGGACATCGGCGCCTGCGTCGTCGCGTTGGCCCGGTTGCCCGACCATGTGATCGTCCCGGAATTGATCATTACGCCCATGTATCAGGAATATTTATGATGGACGCCTCACGCGCCGCCGTACTCCTCACGCGCCGCCGTACTCCTCGCCTTCCGCCGTACTCCTCACGCTCCGCGTGAGGTAAATTCAGAACAGCCATGCAACCCTTCACGACGGATTGCCAATCTTGCCGGCTATCGATTGGTCAGCCTCGTGGCATTCTCTATCGTTCCGTTAAAAGTTATTGTTGCGGAAAACAGCGTAGGGTGGGCACTGCCCACCAAGAGGCCGTTGTTTTGCAGAAAAGTGGGTGGGCGGTGCCCGCCCTACGCATTGTCAAGCCCTTTCCGCAACCGAAATTCCATAGGTTCCATACTCCTTTCCTGTTCCCTCTCGCGGAGCGGGAGGAGTACGCAGTGCCATGAAACAAGACGTTCTCGACTGGGCCGAGGGGAAACATCCGGCCAAAATGCTCTCGAAGGAGACGCTCAACCATGCCGAATTGATCCGGCTGGCGAGCGGACTGGACGTTTATCAGCACACGCGCGAAGCCTATTGTCGGGCATATCGGTCGCTGGGAATCGACCTTGTCAATCGCGTGCCCATCGACAACGCCCCTTTGCCGACGCCGGCGGATCAAACGCGGCGGCATCCCACGCTGCCGTACACGTTCTCGGCCCTGGGCGTTTACGACACGGCCATGCGGCATTCCTATCTGTGCCGCGACCCCGACGAGGTATGGCGGCTCGACATGACCGGCGTCCGATTCGAGGATTTGATCGTGCCGGTGGCCCATTCCTGCGAGGCTGCCGACATTCGCCTCCGCGAAGCGGCGCTGGGCGAGGCGGGCGTCTATTATCCGCTCTATTACACCACGCTGTTCATGTGGGCGGTCGAAACGCTAGGCTGGGAAAACTTCCTGGTGGCCGCGGCCACGGAACCCCGCCGTTTCCACGACCATTTTCTTCTGCCCTGCGTCGAGAAATCGAAGGCGATCGTCCGCGAGATCGCCGCCGCGTCGTCTTCCCCTTTCGTCTTCCTGCACGACGACCTGGCTGGCGCCACGGGGCCGATGTTCCGACCCGCCTGGTATGACGAGTCCATCTTCCCGCACTACCCCTAAATTTTCGCTGAAGCGAAACGTTTTAGAAAAAAAATTATCGTGGTGGCCGACGGCAACATGACGGCGTTTCTCGGCCGGCTGGTCGAGGCGGGCGCCGACGGGCTGATGTTCGAGAATCCCGCAACACCCCTCGAAGCAGTGATCGAGCATTTCGGCGGCGCCGGCAAGTTTCTTATCGGCGGGATTGCGACGGCGCTCTTGACCACCGGCACGCCCGACCAGGTCCGCCGCATGGTCTTTGATCTTGTCGAAAAGGTCGAACCTTGCCAGGGTTTCGCCATCTCCAGTTGCGGGGGCCTGCACGGCAATATCCCCCTCCAGAATCTCGAAGCCTATTTCGACGCCCGGGCGGAAATCGGGGCAACGCCCAAGGATTGGCGGGCCAGGGACAGACGTTAATATGGGGGGGATATTCTTGACAAGGCAAGCCGGTTTTGGCAAGATAGAGAGCCTTGTGAGCCTATAGTTGCCTACCCCCTCTTCTCTTTTAGGAGTACGCTCATGAGATTCTCTTTCACGCGATTCCTGCGCTGCTCCATGGTGTTGGCCGCTTCGCTGGTCTTTTTCAACGGCAACGTGGTCCGAGCCGCGAACACCTATTGGCAAACCGGCACAGGCAACTGGTCGACTAGCGGCAATTGGACCGCCGGCGAACCGAACCTCGACTACGACGCCTACATCAACAATGGCGGCACTGCCCAGATCACCTCCGGCAACACGGAATATGCCGACAGTCTCTACCTCGGCCGAAACAGCGGCGAGAGCGGCAACGTCTCGATGACCGGCGGCATCCTTCGCGTCGAACACCACCAGTACATCGGATACGACGGCGCCGGAACCTTCACACAAACCGACGGTGAAAACCGCTGCTCTTACAGCACGTCGAATTACGATCTTTACGTGGCCTATTCCTCGGGCAGCTCGGGCGCCTACACCATGAGCGGCGGAACTCTTTACGCCGGCGATGAGTATATCGGACGCCTTGGAACGGGCACGTTCAACCAGAGCGGCGGAACCAATTACGTCTCGGGCACAGGCTCCTCGCTGGCCAACCACTTGTATATCGGATACGCGACCAGTTCCGCATATGGATCAGGCACCTATCGGCTTAGCGGCACGGGCGAGATCGTCATGGGCCATAAAGACTCCGACATCTACGTCGGCGGCGAATATGGCGGCACGCTCGCCCCGGGCCGCTTCGAATGGTTCCGTTCGGGCGGCATCACTTGGGCCGATCCCAGCGGCAGCGGGAAAATGGTCATGGGCGAAAACGGCACCCTCGCCATCGGATATGACTGTAGTTCCATCCCCTCCTTGGTGACCAACCTCCAGTACGCCACTCTTGAAATCACCAACAATGCCACCGTCACCAAAACGAACGATGGCGTAACCTCGCAAGTGAAATATCTTCGCATCGGAAGCGCCACCGGCGCCGGCTACGGCAACCAGACCGGGGGAACCGTCCAAATCGGTCAGGCCGCGTATATCGGCGACGGCGGAACCGGCTCGGCCACCCAAAGCGGCGGCACTTTCAGCGTTACCACCCACCTGTACCTCGGCACGAACGGCGCCCAGGGAACTTATCGCCTGAACGGCGGCACGCTCTCCACCGGCGGAAGCATCTATGGCGGAACCGGAACGGGAAATCTCATCCTCGACGGCGGAACGCTCAGCCTCGGCGGTTCCTTCCTCAACGTTTCCAATCTCTATCTTGGCGACGCCGTGGGCCGCACCGGAAGCTACACCCTCGCCGCCGGAAAAACCATGACCGTCTCCGACCAATATCTCGACGTCTACGGCTCGGGCAACTTCACCCAGTCCGGCGGAACAGCCAACGTCGCCAACCTCCGCTTCGGCCAACAAGCCTCCGGAATCGGCATTTATTCCTTGACCGGCGGCACGTTGAATGTTTCGGGGCAAGTGTTCGATGGCGCCGGCACGGGATTCCTCAAAATCAATGGCGGCACGTTCAATCCCTCCGGCAACGTTACGGTGGACAACCTTGAGGTCGGCACCTCGGCCGCCGGAAGCCACGTCCAATCGGCCAACACATACTCCGTCGGCACGTTGACCCTTGGCAACGCCACCTATCGCCTGACGGGCGGCACACTCGCCCCGAACGCCGTCTCCAACGCCGCCGGCACGGGCACGCTCAACATCGACGGCGGCGCCTTCTCGCCTTCCGGCGCCGTCGCCGTCGATAACCTCGGTGTCGGCATCAACTCCGCCGGTTCGCACACCCAAACCGCTCAGACTTACAACGTCGGAACACTGACCTTGGGCGCAGGCTCGTACACCCTCTCCGGCGGAACCTTGGCCCTCAGCGGAAGCGTCGCCAACAGCACGGGCACGGGCACGCTGGCCCTCAACGGCGGAACATTTTCCCCATCCGGCTCCGTGGACGTTGATAATCTGCACGTCGGCGTAAGCGCCTCCGCCTCGCATACCCAAAGCAGCGGCGCCTGGCAAGTCGGCACGATGACCTTCGGCGTCCAAAGCGGCGGAAGCGGAACCTACACCCTTGCCGGCGGAACCCTCTCCGCCAGCGCCGTCGCGCTCGGCGCGGGAAGTGGAACCTTGATCCTGAACGGCGGAACCTTCAGCTTGAGCGGCAACCTTGCCCTGACGGACCTCAAGGTCGGCGCCGACGCCGCGGCTTCCTACACCCAATCGAGCAACCATTTCACGCTGGCCGGCGATCTCGTCGTCGGCTCAGGCTCGGGGAATGGCACGTATCGGCTCGCAAGCTCCGGCCAGATTCAAGCGTCGGGCAAAGTGCGCGTCGGATACAACGGCGGCACGGGTCGTTTCGAGTGGTATCGCTCCGGCGGATTGATCGCCGGCGAAATCGAACTCGGCCCGGCCGGGACGATTGCCCTCGGCGCCGACTTCGACGCCGACCAGGTCGTTGCCACGACCACCGGGCTGGCCGACGCGACTCTCGAAATCACCCTTGGCGCGACGGGTGTGCAAGACGCCGGCGCCGTCGCGGTCAAACACCTCCATCTGGGCGGCGCCGACGGCGGCGGAACCTATCGCCTGCAAGACGCCGGCTCGCTGGCCGTCTCATCCGGAGGCAAACTGGCCGTTGGCACGGCCTCGCAGGCTGGACGCTTCGAGTGGTATCGCGCCGGCGGGCTTCAAACGCCTTCGTTGACCTTGACCGCCAACGGCACGCTGGCAATGGGTTTTGATTTTGATGTCGCGCAATTGCTCAACGGTTCGTTGTTCGGCGGCTCGCTCGCGGGCATCGGCGGCGCGGTGACGGGCGTGACCGCGCGCGCGCATTTCGAGCATTTCCCACACGGGGCGGACGTCGGCGTGCGCGCCGGCGGCGAGCGCTCGG
>FWPV01011568.1_pt1 | contig 13991 bp, 8 predicted proteins | sample 2228371 | NCBI WGS metagenome assembly FWPV01 (sample SAMEA103939776, study PRJEB20133) | metagenome
TTTGAAATTGCGTGCGCCCGTGGAGCCACCAGCGTAAGCTGGTGGTGCTTTCACGCGAAAACCACGAGCCACCAGCATGAGCTGGTGGTGCGCGCCGGCGGCGTTATTCGGGAGGGCCACGCGCTAGCGTGCCCGGGAAGTGAAATGGGATCGAGGAAGCGTCATGGGGCATCCATCGTCACGTCGGCGGACGCGACGGCGCACGTCCCTACAGAGAATCGCGCGGCCAACGTCCGTTGCTCACACCCGGTCAGGGTGGCCCTCCCGTGCTCCCGCTGCCTTGTCTTCAGCTACCAGCGACTTCCATAAATTCCGTAAACTACCGGCGACTTCCATGCTACGCCACGAGGGGACTTGGGTAGAGGTTCCTTGAGAGCGTCTCCGTTTGCGGCGCTTGCTTCGGGGGGAGCCGCGGGGCTATGCTAGGGTGATCGGTGCCTTCCGACGTGCAGCGGCCGGGGCGATCGGCGATCCCTGTCGCGCCGAGCAGGCGCTGATTTTCGGCAAGCACCGCGGCGAAGTCACCCCTCACCCAGGCATCGGCTTTTTTTCGAAGGAGCGACGCGCATGGCACGTTCATTTTCCACGGCTTCCGGCATCTCGCGCCGGCAATTCGTCCGCAATGCGGCCGTGGGGGCCGCCGCTACGGCCGTCTCGTGGCGGATGGTGCACGGCGCTTTGAACGACGACTTTCAGGTGAAGATCGGTTTGATCGGTTGCGGGGGGCGCGGGACGGGCGCGGTGCTGAACGCCCTGGGGGCCGCGACGCACGTCATCTATCCGGCGGCCGGCTATCATACCGAAGACGTGGCGGAAAACGCCGCCGTGGCTCGGCCGAATATCCGCGTGGTAGCCCTGGCGGACGTCTTCGCCGATCGCTTGCAAGCGTGCCGGGCGCAACTCGAGCGGCTGAACATTAAGATTCCGGACGAGCATTGCTTCGTGGGCTTCGATGCGTATCGGCAGTTGCTGGCCGTGGAGGAGATCAATTACGTGATTCTGGCGGAGCCGCCCCATTTTCGGCCGGCGCACCTGATGGCCGCCGTCGAGGCCGGCAAGCATGTCTTCATGGAGAAGCCCGCCGCCGTGGACGTGCCCGGCGTCAAGTTGGTGATGCAGGCCGGCGAGTTGGCGGCGCAGAAGGGGCTCGGCATCGCCGCGGGGACGCAGCGCCGGCACCAATTGAGCTACCGCGAGACGATCCAACGCATTCACGACGGTGCGATCGGCGAGATCATCTACGGCAAGGCTTACTGGAACGGCGGCGAGATTTGGGTCATCGAACGCCGGCCCGAGTGGACGGACATGGAGTGGCAGCTCCGCAACTGGAACTACTTTACCTGGCTTTCCGGCGATCACATCGTGGAGCAGCACGTCCACAATCTGGACGTGATGAATTGGGTCATCGGCGCGCACCCCATTCGCGCCGTATCCGGGTTGGGTGGCCGGCAGGTGCGGACCGATCCCAAGTACGGGCACATCTTCGATCACTTCGCCGTGGAGTTCGAGTATCCGGACGGCGTGACGGTCTTCAGCCAGTGCCGCCAGATCAACGGCTGCCAAAACATCGTGGGCGAGGCGGTCATCGGCAGCAAGGGCCGCAGCGACTGCGCCCAGTTCATCCAGACCGACGGTGAACGCCGGCGCTACCGCGGCGAAAACCCCAATCCGTACGAGCGCGAGCACGAAGACCTGATCGCGAGCATCCGGGAGGGGAAGCCGATCAACGAGGCGCAGAGCGTCGCCGAAAGCACGATGACGGGAATCCTCGGCCGCGAGGCGGCCTACAGCGGTCAGGCGATTTCGTGGGAAGATGCCATGCAATCCACGACGCGGCTGGGGCCCGATCGCTACGAATTCGGGCCGTTGCCCGTCCCGCCGGTCGCCATGCCGGGGCGATACCAGTTCACCTGATCGTCACGCGGCACAATTGAGGATCGCGGCGATTGCAAGCCGGGCCGGCCCGCGGGCGGCTTGGGCGCGCCGCTTCGGCCGGATGCCAAGGCGAGAATGCGTACAGCATCGGCACCCGGCGCCGCTTCCGTGGGAATGCGGTGCGAGGGGCCTACCGCGTCCGGGCGACCACGCGGTATTGCAGGTAGTCGAGCATGATGTTGATGACTTCGTCGAGATAGTAGTCGCGCTGGATACCGGCGTCCTCGCCCTGCTGATTGAGTTTTTCGAATTGCGACCGCTCGGTCTTGTCGGCATCCAATTCCTTGATTTGGGCGAGGAATTTCTCCTCGTTCAAGGGAATGCTCTTTCTCGCCCGCTGGGCCAGATACCGCTCGATATCTTGGCGGACCTTTTGGAAGTCGGGGGAGGCCGCCACCCGTTCCGCCGACCGGGTCTTCAGGTAGTCGATGACGGAGGGGTCGATGTCGCCGTTCGGCTTGTAGGTCGCCGGCTCGATGCGATCGAACGGCAAGGCGTACTTGAGATCCGATTCGGCGATGCCCTCCAGGTGGTCGGTGATGGACGGGAGCGTGACGTCGGCGGGGACGCCGCGATTCTGCGTGCTGTCGCCGTCCGGTCGATAGAATTGCTGGATGGTGATTTTGAGGGCGCCCAACTTGGGGGCGTTGGGCAGGCGGAACAATTGCTGGCCCAAATCCATCAGGCTTTGCACGGTGCCCTTGCCGTGGGTGGAGCCGTCGCCCACGATCAGGCCGCGCTTGTAGTCCTGGATCGCCCCGGCCAGGATTTCGCTGGCGCTGGCGGAGAACTTGCTGATGACCACCAGCAGCGGCCCGTTCCAGGCCACGCTCGTGTCCTCGTCGTCGTAGACGGAGACGCGCCCGACGGCGTCCTTGACCTGGACGACGGGTCCGGAGGGGATGAAGAGGCCGGTCAAGTTGATGGCCTCTTGCAGCGAGCCGCCGCCGTTCTTGCGGAGGTCCAGGATCACGGCGTCCACGCCCTGGCGATTGAAATCGTCGAGGATGCGGCGGACGTCGCGGGTGGTGCTGCGGTATTCGGGGATGCCCAGGCGGGCCCCGCTCATATCCATGTAAAAGCTGGGCAGGTCGATGACGCCGATGCGGTAGGGTTTGCCGTCCGGGCGGTTGCCCTGCTCGAAGACGCGGCCCTTGGCCTCGCTGTCCTTGAGTTCGATGCGTTCCCGGGTAATGGCGTAGATCTGCCGAGGCCCTCCGGCGGCGGGCAAGACCTCCAAGCGGACGACCGTGCCCCGCTTGCCGCGGATGAGCTGCACGACGTCGGACAACTTCATGTCCACGACGTCGACGATCTCGCCCGATTCGCCCTGCCCCACGCCCACCACCTTGTCCTCGACCTTGAGCCGTCCGTCCTTGGCGGCCGCTCCGCCGGGGATGATGCTTTTCACAATGGTGTAGCCGTCCTCGGATTGCAGGGCCGCCCCAATGCCCTCCAGTTCCAGCTTCATCGTGATGTCGAAGTTTTCCAGTGTTTCCGGCGACATGTAGCTGGTGTGCGGATCGTACGATTCGCAAATCGCCGTGAGATAGATTTCCAGCAATTCGTCCGCGTCGGTTTGATGCATCCGTTTGCCGAAGCTGCTGTAGCGCTTTTCCAGCTTTTCGAAGGCGGCTTGGCCTTCCATTTGCTTGTCGGCCTTGAGCACCAGCAGATCGAGCTTGATCCGCTTCCGCCAGCGGTCCTGGGCCTCGGCGGCGTCCTTGGGATAGGTCAGCCGGTCCGGATCGCGGATGATCTCCTCGTCCACCGTGAAGTCGTGGGGCTGCCGAATCAAATCCAAAGCCAACGCCACGCGTTCATCCAATCGCTTCAAATAGACGCTGAAGACCTCGTAGGCCAAGCTCACGTCGCCTTTTTTGACGGATTCGGCGATTTGATTCGCCTGCTGCGTGAATCGGTCCACGTCGCTTTGATAGAAGTACAACTTCATGGGATCGAGGGCTTTGAGGAACAATCCCATGGCCCGTTGCGAGATTTCCGCGTCCAGCGGGCGCCGCGTGAGGTGTTGGCGGGGCAGGAGCAAGGCGACGCTCTGCGCGATGTGGCGATCTTGCGTGCGAGGACCGTCCGGATCCCCACAAGCCGGAATAGTGACGACCAAGGACAACAAGACGGCCCAGATCAATCCGGTGGAGGGCCGGGAAGTGAAGAATCGAGACATGCTAGGTCCATTCGCTGGAAGAAAGGAGAAAGCCACCGCATTCCGGCGCCGCGGCTGCCGCTCTCAAAAGGGACACCCCTCCCCTGACGGGAAGGCATCCGCGACGATCCTTTGCTATTTTACGCACAGGCCGAAATCGGCAAAGGTCAAAACTCGGGCCGGGGGGCCTCGCGTCCTCTCGATGCCGGGGCCGAATTCTCCCCATCGGAGACCGCCCACGCCGCGCCCGAGATCCCGAACGCCTCATCTTCGCGGCTAGACGGCGCTGCCCGCGCGGCTGCCGCCTTGCCCCACATCCAAGCGGTCGAACCGGCCGAAAATCATGCGGCCGGCGCTGGTTTGCAGCACGCTGGTGACGGTGAGATAAATGGTTTTGCCGACGTATTCCCGGCCGTCTTCCACGACCACCATCGTCCCGTCGTCCAAATAGCCCACCCCTTGCCGCTCCTCTTCGCCGGGGCGCACCAAGCGGACCTGGAGGTGTTCGCCGGGGAGGAAGTGCGGCTTGAGGGCGTTGGCCAAGTCGTTGATATTGATGACCGGCACGCCGTGGACGCGGGCGACCTTGTTGAGGTTGAAATCGTTCGTGACGAGCTTGCCCTCCAGGTGCTTGGCAAGGGCCACGAGCTTGAGATCCACCGGTTGGCCTGCGAATTCCGGCAGGTCGCGATCGAAGATTTCCAATTCCACCTCGGGATTGTTGCGGAGCCGATTGAGGATATCCAGGCCGCGGCGGCCGCGGGCACGTTTCGACTTCTCCGCGCTGTCGGCCACGGCCTGCAATTCGGAGATGGCGAACCGCGGCAAGACCAGCCGGCTGTCAAACAGATTGGCCTCCACGAGATCGGCGATCCGACCGTCGATCACCACGCTGGTATCGAGGATGAACGGCCGGCGACCGCGGACCTCCTTGCTGAACTCCACGTACGGGATGACGAAGCGGAAGTCGTCCTTGGTTTGCATCAAGAAGCTGATGCAGGTGTAGGACAGGACGGCCGCTAAGACCAACTGCACCACGTTGCGGACGTTCTCGGGCGATTGCAGGCTTTCGAAAATCGGCGTCAAGGCCACGCCGGCCACGTAAGCCAGGAACAGCCCCACGATCAAGCCGAAATAGACGGAAGAAATGATGTGCAGCGGCTTGCGTGGAAAGAGGACGTCCAGGGCGATGACGACGCCGCCCAGCGCCATGATGCCCGACACCAGCAACCAAGCAATCCAGGCCGAGTCGGTGGGATAAAGCCCCGACTTGATGATCACGACGGCCACGCCGGCCAATACGACAAGGAAGATGAAACGTAGTACCGCGAGCGCCATGCTGCCCTTTCCTGTTCCGAAGCCAAAACGCAGGAATCACACCAGCCCGATCCCCGATGCCACGCCTGCGACGTTCCACGGGGAAGACACTATTTTATTCTCGGACGCGAGGCGGCGAAACCCGCGCAAAGGCCTCCGCCCGCCATTGGCCCGGTCCGGAGCCGGTGCGGCTCCAAGGGATGTCGGCGCGGGGGCGACGCGGAAAACTTCAGCCGGATTCTTTCAGGGCCACGATCCGCGTCCGGCCTCGATCCTTAAAGGCGAGCTTGTCTTCGCGAGCGAGCCAGCCGACGGCCTGCATGACCTCGTCGCGCGGTCGGCCGATCTCCTTGATCAACCGGCTGAGCGACATCGCGCCCCGGCCGTGCAAGGCGGTCCACACCAAGCCCGCCGTGTGTCCGATGCGAGCGACGTAATCCTCCGCGGCGGCCATGGTACCACCTACCGTAAGGGAAACCCAGGATACGGTCTAACTTCCCGAGCCTGCGCAGCCCTGGGATGCCTGCGACCTGCCGACCTCCCCGGTCAACATACCTTGGTGCCGGCGGCCAAGCAAGTAAGTTAATAGGAAATTGCAAAAAAAGAGCGGAAGTCAAGGGATGACGCGAGCTTGGCGGGAAGGGGCGAAAGCGTCCGTCCTCCGGCGGTTAACAGGCGGTGCTCGATCATGGGGCGGTCGAGGAGACTGTCACCAGGTCGCCTGCCATTTCCGCTTCGGCCGTGCGAAACCGCAACAGAGCCTCCAAGTACTCTACCTGTTTTTGGATGCAGGATCGCTGGGCCGAAAGGAGATCGGCGAAACTCGCCTCGCCCGCCTGGTAGGACTTCCGTGTCAATTCGAGTACCTCCGCAGCGGTGGGAAGGATGGTCGAGCGATAGCGATCCGCTTCGGCCCACGCATCGCGATACCGCGCGTAGACCTCCGCCAGCCGCCCGCGAAGATTTAACTCCAATTCCCGGACGGCGTTTTCGGCGGCGGAAAGTTCGTAGCGGGCCTGCATCACCGCGCCTTGATTGCGATTCACGATCGGCAGGGGCAGACTCACGGAAATGCCGCCGTTGGTCGTGCCGTCCGCGCCGTTGTCGATCACGTTGACAAGTCCCCGGACGCTCAGATCCGGGACGGCCTCGGCGCAGACCCGGTGGAGCACGGCGCGGGCATGTTCCACCGCCCGGTTGGCGCGGAGGAGTTCCGGGCTGGAGGTCTGGATCCGCCGCCAAAAGGCGTCGAAGTCTTGCAGTTCGGGCAAGTCTTCCGGCTCCGCTTGAAGCGGCCGAGGAGGCAGCTCCGGGATGCCGACGGCCGATGCCAATTTCCGTCGGGCGGCTGAGTAGCGTTCCTCCGCTTTGCGTGCCATCAATCGCGCGGTTTCGGTTTCCAGCCGCGATTCCAACCACGCCGCTCGGGGTACCTCCTGGGCCTGATACAGGGCCGCCACGCTCCGCTCGATCTCCGAACTGATCTTCACAAGGTCTTCGGCCAACCGAACGTTTCGCATGGCGACGGCGGCCTGGTGGAAGGCAATGTGAAGTTCGGTCAAGATTTCGCGCCGCCGGATATCCCAATCGCCGCGTGCCAGGGCGACCCCGCGGGCCGCCACGGCTTGATCCAGTTGCCGCTTGCCGCCGAGGCGGAACTCCTGCTCGATGAAGACGCCGTGCTGCTCCGCCCGGCCGCCGCTGCCGAGTTGTTGTCCCTCGTACCCGATCGAGGGATTAGGAGGCAAACCGGCCTGGAGATACCCTCCCCGGGCCGCGCCTACCAGCGCTTCGGCTCGCACCAGGGCCGGATGATGCTGCAACGCGAGCTGCTCCAATTCGCTCAGCGTCATCACGGCCGCAGGACCGGAGGGAGCGTCGCCTGACTCGCTCTCCGCGTCGTTCTCAACGAAAATCACGGCCGCGCCGGGGAGGGCTTGCGCGTTTCCATCATGTGCCGCAGCGATCCGAAGGGGCAGTTGCGTGTCCGCCGCCGCATAGACCCAAATCGCCGTCGCCGGCAAGATTTTCGCCGTCAACGTCAGGATTCGCAATTTGACCGAACGGCTCGACATCCCGAAATAGCCTTCCCGAGCGGTATCCATATCACGGTTCTTTCTTTGACTTCGACTTGACTGGAGCCGAAATAGATCGCCAAATCGCTAATCCGGCTTTTTTTGCCAGAATCGCCATGTTTCGCCGCTTCGTTTTCTTCACTGGGGAGTCTTTGTGGTCGGGGTTTCGCCTTCGCCCTGGGCGGCGTTCATCCTTGAAGACGGCCACTCCGCCGAAAACGGCTCGTGGGACGGCAAGGTCTGTTGTTCGGGGCGATCCACGACCCTTTGGGCGGCGCGGATGCCGAGCCATTGGAATAGGGCCGGGCGGACCAGAAACTCCGCCGACGTCCCCGTAATCAAGCCCCCGATGATGACCACGGCCACGGGATGGAGGACCTCCTTGCCCGGCTCGCCCGCCGCAAGAGCCAGCGGCACCAAACCGAGGCCGGAGGTCAGCGCGGTCATGAGAACCGGGGCGACGCGTTCGCGTCCCGCTCGAACGATCATCTCTCGCGTCCACGCTTCGCCCTCGTAACGGACCAAATGCAGGTAATGGTTGGTGAGCAGAATCCCGTTTCGTACGGCGATCCCGCATAAGGAGATGAAGCCGACCATGGCCGCCACCGTCAAGGTTTGTCCCGAAAGGTACAGGGCCGCCGCACCGCCCACGAACGCCATGGGGACCGCGAGCATCACTTGCAGGGCGAGGTTCACGGAGCCGAACAGGTTCCAAAGCAGTAGGAGCATGGCGGCAAGCACGGCTGCGGAGAGTACGGCGATCGTTCGCGCGGCGGCTTGCCGGCTCTCGAACTGTCCGCCGAATTCGATGTAATAGCCGGTCGGTAATTCGGCCTGGATGGGTTGGAGCCGGCGTTTCATATCCTCCACCACATCCACCAAGCCTCGGCCGGATACGTTGCATTGCACGATGACGCGACGCCGCACCTGCTCGCGCCGGATGATGTTGGGTCCGCCGGCCTCGTAAATCCGGGCCACATCTTCCAGCTTGACGGTCCCGCCGTCGGCGGTCTCGATCACCATGCGTCGCAAGGAGTCGATGTCTTCGCGATACGGTTCGTCCAGGCGGACCAGCAGATCGAACGCCCGTTGCCCTTCCAAGACTTGCGAGATGACCTTGCCGGCCAAGGCGGTTTCGACCAGACCGTTCACGTCCCAGCGGCGGAGGCCGAACAATTCCAAGGCGTGGGCGTCCGCCTCGATGCGAAGCTGAGGCACGACGGTCTGCGGCTCCACCTGTAGATCGCGGATGCCCGGCACGTCCGCCACGGCCGCGCGAATTCCCTCCGCCTCCCGCCGCAAGACATCCAAATCGTCGCCGAAGAGTTTGATCGCCACCTGGGCCTTGACGCCCGACAGCATCATGGAAATCAGATGCGCCATCGGCTGCTCGACCGAAATCACGATGCCCGGGACCTGGTCCAAGGCTTGGTGAATCTCCGTCAGGATTTGCTCTCGGGTCTTCTTGGTGCGGGGATCGATGGTCGCGATGATCTCCGTCACGTGGACCCCTTCGGCATGCTCGTCCAATTCGGCGCGGCCCGTCTTGCGAACGAACGCCGCCACGTCCTCTAAGGTTTGGATGCGCTTTTCCACGGCCTGGGCGGTCCGTTCGGACGCGGCCAGGGAGACGCCCGGCGGCAAGAGGACGTTGATTTGTACGGCCCCCTCGTTGAACGGCGGCAGGAAGTCGCGGTCCAATCGCCATGCCGCCCATCCGGCCAAGACCGTGGCGAGAACTGCGGATGCCAAGGCGAGGGCGGGGAAGCGCAAACTGAGGCGGATCGCACGCTCGGACGCCCACCGACACCCGCGCAAAACCAGCCCGTCCTTTGTGTGCTCCTTGCCCTTCCCGCCCAGCAGCCAATAGCTCATCACCGGCGTAACGGTGAGAGAAACGAGCAAGGAGGCCGCCAGCGACGTGATGTAAGCGGCGGCCAAAGGCACGAACAGCCGGCCCTCGATCCCCGACAACGCCATCAGCGGAAGAAAGACCATCACCACGATCAGCGTTCCGTACACGACGGAGTTGCGGATTTCGCAGCTCGCCTGATAGACCACCCATAACACCGGTCGGGGATTCGAGCTGCGTCGATTCTCGCGGAGTCGCCGGTAGATGTTTTCGACGTCCACAATGGCATCGTCCACCAATTCCCCGATGGCTACAGCCAAGCCGCCCAGCGTCATCGTGTTGATGGAAAACCCCAGGGCGTGAAAGACGACCGCCGTGACGACCAGGGAAAGCGGAATGGCGGTCAGGCTGATGACGGTGGTCCGCGGGTTCATGAGGAACAAGATCAAGACGATCACGACCAGCACGGCCCCGTCGCGCAAGGCCCCCGCCACATTCTCCACGGCTCGATCGATGAAGGCCTTTTGCTCGTACAGGGGCACCAAGCAGACATCGGCGGGGAGCGAGGCTTCCAGCTCGCGAATCGCCTGATTCACGGCGTTGGTAACCCTCCGGGTGTCGGCGCCGGGTTGCTTGTTGACGGTCAAGACGACGGCGGGCCCCCCTTCGAATCGCCCATCTTCGCCGCGCACGAAGGCCGCGCTGTCGCCGCGCTTGATTTGCGGACCCTCAACGATGCGGGCGACCTGCGAGAGCCGCACCGCGCGACCCTCCCGCCGCGCGACGATGACGCGGGCGATATCGTCGGCGGAGCGAACCCGCCCCAAGGACCGGACCACATACTCGTAAGACCCATCGGCATCCAGGTAGCCGCCCGCCGTATCCTGGTTGCTCTCGGACAAGGCCTCCTCGATATCGCGGAGGGAGATGCCGTAGCGCCGCAATTCGTGGGGGTTGAGGAGGACTTGGAACTGCTTCCGCTCGCCCCCCATCACGATAACCTGCGACACTCCCTGCACGGCCCGCAACCGCTGCCGAATCACCCAGTCGGCCAAAGTGCGGAGTTCCATGGGCGACGTCTTTCCGCCGCGGCTGTACATCCCGATGATCTGGATTTGGCCCATGATCGAGGAGATCGGGGCCATTTGCGGTTTGATGCCCGGCGGGAGCTGATCCGTCGCTTGGCTCAGCCGTTCATTGACGATCTGCCGGTCGCGATAGGGGTCCGTGCCCCAATCGAACTCGACCTGGATCACCGAGAGGCCGACGCCGGACGAACTGCGGACGGTTTGCACGCCGGCGGCCCCGTTGAGGGCGGCCTCCAGGGGAAACGTGACCAGCGTTTCCACTTCCTCGGGCGCCAAGCCCGGCGCCTCCGTCAGAATCACCACCCGCGGACGGTTGAGGTCCGGAAAGACATCGATCGGCAATCGCAGCATCTGCCACAGACCGTAGCCGAAAAGGAAGACCGCCGCCGCCGTCACCAACAGCCGCTGCCGGAGGGAGAAGCGAATCAGTGCGTTCAACATGGATCAAGGGGTCTCGTCGTATCCGCGTGCTTGAAGCAGCCTTCAATGATTGTGCCCGGCATGGGGATCGATGCCCGCCCCCGACCGGTTCATGAACGCCAAATGGATCTGGAAGGCTCCGCCGGCCGCCACCGTCTCGCCCGGCATCAACGAGCCGTCCGCCGCAATCACCGCCGAGCGGCGGTCTTGATACTCGAGGTGCACGGCAACGCGCTCGAACCGGGCGCCCTCCTGCCGATACACGTAGCACTCCGGACCCTCGCGGACCACGGCTTGGGCGGGCAAGACGATCCGGTTTTCCCAACGCTCGACCGGCACGTGCAGCTCCACACGCTGCCCCGGCTTATACCGCCAATCAATGAACCGCAAGCCGGTTTCGCTTCGCCGTTCTTGCTCGATGCGGTTGACGAGGCGAAGATAGAAGCGGAAGGTCCGCGACGGCTCGTCCACACGGTCGGCCAAATACAGGACCTTCAATCCCTCGATGCTCTCCCCGCCGCCCGCCGAATCAGCCGAGACGTCCCAATCGTTCTCCACCGCCCGACGGAGCGCCGCCAGATCGTCCTCGAAGGCCCGGCCTTCCACGAACAGCTCGCAATGGTCGGCCAAGACGCAGAGGACCTGCCCGACTTCCACCATCTGGCCGATTTTTACCGGCAGCGACTGGACATGAAAAAGGTGATCGGCCCGGCAATCGTCGCGATCGTGCTCATGGGTGGGGGCCGAGACGTGCTGAACCTGGAAGAGCTTTCCCCGGGTCAAGATTTCGTCGATTTGATCCGACGTCAGACCGTGCAAGAGCAAGGCCTGGCGTCCCGCCCGCAGCTCGGCTTCCAGTTTGCGCTCCTCGTACTGCTGTTCCAGGATGCGCCGCCCGGCAATCACGCCCTCCTCCGCGGACTGAAGACGCCCCAACTCGCTCCGCACGACGGCCAAGGTTTCGGCGGCCCGGACGAAGTCGGCCTGTGCCGCGACCAATTCCTCGTGCATCAGCCGCAGCTCGAATAACGGCGTGCCCGGCTCCACGGCGGTGCCTTCCATCACGTTGATCTTGGTCACGATCCCCGTCATCGGCGCGGCGACTTGAATCTGCGATCTTCCCGGCCGCTCCACGATCATGCCCGGCATGGGGATCCGCCGTACGAACGTGGAGAGCCGCACCGGGTACGACTCGAAACCGATGTTTTTCAGGGCTTGTTCGCTCAGCTCGATGGCATCGTCGTGCTCTTCCGCTCCGTGGTTCGTTTCCGCCGTGGGGCCGCTCGCCGCCGGGACTGCCGCACCAACTTCCGTCGCGTGACTCACGCCATGCTCGTGCGGGTCTTCGTCCCGGTGAGCGTCCAAGCTTGGAGCGGACTGCCGAGCGAGCAATTCGACGACGGACCGCCCGGTCGACCGGAAGAAGAGCAGCAGTACGGCGACGGCCGGCACCGTAATCCCGACGAGGACTAGGCCGGGCCGGCGACGTGGCAAGAATCTCCGAATACCAACGACCATGAAAACCTCCGCGCTAAAGCCGTCGGAAATAGACCGGGACGGGATTCGGGCCGGAAAACCCTGCCCGTTCGTACCGCGCCCGTTTGTATGGAACTTCTGAGAGAACGCTTCCGGCCGACGGTCCGCCGATCCGGGCTTGCGGGAAGGCGGGACTCCGTGCCGGTTGCGGCTACCGCGGAGAGACGCGGGGGATTACAGAGAAAGCAGGCATAGAATGAGATGCGTGCGGAGAGACGGCGCTGCAAAGGGGCCGGATGGCCGGCCCGCGGCGCCCGCCTCCCATGCCGGCAAATTGCCCGGCGTCCCGCCCGGCAACGAGTTGTGCATCATAGCGACGGACGTGCCGAACGCCCGAGGACACGCCTTCGCCCGGTCGACCCGCACCGTCGGCGAGTCGGCGAAGGAACAAGAGCCTTCGGTACAGGGCTGAAGGCCGCGGTGGGAAGCGCCGATCGGCGACCTTTGCACGGCGGTCGCGCCTTCCCAACGGTTCCCGCCGGCCGTATCCTCGGATGACCGGTGATGAGCCGCGGTTTCGCCCGGACAGGCATTGTCCGTGCACCCGGCGGACGCCGGTTCGCTCCCATCGACGATAGGACGGTCCGACGTTTCGTGGCGGTGGTGCGCGCAGCATCCGGCGACCGTGTGCCAAAACACGGAAATCGCCAGCGTCAAACGCACCGCCCAAGCGAACACGGCACCCACCTATTCAAGAGGTTTTACTTCACGCCGCCCAAGCTTCCAGAAACCCGCGCCCAATCATTGTCGTCATTGCGCATGCCGCAATTTTACACGCTCCCGCCGTTCGGGGCAAAAGGAAGCGTTTGCCCGCCCCAGGTTACCCGGTCTGTCGCAATCCGCAATGAGTTGGGGTAACCTGAGCAGTGTTGGTGGTTTCGGTAGGCCGCGGGTTTCGTGCCCCAAGTGGCGAGCCTCTGCCATCCCTCGTCGGTACCCTTGGAAGTCGTGGGAGGAACGCGATGATTTGTGCAGCGGTGCGGTGCGGTTGGCGGTGGCTGGTCGGTCTGGGTGGCGCGTGCTGGATCGCTTGCGTTGCACTGTCGGGGACCGGCGCCGCGGATATGGCGGCCGATTCGCCCGTGAAGTTCCCCGACAAGGGAGCCTTGCCCGCCAAGTATCCGCCGGACATGCCTTCCCGCGATCGTACGTCGCCCGAGCCGGATTACTATCTCTTCAGTACGCCGGAGCGGTCCCTGGAACAGATTCGGAAGATTCAAGCGGAGATGCCGCCGGGCGAGTTCACGCCGCCCAACCCGGATTGGACCCACTTGCAACGGACGCGACGTCGGTTGACCGAAGGCGGCTCGCTGCGGATCGCGGCCGTCGGCGACAGCATCGTCAACGATACCATGCGCTCGGGTTGGGTGGCCCTGTTGCGCGAGGCCTACCCCAAGGCCGATATTCAGGCCGTGGTCTATGTCCGCGGCGGGGGAGGGTGCCAACATTACCGGGAAGAGGGCCGCATCGCCAGGGTGGTCGTGCCCCTGCGGCCCGATCTGGTGCTCATCGGCGGGATCAGCCAAAAGAGCATCGACGACATTCGCGAGGTGATCCATCAACTCCGCGCGGCCTTACCGGAGGTGGAAATACTGTTAATGACG
>FWPV01011572.1_pt1 | contig 13989 bp, 15 predicted proteins | sample 2228371 | NCBI WGS metagenome assembly FWPV01 (sample SAMEA103939776, study PRJEB20133) | metagenome
GCGCGCCTTGCCCCTGCATCTCTACGACGGTCTCAGCCGGAGGCTGTATCGCCTGCGCTATGCCATCGGCAGGCCGCGGGGTGGTCCGTGAACGAAAGAAAAGAAGAGGATTGGAGCGTCGGTTGTTGTCACGGAAGAGTTTATGACGGATTACGTGTGGTTCGTCCGGCAAGTTGTTGTACAGCAAGGATCAGGAGGGTGAAGCCTTTGCGCTGACCTGTCAATCGCTCTGGTCGTAGGCACGTGTTTCGTCATTTCCATCGTTGCACAGGGGGGAGGGCTATGTACCGCAGCTTTGGCAAACGCCTTTTCGACCTCATACTTGTCGTTCCAGCACTGATCGTGCTTGCGCCGGTGATGCTGGTGATTGCCGTGCTCATCTGGAAACAAATGGGCCGACCAGTGATCTTTACGCAGGAACGCGCGGGCTTGCATGGCAAACCGTTCCGCATCTTCAAATTTCGCACCATGACCAATGAATGTGATGCGGAAGGGCGGCTCCTGCCCGATTACGCCCGCATCACGCCCCTCGGGCGCTTCCTGCGTAGCACCAGTCTTGATGAACTGCCCCAGATCTGGAACGTGCTTCGCGGGGAGATGAGCCTGATCGGGCCGCGCCCGCTGCTGGTCCGGTATCTCGATCGCTACACGCCCGAGCAGAATCGGCGCCACGAGGTAATGCCGGGCCTGGCCGGCCTGCCGGCGTTGTTTGGTCGCAGCGAACAGAATTGGGAGGAAAGCCTCGCCCGGGATGTCTGGTACGTCGATCACCTCAGCTTCTGGCTCGATCTCAAGCTTATCGTTGGCATTCTGATGGTTGTTATCAAGCGCGAAGGAGTAGGCCGGAGCGCCGATGGCTTCGTACCCGAATTCATGGGCACGCCAACCCCAACAGCCGCCGAACCGCCCTCAGTTCCTGTGCTGGAAGCCGGCCGACTGCCAGAGCGCGACCACACCGTTACCGTTCCATAGATCCTTTTCCTGAGGTGAGCATAGTCCGTGCGCGGGAGGGTTTGGGCGTAGAGGCGCGGCGCCGCCGCGCCTCTACGCCCTCCCAGAAAACAACCTGCCAGCGGGGAGGGTTTGGGCGGGCTTCGCCCTCCCAGGAACACATATGTTCATTCTGGCGTTGGGCGGCGCAGCCGCATAGAGGGCTGACACGGAGAGGTGTATGCGTATCGAAATCCTGCATTCCGTTGAAGAAGCGCGCGCTATTCTCGATGAAGCAGCGAACCTGTTCCGCGTATGCTTCAACCGCGAACTCGACCGCCGGCGCTGGTCGCAGCTCTACTTTCTCAATCCCTACGGCCCGCCGCTGGTCACCCTGGGCTACAGCGATGAAGGGGAATTGATCGGGCACAGCGGCATGATTCCGCAGAAACTGGTGGATGCCAGCGGACGGGAATACGACTACAGTCTGTCCATCAGTCTGATGGTCGATCCGCGACGCCGCGAGGGCTTTGCGACGTTTTACACCCTGTTCAGCGCGGCGACCACCGCCGCTCGAGAGCGGGGCGTTCCGTTCCTCCTGGCCTTCCCGAACGCCAACTCCTACCTGTTGATCAAGCACGGTTTCGGATGGCGCGACCTGGTCGAGAGCCGGTTGTACGACTGGTCTCCGGAGCGGCCCGGGCCTACCGCCGCCAGCGTGGTTGCGCTGGAGCGCTTTCGCCTGGGTGACGAAATCGGGCACCCCTTCGATGCCACCTACCGCCAGTGGCGCAGCTACGACTGCCCGTACCGGGCGGAAGTGGTGAATGGTCGCCTCGCACTGATCTACAAGCTTACGGATGACGGAATTCTCACCGTGCTCGACGCCCAGACTGATCACCCCGATAGCGTCACGCACGATCTGGGCGCGCTGCTTGCGCACACCGGGGCGGCCAGGGTACGGATGAGCGGCGTGCACGCCCGGGCGCTGGGATTCGATCTCGCCACCCTGAGCCAGCATGGCGACTACCGGCTGCGGCTGTGCTATGCGCCGCTCACCGCTGAGCCGCCTACGATGCGTTTTAGTTTATTGCTCTCTGATGTCTTTTAAGTTCATCGTAATGTAAGAATCGCGTAGTTCAATTCAGAAAAGGGGGCATTCGATGAATGTACTGGTGATCGCAACGCACGCCGATGATGAGGTGCTGGGCTGCGGCGGAGTGATGGCCCGCCACGCCGATATGGGCGACAGGGTCCACGTGGCCGTGGTTACCCGCGGCGATCCCGAAGTCTTTCCGCCGGCTTATGTCGAACAGATTTTTAGTGAACTGCGCGCCGCGCACCAGCTTCTGGGCGGCGCCGGGATCCATTTCCTGGACTTCCCCTCGCCACGACTGGACACGGTGCCGGGGTATGCGCTGGCCGATGCGCTTCGGAAGCTGATCTTTGAACTGCAGGCTCAGGTGGTGTACGCGCCCTATCAGGGCGACCTCCACGGCGATCACCAGGCTGTTTACCAGGCGGCTCTGGTGGCCTCACGCCCCATCAACGGCTGCCCCGTGCGGCGCCTGCTCTGCTACGAGACCCTGTCGGAAACCGATTGGGCTTCCCCCTTCGGCAACAGTACCTTTACACCGACGGTCTTCGTGGATATTTCGGATTATCTGGAGCGAAAGCTACAGGCCATGCAGTGCTATCGCACCCAACTCAAGGCGCCCCCACACTCGCGCTCGCTCCAGTCCCTGGAGGCGCTGGCCCGCTTGCGTGGCGGCACTGTCAGTATGGCGGCGGCTGAGGCCTTTATGCTGGTTCGTGAGATCATCTAGTCCCGTGCATGTGCGGGCAACCCGTTCGCGCACCAGCGCGACGTTGATCACGTCCTGATGCGCCGTGTCTGATCGGCAAGCAATCATCTGCAATCGCGCCAGGGCGTCATCACGCCCGCTGGAACCGGCAGGGGCGCCTGTGCTGGGCGTCCACAACCGGCCAGGGTTACCAGTACGGAGGTGCGTCATGCCTCAGCGCCCGCTTATCGTGGTTGGCAGCGGCGGTTTCAGCAAAGATGTCGTCTGGGCCATTCAGAACGCCAATGCGGCCCACGCAGCCTACACCCTGCTGGGTTTCTGCGACGACGACCCGGCCAAACACGGCCAGATGATTATGGGCTGCCCGGTACTCGGCGCCCCGGAGGCGGTGGCCGCGACCCTCGGTGAGCCTCCCTGCTTTATCTGCTCGATTGGCGACAACGCTGCCCGGGCGCGCGTGGTGGCACGCGTCCTCGACCTGGGCTGGACGCCGGCGACCATTATTGACCCCTCGGTCATGGTCAGCGAGGGGGTTACGATTGGTCAGGGCACCTACATCGGCGCGCGGGCGATCCTCTCGCCCATGGCCCGCATCGGCAACTACGTGCTGATTAACAACCACACAACCATCGGGCACGACTGTGTCATCGAAGACTTTGCCCAGGTTTCGCCAGGAGGGCGTGTCTCTGGCTTCAGCGTCCTCAAGGAAGGGGCATTACTCGGAGCGAATGCGGTGATTGCGCAGGGGCGCACCCTGGGACGTTACGCCACCCTGGGCGCCAGTTCCTTCGGGATGCTGAACGTCCCCGATGGCGCAACCGCCATCGGTGTGCCGGCGAGGGTAACATTCCATCGCTAAGGCAAGGTTCAATGGCGGACGTTTCTCTGTTACCGTCGCTCTACATCTCTACACCTCCACACAACCGGCTTGTAGGGCTGTGGAGGTGTGGAGATGAAGGCCGGATTGTCAAGCGGATCTGAACCACGCCTGAGGATAGCCGTGTGGCCTTAGAAGGCGCAGCTCTCACCGAAGGTGCGGCAGAGAGGGTGACAGGGAGCTGCCCTTCCCGGTGAAACCCATCCCCCACCCCGGGTAATGCCGCAAGTGCAGCTTGCAAGCATCTGGCATGGTTACGCTACTAGAAGGAGTCGTCCATGAATCGCGCAGAGTTGCGGCGCATTGTAGCCGATGTGCTGGAAGTTGATCCAGAGTTGTTGCAGAGCGATACCGAATTGACCCAGATCGAGACCTTTACCTCGGTTGCTGTCCTGACGCTGATGATCGAACTGGACATGCAGGCCGGTGTCAAGATTTTGCCCGAAGAGGCGAGCAAGTTGCGCCGGTACGGTGATATCGAAGCGGTAGTCGAACGGCACGGCATAACCCTTACTGATTGAGCGGTGCTCCGTGCCGGGGCGGCGATCTGGGGATCCTCGGTTTCCCAAGGCGCTCCAGGGTGTAGGTAGCCGCGTGGGGCGGCCCGCTTGCTCTACTGGCCCGTGAACGGAGGCGTGAGAGGGCGTAGCCCTCCCAAACGCTCCCTGCCCGGAGGGGCGCGCTTCGACGGGCTTGCTGCGGTGAGCTTGTCGAAACGCAGGTGGGGAAATCTGGTTTCCTCGCTATCCAACCGACGCCAGGGGCGCCTGATACTCTGATAGGCGAGCGGGGTACAGGGATCCCCGGTTTCCCCTCCGGTCACACTAGCCACCAGGATAGGACAGTCTAATGAACACGGCGATTACAGCCATTCACTACTGTGTCCCGCGCCAGCGTCTCACGCACGATGAACTGATCGAACGCTTCGGCGCGCAGCACATGGAGTCGATCTTGAAAATGTCAGGGATCCGCGAGCGGCGCATCGTTGCGCCAGGTGAAACGGCCGCCGACCTGGCCTACTGGGCGGCGCGACGCCTGCTCGATGAGCGGCAGATCGACCCGGCAAGCGTGGATTTGCTGATCTTTGCCTCGCAGACTGGCGACTACCAGGTGCCGGCGACCGCCTGTGTGCTCCACGAACGCCTGGGGTTGAGCCAGAACTGCGCAGCCTTCGACATCGGAATGGGTTGCTCGAGCTATCCGTACAGCCTGAGCGTGGCGCATAGCATGCTGGTGGCAGGGGTGGCGCGCAAGGCTCTGGTGCTCGTTGCCGAAGCCCTCACGCCCTGCATCCACCCCCAGGATCGAGCCCTGGCGCCCCTCTTCGGCGATGGGGCCGCGGCAACCCTGCTCGAGCCCGCCGACGGTCCGGGCGGCTTTCTGGGCTTCTTACTAGGCACCGACGGCAGCGGCTACCGCAGCATCATCATCCCTGCGTCGGGGGCGCGCATGCCCCGCAGCGCCGAGACACGCATCGAGCAGACCGACGAGACGGGCATTGTCCGCACGCAGGAGCACCTGCACATGGACGGCCCGGCCGTCTTCTTCTTCTCGGTTCAGCATATTCCGAAGATGATCAGGCTGGCATTGGAGCGTTTCCAGTGTACACTGGATGACGTTGATCTGGTGCTGCTGCACCAGGCCAACAAGACGATGGTTGATCAGATCTACCGGGTACTGAAGGTTCCGCCGGAGAAGCGTTTTTACTGGATGGAGGAACTCGGCAACACGTCGGGTACTTCAACGGCCATCCTGCTGGCTGAAGCGGCCCGCCAGGGCAAGCTCCAGCCGGGGATGCGCGTGCTGCTCGCGGCCTTCGGCAACGGGCTGTCGTGGGGCGTGACGGCTTTCGAGTGGAGCGAGCGCGCCGCGGTCATCCGGGCGCCAATCGAGCCGGGCACGGCAAACGAGTAAACAATGACGCTCGCGACAGGAATTGACCTGACCGACATCGCTCCCTTTGCCCGCATGCTCGACCGGCATGGAGGACGGTTTCTTGAGCGTACCTACACCTGGCGTGAGCGAGAGTGCTGCGGTCAAGATGCGGCGCTGCTGGCCTGCCTCTTCGCCGCGAAAGAAGCGGTTGCCAAGGTGCTGGGGACGGGGTTGAATTACCTCGCGGAAACCGGAGTCGATCTGCGCGAGATGGAGATCGTTGCCGACAGCATGCGTGGGCCGGCAAGGGTGTGTCTGTACGGCGCCGCCCGAACCCATGCCGAGGAACTGCACCTGCGCGAGTGGTCGGTCAGCTTCGCCCACTCGCGCACGTATGCGCTGGCCATGGTGATCGCCTGGTCAGGCACAGGCTGATATGAACACGGGGCAACCAGGTTTCCCCGACCCGCCGCCCGCCGGGGTGGCAGCCCTCCCGGGAGCCCCCTAGCCAGGCCGGGGGTGGGCGGCGCAACCTCAAGAGAACAGAGAAGGGATACCCGATCCGATGGAACCGCAACGCGTTGCGCTGGTGACGGGAAGTCGCAAGGGACTGGGCAAGTTCATCGCCCAGCAGTTGCTTGACCGCGGGTACCAGGTGGTTGGCTGCAGCCGTGAGCCGGCCGATTGGGAGCGTGAAGGCTACTGGCACCTCTGCGCCGATGTCGGCGACGAGCAGCAAGTGCAGCAGCTCATGAGCCAGATCCGCCAGCGCTTTGGCCGCCTTGACATCACGATCAACAACGCAGGCATTGCCTCGATGAACCATGCCCTGCTCATCCCCGCTGCCACGGTGAACCAGGTGATGGAGATCAACGTACGGGGCACCTTCCTGGTGTCACGTGAGAGTGCCCGCTTGATGCGCAAACATCAGTACGGGCGGATCGTTAATCTTACCACCGTCGCCGTTCCGCTCTCGCTGGAGGGTGAGTCGATCTACGTCGCTTCCAAGAGCGCCGTCGAGGCGCTGACCCGCGTTCTGAGCCGCGAACTGGCGCCGTTTGGCATCACTGTGAACGCTGTTGGTCCCACCCCGATCGAAACCGACCTGATCCGCAATGTTCCTCGCGACAAGATCGAGGAGATCGTCAATCGGCTGGCAATTAAGCGACTCGGCGAGCCGGCTGATGTGTTCAATGTGGTTGAGTTTTTCATCCGACCCGAGAGTGACTACATTACCGGCCAGATCATCTATTTAGGAGGAGCCTGATATGGGTTGCCTGACGTGGTTATTCGAGCGTTTCGCCCGTGAACCTGCGCGAAACTTCATGATCTGGCGCGATCAACCCTACACGTATGCGTGGCTCATGGAGCGCATTCGCGAGTGGGAGACGCGCCTCGATGCCGACGAGGTGTTGCCGGGAACGGTTGTGGCGATTGAGGGTGATTATTCGCCCGAGGTGGTGGCGTTGATGCTGGCGCTTATTGAACGGGCAACCATCCTCGTGCCACTCACCGCCAGCGTGGAGGTCCACAAGGCGGAGTTCAGGCAGATCGCCGAAGTGCAGGTGGTGATCGCGATTGATGCCGATGAGCAGAGCAGCATCAGTCGTCGCCCTGTGGAAGTGACGAACCCCCTGACGCGCACGCTGATTGCCAGTGGCGATCCCGGCCTGGTGCTCTTCTCGTCGGGCTCAACCGGCAAGAGCAAAGCCGCGCTGCACAACTTCATCGGTCTGCTGGAGAAGTTCAAGACGCCCCGGCACTCCATGGTCACCCTGACCTTCCTCCTGCTCGATCACATCGGAGGCGTCAACACCCTGCTCTACGTGCTCTCCAACACCGGCTGCGTGGTTACAGTGCAGGACCGCGACCCCGACCATGTTTGTGCAGCCATTGAACGGCACCGCGTCGAGGTGCTGCCCACCTCGCCCACCTTTCTCAACCTCTTGCTGATCTCCGAAGCCTACAAGCGGCACGATCTCTCCTCGCTCAAACGGGTTACCTACGGCACCGAGCCAATGCCGGAACATACCCTTCAGCGCATCCACGAGATCCTGCCCCACGCAGAACTGTTGCAGACCTACGGCCTGTCAGAGATCGGCATTATGCGCTCGAAGTCGCGCAGTTCCAATTCCCTCTGGGTCAAGGTCGGCGGTGAGGACTTCGAAACGAAGATCCAGGACGGCACGCTGTGGATCAAGGCGCGGTCGGCAATGCTCGGCTATCTGAACGCGCCCTCGCCCTTCGACGCCGACGGCTGGTTCAACACCGGCGATGCAGTCGAGGTGGATGGCGAGTATATCCGCATTCTGGGTCGCACCTCGGAGATTATCAACGTCGGCGGTCAGAAGGTTTATCCGGCTGAAGTCGAGAGCGTCCTGCTCCAGATGCCCAACGTGCGTGATGTGGCCGTAACCGGTGAGCCGAACCCGATTACGGGGCAGATCGTCGTTGCCCGCTTCAACCTGTTCGAGCCGGAGGATGTGGCCCAGTTCCGCAAGCGCGTGCGCGATTTTTGTCGCGACCGGATGGCCGCATTCAAGATCCCGGCCAGGATTCTGATCGTCGAGAACGAACAGTACAGTCAGCGCTTTAAGAAGATGCGCCGCCAGCCGGCGGTGGTCACAGGAGGAACGCCCCATGAATCGCAGTGACGTGATGGACCTGATCGTGACGACTCTGCAGGACTTGCTGGCGAGTGACCCGGACAGGGCCGGCCTGCCGATTGAAGAGGCTACACGGCTCTACGGCCCCCAGGGCCTCCTGGACTCGCTGCGTCTGGTGAGCCTGGTGCTCGACCTGGAGCAGGAGATCAACGATCGGATGGGCGCCGCCATCACCATCGCCGACAGCCGGGCCATGTCGCAGCAGCGCAGCCCCTTCCGTAGCGTTGGCAGCCTGGCCGATTACATCGTGCGCCTGCTGGCCGAGGAGCAACAGCAGGCAGCCTGATAGTCGCAGCACGCAAGCTAAGACGCGGTTCAGATCCGCTTGACAATCCGGCCTTCATCTCCAGCACCTCGACAGCTCTACCAGCCGGTTGGGTGGGGGGGTGTAGAGCTGTGGAGATGTGGAGCGACGGTAACATAGAAACGTCCGCCATGGAACCCTGCCTGAGGTGAAAATAGCCCGCCAGCGGGGAGGGTTTGGGCGTAGAGGCGCGGCGCCGCCGCGCCTCTACGCCCTCCCAGGAAACGACCCGCCAGCGGGGAGGGTTTGGGAGGGCGCAGCCTTCCCAGGAGAATCTCTTCATTCTCGTAGTGTGCGGCGCAGCCGCATAGACCGGCTGAGGTGAACATATGGGGAAACCTGGTTTCCCCATCCCCCTGCCTGTAGGGGCGCCAGCCGCTCCCAACAGCGGTTGGGACATGGGGAAACCGGGTTTCCCCATCCCCCTCCCTTTCAGGGGCGGACAGAACATATGGGCGACGACGGGCGTTCTGGCGTTGGGATGCGCTGGTTCGTCCTCACCCCCTGCCCCTCTCCAGCTTCGCTGGAGAGGGGAGACCAGAGCCGTGCGCGGGGGCGTTCCAATGCGGCGCAAGCCACGTTGGCTCGGATGTTCTGTCCGCCCCTGAACCCCCTCCCTGCGGGGAGGCACCCGGTTCGCTCCTCCGGCGGGGGAGGGTCAGGGACGAGGCAGCCCTCCCACGTTTTCTCATGGTAGCGCGCGGCGCAGCCGTATGGGCGCCTGCGGTGCGTCCTTCGAACTGCGTCCCTCTCCATGGCTTTGAAGCATACGCTGGTCCAACATCGTGCGGAGCAACTTGTGAACGCAGCACTCTCTCAATCTCGCAAGACCCTGGCCTGGACCCTTGATGCTATGCGGCAAGACTTGCGCCGCTACTCCCGCGATGCGTCGTTGCCGGTGGTCCTGCTACGATCGATCTATCTGCATCCTTCGCTGGCGGGAATTTTGTACTACCGTATTGGTCACTGGCTGTGGCTGAACCGCCGCAATCCCCTCGTCTTGCTGGCTTTTCTTTGCTACCTGGCGTTGTACCCGCTGGTACGCATGTACTCAGGACTGGAACTCCTGCCGCAGACTATGGTGGGGCCGGGGCTACAGGTGCTCCACCTTGGTCCGACGGTTATTCATTACCAGGCGATCATCGGCAGTAATGTCACCATGCTGCATGGTGTAACCATCGGAGTTTCAGTTATCGGCATTTCGAACATTGGCGCTCCACGCATCGGCGATAACGTCTCTATCGGCGCGGGAGCGGCGATTCTCGGCGATATTACCATTGGCGACAATGTGACGATCGGCGCTAATGCCGTTGTTACCCGTCCCGTTCCGGCAGATACCACTGTGGTCGGCATTCCGGCGAAGCCGGTTTTTGCGAGACAACCTGTGGAGAGGTAAAAGGTGACCGAAAGGAGCGAACAGAGGCCATGGCAAAGTATGCGGTCCTTTTTCCTGGTCAGGGCTCACAATTCGTAGGGATGGGCAAGGCCCTGGCCTCAGCGGCGCCTGTGGCGGCGGCGGTCTTTGCCGAGGCCGACGCGATCCTCGACGTTGAGCTATCAACACTCTGCTTCAACGGGCCTGAATTGGAGTTGAACGACACGGCGAATGCCCAGCCGGCGATCTTCGTGGCAAGCATTGCCGCGTGGAAGACCTTGCGCGAAGCCATGGCCACACCCCCGGCGGCAGTGGCCGGTCATAGCCTGGGACTGTACGCGGCCCTGGTGTCCGCAGGAGCGCTCCAATTTGCCGATGCGCTGCGCCTGGTGCGCGCGCGGGGCCTGGCTATGAAGGCAGCCGGCGAGCTGGCTCCGGGTGGAATGATGGCGGTGCTCGGCCAGTCTCGCGCTACGGTGAGCCAGCTCTGCGCCCGGGCAGCGCAGGTCACCGACGCGGTGATCACCATCGCTAACGATAATTGTCCCGGTCAGATCGTGGTTGCTGGTGACCGACGCGCCCTTGAGGTGTTCGCCGCGCTGGTGCAGGAGCAGCCGGGCGCGCTTCCGCCGACTCCGCTGAAGGTGAGCGTGGCTCCGCATACCCCGCTTATGCGGCCCGCGCTGGGGAGCTTTCTGGAGGTGCTGGCGGCGACGCAGATCGAGGCGCCGGCGATCCCGGTGCTCGGCAACGTGTCCGCAGACTGGCTCACCTCGGCGGAGGCGGTTCGGCAGGAGTTGAGCGAGCAACTCACTCGCGAGGTGCGCTGGGTCGACTCCATGCGTCGGCTGGTTGAAACCGGGATTACCACGGTGGTCGAAGTGGGGCCGGGGAAGGTGCTCACCGGCCTGATGCGGGCAATCGATCGGCGCATTGGGCGGGTGAACTTTGGTGACAACCCCGCCAGCCTCTCGGAACTGGTTGACACGTTGAAGGCGGCCTGAAGGGATGCTGCTGGCGAACCCCCGGGTACGCGGGCCTCTAGCCCGCATACGGGCATCCCGCCCGCGCACCCGGAACGCACAGAACGACGTTTGCCAGCAGTACCCTGAAGGGTCCGGTTGCGCGCCAGTGTAACCGGGAGGGCCTGGCAGGGGCGAGCCCTCTTTCCTGGGTATCCATATAACGAAAGTTGCTGAATGCGCCAACTAGCAGGTACGGAGAATATGAATGACCACCACGATGTCCATTCCGATGTCCTCACCTGATCTGACCGATGCCGAGATTGCCGCTGTGACACAGGTGCTCCATACACCGATCCTCAGCATCGGGCCACAGATCAAGGCCTTCGAGCAGGCCCTGGCGGCCCGGGTGGGCGTCGCGCAGGCGGTAGGCGTAAATTCGGGAACCAGCGGCCTGCACCTCTGCGTGATCGCCGCCGGTGTCAGTGATGGGGACCTGGTGCTGACGCCCTCGTTTTCGTTTATTGCTTCGGCCAATTGCATTCTCTACGAGCGCGGTGTGCCGGTATTTGTGGACGTTGAGCCGACAACGGGCAATATTGATCCGAACCTGGTGGCTGAAGCCGCCGCGGATCTGGCCCGGGGAGGGGCGTCCGCCAGGCGCTGGCTGCCCCCGGCGCTGCGCGAGCACGCCCGGTCGAAGGGGCGGTTGAAGGCGCTCCTGCCCGTCCACGCCTTTGGACAGCCGGCAGATATGGATCCGATCCTCACTGTGGCCCGCGATCACGGCCTGGCGGTGATCGAAGACGCCTGCGAGGCGATAGGCTCAACCTACAAAGGCCGTGCCGCCGGCGCCATCGGCGATGCGGCGGTCTTCGCTTTCTATCCCAACAAGCAAATGACAACCGGCGAAGGTGGCATGATCGTCACCAACCGCGCCGACTGGGCCGACCTCTTCCGTAGCCTGCGCAATCAGGGGCGCGATGTCTTCGATGCCTGGCTCAATCACACTCGCCTGGGCTACAACTACCGTCTGGATGAACTGAGCGCCGCGTTGGGGCTGGTGCAGGTGCAGCGTCTCGACGCACTGCTGGCGAAGCGGGCACAGGTGGCCTGGTGGTACAACGAGCGCCTGGCTGACCTGGAGCTGCTCGAGCGACCGTTTATCGCGCCGCATACCACTGCGATGAGCTGGTTCGTGTATGTGGTGCGTATCAAGGCCCCTGCCAGTCGCGACCAGGTTATGCGCCAGTTGGCGGAGGCCGGGGTGCCCAGCCGGCCCTACTTTACCCCCATTCACCTGCAGCCGTTCTACCAGAGCCGCTTCGGCTACCGGCGTGGCGATTTGCCGGTCACTGAGCACCTGGGCGATGTATCGCTCGCCCTGCCCTTCTCGGGCGTGATGAGCGAGGAGCAGGTTGATTACGTGTGCGCGCAACTGCGACGTTGCCTTTGAGGCGCGATAGCATTGACCCAACAGACGCTCGCGCGGCTGTGCCGCACCCGATAGAACAGCGGTACGATGCAACGTTCTCTCTCCGTATTGGCATGGTTGGTTCGCCGCAGCACGTGGCTAGCGCTCGGCTGCGTGCTGCTGCTGGCCTGCGCGCCGGCTGCGTCCAACCCGCCGGTCGCTCGCGTGTCTCCAACCCCGGTTCTGGCTCCCACGGTCACCGTTACGCCTGTGCGCCCAACCGGGCAACCGGCGACACCGCCGGGTACCCCTGCGGCCGGATCGGGAGCCTCGAGCGAGCGAGGGGTTCGGATCCGCGCCGACGGCACGCTGCTGGTTGATGGGCAACCCTTTTTTCCCTTTGGCTTCGCCCTGTACCCGGCTTACAACAGTGAAGAGTTCCGTCCCGAAACGCTCCGCTCGATTGCTGCCAGCGGCTTCAACACCCTGCACGCCCCCATCCGCATCAACTACCCCGAACTCCAGGCCGACGCGGCAGCGCTGGGCATGCGCCTGATCGCCGAGATCTACCCCTACGAACTTGACGATGCGGGAATTGTGCGCGCGATCCGGCACGTCAAAGATGGCCCGGCCTTGCTGGCCTACGGCATTGCCGATGATGTGGACGATGGGGAGTACTACACCCCGGAGCTGGTAACCCGCATCGATCAACTTGTCAAAACCGCTGATCGCCAGCATCCAACCTACATCAGCGGCTTCGTGCCACAGCGCATCAATTTGTTCATGCAGAGCGCTGACATGGTGGCGATGCAGTCCTATCCCATCGGCAAAACCTACTGGGAGCACGCGCGTATCGGGCACGTCAACTATGCGCTCTCAAGCGCTATGGCCGCGGCGCAGCCGTTCAATCGCCCGGTTATCGCCAATCTGCAAGCGTTTGCCTGGCCGGAGCAGCGCGAGCCGACGGCGGTCGAGATCCGCAACATGACCTACCAGGCGCTGGTCAACAATGTGCGTGGCATCATCTACTACGCCTACAACGACGGCTACTGGCGCCTTGAGGAGCACCCCGCCGTGTTGCAGGCGCTGCATGATCTGGCGCCCGAAGTGCGACGACTGGCGCCTGTGTTGCTCGATGGCGCCTACACTCCGTTGCAAACCGGCAAGCCCGACCTGCCGGCGGCCCAGTGGCGCTACGCCGATGAGGTGTATGTGATGATCGTCAATGCCACCGATCGCGCTGCTGCGGCGACCGTCAACCTGGCCGCGCCCGTGTCGGGGCCGCCGAAGCCGCTCTTTGACCAGCGCCCGGGGGGAATGACGTTTAACGCTGGTCGGCTGCAAGGGTCGTTGGAACCTATGGCCGTTGAGGTGTACGTCTTCAAGGCAGCGCGCTAGAGGTGGCGGGAGCCGGCGGCGCGCTCGTGAACCCGAGGTTTCGGGGCGCGCGAGGTGAAGCCCTCTCGGGCGCCATGCGCGGGGTGCACAACGCCGCGATGAACATGGGGTATCTTTGGGAGGGTGCCGCCCTCCCAAACCCTCCCCGCAGGGAGGGGGTTGGGGAAACCCCGTTTCCCCACACCCCAACCGCCGTTGGGAGCGGCTGGCACCCCCCACAGGCAGGGGGACGGGGAAACCCGGTTTCCCCATGTCCCAACCGCCGTTGGGAGCGGCTGGCACCCTCCACAGGCAGGGGTGCGGTTCGACAGGCTCACCGCAGGTGGGGAAACCCGGTTTCCCCGTATGTTCACATCAGCCATCCATGCGGCTGCGCCGCACAA
>FWPV01010985.1_pt1 | contig 13988 bp, 9 predicted proteins | sample 2228371 | NCBI WGS metagenome assembly FWPV01 (sample SAMEA103939776, study PRJEB20133) | metagenome
GCCAGGATTGAGGATTTATTACCAGAGCTGCTGGCTAACCCAAACATCACCGGTCTGACTTTTTCGGGAGGAGAGCCTATGCTGCAGGCAGCTGGTTTGGCGCGCCTGGCGCGGCTGGCTCGCCATCAGCGGGATTTAGATATTATTTGTTTCACAGGATTTCAAAGAACTATTCTCGAAAATAATCCACTAGGACCTGGAGTTACTGACCTTCTTGATCAAATCGATGTATTGATTGACGGCCCATATATTGACAGATTGAATGACAATCAAGGCCTTAGAGGAAGCAAGAATCAAAGGATTCATTATCTCACCGGACGGTTGGCAGGTTTTGACCTGGAAAATATTCCTCGCCGGGCAGAGATCAAAGTCAGTGATGGACAGGCTCTCGTTGTGGGTGTCCCTCCGGTCAGCCTGGGAGATGCTTTTAACCAGGCACTGGATCGCGTAAACCAGTTGCAGTGGGAGCTATTGGAATATGAGCGGATTTAAACGGGCTACCGTTTCGATCAGTCAAGAAGAGTATGACCGGTTGCGCGAAGCAGAACAGGCGCTTCGCGCCCTGCCGAAGGCAACGGGGGAAGCTCAAGAACGCATCGCCGACCACAGCTACACTGCCTTCCAGGCGGCGTTGAGGGAGATGGAGCAGCGCGAGTCCTCATTGCGGCAAATGCTGGCTGGGATGAGTGACTACGTCCGTGACCTTGAACAAAATACCAGCCAGGCGTTGGTTCAATTCGAGACCAACGCCATTGCGGGCATGGAGAATTATGCCGGTTCTCTATGGGGTTACTACCAACAGATCATCGCTGATCATTCAAGGGAATATACAGAATTGATCACCGGTAATCACCGGCAATATCAACGAGAACTGGGTTTACTGGCTAGGCGTGTTAGAAGGCTAGCCGGAAGCCAGCAGCAGAAGAAGATGTTTGCCGATCAATGGTTGGCTGCTGCCGAGCAATTTGCATCTTTCATTCGAGATAATTACGCCTGGCAATTTTTCCTCCCAGAAAAATATAATCGCCTCGAACAACAGCTTGACCAGGTTCGCCAGAATTACGCTTATGGCCTTTCTGAGGCAGTCATTGCGACTTCTCAACAACTTTACCTGGCATTTTCAGATCTGCGGGTCGAGCTGGAACGGATGCAAACTGAATGGCAAATCGCTTACACGGCGGTTCGTGAAGCGATAGATTACCTTTTGCACCTGGCCGAACAAAGCCGGCTTGTCCAGGCAGTTGACCTGGATGGGAATCCGCTGGACTACCTGGTGAATGTAGAATACTGGACAAATGGCAGGTTGTCTGAAATAGAAGAGAACATAAGCAACCTGAAATTTAAATTAGAGGACTCAGAGCAGCCTCCTGATACCGAGACGTTGTCCCAATGGCTGGCAACTGACTTGCCAGCGTATCACCAGATGCTTGGGAGAATAGTATTAGACGCCCGGGTGGCGGCGATCAATTCACAACTGCGCATAAATATTGCTGACCTGGTCGTCCAGGCGTTACGTGAACAAGGTTTTTCGTTGTCAAACGCGGATTATGAAGCCAGTGACATGCGCCTAGGTTACGGCGTGCAGCTTACCAACCTGGAAGGAAGCGAAGTTGTTGTCGAGGTGGCTCCTATTGGGGAAACCATTGGTGATAATGAGTTGATGATATCCTCCCATGACAACGAACAGCGAACAGAACATGAACTGGTTGAACGGTGGATTGAAATCAGTCGATCCTTATCATCCTTCGGCCTCGACGTTGGTCAATATTCGACCACGGGTATTGACCAACGGCCAGTCGCTTCTTCTCAACCAAATCGCCAACCATCTCCGATGCCTAACCAGGTGAAGCGGACGAGGAGCAATCGACTAACTCGATAAAGTTATGGGAATCGAGCGTATTCACCAGGCATTCCGCAAGGATATCGAGGGGCGGTTCTTTCTATTGTTTGGGAAAGGTATCGATGATACCTTTATCACTTTCCATTACCGCGAACAAAATATTGAAACAGCGCTTCACACTGTCTTAAAGCAGATTGGGTTCAACCGGATAGCGTTTATTGCTCCCCACAAGCCGGTCTTCTTCCTGGATGAGGCTTCGCGTGAAGGCTCACTCGCAACTTCAACTGCTGATCCTCGATTTGAGTCAGAGCAGTCTGGTGAAATGCAGGCTTTGGGCGAGGGTCCGTTGGGAAACCGTCTGTTAATGAAACGTGTCTCCGCATCGCTGCCAGTAATGAATTCGCGTGCTGGCATGGGAGATGTGCATGCGTTAAGAATGCTGGATGCGATGATGAAAGACTGTGAGAATTTCCGAACAGCCGTTGTCGTCCTTCAAGCAGAAACCTGGCTAAATTATTTCGATGACCCACGAACCCTGGCCGGGATTGTTGGCGAATGGGCCCGTCTGCCGGCATATAACACGAATATCTGCCTTTTCCTGTTCAATGCAGAAAAGTATGACACTTTAAAGGATATTGCCGGGCGGCTCCCTGTGCCAGAGATTAGAAGCCTGCTCCTTAGAGAGGAAAGCAGTACCAGAAATGGGAGCCTGTTCGATATTGGAACACCAGAAAGGGGCGAAATGATCCGCCTGATTTTATATGGGCGGCAGCTATATCAATTAACTCTAGAAGAATCGGAAATCGAAAAATTGGCCAATTGGATGGCAGCCGAGGGAGTCCGAGCCAGGCAGTGGCTGGCCCGTTTTGCCGAAGTTGACAAGATCAATGTCGAGGTGGCCCGAGTAAACGGCTGGTTTTCAGCCAGCCGAGGAGACCGGCGGACAATCGAAGAACGCTTAAACGCGCTGGTTGGCCTGGAATCGATTAAAGAACGGGTTTATGAGCTGGCTGCCTGGCTGTCGATGCAGCAGCGAAAGAATGAAAACCGTGCGGTGCCTTTGGACCCGCCTATGCTGCACCTTGTTTTTACAGGGAACCCGGGTACAGGGAAGACGACAGTGGCCCGCCTGGTGGGAGAAATATTCCATGATTTGGGTTTATTAAGCCGCGGGCACCTCATTGAAGCTAAGGGTTCGGACCTGGTCGCAGACTTCGTCGGTGGTACGGCGATCAAAACGAACTCCCTGGTGGACCAGGCGTTGGATGGAGTGCTGTTCATCGACGAGGCCTACACGCTGACTGAGAGCGAGCGGGGAGGTTTTGGCCAGGAAGCGGTTGATACGTTGCTGAAACGAATGGAAGATGATCGCGGCCGTTTAGTTGTGATTGTGGCCGGGTATCCTGAAAAAATGGATCGTTTCCTGCAATCTAATCCAGGTCTTCTGCGCCGTTTCCCTCGCGAGAATCAATTTGATTTCCCTGATTATTCCCCAGAGGAGCTGTGGAAGATCATTACCCAGATGTTGGTCACGCGCGAAATCCCATTGGATGGAGAAATTAAGCAGACTTTACGCGAAATGATCGATGCGCTGTATGCCAGCCGCGACCCAACTTTTGGCAACGCTGGTGAAATGCGTAACCTGGTTGAAGCGCTTGACCGGAAGCGAGCTTAACGGATTGTTAAGAATTCATTGGGTGAGAACGAGTCCCTATCTGTTGAAGATATCCCTGAAAAATACCGGAAATATGTACGGGTCAAAGAAGTCGACCTGGAAAAGATCCTCGAAGATTTGAATGGACTGGTGGGCCTGGCTTCGGTAAAGGCTTTCGTCACATCCTTAGCGCAGCGTTTGAAACTGGATCAAGAACGAAAGCGCAGGGACCCATCTCTGGTGATAGCTTCGCCGATCCAGCACCTGGTCTTTGTCGGCAGCCCAGGCACCGGAAAAACCACCGTCGCCCGCCTGCTAGGCCGGATTTACACTACGCTGGGCCTTTTACGGCGTGGTCATATCGTGGAGGTAAGCCGGTCAGACCTGGTCGCAGGTTATGTGGGTCAGACAGCTATAAAAACCCGAGAAAAGGTGAAGGAGGCATTGGACGGTGTCCTGTTCATCGACGAGGCATATACCTTAGAGCGGGGCGGTCCAATAGATTATGGCCGCGAAGCGATCGATACCCTGGTTAAGTCAATGGAAGACTTCCGCGACCGGATGCTGGTGATTGTGGCCGGTTATCCGAAGGAAATGGATGATTTCATCTCAGCCAACCCTGGGCTGAAATCACGTTTCGGTTCTGTAGTGGAATTTCCAGATTTCTCGCCTGACGAACTGGTAGCGATTTTCAGGCGAAGGGCAAGGCAAGAACAATTTGGTTTCAACCGCCACGTCGAAGATAAAGTGCGCAAATACCTTGCCGCTGCATCTTTTCGGGATGGCACTCAGTTTGGAAATGCCCGGTCTGTCAATGTCTTATTTGAACTGATGAAGAACCGGCTCGCTGAACGAAAGATGAAGACAGCAGGTGAAGATGCTGCGAATCTTGCTGAGATTTCGACATTTACATCTGCTGATGTACCGGAGCCGCCTGTTACCGTTAAGCCGCAGGCGCCATTTCTGTATCCAACCAAGTTTCAACCTCGGATCTCTGCAAGCCATGCAGTGGCCGAATCTGGTAACCCGGATGATCTTTATCAAACCAAACCAGTTGATGCGGAAACTTTGCATTTTGCTTCAGGGGGTAGCTCAATCCGTCCACCAACTAAGAAATTCAGGCGGTCCGCCAGGACAATTCCGCCTGACTCGAATACCTAGACAACGCTACTGATCCTCGTTCGGAGCACTCGGCGCATGGCAATGTGATAAACCTCGAACATTTTTGCTTCAATTTCATGGTTCTTTTGGACCTCGGCCTGGCGCAAACCATCAATGTGGACGATGCTGGTTTCCATCCGTTGGATGGCTTCGTGACGCTCTGCAGGCAGATCGAACAAAACAAGGCCAATCATCCACTCTATAAACGCATATTCGTGTGAACCCGGGATAAATTGTGTCAGCGCCGATCGCAGGAACTGCAACGCCTCTGTGCGGTTTGTGAACAACCAGTGAATGACGCCGCAATATGCCAGGGCTTCGCCGGTTTCTTCTGCCTGGATTGCTTTCAATGATATTCCTAGCAATAACTGCATCTGATCGAGCACTACTTCAGTCGCGCCATTTTCCAAATATTCAGATATTTTGGCTTTAATTTGCGCGGATGACGTATTCATATACGTTCCATGATATTCGAACAGCAATTCAAAGACAACTTCTGGCGAATCGATCAAATCGCAGGTCATATCAATGATGCGGCCGCGGTACCAGCTCTCAATTTCATGTTGTTTTCGGGTCAGGCTCTGATCTGCCAGTTGCCAGAAATGCCTGCGGGCGCGCCAGGCAAACATAACTGCACGCTGGAATTTCCCAACCTTCCGGTAGACCAGATACTGGATCCAATTCGTGACCGCCTGGCGGTGGGTGTCATAGATAAACAATTTTTCTGCCTGGTCAAGCCAATTCATGGCTTCATCAACCATGGAAAGGCGCGAACCATGCACACCGCAGTGAACCAATATTTCAGCTTTTTCCAGTGGATTGACAATATTGCGGATGGAGCCGGCCAAAACCTGGATAGTATCCTTCTTTTCACCCTCGTTCTGGTTCGGGTCCTCGATCTGGTTGATCCAGAAACGGCTCATGGGCTGTATTTCAGATGGGCTCCAGCGGTTAAGCCAGGATAAGGCCTGCAATATATCAGCCATTGCCCATCCCAGAATCCTGGTCCGGCCGCATCGGTTTGGCGCTGATCGAATCAAGCACCTGGGCAGTGCGGACCAGGAGCAGCCGGCGTAAATTTTCATTCGTGTTGTTAGGGAGGTTGGCGCTGCTCAACGCCTCAGAGATGCTTAAGATGATCTCAGCCTGAGCTTGAGCATGTCCCAGGTCCTGGTAGGCCTGCCGGATCGCCTCAGTATAAGCTTTTGACTCGGTTGTATCCCCTACCCAATCAGCCGCCCACAGGCTGGTGCGCTGTTCATCCACCAGGTCGTGGGAAATATCCAGGTGCCCGATATCAACCCACAAAAGCTCGGCGCCCAAATCGTTCAAGGGCTTTCTTACTTTTTCGGTTAAGATCGAGAGAAGTTCGGTGCGCGGATTTACAAAACCGTCTCGTGGCGCAGTAAGGTGATCGATCGTATGGGAGGCGATGTATTCGGTGATCTGGCCGGTGACTGCCATTTCCACCGAATCCCTCCACTTTGGAATTCCCTCGGCCGGCACAGTGAGACTGTACAGTACATTCTGGAGCGCATCTTGGTCCACCGGATATGGCTCTTCTAGTGTTCTCCGCACTGGCGAACCATTTTTAACCTGTTGCTTGATCCGGTAGCGAATGTGGACATCCCGAAGAACGACTCTAATTCCATCCCGGGTAACCGCTTTTATTTCATCCTTTTTTTCCTGTTGTTCGTCGAGATCAATCGTTTGGGCGATCGTTTCAAATGGCGCCATAAAATGGGTAGTTGAATTCAGCGATGGCCCTGGTTCTCGCAGATGGCGGAAGATGGCTGCGCTGCCGGGTTCGATGGAGGCAAACCCGGGACCGCCAACTTTTTCAATCAGGCTTACCTCATCCTCGGATGCCTGCACTGCGCCCCTATCGATCGTCACCCTGGGATATCCCACAGCGAACATCGATGCGATCACATAACGAAAAGCAGACTTGAGGTCAGGCAGCGCATAAACATCTCGAACATAAAACGCGCCGGCGATCAGGATGAAAATTAGAGCTGCCAGGGGAGCAATCATATAGCGCAGGCCGTAGGGGTTAAGAGCAGCCCCAATGAAGATGCGCAGTGGCTCGGGCAGCCAACCGATGACCGGGATGTCAGCAAGTTGCGCAGCCACTGCCCTGGGATCTACATTATTGAAGCTGGTGCTGAAATATGCGGCAAAAAAATACAGGATCCCAAACAGTAACAAGATTCGCAGAGCCGCAAACAGGTTTTGCGCATCCAAAGACCCCAAACTAAACGATCGGTTTTCCTGGTTCATACCTGAGCTCTCGTCCCTTGGGGTGGATTCGGGGGTGGAACCGGCAGCAGGATTGCGTTCAACCTGCTTAGAAGATCGATTGTGTTGGCGGGAAGCAGCGCGCGGGTGCGCGGGTCTGCTGCGGCCTGGTTCAAGGCCTGCAGGATGCGCAGCGCCAGGGCTTCGTCAGAAAAATCACGCTGGTCAAAGATCTGGCGCAAGCTGCGCCAGAGATCTTGCTGAGCCTGGGCATGCGCCCGACCGCGAATGCGCAGTGCAGCCAGCTCATGGTTGGCCTGGTTAAGCTCCAGCTCACGTTCCCAGGCAGTTCGCCAGGCGTTGAGCCGTTGGAGATAGACAGCCTCATTGACCGGAATTAACTCACCAAAACTGCTGGCAATAATTTTTATTCCCCGGTCGCGCAACACTTTCGAGTTTTCGAGCGGGCGCACCTGGGAAACATACAACTCTTCCTCGCGATATACCCGGTTTTTGATCAGCGCGCCGGACCGGTGTTTGATATAGCGGAAAGCCAGGATGCCGTTGTTGCGCATGGCCAATCTCAGCTTGCTCCGGTATTCTGGCAGCGGGAACTGTTCCCCCTCTCCTTTGATGTCATAAAGCTCATCGTAGTTAACCCGGATCAGCTGCTCACGGTAAAGGCCGGCTGCCACCCGGGTGGGGAGTTTATCCCAGGGAAGCACCTCTTGCTTGCCGTTCCTGGCCTGCGCGTAAACTGCGGCAAAGACTCGATTTTCGTTAAACGCTTGCCGGGAAGTATTGGGTAAAGCGCTGTATGGCTCCAGCCCAGGCTGGCTTTCAAGGAACCTGTGAATTTCCTCCCGGTCGGCCTCATCGAGATCGTCGGCAAAGCCGGTGATCCGCTGGAAACCCTGCGCCTTGCTCTCCATTGTCACCACGCGCAGGTTCTCCGGGCGTTGTTCGCCGACATAGGTGACCTGTAGGATGTCAGGGTCCTGGCCTATGGTGAATACTGCAATGACGTTGGCATACAACTCGATCCCCTCGCGGGTATAACAGCGTACTTCCTTTTCCATGCGGAACTGCTTGCGCAGGTCGACCACCCCGCGGATGCGCTCGCGCGGCCGGGTGAATACAATTCCTGCCCCACAAACTCGCGGGGATTTCCTGGCGTCCATCAACTGCAGTGCTGACAGGAATGCGGACAGAGCCCTGTCCATGTATAACGCCATACCGGGTGGCGGATTTAACTCTTCCAGCACCACGGCGCTGTTGAAATCTACCACCACCACGCCCGGGCGGTTTTCACGATTAAGGTCTTCGGCCGTCGCGTTGACCTTCCCGTCAATCACCGACACCGCTGGTCCCTGCAAACCCAGGATATTGAGAACCAGGTGCCAGGCTGTGCGATAGGCCTCATTCAGGCATTTCAGAGGATCTTGAACGAAATCGGTGATTGGCAGCAAAGCCTGGAATGAAATCAGGGCGATCCACAGCAAGGCGACCAGAAAGAAACTGCCGAAGCCGACGAATATTACAAAGGCTTCAGGCCTGAGGACCTGTTCTGGATTCTTAGGCTGGACACCAAAAAACCACCGGATTTCGTTCCAGAAAGCAATTGCAAAGAGGATGGCAAAGAAAAAGATGATGCCCCAGATGACCCGCCTGTTGGTTTTGTTTGCCGGCTCGCCCAGTCGCATACCCGCCCGTTCACCTTTTATAACCGGTTTTGTGAGTTCAGTATATACGGTTCGCTTCGCGTTTGTCAAGCAAAGGCCGGAATGGCTTGGCTCTTGCGGGTTATGAATGGGCCTCTAACGCCCGGCGATCATCCAAACCAGCGCCAGGAGCGCTCCCACTCCACTGGCGGTTGCCAACGCGAGCGCGCCTGCCAGGTAAAGCTGCGCGCTTACGACAAAAAAGGCGGCAAACAGGATCGCGCCCGCCAGCCGGTGGACTCGCCGTTCCAGCCGGGCGAATTGGCCCTTCATTTCTGGGATCTGGACTTCTAACCGGCCCTGTTCGATCCGCTGCAGCAGCGCTTCTGCTCGCCCGGGCAGCCCTACCAGCGTGCGCAGGATGCCGAAGGTTTCTTCCAACACCACATTCCGCCCGCCGCTCTCCGCTTCTACCAGGCGGCGCACGTAAGGCATCACGCTCAGCCAGACATTGAAATCGGGGTTCAGCCCGCTGCAGATGCCTGAAAGAATGCCAAGACAGCGGCCCAGCAGGATCAGGTTTTCCGGCACCTGGAAGGGCAACTCGTACAGCAGCTCGCCAAATTCCTGGGCAAAAGCGACGGCTTCCTGGTGACCCAGGTTCACCATATCGCTGGTGGATTTGCCCCAGAAGCGTTCAAATACCCGCCGGGTGGCTTTCTCCAGCAGGTCAAGGTCTGCGCTGGGGAGCAGAATCCCCATCATCTGGTATGCCCGGATCAGGCGCGGGATGTCCTGGGTGCCAACTGCGATCAGGATTTCGCGCAATGAAGCTAACTGGTTGGGGCTGATCGTGCCGGTCATGCCGAAATCGACAAAGATCAACTTCCAGGATCCGTTCGACTCTGGGCTGCCGGTCGGCAGCACAAACAGGTTGCCGGGATGCGGATCGGCGTGGAAAAACCGGTCTTCGAAGATTTGTTTCAGGTAAGTGTCGATCAGCGTTTCAGCCACCGCGGCCCGGTCGATCCCGGCCGCTTCGATCCGGGCGTAGTCGGTAATCTTGATGGCTTCGATTTCCTCCAGGGTCAGCACCCGGCGGGTGGTGAGGCTCCACAAGACGCGCGGTACGCGTATTTGCGGCCGCCCGCTGAAATTCTCTGCGAAGAGCACGGCATTCTTGCCCTCGTTCAGGTAGTCGATTTCCTCGTAAAGCGTGTGGCTGAATTCCTCCATCAAGGCCGGCATGTTGGCCCGTCGCCGGATGGGCGGGTAGTAGTTAATCCAGCGGCTGACCACCCTCAGTGCGGCCAGGTCAGTTTCGACAATGGCCTGGATGTTAGAGCGCTGAACCTTGACCACCACCGGCGGAAAGGCAGTTGTATCCGGATCGGCCTGCGGGCCGGTTCGCACCAGGGCGCGGTGGACCTGGCCGATGGATGCTGAAGCGAGGGCAGTTGGTTCAAAGGCGGTGAACTTTTCTTCCAGCGCGCAGCCCATTTCCGCTTCGAGCACCCGGCGGATCGACTCGAAGGACTCCGCCTGTACCTCATCCTGCAGCCCGGTAAGCTCATCGATGATCTCAGGGGGCAGCACATCCAACCGGGCGGAGAGGAACTGCCCGACCTTGATCATCACGCCGCCCATCTGGATCGCCAGAGAGCGGAACCGGGCTGCCATGCGCCGCAGCCGTTCGGGGCGGGTGCGCCGGCTGAGATCCCTCAAGCCAAACCTGGGCAGGATGAGATCCCACCCGATGATCGAGAGGATAACCCGGCCAAAAAACCACAGGATGCGGCGGTAGCGCGATTGAATCATCGGAAAAGCTCAAGCAGCGTCACCGCTTACTGGCTGGCTTCATCCAGGATGGCTTTCTCCTCTGCTGTCAGGCGCAGTCCCGCCGCGCCGAGGTTGTCCTCTAGCTGGTCGAGGGAGCGCGGCCCGATAATTGGGCTGGTGATCACAGGGTTTGAGAGCATCCAGGCCAGGGCGATTTGCGAGATAGATTTCCCACCCTTCTGCTGGCCCAGGGTTTCCATTTTATCGAGCAGGGCAAAATTGCGCTCGCTAAAATAGCGTTTTGCGCCGCCGGCGCGGGCGCTTTCCGGCTCGGGTTGGCCCTGGCGGTACTTGCCGGTCAGGAACCCGCCGGCCAGCGGGCTGTAAGGAATGACGCCCAGCCCATAGGCCTGGCAGACTTCGGCCAGGTCGCGCTCGAATTCCTCGCGGTGGACCAGGCTGTAGTGCGGCTGGAGACTGTCATAGCGCGCCAGGTGGAGCCGGTCGGAGGTCCACAGGGCCTGCATCAGCCGCCAGGCCGGGTAGTTTGAGCAGCCGATGTAGCGCACCTTTCCCTGGTGAACCAGGTCATCCAGCGCGCCGAGCGTTTCTTCGATCGGCGTGCTCGCATCCAACCAGTGGGTCTGGTACAGGTCGATATAGTCGGTCTGCAGCCGCCGCAGTGAGTTATCCACCGCGTCGAGGATGTGCTTGCGCGAGAGGCCTTCGTCATTCGAGCCTTCGCCCATCCGCCCGCGGACTTTTGTGGCAATCACCAGTTGATCGCGCGGGACGCCGCCGGTTTTCATCCAATTGCCGATGATCATTTCCGCTACCCCGCCTGGGTTGCCTTGCGCCCAGCGCGAGTAAACATCGGCCGTGTCGAAGAAGTTGATTCCATGGTTGAAAGCGGCATTGAGAATATCATACGAGCCGGCTTCATCAACTGTCCACCCGAACTGCATGGTTCCCATGCACAGTTCAGAAACCTTCAAACCGGTTTTTCCAAGATTGCGGTATTCCATTGTTCACCTCATCTACAACAGCGTTTCTATAGAGTATTCTATTACAGATTTGAGCCAACAATGCCTATTGACGATCCTGGGCGCTTATGATACGATCAATGGCAGTTCAAACAGGCAATCAAGTTGATGATAGATACCATTTCACTGCGCATGCGACGATCGCTGGCTTTCCCGAGATACAGGGAAGGTCGGCTTTTGCCGGTTTGCTGCAAATGAATTGGTTTTTCGCCTGATTGATCTTGCAGCACCCATGGTAAACCAAAGCCCTCCGGCCCGGAGGGCTTTTTTATTCACATACTAAGGAGAATATCATGTCGAAAAAAGGGCAGCGCCCGCTGGTAAAGAAAGTCGTCCTGGCTTACTCAGGTGGCCTCGACACATCGGTTATTGTTCCCTGGTTGAAGGAGAACTATGGTTGTGAAGTTATTTGCTACACGGCCGATATCGGGCAGGGGGAAGAATTGTCTGGTTTGCCGGCTAAATCGGTTGCCAGCGGCGCCAGCAAGATTATCATCGAAGATTTGCAGGAGGAATTCGCTAAAGATTACCTGTTCCCGCTGCTGCGCTCGGGCGCAATCTATGAGCGCAAGTATATGCTGGGCACTTCTATCGCGCGCCCGTTGATTGCCAGCCGGTTGATCTGGGCCGCCCAGCAGGAAGGCGCCGACGCGATTGCTCACGGCTGCACTGGCAAAGGCAACGACCAGGTCCGGTTTGAATTGACGGCCATGGCGCTCGACCCGCGCATCAAGGTGATCGCTCCCTGGCGTGAGTGGGATATTCGCTCGCGCGAAGACGCCATAGCTTACGCCCAGGCGCGCAACATCCCCATCACTTCAACTTTGAAATCGATCTACAGCCGCGACCGCAACCTGTGGCATCTTTCGCATGAAGGCGGCATTCTCGAAGATCCCTGGCAGGAGCCTGAGGAAGACATGTTCCAGATGTCTGTCTCGCCGGAAAGCGCGCCGGACCAACCAGAAGTGATTGAGATCGAATTCGACTCTGGTTACCCGGTCAGTCTCAACGGCGTGGCTCTTTCGCCTGCGAACCTGATCAAGTCGTTGAATGAGATTGGCGGTCGGAATGGGGTGGGCCGGATCGACCTGGTTGAAAACCGCCTGGTGGGCATGAAATCGCACGGCGTCTATGAAACCCCGGGCGGAACGATCCTCCTGGCTGCCCATCGCGAGCTCGAATCGATTACCCTGGACCGCGAGACCCTGCACTATAAAGACGTGATTGCCCAGCGCTATGCCGAGCTGGTGTACAACGGCCAGTGGTTTACCCTGCTGCGCAAGTCGTTGGATGCCTTTTTCGACACGACCCAGGCCCATGTTACTGGTTCGGTGCGGATAAAATTGTACAAGGGTAACGTGATCCCGGTTGGACGGAAGAGCCCTTACAGCCTGTACCGCGAGGATTTTGCAACTTTTGGGCAGGATAGTGTCTATGACCAGAGCGACGCGGAAGGATTTATCACGCTCTTTGGCCTGCCGCTGAAAGTGCAGGCAATGCGCGAGTTGGAAACTACGCTTCCGAAGGGCGCAGTTCCTGAAGACCTGGAGTCGCCAGACTATACTTTATTTAAACGGGACTGAGGATGAAGCTTTGGGGTGGTCGTTTTTCTGCAGGGCTCGATGCTGTGGCAGCCGAGTTCAATAATTCGATCTCGTTCGACTGGCAGTTGGTCGAAGTGGACATTCGAGGTTCGTTGGCCTGGGCCAAAGCCCTGGCCCTGGCCAGCGTCCTGGACCAGCAGGAAGCGGGTGAAATCTGCGCCGGTCTTGAGCGGGTCCTGGCTGAAGTGCGCGCCGGCCAGTTTGTCCCATCTGAAACTGATGAGGATGTGCATACGGCCGTCGAGCGGCGCCTGACTGAGCTGGTTGGCCCGGTGGGCGGCAAGCTGCACACCGGGCGCAGCCGCAATGACCAGGTGGCTACGGATTTCCGGCTGTGGTTGTTGGATGAAATTACAGCCCTGGATGGTCTGCTGCGCGAGGTGCAGCAGGCCCTGGTTGAACGGGCCAGCCAGGACCTGGGGATTTTGCTGCCCGGTTATACTCACCTGCAGCGCGCCCAGCCGATTCTGCTCAGTCACTGGTGGTTGTCTCACTTCTGGCCGCTGGCCCGCGACCGCGAGCGGTTAATGCAGGCCCGGGCCCGGGTGGCGGTGCTGCCGTTGGGAGCCGGCGCGCTGGCAGGGACTCCTTTCCCGGTCGACCGCGAGTTCCTGGCCAAAGAGCTTGGTTTTGCTGTGCCTGCCCCAAACAGCCTGGACGCCGTTTCTGATCGTGATTTTGCGGCTGAATTTCTGTTTTCCGGCGCCCTGGTCGGCGTGCATCTCTCGCGCCTGGCGGAAATGCTGATTCTTTTCTCATCGGCCGAGTTTGGGTTTATCGAGCTTTCGGATACCTATTCGACCGGCTCCAGCCTGATGCCGCAGAAGAAAAATCCAGACACGTTAGAGCTCACGCGCGGGAAAGCCGGTGGTTTGATCGGCCGGTTGACCGGGCTGCTGGTGACGCTCAAAGGGCTGCCTTCTGCCTACGATAAAGATCTCCAGGAAGATAAGGTCCCGGTTTTTGAAACAGCCGGAGTGTTGCGCCAAAGGCTGCCGGTGGTCGCCG
>FWPV01009471.1_pt1 | contig 13987 bp, 10 predicted proteins | sample 2228371 | NCBI WGS metagenome assembly FWPV01 (sample SAMEA103939776, study PRJEB20133) | metagenome
GATTACAAATTGAAACAATAAAACAACAGTTAAAGAAAATCGCCTCCGAAGAAAAAGTAAAAATTGATGATAAAGCACTAACTATTATTGCTAAAAAGGCAGATGGTGCTATGCGCGATGCACAAAGTTATTTTGATCAGGTTATAGCTTTCTGTGGTGAAGATGTTGATTCAGAAACTGTTTCCCGAATTCTCAACTTAATTGACGAAGAATCATTTTTTAACATATCATATGCTATCACTACAAAAAATTTTCAGATTGTTTTTGAAACCATCAATAACATTTATCAAAATGGTTGGGATTTTACTGATTTCCTCGATGGCTTAATTGAACATTTCAGAAATATTCTGACTGTTGTTCTCACTAATAAAACAAATCAGATTGAATGCGCAGAAATTTATAAATCAAAATATCTTGAAGCGGCTAAGGAATTTTCCAAGGGAGATTTATTAAGGATTTTGTATTTTCTCTCAAAATCACATCAGGAATTGCGATTTTCGAATAATCAGAAACTAAAAATTGAAATAATTCTTTCACATCTGATCGGTTTGGAAAAATCAACCACTATATCTGAAATTATTGCTGCAATTGAAAAAGGTAATTTAACCGAAACTTTTTCTGAGGAACCTGTAAAAAAAAAGTTCATAGATAAAATTTCAGAACCAAAGGTATTGCTTACCAAATCCATTTCTTCAGAGAACGAAATTAAACCCGATGAAGGGTTTAGCCGAGGTATTAAAAATGAATCCTTTAAACCTCAGAAGACTTTTACATCAACCCAAAATAATCTTGATGAGATAATTTCTAAATGGAAAATTCTTATTGATGATATATCCAGAGAAAAAGCTTTCCTCTTAGGTCCAATTTTTAATAAAGTTTCTCCTTTGGAATTAGATGGAAACAAACTTTATCTCGACAATCTTGAACCGGGGTTCAAAGAAACCTTAAGCTTAAATCAGGAATATCTCGAGAAAAAAACATTGAGTATTTTTGGGAAAAAACTTCAATTTCTCGAAAAAAAACAGGGAAATATAGAGGAAGTAAAAAAATCAGAGCCAAACTCAAACAAATCCTCGATATCTGATCCTTACGAAAGAATAATCGTTGAAGAACTCGGAGGTCGGGAAATTTCCTGAAATACCTGTAAAAAATTCCAACCCTGAAAACTTTTAATATTGGTAGATAATAGATATTTTTGGTATCTATGTCTGAAAAACTCATTATTGCGATTGATGGTCCTGCAGGTTCAGGGAAAAGTACAACGGCAAAATTGCTTGCGAAAAAGTTGGGCTATTTATACATTGATACAGGTGCGATGTATCGTGCAGTAACTCTCTTCGCAATAAAAAACAATTTGCTCGGCGATGAAAAAAAAATTATTGAACTTGCATCCAATTTAGACATAGAATTAAAATTTGAGGATGGACAGACAAAAGTAAGTGTTAATGGAAAGGATGTAACTGAGGAAATTCGTTCATTGGAAGTAAATCAGAATGTAAGCCCTGTAAGTAAGATTGAAGGTGTAAGAAAAATATTAGTTCAGAAACAAAAAGAAATGGGAAAGAATGGCGGTGTTGTGATGGAAGGAAGAGATATCACTACTGTTGTATTTCCCAATGCTGATTTAAAAGTTTTTCTTACTGCATCAATTGATGAAAGAGCACGCCGGAGAGCATTAGAATTTTCTCAGAAAGGGCAGCAGGTTAACCTTGAAGAAGTAAAGCAGAATATTATTGAACGAGACAGAATTGATTCAAGCAGAAGTGTAAGTCCATTGACAAAAAGTCCTGATGCAATAGAAATTGATACATCAAACTTAACTATTGAGCAACAGGTAGACTTAATTTTGAATGAATCTAAGAAGATAGCTGATAAAAAAGGAATTAAACTCGAAATAAAATAAAGCCGGTAATTATGTTAAACTAAATACTGTTTTTTATAGTCTTCCGGCTTGGATTATAAAAAACAGAAATAACTTTAAGGAGGATTAATGTCCCAAACAAAAGAAACGACTCTCAATACACTGACAACCGATGAGATTGAGAAGGCGAAAGTAAAATTCAATCACGAGCAATATTCAAATGAAGAGTTCGAAACACTTGCCAAGCTTTACTCTGAATCATTCAGAGATGTAAAAGAAGGTGAATTGGTTCGAGGCAAGGTAGTAAGAATCCAGGGAGATAATGTTATTGTTGATATTGGATTCAAATCTGAAGGAACAATTCCGAAATCTGAATTTCCACCTGATGCAGAGATTAAAGTCGGGCAGGAAGTTGAGGTTGTCCTTGAAAGCGTTGAGGACCAGGATGGAAACCTTGTATTAAGCAAACAAAGGGCTGATTTCCTGAGAATTTGGGAAAAAGTAATAAACGCAGCAAAAACAGGTGAAATTCTTCAAGGTAAAATTATCAAAAGAATTAAGGGTGGAATGGTTGTTGACCTTATGGGAATGGAAGCATTTTTACCAGGTTCACAGATTGATGTTAAACCCATTCGCGATTTCGATGCTTTCGTTGGTCAGACAATGGACTTCAGAGTAGTTAAGGTTAACGAACCTACTGAGAATGTTGTTGTTTCGCACAAAGTTCTGATTGAGGAAGAAATGAAAGATCAGAGAGCTGCAATTCTGCAAAGTCTTGAAAAAGGTCAGATTCTTGAAGGCACAGTTAAAGCAATTACGGACTTTGGTGTATTCGTAGATCTTGGGGGAGTTGATGGACTTATTCATATCACTGATTTAAGCTGGGGTAGAATTAACCATCCAAATGAAGTCGTAAAACTTGATGAAGTAATTAAAGTTGTTGTTACTGACTTTGATGACGAGAAGAAAAGAATTTCGCTCTCTTTGAAAAAACTTCTTCCTCACCCGTGGGAAAATATCGACCAGAAATACAAGGTTGGCGATAAAGTTTCAGGTCGTGTTGTTTCTCTGACTGACTATGGTGCATTCATTGAAATTGAAAAAGGTATTGAAGGTTTAATCCACAACTCAGAAATGAGCTGGACACAGCACATTAAACATCCTAGTCAGGTTGTTGCAATGGGTCAGATTGTTGAAGCAGTTATTCTGAGTCTGGATAAAGATGAAAAGAAAATCTCTCTCGGAATCAAGCAGCTCGAACCAGATCCCTGGCAGAAACTGATGGAAAAATATCCTGTTGGTTCGAGACATATGGGAGTTGCCAGAAATCTTACCAACTTTGGTGTGTTTGTTGAATTAGAACCTGGAGTTGATGGATTAATTCATATTTCAGATTTATCCTGGACAAAGAAAATCCGTCATCCCGGAGAAGTTGTTAAGAAGAATGAAAAGATTGAAGTAATAGTGCTTAGCGTTGATGTTGACCAGAGAAAAATTTCACTTGGTCACAAACAAATAACTGAAAATCCCTGGCCCAAGTTCGAACAGATTTATTCTGTTGGAACAGTAACTACCGGAAAGGTGGTTAGAATAATCGAGAAAGGGTTAATTGCAGAACTACCCGAAAAAGTTGACGGATTTGTTCCTGCAACCCAGTTATCAACTGCTAAAATCAAAAACCTTGCTACACACTTCCCTGTCGATGCAGAATTACCACTCAAAGTAATTGAATTCGACAAAGAAAGTAAGAAAATTGTTCTGAGTACAATTGCTGCATTGAAAGACAAATCAGATGAAGAGATACAGAATTATATTGACACATTTAAGCTTGAAAAAGTAACAGTTCAGAGTATTAAAAACGCAGAGACCGGAGCAATTGATACTACTGATTTTCCGATCTTTGAGGAATCTTCTCCTGAATCACCAAAAGAAGAAAAGAAAGAAGATTTGAAGTAACATTCTGTTAATGGAATGAAAAATTGAGCGGGAATTTTCCCGCTCTTTCTTTATTATATCAATATGAAAAAAACCGTTTCTTTACATACTCTCGGTTGTAAACTTAATTTTTCAGAAACCTCTACTATTGGGAAAGAATTTCTGAAAAATGGATATTCTATTGTAGACTTTGACTCAAAAGCAGATGTTTATGTTTTTAACACTTGCACAGTCACTGAAAATGCTGAAAAAGAATGCAGGCAATTAGTCAGACGAGCTTTAAGAAACAACCCTGATGCTTTTGTTATCGTAACAGGTTGTTATGCACAACTTCGTCCAGAAGAAATTGCAAACATTGATGGTGTTGATGCCGTTCTTGGTAGTAATGAAAAATTTAACATCTTCTCCATTCTTAATGACTTTAACAAGAAAGAATTATCCTGCATTTATGTTTCGCCTTTAGAGGAACTGAATATTTTCGGTAAAGCTCATTCCACAGATGCCGATAGCAGAACCAGAGCATTTTTCAAAATTCAGGATGGATGTGATTATAAATGTTCCTTCTGCACAATACCTCTTGCCCGAGGTAAAAGCCGTAGCATGAACCCTGATGATGTTCTTTCTGAATTCAGAAAACTTATTGAATATGGCTACAAGGAAATAATCTTAACCGGAGTTAATGTTGGTGATTATGGTAAAAATTTTGGGACTGATTTATTTGAACTTCTTAAAAAAATGATTGAAGTTGAAGGAGATTACAGAATTCGTATCTCATCAATTGAACCGAATCTTTTAAGTGATGATATTATTAATCTGACTGCTGAATCAGAAAAAATGTGTAAGCATTTTCACATACCATTGCAAAGTGGTAGTCCTGAAATTCTTAAGCTAATGCAACGCCGTTATACAGTTGATGATTATCGGAATGTGATTGAAAAAGTCATAAAAAAAATTCCCGAATGCGGAATCGGAATTGATGTTATAGTCGGCTTCCCAGGTGAGACAGAAAAACATTTTAACGAGACCTATAAATTCTTAACTGGACTTCCCTTCTCTTATTTACATGTTTTTACTTATTCCGAAAGACCCAACACAAAAGCAATTTCTCTTCCCGATAAAGTTGAAATTAATCAAAGAAAGAAGAGAAATAATATGTTAAGGATTCTTAGCGAAAAGAAAAAACATGCTTTTTATAATTCTCTTATCGGAACAGAACAGGAAGTTCTTTTTGAAGCAGAGAATCATAGTGGATTTATCAAGGGTTTTTCTTCCAATTATTTGAGAGTGGCATTACCTTACAATAAAAAACTCGTTAATAACTTCGCAATAGTTAAAATTAAAGAATTGAAGAACGGATTGGCTTTGGCTGATCTGTTAGAGATAAAAAATAGCTTTGAATTAAGGCACCTCTGACATTATTATTAAAATAAAAAATATGAAAAACATTAATTTTTTATTGGTTGGTTTTATTCTTTCATCAAACTTTCTTTTCAGCCAGTCATTTGATAATTCATCTCTTCTGGAACTTAAGACAAGATTGGTTTCTGTTAATCCCTCAGATAATAATAAAATAAACAACAATTTTCTGCCCTTAGAAACAAAATCAAAAAAAAATACCGGATTAGCTATAATTTATTCTTTACTTCTTCCAGGAATGGGAGAGCTTTATGCTGATAATTACGACAGCGGAAAATATTTTACAATTGCTGAAGGAGCTTTGTGGGCAACTTTTATCGGAATGAATGTTTACGGTAATTGGCAGGAGAACAGATATAAATCTTACGCACAGGTTTATGCCGGAGTAGATCCCGAGGGTAAGGATGAAGATTATTATGCTACAATTGGTTTATACACAAGTATAGAATCTTTTAATAATGAAAAAGCTCTTGAAAGAAGATATGATGAAATGCTAAATGAACAAAAGTTTTTCTGGAAGTGGAATTCTACAGAGCAAAGAAAAACCTACAGAAGTATGTGGACTTCGAGTGAGCAAACTTTTAATGACATCAGGTTTGTTGTTGGAGCAATGCTCGTTAACAGATTAATAAGTGCAATTAATGCCGTTCGCTCGGTTTCAAATTATAATAGCAATCTGGAAAAAGAACTAAGCTGGAATGTTTCTCTGAGTTTGGATCGGAACATTCTGAATCAGGAAGTTTATATGCTGCAATTTCAGAAATCATTTTAAGAAAATCATTTTCTTCGTTACGCTGATATCACCTACTTGTAATTGATAGAAATAAATACCAGAATTAAGCTCTGATGTCCTTCCAAGAGTCTCTGTTGAAAAAGTGACTTCATAATTACCAGCATCTCTGTATTCATCCACTAATGTTGCTACTTCATTTCCAAGAACATCAAATATCTTTAATGTTTGCCTGTTGCCTGTTGGCGATTGCCAACTGATGCTGGTACTTGAATTAAAAGGATTCGGGTAATTCTGATTCAATGTAATAAGTGAAGGTAAAACAGTGTTCACTTCAATAGATTTTGAATATGTAAAACTTCCGTCATAGTCAATTTGTTTGAGACGGTATTTAAGAGTAAGATTATGAGTAAGAGAACGATTATCAGTAAATGAATATGATTTAGGTTCTGTTGTTGTTCCGGAACCCGGCACAAAACCTATAGTCTCCCACTTGCCAGTTGCCGATTGTTCACTGACTGCTTGTCTTTCAATTTCAAATCCTTTGTTATTGATTTCAGTTGCAGTGATCCAATTCAGCTCTACAGTTTTATCTTTTGTTAATGCATTAAACGAAGCCAATTCAACCGGAATATTTCCCTGAATAATTGTAATTGGAAATTTAGGACCAAAATTCCAGCGATCAAGAAAGTCAGGGATTCCATCATAAACAATACTTAGCCCACAGGAATATAAAGTATCAATTGATGATGAGTCTGATGCAGTGTAGCCGAATTCCCAGTAAATTGTATCCTGTGGAGTTGGAAATACAAGCGGAAATGCCTGAGTTAACTCATTAGGTGTACGCCAATCCCAGAATGAAAATGAATCTGTAAGCACCATTGTTCCAAATCTACCAGCAACATTATATCCACCCGCTTCTGCCGGACCACCAGCAAGATACATATGATAAATTCCGGTTTGTCCTACCATTAAAGTCTCAGGACCTTCAATCCAGACTTTTACACTCGTATCTCGATCAACAGTATGACAGACGCATCCGGCGCCATTTAATTCTGTTCCGCCAAGCAATTCAGTATTATGTTGAAATAATCCGGAATATGAAAAAGCAATGAATGAAATGAATAGTCCAGACAAAATTATGTTATATCTCATTGAATCGGATTAGCTATTATTACTGCTGTAAAGTTAGTAACAATCAGAAAAATTCAAAAGATTATTTCATAAGCATCATTTTCTTTGTTTGAAAATATTCACCCGAATTTAATTTGTAGTAATAAATTCCTGATGACAGATTTTTTGCATCAAATTCAATTTCATATCTTCCTGTTTCTTTATATTCATCTACTAATGTGGCTACTTCCTTACCTAATAAATCATAAACTTTTAAGGTCACATAACCGGCCACTGGCAACTGATAACTGATTACTGTGTTAGGATTAAACGGATTCGGATAATTCTGATATAAAACAAATTCCTTAGGAGTTAAATCAACTGTAACTTCTGCCTCGTTTGAGTACTTATAACTTCCGTCATAATCAATCTGTTTGAGGCGGTATTTAAGAGTGAGAGTAAGATTAAGAGTATGAGTAAGAGTATTAGAGAGATTATCAGTAAATGAATATGATTTTGGTTCTGTAGTTGTTCCACATCCCGGAACAAAACCTTTAGTTTCCCAATTGCCTGTTGCCGATTGCTCGCTGCCTGCTTGTCTTTCAATCTCAAATCCTCTGTTATTGATTTCAGTTGCAGTTGACCAGCTTAAGTGAACATTTTCACCATTAAAAATTGCATCGAAAGAAATCAGTTCAACAGGAATCGGAACAACGGGAATCATCTCAACATTTAATTGAATTGAAGAATTATAAGATGGTACAGAAATATTATTAATCACTAAATCATAGTGTCCCGGCGCCTGAAATTTAAATGTATAAGTGCCTGGCTGAATCATTCTTGAATAAAATCCTGTTATTGCATCAGTATAAACTTCTGAGCTATCGTAATCGTGACTGATAACAGTAATCTTTGCACGAACAGGGTTTCCAACAGTATCTGTTACAATTCCATTGATACCATAAAAAATATGTTCAATATAATTGAGGAAAGATCTTTTATTATATTCCCAAAATGAAGGCAACTGACTTGCCGGTGGTAGTTTAGTATTTGAAATTTCTATTGTTACTTCTCTCCCATGTCTATACCAATTTGTGTAATCCTGTCTTCCGCCGTGAATAATATACCAATCGCCTCCATTAGTTGTGCCGTCATCAAAACCACTCATATAACCTGAAGGAGAATATGTCTGGCAAGTATCAGCATAGAGATGAGAAATAAACTGATACCAGGTTTGATCAGCGTGAATTCTCGGATTTGTTCCTGTATTTGCCCAGGTATCCCAGGGATAATTAACCACTTCTGCTCCGCCGTGAAAATTAGCTATTAGAGTAAAGTTATTCGTTTCCTGAATTGTTCTGAATCTTGTTACTTCAATTTGCTGATTTGGATTAATTCCATTGACCGGATCAGGAAAGTTTCGGTTAAGATCGTAATTATTAAAATTATACCTTGTAGCACCGCTAACGGTATTGTTTCCGCTTCGGTATGTACCATCAGGATTTGCAAGAGGGTTAATCCAGATTTCTGCATTGTTAATCATATTGGTAATTCGTGGGTCATTACCATAAGAAGTAAGAAGTGAATCAATAAGTCTTAACATCAATACATAACCTGTTAATTCGTCACCGTGCATACTTGATGTGTACATAAACTGAGGTTCAGCTTCTCGTTGCTCAACATTATCAGATATTTTTACAAATAAAATTTTTCTACCCTGGACTGTATTACCAGCGTCGATTACTTTGCAAATCTGCGGATAATTATTCTGAAACTGATACATCATATTTACATAAGCATCATAAGTAGGATATACATCCCAGGATTTAATATCTTCAACATTACTGCTCATTTCCGGTTCGATAAGTGTGGAAGGATTTGGTAAAATTTGAAATTTGTAATTTAGTTTAATAAACTCTTCAAACTCATTGATATTTGCATAGGCAAAAACAGTTTTGCTGTCAATTACATTGTCAACAGAAATGATGTTTGTCAGAAAATCAAGTTCACTTCGGTCAGATATTTCAAATTGGAAATAAACCTCTGTTTTGTTTTCAAAAATTTCTCTTATATCTATCTGAGCATTAAGAAGTGAAGCGAACAATACCAGGAGAGTTAATATATTTTTCATTCCTTTTCCCTGATGAAGAATTGTTAAAATAGTTTAAACTTATTTCTTATCTAAACTTCATAATTTTTATAGTGAAGGTCAAGAGGTTTGAATATTAAGATAAGGGAACAGATTTTCAGAGATAATCGCTTCACTCAATTCCAAAAAGTTTTTTGAATTCGTCTTTGTTAAATTCAGTAGGTTTTTCTTCAGGAGAAATATTTTTGTTTGAATTACTAATCATATCATAAAATTCCTCAGACTTTATTACTTTGCAACCACATAACCTGGCATACGATAAAACTTCGGCATCTGATGAAACGACATAAGTTGATTTTATGTTCTTCATATTCTCAATTTCTTTTCTGATCAAGTCATCAGCGGAACGATTCAAAGAATATCTGATCACAATTCCGGCAGCTTTTATAGGTTCATTTTCATAACCATCAAAATGTAAACTGACTTTTACTTTTCTTCCTGAGAAATATCTTTGAAGCATCAAAGAAAGTTTTTCCCGTGCTGATTGTTTATCCTCAAGTTTTCTCAAAGAAGGAATCTTTCCAATCAGATTATTTCCATCAATAATGTAATGAATCATTTATCTTCCTTCGAAGAACTGATCACGCTTTGTAATCTTCAAATCCTGAAGCTGAGGTGCTTTCACCCTTATTTCAAGCATATAACCACGGAATGTTCCAACGGGATTCCAACTGAAATTCATTATCCAGCAATGCAAATCCCGTGAGATTCTGACCTGAGGTGCTGCAAATTCTTTTCTTTGTAAGTCATAACTACCAGTAACCGAAATTTTCCAGGCAGGCGTTAAATTAAAATTCAAACTTCCACTGATGCTTGAAGACTTGGTTATTTTATCCGGTATTGGTCTGGACTCATTAAAATAATAATTCAGATTAATGTCCCAGGGAATTGAGAAATCCGGATCATTCATTGTATAAAGACCTTGATAAATATTTCTGTTATCCTGTGCAAAACCGGATTCCTGCAGCGGTCTTGTTGTTTGCTGTGTTTGCGCTGATTTTAATTTCTCTCCGGAAAGAGTTAGAGATACAGAAAAATTAAAGCTCGTTAACCGTAGTAATCCTTTTCCCTGCTCATAAAGAAATTTGTTTATTCTTGGAATATTGCCCTCATAGTCGTAAAGGGAAAAAGTTGAGCCACCGTTAAAGCTAAAAAAATTGCCAATCTGAGTTCTGTAATTCAACCTTAAATCTGAAAATTTCAGACTATCGGCTGTAAAATCATAACCGATATTAGCATTGAGATTAAGAAGTTGAATTTTATTTTCCTTTGATGTTGTATCAGTCGGATCGCTTTGTGTTTTCATTTCAATAAGATTTGAGACAGAAAAACTCAATGATTGTGATTCTCTGTTGGATGCACCGCCGAAAATTTCCCGTTCGAATTTATCGTACTTGATTAGCTGACCATCCTGATTCTGGTAATAATCATAATAACCCCAAAAGTCTGTTGAGAAATCAGGCACAAATGAATAACCAACCGAAGGGATGACTGTATGTCTTATTGATTTTATTCCAAGAATTTCCGGATTAAAAATCCCGTAAAATTTTGTTGATGCATTAACACCAAAGGAAAAAGTTCTGACAAAATTAATTTCCTTAACATCATTAGTTATTATAGAATCTTTTCCTTCATAATTAGGTAAAGAAAGTTTTTCTATTCGTTTATTATACCACCTTTCCTGATAAGTAAATGATGGAGTTACATTGAAATATCCGATTTTAGGTGAAAGACTTACATTTAACTGATGATTAACGCCTGCTCTGATCTTTATTTCACGATCTTTTCTGTTTCTTCTGTTTTCAAAAGAACCTGAATACGAAAAGCCAAAAGACTCAAACAAACCCGATGAACTGCCTGCGTTGGATCTGAATGGATATTTCTGTGACATTGTAAATGTAATACTGGGAAGAATTTCAAACACTTCATTTGTTTCAAACACCTGCCGTCTATTATAATTTATGGACATACTATTTCCGGATTCATCCCACGATTTAAACAAAGTTGCATTTGAAATAGCTTCATTTCTCAGAAGGTCATTAATATCTGAAATGTTTCTTGTTATAAGATTATTGGAAAGAAATTCGAGTCTGGCATCAAATCGCATCGTTGGAGTGATTGTCTGATTATGGTTCCATCTTAAGCGCCAGTCATTTGATTCGCTTCTGTCAGGATCATCTTTTTCACCAATTACAAAACTTCCGTAGCTTCCCTCAAGATTTCCATTAAACTCATACCTCTTTGCATATCGGAAAAGACTATTAACTCTGTAACTGCCGCGGGTGTAAAAATCTCCGGTTAAATTTAAATCCATATAATCGCTTATTGCCCAGAAGTAACCGAATCGGGAAAAGTATGTACCGTATCTTGCATCATCTCCGAACACAGGTGGAATAATGCCAGATCTTCTGCCGGATTCAATTGGGAAGACTGCGAATGGAAGAGGAATCGGAAATGGAACACCGCCAAAGTGTAAAAATATCCACTCGGCAACAATTTGTTCTTTATGAATTACCTTCATTCTTGGTGAATAAAAATAGTAATGAGGACAGGAGTCATCGTCGCAAGTTGTATAAACACCATCGGCTATAAAGTAAATATCCTTATCAACTTTTTTGATTTTCTGTCCTGTGTATTTAGATCCTTCCTGTTCGGTTTTTGCAAATGAAATTATTCCCTGCTGAGTTTTGAAATTATATTTCATTCGATCACCTGTATAAGTTTCACCTGCTTCGGCAAGAACGGGAGTATCAATAAAATTATTTAGTGAATCTTTTTTTAATCCAAAAGCATCAATATTACTGTTCTGAAAATCAATCTCAATTACACCACTTTTAATTTCGGTTTGTTTGTATTTTAAATTTCCGCTACCGTAAATAAACATCTTCTTTTCTTTTAAGTTGAAGAAAATTGAATCCTTTGCTTCAGCAAATACTGTTGTATCCACATCATATTTCTTTGATTTTACTGTAGCTACTGTATCTGATGATGAACTGATATTATTAAAAGATGAAATAGTATCCTTGATTTGCGCTGATGAAGTATGAAAAAAAATAACAAGGTAAAGGATTATTAAACTAACTTTCATAACTGAATTGATGCGCAAATAATTTTAAGTATTATAAAACACAAGTGCTGATGCTCCCAGGATTCCTGCTTCATTCTTAAGTTTTGCCGGAACAACTTTAATTCTGTGTTTGAGAGGAGTTAAAACTCTATGGACCATAGCAGATTTTATTGTTGTAAAAAGCGGGCTTCCAAATCCGGCAACTCCACCACCGATTATAAAAGTACTGATATCAAGTATATTACTAATCGAAGTAAAAGCAACACCGAGTTTAATTCCAAGGTCGTGAATAAATTCTTTGGCATATACATCACCCAGTTCTGCTGCCATCTGAATTATTCGTGGCGAAACTTTTTCCAGATCATTTTCAATCAGCTCCCAGATTTTTGAAGAGGGATGATTATGCAAATCTTTTTTTACTGATTCCTTTATATAATGATTACCGGCGTAAGCTTCTATACAACCAGTTGAACCACAATTGCACCTTGGTCCGTTCGGATCAATACAAACATGGCCAATTTCACCGGCGCCACCAATTTCACCTCTGAAAATTTTTTTATTAAAAACTATTCCCCCTCCAACACCTGTCCCAAGCGTAACCATTACAAATGAATCAAATTTTTTTCCTGCTCCGAAAATCAATTCACCTATTGCAGCTGCATTAGCATCATTTTCTATGTTTACTTTCAGACCAAATTCCTTTTTGATAATTGAACCCAAAGCAATTTCATCCCAGCCCGGAAGGTTAGGTGGATTTTGTACGATTCCTTTTTTTGTTGAAACAATTCCCGGAGCACCGATTCCAATTGCTGAAATTTTTAGTTTATTATTCTTTAAAACTTCGTTGATACCTTTTTTAATATTTTTGATAACTGCTTTTGGTCCAGCTAAAGCTTCTGTTTTCACAGAAGTTTTCGTAAGAATTTTTCCGCTCTCGGAAACGATCCCGACTTTAATATTCGTTCCACCTAAATCAACTCCGACAGCGTATTTTTCACTTTTTGCCATTTTAATTTATTTAGTTTGTGAAGTTAGCGTCAATTATTTTGAGTTCTCCCGGATAAGTAATGTTTCCAAATATTGTTGAAACAGTTGGAGTAGCGTATAAAGTAATTTTAGAAGTCGAACCATTTTTACCCCCAAGCGTTAAAGCAAGGTTAATTACTTTATCAAATCCCTGGTCTTTAAAGAATTGAATCAAATCAATATTTATTCTTAATGGAATTTTTGTTACTTCACCGGTTCCCGGAACTGTAACGGGTGCATCAATATCTCCGGAAATGGTTTCTGTATCATCTATAAATAATCTCCATTTAAATGATTTGAGTGTTGCATCAGTTTTGGGATATCCACCAGTACCGTCATTGGGATTTTTTGCATCAACATTCAGTACAAATGAAACAGGAAGTTTACCTTTACTAAATGACGAAGTTAATGCAAGTACATCTGTTGGTGAAAAATCTGCTAAAGATGATTTGTTTGAAATATCAATATTGTTTACTCTGAATCCACTCACCTCGCCGACTTTAAATTGTAGTCTTGAGAGATTAGTAATAGCTTGATACACACTGCATTGGTAAACTGCAAAAGTTGTTAAAGTTATGACTGCAAGTAAAATTTTATTTTTCATACAAGATTTCTTTTAGACTCTTCAATTTTTTTAATTATTTCATCAGCAACCTGCAAAGCTCTTAAACTGTCTTCACCGGAGACAAC
>FWPV01011573.1_pt1 | contig 13987 bp, 14 predicted proteins | sample 2228371 | NCBI WGS metagenome assembly FWPV01 (sample SAMEA103939776, study PRJEB20133) | metagenome
ATCGAGATCATAACGCAGCCTTAAACATTCTCAGACTGGGGCTACAGTCTGTGGCTAATGCCTAGATGCCCGCCAATTCATTGGCGGGAGTAGTCACCAATAGAATCCTTGGAGAGCTTTTTACTCATACGCGCAGAAGTCAACGCCTTTTCTATATACGCATGCAAAACTTTATCGTATCCGCTGAAAAAATAATATTTTTCACTTAATCTATAACAGTTAATATTTCCTTGAATATCCACATTCTTGACGAGTGAATCCACATTTGAGAGCCCTGGCGTAGAGTTTTGTATGTTTTTCTCCAGATGATCGTATACGCGATTCACGAAATCATCAGAGATGCCCGCTCTTTTCGTGCCCTTTCCCAGGTACACGCATCCATCCTGGTATGCCATCAGCATTACAAGCCCCATGTCCTCCAGGACCTGGGCAACAGATTTGTTCAGAAGCCCTGTGAGTATTCCCTTGACATCATCAAGCCGGTGATACTGCAGGTTCAGCTGCTCCTCTGCCCTGTCCATAGGGAAGCCATCTCGAAGAGCTCTCAACGATCTCTCAGAGGCAGCCTCCTCTGGTGATGTGCAGCTTGCCATCGTGTCCATGAGATACAGAAAAGGCTCGAGGTCCATGAATCGTGAGGTTCTCACATCAGGCCTAGAGAGTCTGCTCTTGTGAAGGGCGACGGCGACAGAATAGTAATCATCATCTTCCAGATCTGGTGCGAACTCGCGGAGGTGCATCTCCTCTACATAGCTCTTGACCCTATTCCTGGAGATCTCGAACTCTTTATCCATGCTCTTATTGCCATCGCTTTCCTCCTCATCCAGCTTATGGAGATCGTGTACCACGAAAAGAGCTATGCAATCCTTGAGTTCGGCTTCATTTAATGCACTTACATTTAGCTGCTTGAGAGCATCGTTGAAGCGAAGCAAAAAGAACACGCCATTGCGAATGTGGTTTAGCATGCTCTGATCAGTCTTTCCATACTCGATGCTCTTAGCAGTTCTAAAACTCATACCGCTTCTCACAAGATTGAAGTCCACGATCTTGAGGTAGTCCTTTAAAATCCTGTAATTGATATTTTCTGAGATCTCTTCCTCAGGGAGTTGCTTCGAGAGCAAATTTCTCCTTTCAGGATCTCTTAGGATATCCTGAAAAGCTTCTGCTACCATAATTAATCACCACAGCGGTCTTATACACATCTTTTACTTGCAAGCTTATTTTGTGCTTGCATTTTGGCTGGACGAGGCAGCAATGATATATTGGAGCTCGAACCATCATAACAATAAGGACTTCATCTATCATATAAACCTGTCGATTGTCGCAACGTTATCTTTTTAATGCAAGTAATAACTAACTGTATCTCAGGAATGCAATGGTTGTACCCATTTTATCTTGGATAATCTTCTTCTACCCCCAGGTTCATCTCAATTCCGATGCGAAGAAGTGGTTTGCTTTTGATGCTGGCCATTTGCGTTCTGATATCCGGCGCCCTCGGCTGGGCGCATATCTCATACGGGATCGCAGAAGGATCAAGAGCAAGCGAATCTTTGTCGGGTTCGTCACTCCATCCAGCCATGTACGGATTCAAAACCGAGGATATGGTTGGAGTATTCTCCATCGAGAAGAAGGTCATACTCGCAGGTGGATCGTGCGGTGAGGATGGGGATGATACCTCTGAGCTGGATGCGAGCGAGGCGTTGCTCGGACCGCGGGTTCTCGGCCTCTCGCTGGATCCGCAGGTGCTGAATACAGGTACTGAAGAGCCACTCAACATATCTCTGAGACTCTCCGAGAATGCCACAAGCCATCCCGTGATAAGACTGGTGAGCCCCTCTGGCGGCATGTCCGCGGAGGCGGTGCTCAACCGTACGCTCGATGCAAACGACACAATTGGTGTGAATTACTCCGGCTCGATCTCGCTCTCGGAAGATGTCGAGCCTGGGCGGTGGAGGATTGCGAGTCTCATCGCCTACGATTCAGCCGGACATAAAATACTTCTCGGAGAGGACGAGCTCAGGGCCATGGGATTTCCGACATACGTGGACATCCTGAGCAGAGGACGGAGCCCATTCCACGCCTGATCCTCAGATGTTTTCATTCGTCCTGCGTTTCCCTAATTCGTTTTGAAAGGATCAAGACGTCCTCTTCTAGGCATACGCATATCCTGCGCCTTTCGAGCTCGGAGATCAGAGAATCGATTATATCCTCCATGGGATTTATTCTCTTGACTGAGATGCCTCTCCAGCGCTCGAAGAATCCTGTGATCAAGTTCTCGCCGAACTCCATTTCAGGAGGCCTTACGATCAAATCCTCCAGATCATCAAGCGATGTTCCCATCTCTCTGGCCGTACTCTCCAGAAGCTCCAAACAGTCTGCAACAGCCAAACAGCAGGAGAGATGGTCATCGCCTGCCCTGAATCTCCAGATCCTGCCATACGCCTCGAGCTCTTGCACCTCTCCGATCTCGCTGTCTTTCATCGCGGCTACGACCTTCTCAATAATCTCCGCGACCCGAGCTGCGATGCGTGGAGGTATATCTCTCATAATCAGCTAGTAAATCATAATTCGATATACATTTTGTTACAGCATCTTGGTACGAGAATGCCTCCGGCCATCTCCATGTCACAGCTGTTGGTTATGAAGGTTTTCGATTAATCCTCTGCAACTATGAGGGTGCCGCCGGTCTGGAGGAGGAGCTTGACGTTGGTTATGAAGTTTTTCGATTAATGCCTCTGCAACAGGCTCCCGATCATCGAAGCGATCATCCAAGATGCGTTCTCGATCCCTTAAGTCTTTGAGCTCAGCTTGATAATAGCCTCTGCGAGGTCTCCTTTGCATTCGATCAGCGCGCTCCTCGCCTCCTCGGGGCTTGCTCCGGTCTGAGAGGCCACGAGCTCGATATCCGCGGGCGCTATCCTCGGGAGCTCGATCACATCGCCGGATATCTGATAGCTTTTGCTGCCCTGTGCCTCCATAACGGCCACAGAGGCGTTCTTTATCACAATCTCCTTATCAGATGTCCGTATAACAACCTCTTCCACGCCCTCTATCTCATCTATATTTATCCCCATGCTCTTCAGCATGCCCTTCATCTTCTTCGGACTCATTCCACGGCCGCCGATACCTGGAAACATCATATCACCCTGAGCTCAATGGAGATGGTTGGATTTATCCTTATCTGGATCTGCTCGGATGAAAACAAAACATCCGCGAGGAGCAAAAGCTCTTGAATGCTATTCGATCTCTGCGCTATCGAATGAGCAGTCTTTATGTTCGATGGCTATCGATTTTCAAATTCGGATTTGCTTGAATTGGCTTTACGATATCGAAAAACGCTCATGGCCTAAGGCTATCAATGTGGATGAAAATGGTCCAAAGGCATTTTCATACCAGACCTTCCCGACCAACAGCTCACCCATGCGAATGAAAAATGGTTCGCGGTTCGGAGACGTTTTCGTGCCAATTCAAAAGGTATTCCGCACAGCATATAAAACACAAAATATGTAGAGTTCCGCGCTCAACGAAGCCCGGCGCGGCACTGTTGTAGCATACCTTTTGAGTTTACTGGAGATCTCCAGAGTTAATCAATCGGCAGGCAAAAATTATTTAATTAATTTTATGTTCTCACTTACGATCTTCAATGCGCAGAAGTTCCCGCACATTGTACATGCCCTGCGATCGGAAGGCATCCTCTCCTCTCTGATCTGCCTCGCGCTCTTTGGATCGATGGCTAGTTCAAACTGCCTGTCCCAGAGCATGTCTCTTCGTGCCCTACCCATCTCAAGATCTTTATCCCTTGCTCCGAGCTTTATCATATCCCCTATATGTGCAGCTATCCTTGCTGCGATCACGCCTTTACGCACATCCTCTGGAGTTGGAAGCGCTAGGTGCTCTGCAGGCGTTACATAGCAGATAAAATCTGCACCGTATGCGCTTGATAAGCTCGCTCCAATCGCAGATACTATATGATCATAGCCAGGCGCAATATCTGTAACCAAAGGGCCAAGCATGTAGAAGGGGCGTTCATTTGTCATGCGCTTCATCACGACTACGTTCGACTCAATCTCATCAATTGGTATATGCCCTGGCCCCTCGACGATTGTTTGAACGCCTGCATTCTGCGCCCTGTCTGCGAGTTCAGCGTTTATTATGAGCTCCTGTATCTGAGCTCTGTCGGTTGAGTCGTGAATAGCTCCTGCGCGCATACCGTTCCCGAGACTCAAAGTGACCTCATGCTCTTTGAGGATCTCGAGCAGATAATCAAAGTCCTTGTAAAGGGGATTCTCCTTACCGTTGTGGAGCATCCATGCTATCATGAATGCGCCTCCCCGGCTACACAGCCCTCCGAATCTTCCGCCTTGTAGCTTAAGTCTATCCAAACAGATTCTGTTTATGCCCGTATGTATCGCCATGAAGTTCGTTCCCATTCTCGCCTGTTCGTCTACTGCCCGGAAGAGATCGTCCTCTGACATATCGACGCCCGCGCCGTACTTTCTTATGGCCTCGATGAATGCTTGATAGAGTGGAACGCTTCCAACACTCAAGCTCGTGGCCTGAATGACCCTTCGCCTGATCTCTCTGAGATCTCCGCCCGTGGAGAGCTCCATGAGCGTATCAGCTCCTGCCTCCTCGGCAACACGAGCCTTCTCGACCTCCATATCGATATCCACGATGTCTGTGCTTGTCCCAATGGAGGCATTAACCTTTGTACGGAGGCCTTTTCCTATTCCAACAGGTCTTACATCTCTATAAGGTGAGACTGGGATTACGATTTTGCCGCTTGCCACGCCTCTGCATATAAACTCCGGCGTTTTGCCCTCCGCCTTGGCTACATACTCCATCTCAGCTGTCACTCTTCCTGCAATGGCATCTTCTAGTATACCCATGGCATCACCAATGCGAAGAGCACAATTTTTTATTTAAAGTTTTTTAAACAGAAAACTTTACAAAAAAACAAATAAATTTGATCATTTTCCTTTAAACAACTTAACACCAGCGAGGACCTCTATACTTCGAGAAGAGATCGCTATGAGATCACACCGGCGCGGAAGCAGGCGCCGAGCATGCAAATATCATCCTCCGGGCCGAACTGCTCGAAGAGATCGCATGGCAACTCTTTGTAACAAGGCATATCGTGTATCCTGCAGACGGCAATCTCGCCGGAGAAGAGCAGATGCGGACAGCGCTCTCCTGCCTTCTTGAATACCATCGGGGAGGGATGAGATTCATCAAGCGTTCCATCCGGTTTTATTGCATCTGGATTGGGAATCGCAACATCCAGATAGATACAGCAGCACCCGCATCTGAGACAGATCATGACCGTCACCTTTCATGGAGATGACTTACGCCATTTCAAAGGCCATAATCACTATGAATTAGGTAGATGGGCACTTTGGAGAAAGAAAAATCTATTGAGATGAAAACCTAACTCTAGATTCGCAAGGAGGTGTCTTATGAGGGTTATCGCGCTTTCAATTCTTTTGGTTTTCGTGCTGGCCCTTGCAGTGGGAGTTGGAGATGCCCAACAGCAACTGAGCGGTGCCTTCGGCAGATCCCTCCTCCAGAGCATGGAGGAGGAGGAGCGCGGGGATCGAATGAATGAGACCCAGGCGAGCGGCCTCTGGTCCTGGGGATCTGTGCCAAAATGGCATATGCTCATAGGAGGAAAGCTCGAGTACATGGGCGTAGGAATGTGGTTCTATCCAGCATTCCCATCAAATAACACTCCGATAATCGAGAACGCAAGCCTCACAGCAAAGAATGCTCCCGATTTCGCATCGCCAGAGATGTTGAATGACCCCTGGATGATAGCGCAGGTCTCAGGCCGGCCGGTGCTCTTCAGGAGCCTTATCCTGTGAGCTTCCGCTCGGCCCGAGATTTTTTAACCTAAAGATGAGATGGAGGCTGTAATGTTGATCATCCTCTGTAACAGCTCACACGACTGAAGTCGCAGATGTCTGGGGATTTTTCAAAGATATACAGCCAATGTTTGGGTCTATCACTTTTATCAACACGCTCTGGCTGTATCTTTAAAAAGGGGATAGCTCTGCATTCCTCCCGAAGTTAGAGAGCAATAGCGACCTCCAATCCGTCCGAGGACCGGCTTCGAGTCATGCCGTTCTCGATCACGCCTCGTAATACGATCATAATAAGAGATTCTTCTCGAATCCCGTGAGGTTCTCATGGCCATTCTCTCTCACGACCACCATATCCTCGATTCTGACACCGCCGATATCTGGATAGTACAGACCTGGTTCGACCGTTACCACGTTGCCAGATCTGAGCGTCTCGCCGTACTCGCTGAGCGAGGGCTTCTCATGTATAGAGAGGCCAACGCCATGGCCTGTGGAGTGGATGAAACCCTTGCCCTCACGATCTTTGTATCCGAAGTCATCGAAGGTTTTACTAACAGCAGCATGCACATCAGCGCCGCTCACCCCATCTTTTATGCATCTCAGCCCCGCGATCTGCGCCTCCATGACTGCCTGATACATCTCCTGGATCTCGATAGATGGCTCCCCACGAACTACCGTGCGGGTCATGTCCGCGAAATACCTCGTGCTCTTCGATCGGGGAAATATATCTATGACTATTGGCATATCTGCAGGAAGCGGCCCGGAACCCCTGGAATGAGGGTTTGAGCTCATGGGTCCACCGCAGACGATCGTGTCTATTGCCTCGCATCCGAGCTCTGCGAGCTTCATATCTATCACACCCCTCATCTTCTCAGCTGTAACAGGCGAGCCGTCCAAAAGAAGAAAACCACCCGCCGGCACGGCTCTTTTCAACATCTTCAGAGCGAGATCCATCGCGGCCTCGCATGTTCTTTGTACATCTTTTATCGCTGATATCTCCTCAGGCGCCTTTATGGCCCGTATGGATTCAAAGGGATTATGCAGAAGATTTACCTCAAAACGCTCCGAGAGGCTTTTGTAAACACCAGCTGGAGCGCATTTTGACATACCCAAAATCGAGATCCCATGTGCAGAGATGAACTCCTCAAGGACCTTCATGTATGCTATCTCAACGCTCCCGAACTGCGAGATCTTTGATTTTATCGAATAATCGGATGTTGTCTCAACGACATCCGCCTGGGATTCGATCTCTGCCCTCGATTTCTCCATGCTCGAGACCAGGAGGTATATTCTGTCGGAGACGAGCGCTGCGAATCTATCACTCGACAAGAATCTCGAAGCATAGTATAGATCAGCATCACATACGCTCTCGCCGATGAGGAGTATTCCCTCGACCCCGAGGCTCTTGACTGTATTGATAATAACATTCTTCTGGCTCATATCATGATATTGCGGTTACGATATCCCTGACAAAGGTGAATACATCTGTGGATCTCTCGATGCCCGTGCCCGTCACCAGGAGGTCTGCGCCGGCCGCAGTCAGCTCTCTGGCCGCGGAAGCACTCCGTATGCCTCCACCCACAACGAGCAGTGCATCGCCGATGGCATCCCTTACTGCAGAGACCATATTCAGGGGCACGGGCTCCTCGGCGCCTGAGCCGGCCTCCAGATATATGAGACGCATGCCGAGGTAACGGCCTGCGAGGGCGTATGCAGCTGCTATCTCGGGCTTTCTGCGCGGCACGATCTTCGCATCCCCGATCCACCCGACGGTGCCCCCTGGCTCTACGACGATATAGCCCATCGGTATCGGCTCGAGCCCGTATCTCGACACTAGTAATGCGCCCAGAGCCTGATGCTCTATCAGGTAGCTCGTGGACCTGGAGTTCAGAAGGCTCATGAAGAATACAGCATCAGCGCTGCCGCACAGACCTGAGGCGCTGCTCGGGAAGAGTATCACCGGCAGCTCCACAGACCTTTTGATCGCACGCACAGTATCATCGAGGACCGAGCCGATCGCGCCGACCGAGCCGCCGACCATTATCGCTGTGGTGCCGGCTCTCGCTGCCGCTTCTGCCATCTGAACAGCGCGCTCCGGATCCTGTGAGGCCGGATCTATAAGCGTAAGATGGGCCGCGCCGCGCGACTCCACAGCATCCCAGAGCTCGGACTCCACCTGGCCTATCGATACCCTCTTCCTGAGCATAGACCCGCTTATCCTCTGCTCTCCTTCGACTTCATCCTCAGGCCCTTGTACTTGCACCTGCGACAGCGTGTCGCTCTAACAGGATTGCGCGCGTTGCAGCGCATGCATATCTTGACGTTCAGAATCCGATTCTCTGCTTCCGGAAATTTGCCCATGATCGTACGCTCCAAGATCTATCTTACCTAAGCGCCGGGGTTGGGATTTTCATGGTGGACTAGCCGTCCAGACCATTTTGAACCCAAGCGTCCCTGAAAGGGACAACAGGTCTCGAGCCTGCCGCGTATCGAACTCAGCCGCTGGAGCGCGGCCTTCCAGTTTGTCCGCTCTGCCACCCCGGCACGACTTCAACCTGGAGAAGATCATAATTTATATCTGTTGCTCCCAGGACCATAAATCGCAACTCTTCTACAACCTCTCCTCGATCGTAGCAAAAGCGAAGTTCCTCTTTACGCCAGAGATCTTTATCCTCACCCTCTCTCCAGGCGATGCTCCCTTGACGATGACCGCGAACCCCTTTATCATCGCTATACCATCACCGCTCCGACCCGTCGAATCTATCATCACATCGTATATCTCGTCCAGCCTGACAGGAGCGGTGAGAAGCTTCTTTCCGATGACGTATATCTCAGCGCTCTCCTTCCTGGAAGCCGGCGGAGCGTACGAATGCACGGAGCTGAACTCGCGCTTCACCTCGCCTAGATACTCATTGAACATATCGCCCTGGAATACCTTCACCAAAAAGTTGCCGCCAGGCCGTAAAAGCTGTTTTGCTATCCTGAGGGCAGCTCTCGCCAGATCTACGGATCGTGCGTGATCGACATCCCATATCCCTGAGAGATTGGGAGCAGCATCAGATATCACAACATCGGCGCTCCCGCCAATCGCATCCCTGATCCGCTCAAGAGTCTCCTCGTCCGTGATATCGCCCTTAATTGTGGTGACTCCCTCTATAGGCTCTATGTTCTCAATATCGACACCTACTACGAGACCACCTGATAGCTCCTTTGCAACTTGGAGCCAGCCACCGGGAGCCGCGCCGAGGTCTACTACTGTAGAGCCCTTCTTGATGATGCGAAACTTCTCGTTTATCTGCTTGAGCTTGTAGGCCGACCTGGCTCGATAGCCCTCATCCTTGGCCCTTTTGTAGTAATAATCCTTCTGATCTCTGGCCATCAATTCACCTTGAATCGAAATCGTTTCTAAGTCCGGTTATTCATTTGATTTTATCTCTCTTTAATTTCTCTTTAGCTACTTTAAAGTACCAGATGCGAGATAAGAGGCGCGCCGAAAAGATGCTGTGTTGAATAATCCGGGGCGATGTGGTCGCTAGACATTGATTCTTATCAAATTTTTGATTCGTATAAATTGACCCTCCGCCGTTGAATTGCCGAACAGCATCCAACACAGCATCGTTAGCTGCCTTGAATGGAGGCGAATCCGGGGTAATACCGCAACCCTATTATCCTGTGAGTTTTTCTGATGATAGTATGGATGTTCAGCGTTTCATCGATCAGGCAATAGATGAGATCCGTCGTGAGGTTAAGGGTAAGGCTATAATAGCCCTCTCAGGCGGCGTCGATAGCTCCGTATGTGCTGTGCTCGCGCACAGGGCGCTGGGGGAGAATCTGATACCAGTTTATGTCGACAGTGGTCTGATGAGGCGTTTCGAGTCCGAACGGATAGAGGAGCTCTTCAGCCATCTCGGCCTGGTGAGGGTGAATGCCGCTGATAGATTTTTAAATGCGCTAAAGGGCGTCGTTGATCCAGAGGAGAAGAGAAAGATCATCGGAGAGACGTTCATAAGGGTCTTCGAGGAGGTCGCGGCAAGCGTAGGCGCGGAGTATCTCATACAGGGCACGATATACCCGGACAGAATCGAGTCCGAGGGTGGCATAAAGTCGCATCACAATGTCGGCGGCCTACCGCTCAATATCGAGTTCAAAGGCATCATCGAGCCGATGAGGGATCTATACAAAGATGAGGTCAGAGAGGTTGCAAGAGCTCTGGGCCTGCCGCTGGAGATAAGCGAGAGGATGCCGTATCCCGGCCCCGGCCTTGCAGTCAGAATCGTCGGCGAGATAACAAAAGAGAAGCTCGATGTTGTAAGGAGCGCAAACGCGATAGTGGAGGAGGAGATCCTGCCCTTCAAGCCATGGCAGGCATTTGCTGCGGTTATTGGAAAGGCAACCGGTGTCAAGGGCGATAACAGGGTGTACGGCTGGATCGTCGCTGTTCGCGCCGTCAGCTCGCGGGATGCCATGACGGCTGATGTCCTAGAGCTTCCATGGAATGTGCTGGAGAGGATATCATCGAGGATAACGAGCGAGATACCAGGTGTCTCAAGGGTTGTCTACGATATAACCCCCAAACCGCCTGGCACTATAGAATTCGAGTGAATCCGTAAGTTGCACAAGACTGTGTGACTTCCTCCCGCCAACGAACTGACGGGCATCCTGCGCTCCGACTTTGTAGCATCTAGGATATTCCGCGTCTCACCGGCTTGACAGCGTGACAGCGTTTTTCAGCCCCACATCTCGGACACGTCCACGACCCTCGATGACAAACTATTATAAGCTACATACGCCTTTGGCTCTCTGTGCGCTCTTTGAGTCTAATCATACCCACTCTTAACGAGGCTGAGACGATCGGCGAGTGCGTAAGACGTTCGCGCACGGTCTTGGAGAGGATCGCTGACGAGTGGGAGATAATAGTGGTTGACAGCTCAAATGACGAGACGCCTCAGATCGCTGAGAGCTGTGGAGCCCATGTTGTGCGATCCGATGCGCTCGGCTACGGAAAGGCGTATCTTCGCGGCTTTGAAATGGCATCAGGTGATTACATAATCCTGATGGATGGAGATCTGACATATGCCCCAGAGGATATACCGAAGCTCATAAGGCTGCTCGATGAGGGGGCGGATCTCGCAATGGGCAGCAGGCTTCGCGGCAGAATACATCCGGGGGCGATGCCCGCTCTCCACAAGTACATCGGAAACCCCCTGCTCACATGGATCCTCAATCACCTCTACTCCATAAGGGTCTCGGATGCCCATTGCGGACTGAGAGCTATAAAGAGAGATGCTCTAAAGAAGCTGAGACTGAAAACGACCGGTATGGAGTTCGCTTCGGAGATGCTCGTCGAGGCATCACGCAAGAGGCTGAAGATCGCGGAGGTGCCCATAGACTATTATCCCAGGCGGAGGGGCGGTTCCAAGCTGCGCTCGTTCTCGGATGGCTGGCGGCACTTGAGATTCATGATGCTCTATCAGCCGGTGCCGTTTCTCATAGCTCCAGGTGCAGTGACCATGGTTATGGGGGCCATGCTGACCGCATGGGTTCTCTTCGCATCCAGATCATCAGAGCTCAGAACACACTCTCTGATTCTGGGAAGCCTGCTGCTCTTCATAGGCTACCAGACGTTTCTGGCGGGCGTGCACTTCTCCGTGTTTGCAGCTATACACAACATCAGCAACAGCAGTTTTGCGAGGAAACTGCTCAGCTATCACTCGCTCGAGAAGGAGATGTTAATAGGAACCGCGTTCGTATTCGCAGGCTTATCGCTGGGAGCAAAGGTTCTCGGGAGCTGGATATCCTCCGGTCTTGGATCGCTTGCAGAGGTCCAGACTGCCATGATGGCGCTGATACTCTCTATCATCGGGATCCAGACCATCTTCTCCGGCATGCTGATAAGCCTCTTCCTGCTCACAGATAACAGAGATTGATCAGTTGGGTGTGTTTTTGAATGAGAATCGCATATGTTTACGATGCGGTTTACCCTTGGATCAAGGGAGGTGCTGAGAGAAGGGTTTATGAGCTCTCTCAGAGGCTCGCCTCTAGGGGGCATGAGGTTCACTGTTACGGCGAGAGGTGGTGGGGGAGGGAGAAGCATATCTCTCTCGGTGGGGTACACCATCATGCAGTATGCCCGGCGTATTCGTTATACGCAAAGGATCGTAGATCGATAAAAGAGGCGATTCTGTTCTCCCTCGGAGTTCTCAGAGATCTGAGCAGAGATTTCGATGTTGTAGACTGTCAGGAGTTTCCGTATCTCTCGTGCTTCTCCGCAAGGCTTCGTTCGAGGAGATCCTCACTATTCATAACCTGGCATGAGGTCTGGGGAGACTACTGGCTGGAGTATCTGGGCATTGCTGGATATCTCGGCAGTGCTGTTGAGAGAGCAACGGCAAAATTGACCGAAAATAACATCGCGGTCTCCGAGATGACGAAAAGGGAGCTGCGCGATTTGGGCGCGACCAGCATTGTTGTGCCGAATGGAATCGATTTCAAATACATAGATTCCATCGCGCCAGCGGAAGAGCAACACGATCTCATATTCGCGGGAAGGCTGATCTCACATAAAAATCTCCACATGCTTCTTGAGGCTCTTTCGTTTTTAGATTCAGATATAAAGCTCCTGATCGTCGGCGAAGGGCCAGAGGCTCCGCGTCTGCATAAGCTCATGAGAAGTCTGGGTTTGCAGGATAACGTGATATTCAGCGGATTCCGCGAATACGAGGAGATGATCGCACTTATGAAATCCTCGCGTGTTTTTGTCCTTCCATCAACAAGAGAGGGTTTCGGGATGGTGGCTCTAGAGGCAATGGCATGTGGCATTCCCGTCGTTACTGTAAGGCACAGAATGAATGCCACATGCGATCTGATAACACCAGAGACTGGTGTGATATCAGAGCCGACAGCCAATTCTCTCGCGGATGCAATCCGCTCAGCCCTCGAGCTAGCCAAAAGAACTGGCCCTCGCTGCAGAGAGATCGCCATGCAGTATGACTGGGATCTAATATGCAAGCGGATAGAAGGCGTGTATGAGAATAGTTGTTGATGCTGTGTTTGATGATGTTCAGGAATCCAATAGTGCCAATTCACAAAAATCAATCTTGGTAGGAATCGAGGACTGTCCGGCTAAGCGCTGAGGCCAGAGATTTGGACCTTTACCGCTTCTTAGAAACAGTTAAACTTTATTCGGACAGGCACAGAATCGATATCTTTCGACTTCGACTCTTCAACACAATGTTGATGACCCCTTCAGCATTGGATCTAAGCTTTCATCACATCCCGGCTGATCAAGCATCAATATTTAGCCAGCTGCATATACGAGAGCTACGAAAATGAGACACAGAGATCTCCATTCATGGGATGCAAGCCCTGAGGAGGCCGTTGCGATACAGGAGATGCTTGCGCCGTTAGTTGAGAGGAGGGCTGTAGATCGCGTAGAGACTTTGGCCGCTGCTGATGTCTCGTTCTCCGGATCCAAGGCGTATGCAGCTGCCGTGCTCTTCGATTACAGGGATATGCGCATGATCGATATATCTTTCGCAGAGATGGATGTCGTATATCCATACATACCCGGACTGCTGACGTTTCGTGAAGGGCCTGTCATTCTAAAAGCGCTTGAGGGCATCGATGAAGCAGACGTGATCTTATTCGACGGCCAGGGAATAGCGCATCCAAGAAGGCTCGGAGAGGCAGCACATCTCGGATTGCTCCTCGATCGCCCTTCCGTTGGCTGTGCGAAATCGAGGCTTTGCGGGGATTTCTCGCAGCCGCGGGAGAGGCGGGGCTCATACACCCCACTTGTAGATCGCGGCGAGACTGTAGGCGCTGTGCTTAGAACACAGAGGTCCAGAAAACCCCTCTTCGTTTCGCCCGGGCATAAGATGGATCTGAACTCAGCTATCAGAATAGTGCTCAGGTGCACCATGCACCATAGAATACCAGAGCCTCTGCGCATGGCACACATGAAATCCGGCGAACGCGCAAGGGGGCTGTCTTAGGACGAAGGCAGGGCTACACCCGTAAAGATACAGCTCGCAAGTGCTGTATAGTCCCGAAAGTCTTGGCCTTATAAACCCCACCATTGGATCTAGGCCTCAAGTCAGTTCACGCTCCATTCTATCCATGAATACTCT
>FWPV01011574.1_pt1 | contig 13987 bp, 10 predicted proteins | sample 2228371 | NCBI WGS metagenome assembly FWPV01 (sample SAMEA103939776, study PRJEB20133) | metagenome
TGCCCGTCCCTCATCAAGAGGGATGATAGCACACCTCGCGCCCCAGGGCAACCGGCACGCTACATTCTAATAACATTGCGTAGAGCCGACCCCCACCCTTGCGCTTTAATCCATCGTGCCTTGCTCGCGGTGGTGTCGATAAGTCAGGTTTGTCCTGCCAGCGGGGGCGGGTGGGCGCGGCTCAGCTTCGCCGTTGGGCGGGCTACCATAGGTGTTGTTGCGGAAGTTTTGCCACGCCAAATAGGAGTAGATATGCGAGAACCTACTACATTGACTAAAACCATTGACATACAAGAAATCCAGCCGCGATGGAGCGAGTTGCTGTCGTGGGTACTGGCAGGCACAGAGATTATCTTCGCGCAAGGTAGCACGCCACTTGCACGTCTCATGCCTATGGCATCATCTGTACAGCCACGTCAACCGGGCTTACACACAGGGGCCATCTGGATGAGCCATGATTTTGACCAGCCCTTACCAGACGAGTTCTGGGTCGGTGGCGCATGAAGCTACTTCTGGATACCCACGCGTTTATCTGGTGGGATAGCGATCCGGCCAAGTTACCAGCGCGTGTGCTGGCACTGTGTCAGGATCGGACGAACGTGATCCTGCTGAGCGTGACGAGCGTCTGGGAGATGCAGATCAAGCACCAATTGGGCAAGTTGAAGCTGCAAATGCCTTTGGCGGAGGTGGTCAAAAGCCAGCAGGAAACCAACGGGGTGGTGGTGCTTCCGATCACGTTGGCCCACGTGTTGGGAATAGAGAGCTTGCCAGCGCACCACAAAGACCCGTTTGATCGTCTGTTGATTGCCCAGGCGCAGGTCGAAAATGCGGCGTTGGTGAGTGGCGACCCTGTATTTGCCAGCTATGATGTCAAACTGATCTGGTAGGGTAACGTTGCCTTCCACTACCGCCCGCCCAACACGCGCTGGAGCCGACCCCCACCCTTGTGCTTTAACGAAGTCACTCTACCAGCGGGGGCAGCGGTCGGTCAGGTTTGTTTTGCTCGCGGGGGCGGGTGGGCGCGGCTCACACCAACCGTTAGCCCGCATCGTCGCGTCGTCTCGATGATCTTCCGGACACTGACGAAAATCGCCAGTCGTCTTGCTGGGTGTGCAGTGTTCAGGTCCTTTGTAGTGGCAGTGTAGCGGGAGGTGCGGAAATGAGTCGTCCAGTACTGGTACTGCTCATCGTGGCGATCATCGCGGCCATCGTGCTGATCTGTGGCGGGAACGGCGTCCACGACGGTGGACGCCTGGCTGCCAGCCCTCCAGGTGCGACCTCGGTCGCCAGGTTGACTCGATGCTCGCTGTGACGATCAAGTTGCACGTCTCACCCAGCACGTCTTCTTCGTCTCACGCTCAATGGAGAGCTGCATGGCCCCACCCCAATCGGCCCGGATGCGTCTCTTGTTCCGGCCCCGCCCCGCGCACACGTTCCGCGCCCTGCGACACCGCAATTTCCGCCTGTTCTTCTTCGGCCAGCTCATCTCCCTGGTGGGCACCTGGATGCAGACCATCGCCCAGCAATGGCTGGTCTACCGGCTCACCGGCTCGGCCGCGATGCTGGGTCTGGTCAGCCTGGTGGGCCTGATCCCGCTGCTGCCCCTGTCGCTGTGGGGCGGCTCGCTGGCGGACCGCTTCCCCAAGCGCGCCATCCTGCTGGTGACCCAGGCCGCGATGATGATCCTGGCCTTTATCCTGGCCGGGCTGACGTGGACCGGCCTGGTGGAGGTGTGGCACGTGCTGGTGCTGGCCGCGGCGCTGGGCGCGGCCAATGCCGTGGACATCCCGGTGCGCCAGGCCTTTATCGTGGAGATGGTGGAGGGCAAGGAGGACCTGAGCAATGCCATCGGCCTGAACTCGGCCATCTTTAACGCGGCGCGGGCCATCGGGCCGGCGGTGGCCGGCCTGGCCGTGGCGACGACCGGCGAGGCCGGGGCGTTCTTGGTCAATGGGGTCACGTTCATCGCCGTCATCGCCGGCCTGCTGCTGATGCGTGACCTGCCGGCCACCTTGCCCCCCACGCGCACCGTCCGGCTAGGCGTGCACCTGATCGAGGCCGTGCGCTACGTGCGAGGCCAGCAGGTGGTGCTGGTGCTCCTCAGCCTGGTGGCCGTCTCGGCGTTCCTGTCCATGCCGTATACCACGCTGCTGCCGGTCTTTGCCCAGGATGTGTTGAGCGAGAGCGCGCGGCCCGTACTGGACTGGCTGAGCGCCAGCGGCTGGTTCACGTTCCAGGCGCCGGACGCGCTGATCTACGGGCTGCTCATGGCGGCCACGGGGTTGGGGGCCGTGACCGGCGCGCTGTTCGTGGCCTCTTTGCCCGGCAGCGCCCGGCGCGGCCGCTGGCTGACCCTGGGCAACCTGGGCTTTCCGGCCCTCCTGCTGGGCCTGGCGTTGAGCCGGTCCTTCGCCCTCTCGCTGATCCTGCTCGTGGGCGTGGGGTTCAGCTTTGTGACCCAGAACGCGCTGGCGAACACGCTCATCCAGATCATCGTGCCGGACGCGCTGCGCGGGCGGGTGATGAGCTTTTACGCCCTCGTCTTTCAGATGATGATGCGGCTGGGCGGGGGACAGGCCGGCGCCCTGGGGGACATGCTGGGCGCGCCGCTGACTGTGGGCCTGGGGGCATTGGTGTGCCTGATCTACGGCGCGTTCGTGGCCTGGCGCTACCCCCGGGTGAGGAACATAGCCTAGATCTTGTCGGGAAAGCCCAACGTAGGGCGGACTTTCTGCCAGCCGCAGGCTAGAAAGCCTGCGCTACGATTTGCAGGGTTTTCCGACAGAAACCAGCCTGGAACCAGAGCCGCCGAGGTTTCTCCAACCTCGGCGGCCTATTTTTAGCACGATCCCTGTCTTAAAAGACCGTAGCATCGGGTCTCGCCCGTTTCTCGCCGGCATAATCCGCCCACAAAGGGCTTATGAACGGTATTGTGTTTAGCCCTTCAGCCCCGAGTAGCTCACCCCTTCGACAAAGTAGCGTTGGAAGACGGCAAAGATGACCGCCATCGGCAGCGTCATCAGCAGCGACCCGGCCAGAAAGAGGCCAAAGTCGAGCGTCTGCCCCACGGCCGCGCCCCGGAGCGTCGCCAGCCCCAGGGTGAGCGGCCATTTGTCGCGCGCCGTGGGTCCCAGCGCGATGAGCCAGTGCTGCATCTCGTTCCAGGTCCCCTGGAAGCTAAAGATCGTCAGCGCGGTCAGGGCCGGCGTCGCCATGGGCAAGACGATGTTCCAGAAGATGCGGAACGGGTTGGCGCCGTCAATGCGCGCCGCCTCTTCGATCTCGCCGGGGACGGACTCGAAGAACTGCTTCATCAGAAAGATGCCGAACGCATCCACCAAAAGCGGCAGGATCGCCCCCTGGTAGGAAGCCAACAGGTCGAGCTGCTTCAGGATGATGAACTTGGGGATGAGGAGCACCACGCCGGGGATCATCATCGTGGAGAGGATGCCCAGAAAGACCACCTGCCGGCCGGGGAAGCGCAGCCGCGCCAGGGCGTAGCCGGCCAGCGAATCGAAGAACAGCCGGCCCAACGTCACGATGACGGAAAAGATCAGGCTGTTGAGCGTCCAGAGCGGGATGTTGGCCTGGCCCTGGGTGAGCTTCTGGTAGTGCTCCAGGGTGAATGTCTCCGGGATCAGCCGCGCGGCCTGCTGCGCGATCTCCGGCGCGGTCTTGAACGAGTTCGAGATCGCGTAGATGAACGGCAGGATCATCGCCAGCGCAAAGCCGATGAGCAGGGCATAGGAAAGGACCACCAGCACGGCCTGGAGCCAGGTTGGTCGCGCGCCAGCCATCTGGGGTCGCGCCGATGTTCCGAGTCGAGCCGCTGGTTGCGCCATGTTCGCCTCCTCCTAATCCTGCAGCCGCTCGCCGATGATGCGGCGCTGGAGCATCGTCATCACAAAGATGATGACGAACAGCGCCACCGACGTGGCGGCCGCCAGGCCCATCTTGGCCTCGTTGAACCCGCTGCGGTAGATGAGGTACGCGATGGTCATCGTCGTCTTGGCCGGGCCGCCGGCGTTGGTCATCACATAGATCTGGTCAAAGACCTGGTAGCATCCGATCAGGCCGATAGTGACCACGAAAAAGATCGTGGGCCGCAGCAGGGGCACGGTGACGTGGCGGAACGTCTGCCAGGCGTTGGCCCCGTCCACCACAGCGGCCTCGTAGACGTGATGGGGGATGTCCTGCAACGCGGCCAGGAAGATCAGCATCATGGTGCCGGCGGTGGTCCAGATGTTCAGCATCATGATGGCCCAGAGTGACACGCTGGGCGCGCTGATCCACTGCCAGGGGGTCAGGCCCAGGATCACCGGCTCGGTCATCCACGAGGGAGCCGTGCGGATGGTGAGGCCCACCACGGCCAGCAGGTTGGTGACCAGGCTGGTAGGGTCGTCCATCCAGTTGATCGGCGTGTAGCCGGGCCAGATGGCCTGGACGAGCTGGTTGAACAGGCCGCCCTTCTGGTAGATCCACAGGAAGATCAGGGAGATCGCCACCGACGAGGTGATGGACGGGAAGTAGAATGCAGTGCGGAAAAAGCCCTTGCCTTTGAGCCAGCGCTGGTTCACGATCGTCGCCAGGAACAGGGCCAGGATGGTCTGCAACGGCACCACGCCCAGGGAATAGAACGTGGTATTGCGCAGGGCGATGAAAAAGTCGGTGCGCCGCACGCTATCGTTCAGGAGTAACTCCTGGTAGTTCGTCAGGCCGGCGAAGGTGGCCTCCGTGGGTGGCGTGAGTCCGCCCCAGTCCTGAAAGCTGACCCACAACGCGAACAGGATGGGGATGAACAGGAACACCGCCATGATCACCACCGCCGGCGCGACGAATATCCAGCCGGCGATGGCTTCCTGCCGGCGTTGCCCTTTGATTGCACCGGATGTCTTTTGAGCCATGGGAGCCTCCCCTTGAGCAGGATACAGGATGCAGGGGGCAGGGGGACCGGGAGGACCAGCCCGTGTCCCCCTGCGCTCGTAACTACCGCCGCGCTCCGAGAGGGTTTGTAACCCTCGGTCAGTGCAGCAGCGCTGCAGACGGCGGTTGCCAACCGCCGTCGAGCACGTGGGCTGGATTGGCTACTTGAGGACTTGCTCGCCGGCCTTCTGGGTGTCGGCCAACACCTGGGCGGCGGTCTTTTGCCCGCCGATGATCTCCTCGATGCCAGAGTTCAGCGTGTCCAGCACCGGCTGGAAGCCGGCCGGGAACTGCCACACATGCGCGTACTCGGCCCCGGCCAGGAAGACGCCCAGTTCCGGGAACTTGGCCACCCAGTGCTGGCGGAGCGATTTGCGCGTGGGCATCGCCAGGCCCAGGTCGGTCCACTTTTGCATGCCCTCTTTGCCCGTCAGGTAGTTGAGCAGCGCCTCAGAACCTTCGGGGTTCTTGGCGTTCGCAGCCACCGCGTAGGCCACGGTGAAGGCCAGCGTCCCTTTGCCGGCCGGCCCGGCCGGCAGCTCGGCGATGCCGAACTCCACCTGGGGAAAGTCACGCTTCAGGTAGGGCACGATCCAGTTGCCCTCCACCACCATGGCGACCTTTTCCTTGCCGAAGGCCTCGCCGTTCCAACCTGTGTCTACCTGCGCGGGCTTCACGGCATAGCCATCCAGATACAGGCCGGTGTAGAACTCCAGGGCTTCCTTGGCCTGAGGCGTGTTGATGTCCATCTGGCCCTGGGCGTTGATCACGTGGCCGCCGGCCTGGTAGAGGAACGCCAGCCAGCGGTCGGCGCTCGGCGAGAGCGACAGGCCATAGACACCCTTGCTCTTATCCGTCAGCTTCTTGGCTGCTTCCTTAAGCTCGGCCCAGGTGGTGGGCACGGCCACGCCGGCGTTCTGGAGCATCTTCTTGTTGTAGATGAGCGCCAGGGTAGAAAAGTCTTTGGGCGGGGCGTAGAACGTGCCCTCGGCGGTGAACCCCGCGCGCAGGGCCGGATAAAAGTCGTCGGGGTCCTGGATCTTCATGGCCTTCAGGGCCTTGTTCTTATAAAAGTCGGCGAACCGGCCGGCGTCCAGGTAGAAGAGGTCCGGGGGCGACCCGCCAGCCAGCGACGTCTGCAAGGTCTCGTCGTACTTGGTCACCGGGGTGAAGGTGGCCTCGTACTTGTCCTGCGAGGCGTTAAAGTCCTTGATGATCTGGGTCAACATCTCGTTTTCCGCGTCCGACGAGGACCAGCCCAAGAGTTGCAGTTTGATCTTGGCGGCCGGCTCGGGCGCCTTGGTCGGCTCGGGCGCCTTGGTGGCCTGTGGGGCCGTGGTGGGCTGTGCGGCCGACTTGGTGGGTTCCGGCGCGGTCGTGGGCGTGGCTGGCGGCGGGCACTGCGCCGCCAACACGCTCAAGACCATCACGAGGGCCAGCAACAGGCTGGCTGTACCAAAGTGCTTGTTCATCGTTTCTCCTCCATGAATGATATGAGTAGTTTCCTATGTGCCCGGCGCATCCTGTAGCAACGAAAACAGGCCGGGCGCGGGCAAGCTAACAGCTTGCCCTACGATTTAGGCCGCTTCTCGGATCACGCAGACTTCTCACCCCCTTTCTTCACGATTGGGTTGCAGGTTAGTCTGCAACCTGAGCTAACCGGGCCAACACGTCGGCCCAGTGCACGTCCGCCAGGCTGGGCCACACGGCGTGAGCGGCCCCCACGCGCTCGGCTGGCCCCAGCCCCACGGCCCACATGCCCGCCGCCCGGGCCGCGGCTACGCCGGAGGCGGCGTCTTCCACCACCACGCACTCGGCGGGGGGCAGGCCCAGCCGCGCCGCCGCATAGAGGAACAGGTCGGGCGCGGGCTTTTGCCGGGCCACGCTGCGTCCGTCCACCAGCACGTCCACCCGGTCGGCGATGCCCAGCCGCTCCACCACGCGGGAGGCGTTCTCGCTGGCCGAGCCGATGGCGATGCGCACGCCGGCCGCCCGCAGCTCGTCCAGCAGGGCCGCCGCGCCGGGCAGCAGATGGGCCGGCGTCACGGTCTGGATCAGCTCCCGGTAGTAACGGTTCTTGCGCGCCATCATCTCCTGCATCTGCGCCTCGGTGGCCGGCCGGCCCGCCAGCAGGCGCAACAGCGAATCCCGGCGCGATAGCCCGCGCAGCGCCTCATTCGCCTGCCGGTCGAAGGGGATGCCCTCCTCGTCGGCCAACCGCTGCCAGCCCCGGTAGTGCAGTTCCGCTGTGTCGGTGAGCACGCCGTCCAGGTCAAAGATCACGCCGCGAATGGTCGGCCGGGCAGTGGCCGGCCGCAGGTCGAACGTGAAGCGCTGGCCGCGCCAGCGCAGCCCGAATTGGAGGTGCGTCCAGCCCGGCGGCAGGCGCGGCGCGACCACCGGGCCGGCCGGGGTCAAGCGCAGCCCGCCAAAGCCCAAGACCACGGCCTGCCACACGCCCCCGGCCGCGGCCGCGTGGATGCCGTCGGCGGTGTTGCCCCGCAGGTCGTGCAGGTCCACGAGCGCGCCGCGCATGAAATGCGCGTAGGCTTCGTCCCCCAGGCCCAACTCGCAGGCCAGGATGGCGTGGATGGCCGGGCCAAGCGAGGAGCCGTGGGTATGATCGGTGCGCGGTACGTAATAGTCCCAGTTGGCGCGCAGCGTCTGCTGGTCGTACCGGTCGCGCAGCAGGTAGAGGAGCATCAGCACATCGGGCTGCTTGAGCACCTGGCGGCGATTGGCCTCCTCGATCCCCAACACGGCCTGCATGGACTGGGTGCGCGGCTCGTAGTCGGCCAGGTTCACGTCTTCCAGGTCGAAAAAGCCGTCAAACTGCTCCATCAGCCCGGTTTCGGGATCGTGCAGCACCCGGATGCGCTCGCGGACGGCGTTCCAGTGAGCCAGTCGGGCCGGGGTCAGGTCCAGTTGGGCCGCTAAGGCGGCCGCCCGGTCTGGAGCGGTCTGGCGCAGCCATTCCAGCACCGTCAACGCCGTCTCCAGGTGCCACTGGGCCATGCGGTTGGTGAAGACGTTGTTGTTCACGTGCTCATGGTACTCATCCGGGCCGATGACGTCGTGGATCTCGTAGGCCGCGCGGTCGGCGTGCCACTGGGCGCGGCTGGCCCAGAACCGGGCCGTGTCCAGGATGATCTCGGCTCCGTAGTCGCGCAAGAAGTCGTCGTCGCCGGTGGCCTGCCAGTAGCTCCAGACAGCGTAGGCCACGTCGGCGGTGATGTGCAGCTCGATGTCGCCGCACCAGATGCGCACCAGCTCCTCGCCCTGCGGACCCGGCACCCAGCGCGGCGTGACCTCATCGCCGGTGTCCGCGCTTTCCCAGGCGAACATGGCCCCCTCGTAGCCTGCGGCCGCCGCCTTGCGCCGGGCGCCGGGCAGGGTGTGGTAGCGGTACAGCAGCAGATTGCGCGCCAGGGCGGGCTGCGTGCAGGCCAGGAAAGGCACGATAAAGATGTCGGTATCCCAGAACACGTGCCCCCGGTATCCAAAGCCCGACAGGGTCTTGGCCGGGATGCTCACCCGGTCGTCGTGACGTGGGGCCGCGGCCAATACCTGGAACAGGTTGTAGCGGACGGCCAGTTGCGCCAGGGGGTCGCCCTCGATCTGCACGTCGGCGTCGGCCCAAACCTCGGCCCAGGCATCCTGGTGTGCCGAGCGCAAGGCGGCATAGTCCGGCAACGCGGATAGCCGCTGCCGGGCGGCCTGGACAGGCGCGTCCGTGTCCCGCGAGGTAAAGACGGTCGCCGTCTTTTCCAGGGTGATGGGCTGCCCGGCGCGGGCCTGCACCGTGGCCTTGAGCACCGGGTAGCCCCGACAGCCCATCGCCTGGATGGGCACGTAGCCAGCCCCGCGCACGTCGAGCCGGGTCGCCAGGCCCAGCTCGTGATGGCTGCGGCGGGTGCGCATCCGCAGCCAGATGGCATCACCGTTGCCGCCCTGGTCGAGCCACTTCCAATGCAGCAGGCCCTGGTTCTCCGGGTAGCCGTTGAGGGCCGCGTGCACCTCGATGATGCCGTCAAAGTTCAGTGGGGTGAGGCAACACTGGAGGGCCAGCACGTGCTCGTCTGCCAGGCTCACGAAACGCTCAAAGTGGAGGTCCACCGTGCGGCCGGCGGGGCTGCGCCAGCGCACGTCGCGGGAGAGCAGGCCCCGGCGCAGGTCGAGTTGGCGGCGGTAGCTGATCACCTGGCCCTGGTCCAGGCGGAAGCGCTCGCCTTCCACCAGGATCGCCAGCGGCAGCCAGTCGGGCGCGTTCGCCAGCTCGGTGTAGGCGATGGGCACATCGTCAAAGAGGCCGTGGATCAGCGTGGCCGGCTGGTCGTCGGGATAGCCTTCCTCCAGGCTGCCCCGCGTGCCCAGGTAGCCGTTGCCCAGGGTAAACAACGTCTCCTGGCGATGCTGGTGCGCCGGGTCAAACTCGGTTTCAGAGATCGTCCAGGTGGCTTCGTCCATGGGTCGCTCGCTCAGGATAGCACCATGTCGGGGGCGGTGGACTGGCGCACGATCAACCGGGGTTGGAGCAACACCTGGGCAGGCACCGGCGTTCGCCCCTGGACCAGGTCAATCAACATGCTCACCACCCGTTCCCCCACCTCGACGATGGGCTGGCGCAGGCTGGTGAGGGCCGGGCGCAAGTAGCCGGTGATGGGCGCATCGTCAAAGCCCACCACGGCCAGGTCGCGCCCCACCACCAGGCCCGCGTCGGCGGCCGCGTTCATCACGCCGATGGCCATGAGGTCGGTGATGGCGACCACGGCCGTGGGCCGTTGGTTGGGGGATAGCGCCAGCCACTCTTGGGTCGCGCGGTAGGCGGCATAGTAATCGTTCTCGGTCCGGATCACCCCAGCCGGGGGCACGTCCAGGCCAGCCTGGCTCATGGTTGCGTAATAGCCGGCCAGGCGGTGCTGGCCGCTGAGCGAGTCCTCCGGCCAGGCCAGGCAGGCGATGCGCCGGTGGCCCCGGTCGAGCAGGTGCTGGACCGCTTGCCGCACCCCATCGGCGCCGTCCACGTCCACCCAGGGAAAATCCCAGTCGGGGTTGGCGCGGCCAAAGGCCACGAAGGGAAAGCCCACGTCCAGGAGATAGCGGATGCGTTGGTCGTTCAGGTTCGTGTCCGACAGGATAAAGCCATCCACCCGGCCACTCTCGACCATGTCCTGGTAGACCTCGATCTCGTCGTGGGGCTGGGGGCAGGGGAAGGTGAGGACGTGGTAATTGTGCTCGGCGGCGGCCTCAGCCATGCTGTACATGAAGCGTTCCAGGACGGGGTTGAATTGGTCCGGGGGCAACGGGCGCCAGGAGTAGCCGAACATGCGGCTTTCGCCGGCCTGGAGGTTCTGGGCGATGATGCTGGGCCGATAGCCCAGGCGTTCAATGGCGGCCAGCACGCGCTGGCGGGTGGCCTCGCTCACCATGCCCCGGTCGTTGAGCACGTAGGACACGGTGGCGATGGAGACGCCGGCCTCTTTGGCGACATCGCGGATCGTGGGCATGAGCACCTCACTTAAACGTTTAAATCAAGGCTCTAAAGAAAACCCGGCGGCGGACCGGGCGACCTGGTTACTTAACCGTTTAAATTATACCGGACCTTGCGCCTTTTGTCAAGGCCCCGGTAGCTTGACAAAACCCGGTGGTCGTGTACAATTCACCCACAGGCTGTCGCTTGGGGCCTGTGGGAGCCGATCCCCCGCGGCACCGGGCGGCGCCGGCCTGCCCGTCGTCTGAAGCCGACAGCCCGCTTGAAACTGCACGGGGATCGGGCGACCACCAGGGGCCTGGGCCTGACCTCGCGCCCGGCGCAGGGTCACGTTGCGTGCCCGCCACGAGCCAGGGACATTGGGGGAAACGTATTGATCCATCGGGACACACACCGCACCGAGCGCCGTTTCATCCTGTCGTTGGCCCTGACCGGCCTGGTTCTGGTCGCCGAGATCGGTGGCGGGCTATGGACCGGCAGCCTGGCCCTGCTCTCCGATGCAGCCCACGTTTTCCTGGACCTGTTTGCCCTGGGGCTGAGCTACATCGCGTTGCGCCTGGCCGCCTTGCCGCCAGACGACCGTCACACCTATGGCTTTCATCGGCTACAGGTATTGGCTGCCCTGGCCAACGGGGCGACCTTGCTCCTGGTGGCCTTTGAGATCTTTCGTGAGGCATGGGCACGGTTCCAGAATCCAGTCCCGGTGCTGGCTGGTCCGATGTTGGCCGTGGCCGTGCTGGGCCTGGCGATCAACGTGGTTGTGGCCCTGCTCCTGCACGAGCATGGCCGGCATGACCTGAACGTGCGCAGCGCCTTCCTGCACGTCTTGGGCGACGCGCTGGCCTCGGTGGGGGTCATAGTCGCCGGTCTGATCATCCTCCTGACCGGCTGGACCTGGGCCGATCCGCTGATCAGCGTGTTCATCGGGCTGATCGTCCTGGTGGGATCGGGGCGAGTCCTGCGTGATTCGGTGCACATCCTGGCCGAGGGCGTGCCCCAGGGCCTGACGGTGTCTCAGGTGGCGGAGCGGATGGGTCAGGTCGCCGGCGTGGAAGGGATACACGATCTGCACGTCTGGACGGTCGGCCCCGGCTATGCGGCCCTCAGCGCGCACGTCGTGCTCGCCGACCAGTCGCTGAGCGAGGCCCGGCGCGTGATGGACAGCTTGAAACGGACACTGGCTGAGGAGTTTGCCATCGAGCATACCACCATCCAGTTCGAGTGCGAGAGCTGCGGGCAGCAGCCCGTGGTCTGCGTGAACGGCAAGATGAGATAAAGAGGATGGTCGCCATCGTGGGTCGTGAAGGGAATGTGGCAGAATCGTATCCGTTGCTGAGTGTAGAGGAAGCCTTGGAGAACGTGCTGGCGGCCTTTGCGCCGCTCCCGCCGGAACGCGTGCCGATTCTGGAGACACTGGGCCGGGTGCTGGCCGAGGACGTCTATGCCGACATGGACATCCCGCCCCTGGCGAACACGGCTATGGACGGCTATGCCGTGCGCGCTGCCGACACCGCCGGGGCCAGCCCGGCGCAGCCAGCGCGTCTGCGCATCGTCGGCGACCTGGCCGCCGGCTACACGACGGACGTGGCGGTGTTGTCGGGGACGGCCATCCGCATCATGACCGGCGCGCCCATCCCACCTGGGGCCGACGCCGTGGTCCCGTTCGAGGACACCGTGCGAGACGGCGAGTGGGTTCACGTCCTCACCCGTGTGCCCGGGGGCAAGAACGTCCGCCAGGCCGGCGAGGACGTGCAGCGCGGCGCGCTCGTCCTGCCTCGGGGCACGGTCATTCGCCCCCAGGAAGTGGGGATGCTGGCCGCCCTGGGCCGCAAAGAGGTCTGGGTTCACCGCCGGCCGCGCGTGGCCATCCTGGCCACCGGCGACGAGGTGATCGAGATAGACGCCCCCTGGCGGCCGGGCCAGATCCGCAACGCCAACTCGTATTCCAACGCCGCCCAGGTGCTGCGCTATGGCGGCGTGCCCATCCTGTTGGGCATCGCCCGCGACCACGTGGCCGAGCTGACGGCCAAGATCCGGGCCGGGCTGGAGCAAGGCGCCGACCTGTTCCTCACTTCCGGCGGCGTCTCCGTGGGCGACTTTGACGTGGTCAAGACGGTGCTGGCCGCTGAGGGCGAGATGGGCTTCTGGCGGGTGCGGATGAAGCCCGGCAAACCACTGGCCTTTGGGCATCTCCGGGGCGTACCGCTATTGGGATTGCCGGGCAACCCGGTCGCGGCCATGATCAGCTTTGAGCTGTTTGCCCGGCCGGCCATCCTCAAGATGTTGGGCTACGCCCGTTGGGAAAGGCCCACGGTGGAGGCCACGCTGTTGGATGAGGTGCGGCGCAAGGACGACCGTCGCCACTACCTGCGGGTGACGGTTGAGACGCGCGACGGCGAGTACATGGCCCGGCTGACCGGCGATCAAGGCTCCGGCATCCTGCTCTCGATGGTGCGGGCGCAAGGGTTGGCGATCATCCCAGAGGACGCGCACCACTTGCCCGCCGGCTCGCGCGTGGCGGTGATGATGCTGGACTGACCTGCCTTGAAAATAGCATAGACCCTTCGGGTTTCTCAAACCCAAAGGGTCTGGCCCCACGGGGACTATGGTCATGCTTTGCGGTGAACGTCGTTCATGATGACTGATCTAACAATAAGGAACACGTGCGATGATAGAAGTGCTCGCGGCCTTGAGCGAGGCCCTACGACATCGCGAGGCGGTGGCCCTGGCGACGGTGGTGGCGGTGCATGGTGCGTCGCCGGCCCAGGTGGGCTTTAAGCTGCTGGTCTGGCCGGACGGCCGCGCCGTGGGCAACGTGGGCGGCGGGGCGCTGGAACAGCGGATCCGGGCGGAGGCGCAGGCCGCCCTGACCGAGGGGCGCGCCCGGCTGGTGCATTATGCCCTGCGCGAGGAGGGGCCAGACGCGGTGGGGATGCTGTGCGGCGGCGAGGCCACCGTCTTTATCGAGGTCTACCAGCCCGCCCCGGTCCTGCTCCTCGTCGGCGGGGGGCACATCGGGCAACCGCTGGCCGAATTGGCCCGCATCGTCGGCTTTCAGGTGCAGGTGGTGGACGTGCGCCCGACGCGGGCCACCGTGCCCCAGCTCGACCCGGCGACCATCACGCCCCAGACCTACGTGGTGCTCATCACCGAGGATCACATCACCGACGAGCAGGCATTGCGTCAGGTGCTCGCCACGCCGGCCGCATACATCGGCATGATCGGCAGCTGGCGCAAGGTGCGCGCTATCTTTGACCACCTGCGCGCCGACGGCGTGAGCGACGAACAGTTGTCGCGGGTGCGTGCCCCCATCGGCCTGGACCTGGGGGGCCGCCAGCCCGCCGAGATCGCCCTGGCTATCCTGGCTGAGGTGGTGCAGGTGCGCTACGGCGGGACGGGGCGGCCACGGTCGCTAGAACGGCTCTCCGATGCATGATCGCATGTAACTGTTCGCCCTGGCGAAGGTTTGCGGTCCATTCGCGGGCAAGAGCGCAGGCGCATTTGTAACCTTCGCAGGGGTAGCCCGGAACTGAGGTAACGATGACGAAGGCTTCCTTTTCGCCCAAGCTACGC
>FWPV01011583.1_pt1 | contig 13980 bp, 11 predicted proteins | sample 2228371 | NCBI WGS metagenome assembly FWPV01 (sample SAMEA103939776, study PRJEB20133) | metagenome
AGAACAGCAATTGTTCCACTTTCCTGGCAGGCACAGTTTGAGGATTTAAGAGATTACCAGGGAGTAGGCTGGTATAAAAAAACATTTTTGCTTGAAAAAATTGATCCTGAAAAATTATACATCCTAAAATTTGATGCTGTTGATTATGTGTCTCGGGTGTATGTCAATAAAGAATTTGTAGGTGAAAATGAAGGAGGCTATACCCCATTTGAGTTTGAAATAACTAAAAATTTAAAACCAGGAGAAAATGAAATCATACTTCGTGTGCTTGATCCTTTGAATGAAGAGACGTTAACGGAAGGAATTGGTTATTATAATATTCCGCATGGAAAGCAAACATGGTATGTTCAGACGAGCGGAATTTGGCAAAATGTATCACTTTTAATTAAACCCGAACAATATATAAAGAGAGTTTATATAACTCCGGCAATCGATGGTAAAGTTTCTTTTAAGGGTATTCTGAATAAAGCAGTAAATGATCAACAAAAAATTGGAATTAAATTATTTGATCCATCGGGAAACGAAATTCTGGATAAAGAAGTAATTGTTTCTTTAAACGATAAAGTCTTTTATCTGAAAGAAGAAATTTCCGTTCCACAGCTCTGGAATTTTAATCAACCAAATTTGTATCGGGCAGAAATTAAATTAGGTGAAAGTTCAATCACTGAAAATTTCGGATTCAGAACCATCGAAGCAAAGAATAACAAACTCTATCTTAATGGAAAGCCATTCTACTTAATTGCTGCACTAGATCAGGATTTCTATCCGGAAACAATTTACACTGTGCCATCGGAAGAATATCTACGTGATCAAATGCTTAAGGCAAAACAGCTAGGGCTGAATATGCTTCGCTGTCACATAAAGGTCCCGGATCCACTTTATCTCAAAGTTGCAGATGAAGTTGGTCTATTAGTTTGGTACGAAGTTCCTAATTGGGATGTATTTAATGAAGATGCCGCAAAACGTGGTTCTGAAACAATTGACAAAATGCTTGAAAGAGATTGGAATCATCCATCGCTTGTAATTTTGAGTTTGATAAACGAAAGCTGGGGAATTGATCTTCAAAAGGGGGAGCAAAGAAACTGGCTTGTAAAAGAATTTGATCGGGTTAAAGAGAAAGCAGTCGGCAGATTAGTTGTGGACAATAGTGCATGCTGGGGAAATTTTCATATAAAGACCGATATAAATGACTATCACACATACTGGGCAATTCCGGAAAACAAAAATCAATTTGATAAAACAATTGAGGATGTTGCTTTACGGCCCAAATGGCTCTTTAGTGAATTTGGTGATTCACAGGAAAGAGGCGATGAACCACTATTGATTTCGGAGTTTGGAAACTGGGGTTTGCCGAAACTTCCTGAAAATCTTCCTTGGTGGTTTGACAGACAATTTCTCGACATACAAGTCTCGCTTCCTGCGGGAGTTCATAAAAGATTCACTGATCATAAACTTGGAAAAATTTTTAGTTCTTATAATCAACTTGCGGAAGCTAGTCAGTACTCACAGTTCAATGCTTTAAAGTACGAAATTGAGAAAATAAGAATGACTCCGCAGATTCAGGGATACGTAATTACTGAATTCACTGACATCAACTGGGAAAGTAACGGTTTGCTTGATATGTGGCGGAACTTCAAGGTCTATTCTGACGATCTTCCACTCATTCAACAGCAGGATATAATAATTCCTCGTCCGATAAAATATAATTACTGGTCGGGTGAAGAGGCGGAGATTGATATTTTTATTTCTCATTACAGTGATAAAAAATTATCTGCTATGAAATTAGAATGGAAGCTTGATGAGAATATCAAGGGCTCGATTGTTGTTGATAAATTAAAAGAATCTGATGTAACAAAGATTGGAATTATAAAATTTATTTTGCCTGAAAAAATCATTTCAGAAGAGATGAGAATTAATTTTACGCTGATTGATGCTAAAGGAAATATTGTTGCGAGGAATTTCTCTGAGTTATTTGTGTTTGAAAAAAGTTCAGTGCAAAACCAATATATAACCATCGTTGACCCGAATAAAAACCTTGGAAAGCTAACTAAAGAGCTTGGAAAGGATTACGTTTTTTCAAGTTTTTCAGATATCCTAATCACCAACTCAATCAATGCAGGTGTAATTGAAAAATTAAATGAAGGCAAGAATGTCATCTGTTTAATAGATTCAACTACGAATTTTCCTGAATCATTCCCATTTAAAATCAACAACAGAGAAGAAGAATGGCTTGATGGCAACTGGGCAACGAATATGAACTGGTTGAGAGACTCTAATCCATTGTTTAAAGGAATCAGTTTTGGTAAAACATTTGGGTTTGAAATTACACAGGCGGTTCCACGGAAAGTAATTACCGAAATTCCATCAGGAAATTTTGATGATGTATTATGTGGAATGTTCGTCGGTTGGCTTCATAAAAATTCCGCTTATGTCTTACAGACTAGAGTAGGAAATGGAAAATTATTGCTTTGCACTTTCCCATTAACAGAAAATTATTCAACCGATCCATTTGCAAAATTATTCATAAGAAATTTAATAGATTACACAAAAAGTAATGATTTTAATCCAACTATAAATTTGAAATTGAATTAAAAGACTGAGAGTTAATTATGGAGAAATTAAAACAGTTAATTGAGAATGAAATAAAATTTTCGGACGGGATTATAAAACTTAATCCAGCCTGGGTCGCAAGAAATTTTATTGCCCCAGGAAGAAGACTTGGATTACCTGACTCACAATATAGTCTCGGTGAGCGTGGTGGAATATGCGAACGCTGGCTTGCATCAACAACTAAAGCCGATAACAGGGTCTCCGTTCCTAATGAAGGTCTGAGCACTTTAAAGATGGAGTATGAAAGAGATGTCACACTAAAAGAAGCCGTTGAATTATTACCGGAATTAATTCTAGGTAAAGAATATTCAAAAACCCATTCAGGTTTGGGACGATTAGCCAAAATTTTTGATTATGAAGACCGCATTCCTTTTCATATTCACCAAATGCAAAAGCACGCGAGACTTGTTGGCAGAAATTCAAAAGATGAGGCATATTATTTCCCTGAAGGTGTTGATAAAGGAAAACATCCGGAGACATTTTTTGGAGTTCATCCCTACATAGTTAAAGAGAAAAAATTTGATTTGCTACTTCCGCACCTTGTTGAATGGCAAAATGATGGGATCGTTCAACACGCTTTTGCATTCAATCAGTACGAAGGAGATGGCTTTCATGTACCTTCCGGTGTAACACACGGGCCAGGTACAGCTTTAACAATAGAGCTTCAGGAGGATTCTGATGTTTTTGCAATGATGCAGGCAAGGGTGGGTGATACTTTCATCTCAAAAGATCTGCTTTGGAAAGATGTGAGGGATGAAGACAGACAGAAATACGGAGAAAAGATTATTCTTGAAATGATTGATTGGCAGACAAGTGGGGATCCTGATTTCTATATTAAACGACACACCCCGCCTATTCTGATAAAAGATTCAGTACAAGGTAATAGCAAGGAATATTGGATTTACTACAACACAAATAAATTTAGTGGTAAGAAGATTTGTGTAAATCGTGGCGAAAAATATTTTACAAAAGATGATGGCGTTTACAATATTCTTGTATGGAAAGGAACAGGAATGTTTGGAGGAATTGAAATAGAAGGAGGCAATCCTTCAAAGGATGAATTGCTGATCACTCATAAAAAAGCTGTTGAAGGAATTGAAATCATCAATACCGGGAGTGAAGAACTTGAGATTATAAAATTCTTTGGTCCGGATGTAAATAGAAATGTTCCATTTATCTCGTAACTAATATGCCATTACTAAAGTTGTCAGAAAATAAATTTCCTCATTGGAGTGAAGTAAAAAAAATCACTCAGTTATCAGTTGAGCAAAACAGCACAGCTGAAAATAGAAAATCATTATCGAAGTATGCGTTGTTTATTATATCAGGTGAATGCAGCATTCAAACAAATGGTTATGAGAAAGTATTTTTAGAGAACGATTCACTCTTTTCGGATAAAAAAAATATCTCTATCAGAACAACATCACAGAAAACTGAAATTGTGATGATTGAGGGTAACTGGAATGATGAAATTGGCGGCTCAGCTGTTTTCAAAATGAGTAAGCATTCAACACCGAGAAATATCGGTGATCCGGTTGATTATGCAAGAACAAATGATTTTGATAATCACTATCACGACTTTGATGAATACTGGATAATTCTGAAAGGCAGCGGACTCGCAGTTTCAGAAGGTATGAAATATAAATTTTCTGCTGGCGATATTATTGCAACAAGAATGTGTGATCATCACGATCTACCTGAAGTATATGAAGATATTCACGGGATTTATTTTGAAACTACTTTGCGAGGACAAAAAAGATTAGGGCATCTGTGGAACCATACTCACGGTGAACCTGATTTTTCTATTAGAGAGGAGAAGGTATGAGATATCGCTTTCTTGGCAATTCTGGTTTGCAAATTTCTGAAATATGTTTTGGTGTAATGACGTTTACCGGAAAAACCGGATGGACTCATCTTGGTATTCAAGAGCAGAAAGATGCAGATAGATTAACTTCAATTGCGATTGATAATGGTGTTAACTTTTTTGATACCGCAGATGTTTATTCGAACGGAATTTCAGAAACAATGCTTGGCAAGGCACTCGGAAAAAAAAGGAAAGATATTATCATCGCAACAAAAGGTGAAGGCAGAATGGGAAATGGACCCAATGATGAAGGACATTCACGGCAGCATCTGATCAAAGCTTGCGATGACAGTTTGAAACGACTGAACACAGATTACATCGATCTTTATCAGGTACATTCATTTGATTTTATGACTCCTCTTGAGGAAATGATGTCCGCTCTCGATCAGCTTGTACGAGATGGAAAGGTGAGATATATCGGCATCTCCAATTTCTTTGCCTGGCAGATAATGAAATTAATGTCTATTTCGGAAAAACAGAATTTGCATAAGATTATATCGCTTCAGGCATATTATTCTTTGGTCGGGAGAGACCTGGAATATGAAACTATTCCTTTATGTCTTGATCAGAAAATCGGAATTATTGTCTGGAGTCCATTACACGGAGGAATTTTATCGGGAAAATATCGTAAAGGACATAAATGGCCAAAAGGAACAAGAATAAAAGGTCAAGGCCAGCATCTTCCTTATGATATTGAAAGAGGCGAAAAAATTTTATCGGTAATGGAAAAGATTTCGAAGCAAAAAAATGTAGCTATGAGTCAGATAGCTTTGAATTATGCTTTACAGAAACCAGGAATTAATTCTGTAATCGTCGGCGCAAGAGATGAAAAACAGTTACTTGAAAATATCAAAACCACTGATTGGAAACTTTCAGAAGATGAATTGAAAAAACTTGATGAGGTGAGTGAACCACCCAGAATTTATCCTCACTGGTATTTTGATATCTTCAAAAAGAAAAGAATGGAAAGATATTTTTCAATTTTACAGAAGCAGGAGGCAAAGGATGGAGTATAAGAATTTTGGTCGAACAGGTGTCAAAGTAAGTCGTATTTGTCTTGGCTGTATGATGTTCGGATGGAAAACAAGTGAAGATGACTCAATAAAAATAATAGATAAAGCAATTGGTGACGGAATTAATTTTCTTGATACTGCAAATGTTTACGGTCGAGGTTCAAGTGAAGAAATAGTTGGAAAAGCACTGAAGCAAAACGGCAAGCGGAATCAAATATTTCTTGCAACCAAAGTCCATCACAGGATGGATGATAATGATGTAAATGCTTTTGGAAATTCAAGAAGACATATTATTTCCGAATGTGAAGCTTCATTAAAAAGATTGCAGACTGATTACATCGATCTTTATCAAATTCACAGACCACAGTCTGATATCCCGATTGATGAAACCCTTCGTGCACTCGATGATTTAGTGAGATCTGGAAAAGTGCGCTACATTGGAACAAGTACTTTTGCTTCCTGGCAGATTGTTGAATCATTATGGGTTTCAAAAGAACTTGGTTTGAATAGATTTGTTAGTGAACAACCACCTTATCATCTTTTGGATAGAAGAGTAGAACGTGAACTATTTGCTGTTGCAGAAAATTATGGACTTGCAATTCTTCCCTGGTCGCCTTTGGCAGGTGGATTTCTTACAGGTAAATATAAAAGAGGTGAAACCAGACCTGACGATAGCAGACTTACTGAAAAGAACGAATGGAAAGATCATCATTTCTCTGATGCAGCTTTTGATGTGCTGGATGTATTGAAAGAAATTGCATATGAAAAAAATATTACTCCATCTCAACTTGCACTCGCTTGGACGATGAGAAAAGAGATAGTTACGAGTACAATAATCGGTCCGAGAACAATAGAACAGTATGAAGATAATATTAAAGCGCTTGATGTAAAAATAAGTGAAGAGGATAATGTAAGATTTGATAAAGTATCGCTTCCAGGGAGAACGATTCTATCGTATTATGAAGCAGATTATAATCCTTATCAATATCGATGGTAAATCTATTAAGGGTAATTTTATGGCAAATATTCTTGTATTATATGATAGTAATTCAGGCAACACAAAGAAGATGGCTGAATATGTATTCGAAGGAGCAAATTCCTCAGGTAATAATGTTGTTAAATTACTTTGTGTTGATGATGCCACAACAGAAGATATTAATTGGTGTGATGGAATTGCTGTCGGTTCACCGACAAATATGGGTTTGCTTTCATGGAAAATGAAAAAGTTCTGGGATGAATGCGGTAATGAACTATGGGGAAAAATTGATGGCAAAATCGGATGTGCATTTTCGTCTGAAGGCGGCTGGGGAGGTGGTGCTGAGATTACCTGTATGTCAATTTTAACAGTGCTAATGAATTTTGGCTTCCTTGTTTTTGGTGCAACAGATTACGTAGCTGATAAATTTACTTTACATTATGGTGCTACAAATCCTGGTTCCCCTGACTCTAAGCAGGCTATTGATGCCTGTAAAAGGATCGGACAAAAATTAGATCATTGGGCAAATAAATATTTTAATAAGTAAAATTATGAACTATTTTGTTGGAATCGACATAGGAACAACAGGAGCTAAAGCTGTACTAATAGATGTTAATGGTGTTGTGGTTGGTACAGCGACAAATGAATATCCAATGTTCACTCCACATCCACTATGGGCTGAGCAGAATCCTGATGATTGGTGGAAAGCAACATGCAGTAGCATTCAAAATGTATTAGCTAAAGCAAAAATAAATTCAACCGATGTAAAAGGTATTGGACTAACTGGTCAAATGCATGGATTGGTGACATTAGATAAAAATGGAAAAGGATTGTATCCTTGCATAATGTGGAATGATCAAAGAACAGGTGCAGAATGTAAAGAGATAACAGAAAAGATTGGTTTTAATAATTTACTATCCATAACAGGCAATCAGGTTTTGCCGGGATTTACAGCGCCAAAGATTATCTGGCTCAGAAAAAATAAACCTGAAGTTTATTCAAAGATCAATAAAGTACTTCTTCCTAAAGACTATATCAGATTTAGACTAACTAATGAATTCTTCAGCGATGTATCCGATGCAAGTGGGACTTCACTGCTTAATGTAAAAGAAAGAAAATGGTCACATGAAATTTTAAGTAAGCTAGAAATTCCAATTGAATGGCTGCCGGAAGTCGTTGAATCAATCTCACAAACTGGTAGCATAACAAAACAGGCATCTTATTTAACAGGGCTAACTGAAGGAACTCCCGTTTTTGCAGGCGGAGGTGATCAGGCGGCAGGTGGAATTGGTGCCGGTGTAGTAAAAGAAGGAATTGTTTCAATAGTTTTAGGAACATCAGGGGTGGTTTTCACTCATTCGGATAATTACAAAATCGAACCTGAAGGAAAGCTGCATGCATTCTGTCATTCAGTTCCGAACAAATGGCATTTGATGGGCGTAACTTTATCTGCTGCTGGCTCTTTCAGATGGTTTCGTGATACTTTTGCTCAACAAGAAAAATTGGAAGCTGAAAAAACAGGAAAAGATGTTTATGATCTTTTAACTTCACAAGCTGAAACTGCCCAATCAGGAAGTGAAGGCTTATTCTTTCTCCCATATCTAACAGGTGAAAGAACTCCTCATCCAGATCCAAATGCAAAAGGAGCATTCATTGGATTAAATGTACGACATACAAAAGCTCATTTAACAAGATCAGTTTTAGAAGGAGTTGCATATAGTCTCAGAGATTGTTATGAGTTGATTTCTAATCTTGGAATCAAAGCTGAAAGTATAATTGTATCCGGTGGAGGGGCAAAGAGTAAATTATGGAGAAGTATAGTTGCAGATGTTTTTAATGCTGAAATAAATACACTTACTTGCACCGAAGGAGCTCCTTATGGAGCCGCAATTCTTGCTGCAGTTGGATCAGGAAATTATAAAAATGTAAATGAAGCTTGTGAAAAAATGTTGAAGGTGGATAGTAGGATTGAACCTGATAAAAAAAGAGTTGAAGTTTATAACGACTTTTATTCAATATATACAGAATTGTACCCACAGTTAAAAAATTCGTTTCAAAATATTTCAGAAAAAGTTAACAAACATTATGGCCATTAAAGTTTTATTAGATACCGATATCGGAACAGACATTGATGATGCAATATGTTTAACATATTTGCTTGCTAATCCAAAATGTGATTTGCTTGGAATTACGACTGTTACCGGAGAGCCGGACAAACGTGCTATGCTTGCAAGTTCATTATGTATAATTGCAGGAAAGGATATTCCTATTTATCCCGGAACTGCTGAACCATTGATCATTGATCAGCAACAGAAAATTGCTCAGCAGGCAAAATCTTTGGAAAAGTGGAATCATAAAAAAGATTTTCCAAGAGGACAAGCAATAGAATTTATGCGCCGCACTATAAGAGAAAATCCAGGTGAAGTTGTTCTTTTAACAATTGGACCATTAACTAATGTTGGATTACTCTTTAAAGTTGATGAAGAGATTCCATCGTTATTAAAAGGACTTGTAATGATGTGCGGTTATTTCCATCATAAGATTGAAGGATGGAACAAACTCGAATGGAATGCAAAGGGTGATTATCACGCATCGGATATTGTTTATAGATCAAATGTTAAAATGCATAGATCGATAGGTATTGATGTTACTTCGCAAGTTACTATGGATTCAAAAGAGTTTAATGAAAGATTCACTGCTGATATATTCAAACCACTGCAAGATTATGCCCAGCACTGGTACGATTATTCGCATACAGTAACTTTTCACGACCCGTTGGCAGCAACAACAATTTTTAATGATAAAATCTGTGGTTTTGAAAAGGGTAATGTTTCAATTGAGTTAATAGATTCTGATTTTGCTGGATTAACAAAATGGGAGAAGCATCAAAGCGGCAGACACGAAATTGCATCAACTGTAAAAAAGGAAGAATTTTTTAAAGAGTATTTTTCGGTATTCTGATAATGATTAAAAAATATTATAACATAATTTATTCTTTTGTTTTAATCTTCTTGTTAATAATTATGTTAACAGGATGTTCAAAAAAATCAGAAACAAAGAAAAGCAAAGTAATTTTCTGGCACAGCTTTGTTGCAACAACAATCCCTGCATTGAACGAATTGATTGACAGGTTCGAAAAAGAGCATCCGGATATAGAAATTGATGCACAATATGTCCCAACAGGTGATGCACTTGTTCAGAAGTTAATTACTGCAATCCAGAGTAACACTGCGCCCGATGTTAGCTGGATCCATGCAGATTTTCTTGATAAGCTCATTGAATCAGACGCTATTTATCCGATAGAACATTTCATAAATGGAGAGGATGGATTAACGGAAGAAGAGATGAATGATTTTTTTCCTCAACTGCTCGGAGCCTTTTCACATAAAAAAATTTTGTATGCTTTGCCAATGGACGCAACGGTGCTTGCACTTGTTTACAACAAAAACCACTTCAGAGCAGCAGGAATTGATCCGGATGTTCCACCAAAAACCTGGAATGATTTAAAGGAGTATTCAAAAAAATTAACTCTCGATAAAGATGGTGATGGTAAAACAGATCAGTATGGTTTTTATGTCCCTGCTTATCCCGGTTCCGGACCATTAAGTATATGGGAAGTATTGCAATGGAGTCCGTTTTTATGGCAAGCAGGTGGTGAGATAATTGATTCAACACAAACAAAAGTGTTATTCAATTCCGAAGCAGGAGTCCAGGCACTAACACTCTGGAAAGAGATTTACGATCAACTGAATTTCAGCAATTACTCATTTACTCATGATATGGGATTAGCGTCAGGAAGTATTTCGATGATAATGGATGGTCCTTGGGATTTACCGACTTTCAGAAAAATGAAGAACATTGATTGGGCTGTAGCTTCATTACCGGAAGGTCCTAAAGGCAAAGCGACTTATATAGCAGGTGAAAGCCTGGCGATCTTCAAGCAAAGTAAAAATCCTTATGCTGCATGGACATTTGTAAAATGGGTTACGCAGCCGGAAATTCAGGAAATGTTTTCGATAAGCTCAGGCTATCTTCCAGTCCGCAAATCTGTGCTAGAAAAAGATAGTTATAAAGCATTTCTTGAATCTGATCATGCTATGAAATGTTTTGTTGAGCAGATAAAAATTGCAAGACAGCGGCCGACAATCAATCGTTTTTATGTGAACATAAATCAGTTCATTGCAACAGCAATCGAGCAAACGTTGATTGGTAATAGATCTCCAAAAGAATCATTGGATGAAGCAGCTGAAAAATCAAATAGATTATTAAATCAGTAAATGAAAAGTAAAGTAGGTATTTTATGGCAAATGTATCATTAAAGAGTATCAGTAAAGTTTACGAGGGGGATAAGTTTGCAGTTAAGGATGTTAATATCGAAGTAAAAGACAAGGAGTTTGTTGTGCTTGTCGGTCCTTCAGGTTGCGGTAAAACAACCACGTTGAGAATGATTGCGGGACTTGAGGAAATTACAGCCGGTGATCTTTTTATCGATGGTAAAAGAGTCAATGATGTTTCTCCCAAGAACAGAGATATCGCAATGGTATTTCAAAATTATGCTCTCTATCCGCATATGACTGTTTATGAAAATATGGCATTCGGATTAAAGCTACGCAAAATTCCGAAAGAAGAAATCAGAACAAGGGTAAATGAAGCCGCAGCTATTCTCGGCCTCAGTAATTACCTCGATAGAAAACCAAAAGCTTTAAGCGGAGGTGAAAGACAAAGGGTTGCGGTAGGCAGAGCAATAGTCCGTAAGCCAAAAGTATTTTTATTCGATGAACCATTAAGTAACCTCGATGCAAAACTTCGTGTTCAAATGAGGACAGAGATTTCAAAACTTCACCTCAAGCTTGAAGCAACAATGATTTATGTCACTCACGATCAGACTGAAGCAATGACAATGGGTGAAAGAATCGTTGTCATGAAGGACGGTTATGTTCAACAGGTTGATACACCTTTGAATTTATATAATAATCCCGAGAATAGATTTGTTGCTGGTTTTATCGGCAGTCCTTCTATGAATTTTATCGAGGGGATTATAACACAGTCTGTCGATTTGCAGTTTGAATCAAACAGTAAGAATCTTGTAATTAAACTTGAAGACCATAACTTTCATAAATTGAAAAATTATATAAATAAAAAAATCTGGCTAGGAATCAGACCTGAAGATATTCATGATTTTACTGACAATTCGCTGCAAGCTAACTATCATGAGTTTGAAGTAAAACTGGAAGTTGTGGAACCTATGGGGAATGAAGCATTTTTATATTTTATTATGGATGGGATTCAATTTATTTCTAGAACTCCGGCTCGTGATGTTCCAAAAGCTCAATCAACTCGCAAACTTAAGCTTAATAAAAGTAAATTTCATTTTTTCGATTTTGAAACAGAAAAAGCAATTATATAAAAAAAATCTAAGAGGATAAGATGAATACAATAGAAAAACTTATTATTACAGAAGAGCAAAAAAGAAAATACAGGGAGGACGGTTTTTTTATTCTTGAGAAAGTAATTCCAGAAGATGAACTTGAATTGATACGTAAAGAATGTATGGAATTAATCGCTGAACAGGACAGAGAGATGGATAAACTCGGCGTTACAGAACTTAATCTTAGCAGAAAGAACAGCAGATATTTTGTTTTTAATTCATACAAAACCAGACCTCATCTCGGGAAATTTATATTTAGTGACAGGATGGCTGAGATCTGTAAAGCAACTATTGGCGATACAGCATATCTATTCTGGGAACAATTCGTTGTTAAGGGTACAGACAAAAAAGGAGCAGAGTTTACCTGGCATCAGGATTCAGGTTATGTTGATAACAAACATAAATATTATGTTAATGCCTGGATTCCACTTGATGATGTAAGTGAAGAAAATGGAACGGTTGCATTGCTACCCTATTCACTTGCAGGCACAAAAGAAAAAGTTGAACATAAACCCGTCCCTGGTACAAACGATAGAGAAGGATATTTCGGATCAGAAAAAGGAGTCTCTGCAAACTGTCCTGCTGGCTCAATCGTGGTTTTCTCAAGCACAACATTTCATCGTTCAGGAGCAAACAACACTAACAAAATGAGAAGAGCATGGGCGCTTCAATATTCTCCTGAAATTATTTATGAAGCAGATGGATCATTAAAAGGATTGGATGAATTATTTTTAAAGGATGGTAAGAGAGTCCGTTAAATCAGTTAAGAATTTATTTCTGATTCCTGGTTTTAGGAACTTTTAATATTGAGCACAGAAGTAATTCTGTGCTTTTCTTTTAAAATGGGATAATTGTCTTCTGATGTTTTAACCGGAACTCTTTTGGTGAAACATCAAATTTTTTTCTGAACAAATGATAAAAGTGACTGAGGTTTTCAAAACCACACTCCATCGCAATGTTGGTTATATCCTCATCGCTGTTTGACAGGAGATTTGCTGCATAATTCAGCCTCAGGTTGGTAATATAATCCGTGGGTGATTCACTAAAATATTTTTTGAATGTACGGCTAAGATGTTCGGGCGATCTTTCACATAACTCGTACATTTTGTGTATTCCGGCACTAAAATTTTCTTTTTTCTCCATTTCAGATTTTAGTTTCATTAACCAACCGGGAATTATCTCATTATTGGATTCTTCTTCGTAAATAAAATACCTCGAGAAAATATCAGCTAAAAGAATACGAAGTTCCGTTTTTATTTTTTTCTTATTAGATCTTTTAAGTGTGTTAAGCTTTTCAAATCGTGATACAAGAATTTCTTTTTCAATTTTTTTTAATCTGACTTTTGGGGGATATTCTGCTTTCAATAATTTATCAGAATTGAAACCATCTCCAAAGTAATCAAACAATTTAAGAATAGTAGTAGACGGAAATGCAAGATTTATAAGCTCACAATTCTTATCGTCTGATTTCTCATAATAATGGGTATCATCAGGACGTATAAAAACCAGATCACCTTCTTCTATGATTTCTTCAGTGTCATTTATTCTGTGAAGAGCTATGCCTTTTGTTATCAGAAAGATTTCAAAAAAATCATGATTGTGCGGAGTCGTGATTGTTGCGAGTGATTTATGATAAGCGTAATGAATTTCAGATTCCGGATCTATCAGATCTTTGGTTTTTAGTTTAACGGCTTTCATAATTAATTTTTATTTTTCTTGATGTAAATATCAATAAAACACAATAAAAAATCACTATAAAGCAAGATATTTATATAAAATAAACCAATATTTGAATTGGATAAAAATGAAATATCATTAAAACAGAATAAAAATGAATGTAAATAAATTTAATACAGAATTGCTTTTTACGGAAACTTATAAAAAGCATATCAAGGATCATCCTGCGATCAGGGAAGCTATGTGCCTGAAAGTACAGTATCCGGCTTTTTTCACGCCAATACAGGATGGCGATCTTTTTGCAGGAAGAATCAAGAATACCTTAGTTGGAATTACTCCTGACGAATGGGGAACTGCAGCGTTCGGCTATTATTGTGTGAAGGATAAAATTCTGAAGGAGCTTGAAGATCCA
>FWPV01002227.1_pt1 | contig 13979 bp, 10 predicted proteins | sample 2228371 | NCBI WGS metagenome assembly FWPV01 (sample SAMEA103939776, study PRJEB20133) | metagenome
ACTAATGTAACGAATTGAATCACGAATATTACGAATAAGACGAATTACACGAATAATTATTTTTTTTATATTCGTGCTTTTCGTCCTATTCGTGTAATTCGTGATACTTTATTCGTGTTCTTTGTGTTTATTTTTTCTCCGTGCCTCCGTGTCTCTGTGTTTTTTACTAAAAATATGGTTAAGCAACTAAAGTTTATGCATGGACATCAAGAGCAGGTTTGTAAAACTTTATGTCAGACAAATTCAATAATACCTATATGTATTTCAAAAACACCTTTAATTTTTATTTAATTCTAATAATAACTATATCATTTTGCTGTGAATCAAATTCTCAGGAAAGCATCATTTTAGCAAATGAAGAAACCTCAGACTACAGAATAATGGTTGGTCCACAAGCAACAGAAATAGAAGTATTCGCAGCTCAGGAACTTCAAGGATATCTGCTACAAATATCAGGTGCTTTTATGCCGATGGCAAACGAAAATGAAAGAATGTATAAAAAACTGATACTTGTGGGGAAGAATGCAGGCCGGCTAATGCTACCAGAATCAGAATTTAATCGGCTCAAGCATGATGATTTTCTTATTAAAGTTGTTGGGGATAGATTAATTTTAGCTGGAAACAGCCCGAGAGCGACTTTATATAGTGTTTATTCATTTCTGGAAAGTCTCGGTTGTAGATGGTTTGCTCCCGGAATAATAGGGGAAGTCTTACCGCGTTTACCAGGAATTACTCTGACTGCTATAGATCATATTGAAAAACCTTCGTTTAAATATAGAGGTTTTATGTGCCTATTCGAAAATACATGCCAGAGTGTTAACTGGATAGACTGGATGGCTAAAAATAAATTAAATTGTGTTATGACATCACAGGAAAGTTTTGAAATTTTTAACAATGCATTATCTGGTGAGGCAAAGAAACGTGGCATGTATATAGGCGTTAGAATTTTCGCTTCTGAAGAAAACAACTTAGAACAGATCATCAATTTTATCAACAGCAATCCGAATATAGATATGGTAGAAATAGTTACAGATGATGTTAAATCAGCATTATTAGTCAAGGAAATATATCAAGATAAAACTATATCAATATTAATTAAGCCTGATTCAACATCTTTAACTGATTCCAGCATCCTGGGGGCAAATAGCCATTTGCCTATTAGTTATTCCGTAGACTCCAGATGTTATCGGCATTCATTGGATGATAAAGATTGTAAGATAAATCATGATTATAGAACCTTTATTGAAAAAGTATCTAATCAGCATAGCTTTTTATTCATTCATGAATATTACATGGGTTCTTATGAGCAAAATTCTTTTCCATTTCCGATATTGAATTCTATCGCGGTATCCACAAGATATTTTCTTCGTAAAGGGATTAATGGTATATTATCGCAATCTGAAATTGGGAATTGGGGAACTTATGGCTTAAATTATTTTGTATTTTCAAAGATGGTCTGGAATTCTGAATATAATTTAGGAACCATAGTTGATGACTATTGCAAGAAATATTATGGAGATGCGGAGCAATATATGAGAAAATATTTTGCAATACTTGAAGATTCAGTGGAAGAGACAGAACACCTTCAATATATAGACTCTCCAGAAAAGATATTAAGTATAATGAATGAAGAAATCCTGAATGAACTGGAAATACAATTAGAAAATGCCAAATTGCTTGCCAATGATGTTATAATCTTTGACAGGATCAGGAAGTTGCAAATTTCCTATGATTATATGAAGCTCATCTGGAAGGTAATCTATTTTTATACTTCCGCAAATCAATCTTCAAAAAATAAACAGGAGATAAAAAAAGATTTGAAGATTGTAATAGAGTCTGGCGAGCAGTTACTTAAGCATTTGGTTAATAACGTGGATGAGGAAGTATTTATTGTAACGGGAAGTTATGTGCTTGATTTTATTGAGCCAATCATAGATGATGCACGCATACGTTTGCAATAATACCAAATGTTGGAAGAATTCAATGAGTTTATGTTATAAGTTTGTTTTTATAATATTGGTTCTATTGCTAAACAATAGTAAAATTTTTTCAGATTCCGCATTAAGCCAGGCTGAAAGACTATCAAGCGAAGGAAATTATTATTCTGCAATTACTGAATACAAGAGATACATGTTTTTTAATCCGGAAGATAAGAGCTATGCACTATATAATATTGGTATGTTATACAGAAAAATGCATGAATGGCAAAAGGCAATCGATAATTTAGAGGCATCAATATCATACGAGAAAGATAAGAACGTTGTTGAAGATAGAAGGATAAAGCTTGCTACAACATTAATAGCCAGCCAGAATTATAACCTTGCAAGGCTTGAGCTTATAAAGGTATATGAATATACACAATCCCATACAAAACGGCTTAGAGCATTATATTATGATGGAATAGCATCAGTTTACGCTTTCGATTGGAATTCAGCTACTGAATCTTTCAGAAAATATTATTCACAATACGATCCTGACAAAATTCAAGTAATAAATTCAATTTTGAGTGATGCAAAAAGTTCATACAAATCGAAAAGATTGGCTCAGATATTTTCGGCTTTAATCCCTGGATCTGGTCAGATATATGCCAGCGATTTACGAAATGGATTAAATGCTTTTTTTCTAAATGGAGTGCTTATATTTTTTTCCGCAAATGCGATAAATAAAAGAGACTATAAATCCGCACTATTAATATCTACAGTTCTATTATATAGGTATTATACAGGTAATATTTATCATGCTGGTTCCGCTGTCAAAAGATATAATATGCAAGTCAATCGTAAAGCATGCAAAGAAATTTTACAAATAGTATCCAGAGACGAACCAGTTCCTGGAGGTAGTTAATATAAAACTAGAAAATATCAAAAAGATAATAATTTTCCGAAATGATGGAATAGGCGATGTTCTAAATTCTACTCCAGCTATTCATGCATTAAGAAAGACTTATGAAGATGCTTTTATATCTGTAGTGACTCGTCCACCAGGCAATGAGATTTTATTAAATAATCCAGACATTGATAGCATATTGATTTATGATCCAAAAAGTATACAAAGGAACTTTAAGGCAAAAATAAGCTTTATCAGAAAGCTTAGAACAGAAAAATATGATCTAGCAATTGTTTTGCGTAACTCATCGGATTGCAACCTTATGGCATATCTTTCAAATGCTCGCTATAGGGTTGGACGCAAAAAAGGAGGTAAAGCTTTTAGTTTTACACTGACCCATGGTATTAATATCATTGATCCTAAAGGGACCAAACATGAAGTTGATAGAAACCTTGATATAGTGCGTCTTGTTTCCGCAGATGTAGCTGATCATAGGCTTATACTGAGATTATCAGATGAAGAAAAATATTATGCGGAAGAAGTTATTGTTAAGAAATATAAAGTCCCTATATACACAAACAAACGTTTTTGTTTAGTTGGGATTCATCCTGGTGGAAGCTCTTATGACAAGCTCTGGCAGACAGAAAAATTTGCTGAGATTGCAAATAGATTGATAAAAAACTTTAATTCATGTATAATGTTATTCAACGGACCTGGTGAAGAAAAATTAGCGGAAGAGATCGAAAATTTAATGGAAATTCCTCCGATACGAATGTATAATATGGGTCTCAGAAAAATGGCAGCACTAATAGAAAGATGTTCTTTGTTTGTTTGTAATGATTCTGGACCGATGCATATTGCAGCTGCACTTAATGTTCCTACAGTAGCAATTTTTGGCTCAACTGATCATGTTAGATGGCGACCTTATAGTGATAGAGCGGTTATAGTAAGAAGAGATATGGAATGCTGGCCATGTAGTGCTCATAAATGTAAAAGGGACTTTGAATGCACAAAACTGCTACCAGTGGATGATGTATGGAAAGCTATAAACGGGATTGATGGCTTATGACTAAATATAAAAATATACTGGTATTCAGTTTCAGCAGAATTGGCGATGTAGTGCTTTCTACAGCGATAATTCCACCTTTGCAAAGAGCATTTCCTTCTGCTCGTATTAGCTTCTTGGTTGGTTCAGGGTCCTGGGAAATCCTTTGGGGAGATACGCGCATAAGCGAGCTTATAATCTATGATAACAAAGGTGTTCATAAAGGATTAGCAGGGAAACTAAAACTTATCGCTAAGTTGAGGTCTAAAGGCTTTGATCTTATCATAGATTTACGTGATAGCTTTTTATCGCGATTAATTGGAGTTAGACGTTGGGGATTGCCATTAATAGAACGTTTTTATCCAGAATATAGACAATTACATGCTGTCGATAGGTATCTTAATGTTCTTAAAATAAACGGTATTAATGATATATTGTCGATGCCTGAAATACAGATTTTACCATACGAAAGAGAAGAAGCAAGAAAATTCCTTTTACAGAGAGGTATAAATGATAAAGATTCATTAATTGCAATACATCCTGGAGGAAGCTGGAAATATAAACTCTGGCCTGTGCAGAATTTTGCTGAACTGGGTGATATAATAGCACAAAAATACTCCTCCAGGATACTTGTTTTCACCGGACCAGATGAAATAGCGCTTGGCAATCAGATGTCCAAAATAATGAAATCCAAGCCAATATTTATAAAGGATATAGGATTAAGACAACTAGCGGCAATAATACAAAGATGCCAGCTTTACATAGGTAATGACACAGGACCCATGCACATCGCAACAGCAGTTGGGACCAGAGTTATATCAATATTTGGATCAACAGATGCTAAACGCAGTGGTCCTTATGGCAATGGTCATATTGTAATTAGCAAAAAAATTGATTGTAGTCCGTGCCATCCTGGCAGTCATCCCGGTAAATGTGGACGTGGTTCATGTGCTGCAATAGATTCAATACAATTAGATCAGGTTGCCAATGTCATAGAAAGGATAATGAGTGAAAGACATTATGTTTCCTGCTGACTTTGGTAAAATAAAGACCTACCCAATAACCCAGCGAAAAAATAAAGTCAAAGTATCTGATTTTGCCTCTCCAATAACTTCAAATTGTTCTGTAAAAAACCTATTAGATACTATGCCCAGAATTCTTGCTGGAGAGAATTTTCGTCAATTGATTTCTGCTATAGTATCTGCTCGTGCAGACAATAAACCTGTAATTGCAATGATAGGTGGTCATGTTATTAAATGCGGTCTTAGCCCGATATTAATTTCACTTATGGAACAAGGTATATTAACAGGTTTAGCAATGAATGGCGCAGCTAGCATACATGACTTTGAGATAGCAATTATAGGAGAAACGTCTGAAGATGTAGGAATAAACATTGCCGATGGAAAGTTTGGCATGTGGGAAGAGACAGGAAATTTGATGAATTCAGCCATAATAGATGGTCATAAATCGTCGATTGGGATGGGAGAAGCACTTGGACAAAAATTAGTTGATATTAAAGCAAAATATTCGAATTTAAGCGTTTTAGCAGAAGGCTTCAGGCTTTCCCTGCCAATAACAGTGCATGTAGCAATAGGAACAGATATAATTCATCAACACCCTAAAGCAGATGGAGCAGCGATAGGAGAAACAAGCTTCATAGATTTTCGTAAATTCGTTTCAGAAGTATCTGAACTTGATGGTGGAGTTTTGCTTAATATTGGCTCAGCAGTTATTATGCCAGAAGTGTTTCTAAAAGCGTTAAGTATAGCTAGAAATCTTGGCAATAATGTGGTCAATTTTACCACTGCAAATTTTGACATGTTCCAGCATTATCGTCCGAATGAAAACGTTGTTAAACGTCCTACCAACATGGGCGGAAAGGGATATTCGATAACCGGTCATCATGAAATAATGATCCCATTACTTGCCTCTGCAGTTATTGAAAAAATGAATGAGCTTAGGAGGTAATTTATGCCGACTTTAAGGATGGATATTAAAGATGCCGAAAAAAGCCATTTGACTCCTGCAAGGATACATATTAGAGATGAAAATGGTAAATTCTACTATCCGGAGAATGGAATACGCTATGAAAACGATGGGCATTTTACCGTGGATGGAAGCTTTACTATTAATCTTCCAACAGGGAAAATATCAATTCTGGTTGAAAAAGGCAAGGAATATAGGTCTATATCGGCAGATATTACACTCAAAAAGAAAGAAGATCACCATATTGAATGTGAGCTATACAGATGGATAAATATGGCTGAAAGGGGATGGTATTCTGGTGATTTGCATATACATCGAACTATTAACGAGCTAAGGAATATAATACTAGCAGAAGACCTTAACATTGCCCCAAATATCACAGTTTGGAATAACTGGAAATATTCAAGTGATGATATTAGATATATGCCTGAAAATAATATTCTTGATATAGATAAAAACCATATAATGAGTCTATTAACACAGGAAGATGAGCGCAAGGGTGGAGCTGTATTGATGTTTAATTTGGATTCTCCCATAGACCTGGGTTTAACATCAGATTGGTATCCTCCGGGATTTTCTTATTGTCTTTCTGCACATAACAAAGGTTCTATTGTAGATCAGGAAAAACCTTTCTGGTGGGAAGCACCTGTTAATGTTGCACTTGGAGGAGTTGATACAATCGGAATATTAAATAATCACTTCCAGAGGGAAGGCATAATGGATAATGAAGCCTGGGGAAAACCAAGAGATACTTCTGTCTATCCGGGATATCGTGGATTTATAGAAAACGTTTTACAACAATATTATCATTACCTTAATCTAGGAATAAGGCTTCCAATATCGGCTGGATCAGCATCAGGCGTGCTTAAAAATCCGGTAGGATATAATAGGATTTATGTTCATCTGGGACATAACTTCAGTTATGAAAAGTGGTTTCTTGGAATGAAAGCAGGATTATCTTTTGTAACAAATGGTCCTATGCTATTCTTTTCAATAAATCATTGTGAATTAAGTTCAACTTTGTCTGCTGATACAGGCAAACAATTCAATGGTATAGTTTATTTAAATGCTATATCCCAGAACAAGCTCGATAAGGTTGAGTTAGTATTTAATGGAGAAGTAATTTATGATTTTTCCGCAGGAGAAAAATCAGATTTGAGCAAAGAATTTGATATTTCATTCAGTGAAAGTGGATGGGTGATAGCGCGTGCATTTGAAGTTAAGGATAAAACGATCAGATTTGCTCATACAAATCCAATATATATTAGAGTTGGAGAGCCTATGAAACCGCGCAGGGAATCTGCTTTATATTATGTAAACTGGTGTAAAGAACTTTTAGCAAACTCAGAATCGGATAAGAACAGGTATCTGACAAATAAACATAGGGAAGAGGTTGAATCTTTATATCTTCGCGCCCTTAAATATTATGAGGATATGCTATCAATAAGTCAATAAACTCAATCAAAAATGGAGGATAGTTATGGATGTTTTCAGAATCTCCTCTTGCACTTATGCTATGAGAAATGAAAGTTTGGACCATGCATTACGTGTTACTGCGGAGGCTGGATTTGTTAAGGTTGACCTCTGGGGAGGTATGCCCCATTTTTCAATAAACGAATCGGAATATAGTATTGAAAAGTTAATTGAGCTTTCCAATAAATATGGAGTTAAGATAGCAAACATAGGGACATACTGTGGTCGCAGATTCTCAAGCGAATCAAAAGAAGAGATAATGCAGGAAATAAAGGATACAAAAAAGACCATTGATATAGCACATAATTTAGGAGCTCGTTCAATCAGAGTTGTTCCGGGTAATGGAGAGTTAAATACCATTGATAAGATTGTGCCATTCTTCAAAGAATGTGCTTATTATGCGGAAGAAAAGAATATATATATGGGCTTCGAAAATCACGGAGGACCTATATCAGGGAACCCTTCAGCATGTGCTGAGCTATCAGGAAAAGTTGGTTCTAAACATTTTGGCGTGCTTTATGAACCTTGCAACCTTATGCATGCTGGAGTAGATTACAAAGAGGCATTTTCTAAATTTTCTGCCTATATAACTCATTGTCATATTAAAGATGGTGCGCCACAACAAAGTGGTGGTTTCCGAAGCACTATGTTAGGTGAAGGCATTATAGATATAAAGTGGGTGGTTGAAAATATGAACAATGTTGGTTATAAGGGTGATTTCGCACTTGAATATGAAGTCACAGATATAGAACCAATTGAAACTGGTTTAAAAAAGTGGTTTGAATATTTTAAGCAAATTCAATAGTAAGGTGGGCATTGCCCACCTTACGCATTATAAGAAGTCTTTAAGTCTACGAATCCTTATTGGATGTCTCAATTTATTGAGAGCTCGTTCTTCGATCTGCCTGATTCGCTCTCTGCTGACACCAAATGTTCGTCCTATTTGGTCTAAAGTATGGGCATATCCATCATCTATACCAAATCTCAGGCGAATCACCTGCTCTTCTCTTTCAGAGAGATCGCTTAATACTTCATCAACTCTTTCCAGAAGTTCGCTTTGAGCAGCTTCTTCATCTGGATGTTCTACTTTTTCATCTTCAATAAAATCAGCTAAATAGCTATCTTCATTACCGACAGGGGTTTCCAGCGAAACAGGATGACGTGGCATCTGAAGTAGTTGCTGAACCTTTTCAGAACGCACCTGCATCTGTCCTGCTATTTCCTCAACAGTTGGTGTTCTACTAAGCTTTCTGGCAGCACGTGCTGAAGCACGTCTCAATTCCTTATTGCTTTCTATTATATGAACAGGTAATCGGATCACTCCGCCATAATTAGCTATAGCTCGAGTTATTGATTGTCTGATCCACCAGACCGCATAAGTGCTAAACTTGTATCCTTTGTGATACTCAAATTTATCTACTGCTTGCATTAAGCCAACATTACCTTCTTGTATCAGATCAGACGCAGATAAAGCTGGGCTTACACCCGCATATTTCTTTGCAATACTAACTACAAGGCGAAGGTTTGCTTCAATTATCCTTTTTTTTGCACTACTTATTAGGTTTGTCCCTTGCTTTATCAGATTAATAACAGAGTCAAACTTACCACTATCTATGCCACTCTTTTCACGAATATTTTCTATTCCTTTGTCCAGTATAGGGAGAACCTGATTTTGTCCAGTATAGGGAGAACCTGATTTTTGATTGTTTCCTGATCCTGACTCCCAAAAATTTGACACAGTCCGTCGTAAGATTCGCCTGTTAACTTCGCTATCTTTGTTATCTGGGAATGACCGGGCATTTTCCCAGAATTTATATTTGATTTAATATTGTCCAGGAAAGCGGAATTTTCCCCTGCCAACTCAAGCTTTTTTGCAATGCTTTCTAATTCTTCTTTTGATAGGCTTTCTACAGGACCTGAGATCAAGTTTGTGTTAGAAATAGCTTTAAGTATTAAGTTCTGCCCGTTTTCTATCTGGGCAAAAAGGGTTATTTCATCTTCCTTCGTAAGTAAAGGTTGCCTGCCGATTTCACGAAGATAAATAGCAAGTGACCTTTCCAGTCCGTAATTATCATAAGGAGTTGCATATTCATTATTATCTTGATACTGATCAGAATCCCCGCCTAAGTTAGTTAAAAGCGTATAATCCTGTGAATCTTCATTTAATTCTGATATACTATCTTCAAGGTCTTCATCTTCTTCTAATTCATGCAAGACTTCTAGTATATCATCGTCAGGATCATCATCTAGAGTTTCCTCGATTATCGAATTTTCATCTTCTATTTCTTCGTATTCTTCTATTTCCAATTTTTGCATCTCCAAATTTATTCTCTCCATTCACGCTTCAATTTTTAACCAGGAAAGGACAAAATTAAATAAAACTAATACCATTAAAAAATAATTATTCATTATAATCATCATTTTATTATAAAATCCCTCTAAATCTCCCTTTGGAAAAGGGAGACTTTCATGATCTACCCTTTTTCAAAGGGGTTGGGAGATTATATAAACAAATTTTTAAAACGTATAACATTGGCTTTCTCAAATATAAACAAAACTTATAAAGTCATGTTTTGTTTTTCATAAAACCATAACGGATTTAACTAATGAGGGTTTACAAATCCGAAAATTTTTCCCAATAATAAGAAACATAATTAACTATCTGTATTTGTTAACCCAAAGTAATTATTCTTTAAAAAAGTTTCACTTAATCTCTCAATTTTAAACCTGGGAAAAACTTATGCAGGGCTTAGAAATAAGACAAGTTTCTGGCTGTAAAAATTTGGGATAAAAATGATTCACTTTAGTTTCAGGAGTATATTTGTTCTTATATTAAACATACCTCTATACCTGGAAACGCCTCCTTGTATATCCCTTAACAACCATTTTTATTTAAGCAGAAATTGAGGTCAATATCTACTTGTATGAATTTAGCCTTTTATTTTCGGTATTTTATAAAACCCAAACCCCAAAAGTATATCATAAAAATTCCTGTTTGTCAAGAGTTAGGAAAATTTTTTATGAAAATACTAAATCCGTTATTGTTAAACCAAAATTGTTTAAATTTTATTCCCAAAAATTTTGTATAATTTAAAAAAATTATTCTAAAACATCTAATGCGTATGCATCTTTATATTCCATATCTTTATTGTAATAGATACTATCTAATACAATAATTGCTTGTGGAATAGATGAAATTATTTCGATAACATCACTTCTTCCTGCAATTGAAGCGTTTGCGTTCCATAGATGACCTGAAATATCATATTCTGGAGAACTTACCATCAATATTCTTATTTTATCCATTAAATCCTTTAAGTTTTCTATTTTTAGTCCCGAGTAAATTATTAATGCTGTGGTAGGGGCAAGGAAGAAGTTGTCCTTTTTGACACGTTCAATATATTTTATAGCATCAGTTATGTTCCATGGTGGTTTACCATTACATATACGGAGATTTATATTTATATTATGCTTGTTTGCAGAATCACAAATTCTTTGCAAAGTTTCTATAAACGAGTTTTCTGTCTGTTCTGCGGTAAAATTATTCTCAGGATAGCGATGTAAAGAAAGCACCAGGTTCATTGAGCCAATAATTTTCATTTTATTTATTATTTCTTCAATGATCATCATACTTTCTTGATAATCTTCTTCTAAATTGTTTACTAATCTTAAATCTGGATAAAGGTTAATTCCGGATGATAGATCGACAATTATTTTCACTCCCTGCCTTTTAAGCCATTCATATTCAAGCTTTAGAGCGTTTTTATCTGATCGCAATAGATATCGCCAATCAACAATAACTCCATCGAAATGCTCGAAAAATGTTGGTCTGGAAAGTATTTCTTCTTTAATTGAGCTTATCCTGCGCAGAGGAAGAATACAATTTTTGGGTCCGGGCTTCGGTATTACATGAGGAATTATTTCAACATTTTCTTCCTTTACCTTCACAGAGAAAATACGAACATCTCCACCTGCTATTATTTTACCAGAGCTGATACCAATTTCTGAATTTTCAAAACCTTCTGGAAGATATCCTATAGAAGTTTTTTCAGATTGATCAGTTTGTAGCTCAGTAATTGATTCTATTTTGCCACAGTGAGATATTATTTCAAATGTCTGCCACTCTAAGGAATTATTAAAAATTCCCAGTGTATACTCGCCTTCTCCTTTTCTGCAAGTTATAAAACTAAGACCTTCACCAACACTAAAAAGCATTTTTTTACTGAAAATTTGTTCAAGTATAGTTTTCACATGATTCTGTAATGGATAAGGTTTGGGCAAAGGTTTATCTATTTCATTTTTAACTGGCTCATCAATAGATGGTTCGGAGTTGATACCAAAAGGACTGGCAAAGACCGTCATACGACCTTTTACATAAGAGACTTCGATAGCAATAGGAATATCATTGCATATTCCATAAGTTTGAATGCTCTTTGATGAACACAACCGATATAACTCAAAAGGTTTTTCCTCTTTTATTATATTTGATCCAATATTTATTGGACACTGGGGATCTATCTTTATGCTATTACCACAGACGGTTGTTTCAGCAATTCCTTCGGAAAACTTCTTAAGATTTCCTGCTGTAATAACAAGGTGACCACCCTTTTCCACATAGCGATGAAGTTTATCGCGTATTTCCAGATCACCGGATAACTCATCAGCAATAACTAACACCGCATATCTATCAAGCAACCACTCACCTGCATCACTTAGTATACAATCTGCAGAATCGCCAAACGGAGTCGGAGACATAAATCCCGATTCATCATGATAATATGATGAATTTTGATATCCAGGATAGAGAATATCAATGACACCATCAGTCAGGTAATCACCAGATCCATAAGGAAGGTTCCCCCATACTCTGTAAACATCACCAGAATAAAGTTGTCTTGGAAAAGACCATCCAGAAAAAAAGTCCAGCATCAAAGCAATAGGCGTAATCATCGTGCCTGGTTGGCCATTTTCTTCTACCCATTGATTTGCTGATTGTTGTATTTTACCTATGGGTGAGAGTTTCTCACCTTCGAACCATGAGCTTTCAAATCCTACAATCATCGAATTATACAGTATATGACTATATAATAAGCGTTTCATGAGGCTAAGACTTGTTCCTTTTGTCGGTCCATAAGCACCTTCACCGAAACCTTCAGCTCCATAGACCTTATATCCCCAACGATTGAATATAGAAGCATTACCAAACCAGGGAACACCATATTGTTTGCCCGCGCCTCTTATAAACGCATAATAGACCTGACTATTAGGAAGAGCCTGAGCAGTTTCTGCACCGATCAGTGTGTATATACCTTCTTTCAAGAAGTAGTGACCGAAATTAAGAGATACAAGTGTGCTCATCTTATTACCAAGTTGATCACACATTCTTTGAAAATGACGCTGGAAATTAAGGTATTGTTCAAAACGGTTTGCTGAAGAAGGATACATCTGATTTGCATATCCACCAACATATCTGCCATCCTGCTCTCCCACGTCCATGCCAAGCCATCTTTCACCAAGCTTTGATTCCAGCATTTCAAATACACCATCAGGAGGCTTAAATTGTTGCCAATAACCACCAGGACCAGATCCAGGAACATAGCCCCAAATGTCAAATAAGTATAAATTTCGCTCTCTTATTTCGTCTGCAAGATCGCCAAGGTTCTTTGCAAATAATATTGGATAAGATGGCCAGATTACATTACCGAGGTTATGAATTTTAGTATACTTATCAATTTCTTCCTTGTAATTAACAATCTGATCATCCTGTATCGAAAATCCGCGCAGACAGGTAAATTGTGTTCGATTATTAAATGTATACCATCCTGGAGGCTGAATGTGCCTGCGTAAATAATCAGGGTGTTCACGCGGATCAAGAAGCTGATCATATATACGATGACTACAACATGAAGATAATACTGCAATTATAAAAGCAAATTCCTGGACCATGGATTTGACTCCTTATTACTTAACGATATTCTTTTATTAGGTTCATAATAACCTATTCTTTTGGACATTTTAAATAAACATAGTGTTTATTAAATACTCAGTAATGTTTCAATTATAATGTGACAAAAATAAATTATCAAGAGGAATAAATATGGAAAGCAAGCAATACCAATTGCATTTAAGGTATATATCAATCAACAGATAAGGTAACCAAGCATAAACTTTTTATCTACATCTTTTTAGTAAAAAAACACAGAGACACGGAGGCACGGAGAAAAATTAAACACAAAGAACACGAATAAAATATCACGAATTAGACGAATAAAACGAATAGCACGAATATAATAAAAAAATAATTATTCGTATAATTCGTGCCATTCGTGATTAAATATCTCCGTGTCTCTGTGCCTCCGTGTTTTGCACTTATTATGTTCTGTATGAGTTGTTGTTTAAAGTCGTGGACGTAAAATTTATGCCTGATTATCTCTTTTTAATATCTCTTTCCTGGTAGAATCATTTTATCTGAGTAACTAAACTTTATGCTTGGCATGTCTATCATCAATTGATAGGTTTTGAAAAATTTTGTATTATCTGTTATACTCCTTAATACAAGAAGGCTTAATTTTAATTGTTTCTTATGCAGAATACAACAACCAAAAGTAATTATGAAACTTAATAAAAAAAATATTATTTTACATTTCAT
>FWPV01010825.1_pt1 | contig 13976 bp, 11 predicted proteins | sample 2228371 | NCBI WGS metagenome assembly FWPV01 (sample SAMEA103939776, study PRJEB20133) | metagenome
CTGACCGTTGTTTGTCCTTAAAGTTGTATATTTTGCACAAATCATGCGCCGTTTCAGTTGTTGAAATCATCCAGATCATCTGCTATGATGCCCTCGAAGCATGATCGCCAGCGTTGACGATCGCCGCGATCAGATATGGCAGTAAGCTGGTCAACTGTTGCAATGAAGCAGCACGGAGGGCATGATTATGGAAGCGCAGAGCATTCTCATCGGCTTAATCGGGTGGGCCGCGACCGCAGTCCTGGCGCTGGGATCGCGTCGTCTCTCGTTCATCGAACAACGCGCGGTTATCGTCTGTAGCTGGCTGGTCTGGATGATCCCCGGCTTCGGCGCCTTCGTGCGCAGCGGCTGGTTAACCATCGACGCTGCTGCCCTGTATATTGGCCTATCAACGCTCATTCTCGCGGTGTTGTTCCTGATTGGCGCGCGGGGCAAAGCGCGCATGCGCTGACTCACCCCAGGCGTCGCATGCGCCGGAACATTTCCCTGTCTCACGCAGGGTGAATCTGCGCATCTCAAGGCTATCAATGCGCGTCATTGCCTCTGCGATCTGGCCATTCGTGAAGGACGGATCGCAGGCATGCAATAAGCAGGGGCGAGTTTGCAACTCACCCCTGCGCCGACCGTCATGATGGCGTGAGTGTTGCGCCAGATCAAGCGTCGAAGTACATCATGAACTCATACGGATGCGGGCGCAGCGCCAGCGAAACCAGCTCCTTGCGCTTGGTGTCGATATACGACTCGAGCAGATCAGTCGTGAAGACATTACCCTTGAGCAAGAACTGGTGATCGGCTTCCAGCGCATCGAGCGCCTCGGCCAGCGAGCCGGGCGTGCCGCGAATATCGCGCTTCTCTTCCGGCGACAATTCGTAGATGTCAACATCCAGCGGCGGCGGCGGCTCGATCTTATTCTGAATGCCATCAAGACCGGCCAGCATCATTGCGGCAAAGGCCAGATACGGGTTGCACATCGCATCAGGGGCGCGGAACTCGATCCGGCGCGCCTTCGGCGACGAGCTGTAGGTCGGAATGCGGATGGCCGCCGAGCGATTGCGCATCGAGTAGACAAGGTTGATCGGCGCTTCAAAGCCGGGCACCAGCCGCCGGTAGCTATTGGTGGTCGGCGCGCAAATCGCCAGCAGCGCCGGGGCATGCTTGAGAATGCCGCCGATGTAATACTGGGCCGTCTTTGAGAGCAGCGCGTACTGTGTCTCATCGAAGAAGAGCGGCTCGCCATCCTTCCACAGACTCTGGTGGGTGTGCATGCCCGACCCGTTGTCGCCGAAGATCGGCTTGGGCATAAAGGTTGCCGCATAGCCGTGCTTGCGGGCCACGTTGCGCACGATGTACTTGTACTTCTGCACCTTATCGGCCATATTGACCAGCGAGTCGAAGCGCATATCGATCTCGCACTGGCCGGCAGTCGCTACTTCGTGATGGTGCAGCTCGATCTCGATCCCGATCTCCATCATCTTCAGAATCATCTCCGAGCGGATGTCCTGAAGCGTATCTGTTGGCGGCACCGGGAAGTAGCCCTCTTTGTGGCGGATGCGATAGGCTTTATTGCCGCCCGGCACTTCAGCGCCCGTATTCCAGACTGCCTCCGGGCTGTCGAGGTAGTAGAAGCCCTGATTGGCGCTCTGGCCGAACCGCACATCGCTGAAGAGGAAGAACTCGGCCTCAGGACCAAAGTAGGCGGTATCGGCAATCCCTGTCGTCTTCAGGTAAGCCTCAGCCTTCTTGGCTACCGTGCGCGGGTCGCGAGTGTAGGGCTGACGCGTGATCGGATCGATAATGTCACAGATCATCACCAGCGTGGGCACGCTCAGGGTTGGATCAATGAACGCCGTCGATGGATCGGGCAGCATCAACATATCGCTTTCGTTGATCGCCTGGAAACCCTTGATCGACGAACCGTCAAAGCCCAATCCCTCCCGGATCATATCTTCGGTCAACCGCGAAGCCGGCAGTGAGTAGTGCTGCCACCCGCCAAAGAGATCGGTAAAGCGCGTGTCAACAATCTGAATTCCCTTGGCTTTGATCAATTCGATCACGCCCTTCGCATCCATTGCCATGACTCTGTACTCCTTGCTGCACTAGAACCTCGAACGAACGCGGTCCATCAGAACGAACAGGGTCCTGAAACAGAGACGACGCCGCGGCACGTGTGTGACCAGCGGCGTCGTAATCCAACTGTCTCGCCCGATATGGGCGGCAGACGGTGGCACGAAGCTGAGAAGGCAATTGGCAAACCCGGCAAAATTGCTTCTACTGTTTCGACCTGACGCGACTTCGCATCGCCGAAAAGCCGGGCCACAGCGGTGTTGGCCATGTGCCTGCACAGGCAACGTGCAACATCTGCACTCATCGCTTAGTGTACCGGGCAGATGGTGTTTGCGCTACGGTGAGAGGATACAATCCTTGCGCTGATGGATTGGATGCTTTATCCAATCACGCGCGATCGTTACCGCGCAGAGAATGGTGAGCTGCCTCGCGCGCGATGACGCCGGAGATTGCTGCGGGCGCTGACGCGCCCTTGCAATGACATGGATCGGGGGCGGCGCGGCGATCTCTCGCTTCCCTCATGGCAATGCGAGCCGCGCGCAGCGCAGCGTGGCAATCCTCTGCTCAGACGAGAGAATGGCGCTGGACGGTGCCTGCACAGCTATGCTATGGCAACATATAGGCGGCAATCCCCTGCTCAGGCGAGAGCGTGGCGCTGGAATGCGGGAAGCGCTGCTACTACCTTTAGACACACTGTCACGTATCGGTCAGCCACGCACACCCGGCCACCGTTAAAACGATGAGGTGGGAGTGATGCGGCCATCATTCAGCCTGTTGCATCTTCCCCTCGGCTACCAGCGCTGCTACCCATTCTCGACCCGATGGAAGGCTTCCGCCAGCGGCAGACCAAACTCTTGCCCGCGTTCGGCGGCCCACTGCCGTACCCATTGGGCAATCTCGGTCTGATCAACGCCGAGCTGTGAGACATGGCAACTCAGCGCCGCCAGCTTTTGCTCAATGGTCGCGCTGATGTCTACGGCAAAGTTGAGCACTGGCGCTCCGGTGATGTAGATCTCGCGCACCCGGTGCGGCGGAAAGCCTTCAGCAAGCAGTTCAGGAAAATCCCAGGGGTTCTGCGCCGCCGGATAGACCGCAGCCAGCGTCGCGCTGGCCGCAGCCAGATGATCAGGATGAAAGCGCGGGATCGAGTACTGCGGCGTCCAGACCCGATCGGGCGACTGGCATACCACGCGACTGGCCCGCGCGCGCCGAATCTGGCGCACGATGTCGCGCCGCAGTTCAAGCGACGGCTGCAACATCCCATCGGGATAGTCGAGAAAGACCACTTCTTTCAACCCCAGGATTTGTGCCGCTGCAAGCTGCTCGGCCTTGCGAATCTCGGTGATCCGCCGACGCGCCGCCGGACTCACATCGACAGCGTCGTCAGGTCCGCCACTGCCGCCATCGGTGCAAATGACCAGCGTAATTTCCCATCCTTCGGCGGCCCAGGCTGCCAGCGTGCCGCCGCAGCCAAACTCGGCGTCATCGGGGTGCGCCACCACAACCAGAGCGCTGCGATTGCCGGTTTGATGCTCACTCATGTCAACTCCGCGCGTGAATGTGATGCGATTGAGATCGAACTGGTATGTAGGATACCACGGTTTCAACCGCGCGCGGCACAGTGGCTGGCGGCATTCTGCTGTCAATCTTCGTTGCGCGTCCTGCTGATACTCATTCAGGGTCGGTACACGCGCAGGTATGTGGCGCGATAAAGCTGCTCGTCTGAGATCGGATCTGCTGGTTCACCGCCCGGCCACGGCACACCACCCCGCAGATGCACCCATACCTGCTGATTCGTCGCATCATGCCAGAAACTATTCGCAGTCGTCAGCATGGCAGCGAGCGAAGAAACGGAAACCAGATCACGCCGTTCAGGAGCGCCGGGAGACGCATATTCATAGTGTTCGCGCGTGGTCAGATAGGCAAACACCGGATCATTTCCGCTGAAGGGCAGACTAAGAATCACCTGATCGGCAGTTGTGTGCATATTTGTGAGCGTCAATTTCAACTCGCGGCTCGGCGGCGCAACTGTGACGGTCGCATCGCGGAACTCGACCCGGTAGCGTCCGCCGGGCACAGCCGCAAAGTGGCGCATCCAGGGCATAATGCCCTGCGTGTGGCGCATGGTGCTCCCATCTTCAACGATCCACTGATCGATTGGCTGCTGACTGTCGTCCAGGCGCGTTATCGTCAGCGGCATCAACGGCTTAAAGGGATCGCCGCCATCGATTCTGAACCCGGACACGCCATAGTACGGCCCGGCGCAGCTCATGCCATTGTTCACCGGCCCACTGACTGGAGTGCAGGCGCGACCCGCTGTCAGGAAGGGAATGTTGTAGACCCAGTAGTTGCCGGCAGGCCCCCAGTAGCCCTGAGGATCCCACAGCGCGCCAGCGAGAGCGGCGTTGCCAACGGGCGTGTTGAGGTTGGGCGAAATTACGCGCCGACCGGGATGGGTGTTGATCAGACGATTATTGGGGTTGCGCACCAGCCCGCGATCAACAGGTTGAGTGTAGTAGTCGTTGGTGGCAAATGCGCCGCTCGCGCGATCGGATCGCGTATCCAGGGCAAAATTTACGATCACGTTGTTGAAGATGTCGAACGTGCTGTGATAACTGGCTACGGCGGTATTTGGCTGACCCACCAGATGGATCGGCGGCGGCGTGGCATTATTTAAGCTGACGCCGATGATCAAGGAATCATAGATTTTGCCGTTATCACCAGCGCCGGCAAAGAACATTCCGGTGTTGTCAGCCGACACAAACCGCACATAATCCGGCAATGTCACCCGATTCCACAGACCGTTGTCATTGTTCTTGTACACCGTGATATCGCTAAGCGTAAACCGCGCGCGATTGCTGTATGTGTCCGGGCTGCCATCGACCGTGGGCGCGTATTTGATCTCGGAGGTGTTTCCTTCATCATCAGTCGGCGCGAAATCGAGATTAATTCCCGGTCGGGAATTGGAATGGGCGGTGTTATGACTGAACACGCCGAGGGGGAGGTGGAAGGGATAGATCGGCACATTCTTATTCGCGCCCAATGGTTGCCGAGGGAAGGCCAGCCAGAAGCCATTGCCTGCGGCATCGGCAGCTACATTGCCGCGCACTACGTTGTCGGGATTGGTGATCCAGAAGCCGGACGGGCCGCGCCGGAAACCGTCTCGATCGCTGGGCAAGAGCGGTTGCGGCGGCTGACGCACCTTGAGCGCCAGATTGCCTTCGATCACGTTCCGCCGCTCGACGGCGTCCTCCAGAAAGATCGCGTGCCCGGCGATGTCGTAACAGATGTTGTTCCGCACGGTCACGCCGTTAGTTCCATGGATCACGATGCAGCGATTGGCCGAATTCCAGATACTCGAATTGGTCACGCTTTGCGCGGTAGCGTCACCGACCAGGCTGCCATCGGGACGGTACGAGAGCAGGTGGAAGTGGATCGGATAGCGACCGAATCGCCCGCCCTGCCCCACGCGTCGCAGCTCCACTCCGTCGAGTCGCAAGACGGCATTGTTCATGACCATGAGGTGCGCGCCGAAGCGTTGATCGCGCCACAAAGCGTCATCAGCGCTCTGGATGACAATATTGCGCGACAGCACGCCCACTTCGGCCCGCTCATCGAGCGCCAAAGGCGTCACTTCACTGGTTGGCGTGAGTGTCATCCCGGTCGGCGACACGTACTGCAGGCGCCCCCAACGCGCATGTTGCAGGGTCGCGTTCAGCGTGATCTCGTTGCCATGCACTGCTTGCACCGAGAGGCGCTCCGTTTCGCTAACGCCGTAGAAGTCGGTGGGCGCGATCACGATCTGATCGCCTGCCTGCCAGGTGACCGCTTCGCTCAAGACCAGCCGATTTGCGCCTGCCAGAGCGTGATCGCCGAGGCGCGTCCAGACCCGGTTGGGCACGCTGCCGTAGGCTTCAAACGAACCGCCCATCAGCAGGATTCCGCGTGTCCCCATCTCCATCACATCTTCATTCGTGTCGGTCGCATTGAGCGTGATGATAGCCTGATGCTGGAAGGGCGCCGTCGGGCTGCCAATGCGTAGCCGACCGGTACCGTGCAGCACGATCCATCCGGCGGTAAGATTGAGATCGCGCTGATCGAAGATCAACTCGCCTTCGATCAAGAGACCGCGCAATGCCGGCGGGCTGACATCAAGCAAGACGGTTTTGTTCGCCGGAATCGAGACCAGATCACCAGCCTGCGGCAATCGCCCGCCCCAGGTAGCTGGTTCTGACCAGCGCTCAAGCGAACGATTCACGACCAGCGGCACGAAGACACTGACCGGGGCCTGCACGAGCACGTTTCCACGCATAGCGGGATCGAAATCGCAGAGAAACGCGGTTGCGCCGATCGTGGTTAGGGTTTGAGTGACACTCTGACCAGGCTGGATCAGCGGCGTTTCCCAACGGCCATCGACCGCGCGCAAGCGGTGCGGCGAGGTGGTGGTATTTCGCCAGACTACAGCGCTGCCAGCAGTCACCTGCAGATTGTAGCTCTGCGCTGACGCTAGATCGATTACTGGTTGAGCCGGAGCGGCGCGCAATCCGATCAGCGATGAGAGGAGCAACAGCACAATAGCGCCGACTGACAGCCAACTGCGCGTGGTGAAGGCAAGGAGCGAAGAGCGCATAAGCCGACGATAATCCTTTCAGCGGCTCCGTATTGGCCGGGTGAAGTTCGTATCTTGCGCCTGACATCTTCAGCCTACTCAACGCCTGACCGGTTCGTCAATGGTACTTTTATACTGCTGGCAGGTAGCGCAGCCGTCGCCCAATGGCATACCGTGATCGGTCGGCAGCGCGCTCAATGCGCCTCGTCTTTATGCAGCGACACCGACTCGGCGCTCCACGTATATGGCCACAGGCGCGGATTTAACCGTCCAGCCGGATCGAACGCGCGCTTGATGCGGGCATTGAGTAGCGCTGGGAGCTGCGGCAGCGGCGTTCCCCATCGCTGCGATTCGATCTCTGACGGCAGCGATCCCGCCGGGATCTGGATGTGCGGCCAGCGTTCAGCCATGCCGGTCAGGACACTCGCTATCTGGGCCATCTCTCCCTGCAAATGACCGTAGATCAGACCCTGAGCTGGCCGACCGCCAATGGTAGCTGTGACGTCGGCCTGGCTGGCGTGCCGGCGCAGATCGGCAAGGGCCGCAGGGAAGCGCGATGGCAGAACGGCAAGGCGCACCGGCCAGGCAACCGCATGATCAGGCAAGGCCGCCAGCGCAATGGCCGGTTGCCAGAGCTGATCCTGGTCGGCGCCATTTACCACTTCGACGACGGTTGCGCCATGCGCCGCAGCTAGGGTGGCGCTCTCGGTGGCTGAACGAGCGCAGGCAGCGGGGTGACCCTCGAATCGCGCGAGCGCGGTGATGGCTTCGCGCGGATTCTCTCTTCGCTCAACAACATCCAGCGCAACCGGCTGCAACCGGGTGGCGGCCAGTCCGGTCAGGAACGAGGCCAGCGCTGATAGATCGGGAAAGCGCGCCAGCAGGGTGACTGCTGCCGGTGGGCGGGGGAACACGCGCAGGCGCACCTCGCTGATCACACCGAGCGTTCCGTGACTGCCGCTGAAGAGTTTGACCAGATCGTAGCCGCTGACATTCTTCACCACCTGGCCGCCGACAGTTATCACGGTGCCGTCAACCTGCACAATCGTGAGGCCAAGCACCAGATCGCGCAACGCGCCGTACCCCAGCCGTCGCGGGCCATCAGTCGCAGTCGCTACCAGACCGCCAATCGTTGCGCGATTCTCTTCGGCTGTTTCGAGCGGAAATTGCTGGTTGTGACAGGCCAGGATGGCCTTCAAGTCGGCCAGCGTCATTCCGGCTTCGATGCCGATGGTCAGATCATCTGGCTCATATTTGACCACCCGGTTGAGGCGTTGAGTAACAACCACTACATCAGGATCGGCAATGAGCGGACCGATCGCCTGTTGCGTGCCGCCACCCCACGGCACAACATGAACCCCGGCCTGATAGCAGGCCGTCATCACGGCGGCTAGCTCAGCCGTTGATCCCGGCGCGACGACCCATGTCGGTTGTCTGCCCTGAATGGTGAATGCTGTCGTAGCCAGGAGATGATCAGCCCCGACGATTGCAGCCAATTCGCGTGTCAGTTGCGCTGGCGACGAGATAATCGGCGCCGCAGCCAGATCTGCGGCGCGTGCTGCGGCCAGCGCCAGCGGATCGAGATCGGGGGGAAAGACCTTGCCCGGATTTAACCGCTGCGCCGGGTTAAACACAGCGTATACCGCAGCGTGGGCGGTGAGATCGGCACGGTTATAGAGATGCGCAAGAAAATCGCGTTTCTCAATGCCGATCCCGTGCTCGCCGCTGACAGCGCCGCCCTCAGCGACGCTAAGGTTCAGCACTTCAGCAGTAATTGCGCGCGCTTTCGCCACCTGCCCAGGATCAGCCGGATCATAGAGCACCAGCGGATGCAGATTGCCATCACCGGCATGAAACACATTCGCGATTGGCATCTGGTGCGTCGCGCTCAAACGCTGCACATGCGCCATCATTGCCGGCAGACGGGTGCGCGGCACCACAGTATCGACCAGGTAGAATGACGGCGCGATTGTGTGAAACGACGCAAAGGCGCTGCGCCGCGCTGCCCAGAGCTGCTCTTGCGCTGCCGCAGTTGCCGCTGTGCTGAGGAGAAACGCGCCGTGATCACGACACAACGCGCTGATCTCGGCCATCGTTTCATCCAGGCCTTCACTCACGCCATCGATCTCAATGATCAACGCCGCGCCCGCCTCGGCTGGCAGCGCCGCGCCCTGCGCCCGATTCACTGCCAGCATCGTGGTGGCATCCATCACTTCAAGCGCAGTTGGGACATAGCCCGCAGCCAGAATTGCGCTGACCGCTTCACAGGCTGCAACCACGTCTGGGAAGAGCGCCAGCGCAACCCGATTTGCCTCTGGCAGCCGGGTCAGGCGCACAATCACGCGACTGATGATACCGAGCGTTCCCTCTGAACCGACCATCAGCCCGGTCAGATCGTAGCCGTGCCAGGTGAACGTCTCCGTGCCGTCACCCGTCCAAAATTGCTGACCGATAAAAACCCGCCGCAAGCCGCCGCGCTTGAGCGCGCGCGGTGAGGCGGGTTTCTCGCTGGCGTTCGCCGAGACCTTGCGCTCATTGTTGTTCTATGGTATATTGTCAACATAGAAATCAATAAACGCAAGGATAGGTTGTGGAATACCAACGCGACGAACATCGGGTTCACCTGATTGTCTATCACCTTGTCTGGACGCCCAAACGCCGCAAGGCTGTGCTTACGGGCGCGATTGCCGCCGACGGTCGAAGGGTGATCGAGGCGAAATGCAATGAAAAGGGGTGGCAGATTATTGAACTATCCATTCAACCCGATCACATCCACTTGGTGCTTCGGGTGTGGCCTTCGGAGAGCGCGGCGGATATCGTGAAAGCAGTGAAGGGGATCACGAGTCGTGAACTACGGAAGAAGTACCCATCGCTCCTGAAACTGCCCTCGCTGTGGACGAGAAGCTATTTCGCCGCGACTGCGGGCAACGTGTCGAGCGAGACCGTCAAACGCTACATTGAAGCCCAAAAAGGATTGTAGATGCTGAAGACCTTCGCCTATCGCCTGTATCCGAGCACGCCGCAAGCCCGATTGCTTGAGCGCACCCTTGAGACGTGCCGGCGCTGGTACAACCAGTGTCTGGCGGAACGCCGGGATGCCTATCAGCAGCGCGGCGAGTCGATCAGCGTGTATCAGCAGCTTGCCAGGGTGAAGGAGTACAAGGCTGCCAACCCCTCCGCGAAAGGCATCCACAGTCACGTTTTGCAGATTGTCGTCACCGATCTGGATAAGGCATTTCAGGCATTTTTCCGCCGTGTGAAGGCAGGCGAAACACCCGGCTTTCCGCGCTTCAAAGGGCGCAATCGCTTTTCCAGCGTTGGCTTCAAAGAGTACGGGAACGGGTTCAAGCTGGATGGACGACGGCTGCGCCTGTCGGGGATCGGTCGGGTCGCCGCGCGCTGGCATCGCCCGCTGGAAGGAACGATCAAAACCGCGCGGATCGTTCGGAAAGCGGGGAAATGGTATGCGCGCTTCGTGTGCGCGACCGACCCGTCGCCGTTGCCGCCAACTGGCCGAGCGGTTGGAATTGATGTTGGCATTGCCAGTCTGATCACCACGAGCGACGGTGAGAATATCTCGCATCCGGCCTGGTATCGGGTCGCACAGCGTCGGTTGCGGGTGGTGCAGCGGCGCGTGGCCCGGCGGACGCAGGGCGGGGCGAATTGGCGGAAGGCGGTTGCGGCGCTGGCGCGCGAGCACGAACGGATCGCCAATCGCCGGAAGGATTTCTTGCATAAGCTGGCACATCACCTGATCACACGCTACGACCGGATCGCGCTCGAAGACCTCCGCATCACGAATATGGTGCGGAACCGGCGCCTGGCAAAGAGCATCCTGGATGCCGGATGGGGATACTTGATACAACACCTCACGCGCAAAGCGGCGGAGGCTGGCCGTGTGGTGCTGCTGGTAGACCCTCGGAACACGTCCAGGACCTGCAGCCGGTGCGGGCATGTCTTCGAGTCGCTTTCGCTGTCGGATCGGTGGATTGATTGCGGCTGTGGTCTTTCCCTCGATAGAGACCACAACGCCGCAGTGAACATCCTGAACCGGGCTGGGCAAGTCCGTTGGGGCATAAGCTCGCCAGTGGGCGGGCTGCCCCAAGAAGCCGCCGGGTTGTAACCCGTGCGGAGTGTCACCGTCAGCCAGCGTCACCTCAACTGCCAGCACGTGGTTGGTCGTCACACCGTACTTGAGGCAACGTGGCCCGCCGCTGTTGTTGGCGACATTGCCACCGATCGTACACATGCGCCACGATGCCGGATCTGGCGCATAAAACCAGCCCTGATCCGCCAGAGCTGCGCTCAAATCGTAGGTGATAAGCCCAGCCTGCATCTGGGCCTGCCGATCGGCCACCCGAACCTGCTCGATCGCCTGGAGCCGACTCAGATCGAGCACGACGCCGCCGTGTAACGGGCGCGCTCCGCCAGCCAGACCGGTGCCGGCGCCTCGCGCAACCAGCGGCAGCCCAGCCGCGTACACCAGTTTCGCAATCACGGGAATCTGGTCGGGATGGGTTGGGATCGCAACCAGATCAGGATACCGATAGTCGCCGGGAATCCAATCGTGGCGGTATGGCGCAAGGCCATCCGGCGTATCAATCACCTGCTCTGCGCCGAGCACCTCGCGGAGTGCAGCAGTCAACTCTTCGCGGTTCATGTTTTCCACCTTTTGAAAATTAATTCCTTATAATGAAATTATATGCAGTTGTCAGGCCGATTGTCAACTGCATGGCGGTGGTTAGGCGCAGAAACCTTTGGTTCGCGCTGGAACGCGGACAAAGAGCAGACGACGCAGCGCACGATTGTTCTCCTCGTCAGCAGTCAAAGCGCAGACCGATCGGAGAGGGTGAGCAAATATTCGGGCTGCGCCTGCAATTCCGGCAGGGAGTGCTGGGTTTATATTGACGTAAGTGTTCGGATGTAGAGGTGAGATAGACGTTTGCGAAGCATACTCGTTCATGACCTGGCTCGCTTGCGCGGCCACCAGCGGAAATCGTATCGGGCGGCGGACAGATCCGACGAGGTACCTGAGCGCGCGAGTTATAATCGCGTTCGCTACAAGGGAGTGCGGCAGTCTGGGGATAGTATTACGCGCGGGTCCGTGCGCTGCCTGCTCCAAACGGAAGGCCACCTCCGCAATCCGAGCGAAACGGAATATGATTCAGAAACAAACGGAATGACCTCTTGACACACTGACCAGGACTCGCTATACTGATACCATAATTTGAAAAGTAATTTCATAATACGGAAAGTAACGCCTATGCTCCGCTTCGCATTGAATGTCTCGCTCACGATGCGTGGATTAGGGTGGGCTGAACGCTTCGACAGCGCAGCCCGGCTGGGTTTCGGCGCGGTTGAGTTCTGGTGGCCGGAAGAAGCTGATCTGGACGCAATCGCGCGTCACCTGCGTGACACAGGTCTTCAGGTTGCGCTGGTCAATTTTGCTGCGGGCGCGCTGGCGCAAGGTGACCGCGGCTGGCTCAATCATCCAGAACGCCAGCGCGAGTTTCGCGCCAATGTGCCGGTGGCGCTGGAATTTGCCCGCCAGATCGGCTGCCCACGGCTGAATGCGCTGGTCGGCAAGCTGCTTCCCGGCGAGTCGCGCGAGAGTCAACTGGCCCGCGCGCAGGACAATCTGGCCTGGGCGTGCGAGCAGGCTGCCGCCGCCGGGATTGATGTGGTCGTTGAGTCGCTCAATGCCTGGGAAAACAGCGGCTATTTGCTGACCAACACCGCCGATACGCTGGATTTTCTCCGTGGCGTGGGCGCGCCGAATCTGCGGTATCAGTACGATTGCTATCACATGCAGTTGATGGAAGGAAACATCACGCGCACCATTCGCGCGCATGTTGACCAGATCGGTCACATTCAGGCGGCTGACGCGCCGGATCGCCACCAACCCGGCACCGGTGAACTCAACTTTCCATTCATCTTCCACGCCATTGCTGCCAGTGGCTACAGTGGCTTCATCGGCCTGGAGTTTGTGCCGTCAGGCGAGCTTGACGCGGCCCTCGCCTGGCTCCCGCCCGATCGACGCGGCGCGATTGATCCGGCAGCGTTGCGCTGGGCCTGAAGCGGGGCGCCAACCGGTTCGCGGTGAGGCAGCGGATCAGCGTTCAAAGTCAGGGCTAACCGCCACCCTGGAGCGCGCTTTGTGTGCGCTTCCGTCTGCATGCGCAGTGCGCGCTGATCCGGCAGGAACACGAGAAGTCGTGTCAGCAGGAGGAGAGTAGTATCTCACGACATTGTTCGAGCACGCAGGAGGAAGGTCAAATGCAACGGATTGGCTTTGTTGGTCTTGGCGTGATGGGGAAACCGATGGCGCGCAATTTGTGCCGCGCCGGCTTCACCGTCACGATCTGGAATCGCTCTCAACCGGCGATCGCAGAACTGGCTGCTGAGGGATTACATCCGGCAGAGTCGCTGGCTGCGCTGGCTCAGACCAGCGAAGCAGTGATTACAATGCTGCCAGACACCCCTGACGTGGTTGCGGTTGTTCAGGGCGCGGACGGGCTTCTTGAACGCATGCCGCCGGGAAGTTTGCTGATTGATATGAGCACTATTGCCCCAGAGGCATCCCGACACCTTGCCGCCGCTGCCGGTCAACGCGGGATCGCCATGCTCGATGCGCCGGTAAGCGGCGGCGACAAAGGAGCCATTGCGGGCACGCTGTCGATCATGGTCGGCGGTGATCCAGACGCTTTCGAGCGCGCGCTTCCGCTGTTGCAGGCGATGGGAACCACGATCACCTACTGCGGGCCGAGCGGCTCAGGTCAGATTGTGAAAGCCTGTAACCAGATCGCCGTCGCGATCAACATCGCTGGCGTTGCCGAAGCGCTTGCGCTTGGGCGCGCCGCCGGGATCGATCCCGCAATCATCCTGCGCGTGCTCGGTGGCGGTCTGGCTCAGAGTCGCGTGCTCGAATTGCGCGGCCCGACAATGGCGCGACACGAATTTACGCCCGGTTTCCGCGCTCGGCTGCATCTGAAAGATTTGAACATCGCGCGGGAAACGGCGGCTGACGCTGGCCTCGATCTGCCGTTTAGCAGACTGGCGACAACACACTTTCAGATACTGGTTGAGCGCGGCTTCGGCGATCTCGATCACTCCGCCCTTGCGTTGACGATAGGCCGCTGACCGGTGTTTTTTTGTTCATTCGTAAATGGAAAGCAATTCCATAATATGGAAGGAGGTATGCATGCCGCGAATGAAGGTGATGGATGCTGTGATTAACGTGCTGGAGAGCGAGGGAGTGCGCTACATCTTCGGCGTTCCCGGCGCAGCCATCTTGCCGTTCTAC